>Ga0126381_100003186_pt1 | contig 17909 bp, 19 predicted proteins | sample PanSoiMetPlot_28_FD_96465 | JGI IMG/M metagenome (GOLD analysis project Ga0126381, IMG submission 96465) | Tropical forest soil microbial communities from Panama - MetaG Plot_28 | ecosystem: Environmental > Terrestrial > Soil > Tropical forest > Bulk soil | place: Panama | collected 2016-02-17 | reverse complement strand
GGAGGATCGGACTGGAGTTATGCGCTCGTCCCGGTCCTGGGTCCGCTCATCGGTGGGGGATTGGCGGGCATGCTTCTGCGAGTAATCGGAAAATAAAGATCGACTTGCCTTTTGAGAGCCGTGCGGATTCAGGAGTTCACAGTCCTAACGTTGCGATGAAAATCCGCCGGGTTTCGGCTGAACGGCTGAACTATGCGCAATAAGCCTTACCGCCGAGTACAAAGCATTCTCTCCGCCGGTGAGTTATCCGATCGTTTTGTCAGTGCCTGGGAGCCGCTGAGCCAGGAAGGAAAAAGCCGCGGATACGGTCTTTGCACCAGCAACGATTGCAACGGCCCCGGAAGTCGCAAAGCCGACGCTAGAAAAGGTTCAGAAATCGCTCGGATTCATCCCCAATTTAGTCGCTATCTTTGCCAATGCCCCGACAGTCCTGGAAGGGTATCTTGCTTTGGGCGGGGTGTTCGAGAGAAGTTCGTTTTCTTCCGTAGAGAGGCAGATCATTCTGCTGGCCGCCAGCGCAGAGAACAACTGCAATTACTGCGCAGCCGCCCATTCAGCAATTGCGAAAAGTCTCCTCACGCCTCCAGAGGTCATCGCAGCGGTTCATGACAATGCACCCGTTCCACACGCTAAGCTCAATGCCCTCGTGAGTTTGGTGAGAGAACTGGTTCGCGAACGCGGCTGCGAAAGTGAAGACCATTCAGAAGTTCATTTCCGCGGGGTGCAAAAAGGAGCGGGTGATGGAAATTCTTCTAGGCATCGCCCTGAAAACGATCAGCAACTATCTCGTCCACATTTCCCCAACACCACTTGAGCATGGTTCGAGAGGCGAGAGCAAATAATCGCTCGCGTCGAAATCGTGCGCTAAGCCGCAATCCGCACGATTGCTGCAGCGAGAGTTAGCAATTCATCCGTCGTACATCCACCAGCCCAGTCTCAAACACCTTGTCCAGCGATAGTGCGATCGCACAACTCGTCGCTAGAGGCCCCTGTGCGAGTGGGGATGGCTTCTTGAGCTGGAGTGTCGCAATAGCGTCAGACAGCGAGGTCGAGACTTCTATTCGACAGACCTCGACACCCACGCAGCGCACGGCGTCGCCGTTTACCGAAGAAAACGAGTGCTTTCTAGATTGGCGCTGCGTTTGCAACAAGACGAAGAGAAATGAACGCTAAACGACAGTTACAAACCACGAACGAAAGCCGCAGATTGGGTGGCCCAAATCGGGGACTGCTAAGCATACGGCCACCAAAGCGCTACGTCTCTGCCTCGCTCATCATCCTCACATTCTTTTTGGTTGGCAACCAGCAAGTTAGGTCACAGAGCCAAAACACTCCCGGAGGCTTTAGCTTGGTGGATAAGGCCGGGAACATTCGGAAGTCACCCGATTACCGGGATCGATATCAGGCGCTCGGAACTTTTACCGTGCTTGATCCGAAGGGTGCCGTAGAGATGCATTACACCTACGCTTCGCCCGGCACCGCTGAGTATTACCGCAAGACAGGTAAATTCGCTGATGGAACCGTATTGGTCAAAGAAGTTTTCGGTGCAGACCATGGCGCGATGACCACCGGGGACGCGCAGTGGGCTGCGAAAACCAAAGTCTGGTTCGTGATGATCAAGGACGAAAAAGGCCGCTATTCCAACAATCCACTGTGGGGCGATGGCTGGGGCTGGGCTCTGTACAGCTCCGACGCGCCGGACAAGCAAGTTGCAACCGACTACAAAAAAGATTGTTTGGGGTGTCACATCCCCGCGAGAGGAACAGATTGGGTTTACGTGCAAGGTTATCCGGTTCTCGGTTCCAAGTAACGAACGACGAGGGCTGGTCGGCTTCGCGAACACTTCAAAGGAGACTATGAAATGCGAAAAGTATTGGTGATAGCCATGTTGGGATTGGGCGTACTTGCCGTGAGCATACTCCTGCGCCACTCGGGCCGCGTCGCAGCCGCCCCGCAATCAACTGCCGTATTTGACGCCGAGGGGAAGTTGAAGCGGCCAGAAGGCTATCGCCACTGGGTTTTTGTCGGCGCGCCCTTGACGCCAAATGGGCTCAACAATGGCAAGGCGGGCTTCCCCGAATACCACCATGTCTACGTCGAAGAGAAAAATCTGGACGTTTACCTTAAGACCGGTTCCTTTCCCGAAGGTACCGTCTTAGTCAAGGAACTGACCCGGGTGCTCAATCCAACTTTTCCTGATGGCTCGCGCGCCGAACCATCCGGTAGAGGATATTTCAACGGCGAATACAACGGCATGGACGTCACGGTGAAAGACAGCAAGAAATTTGCTGCAACGAACGGCTGGGGTTTCTTTAACTTTGGACATCACCCGCTTCCTTACTCTTCGTGGGCCAAGGAGGCATCCGCCACCGAATGTGCTAGCTGTCATGAATCCTTTGTCGCCAAGACGGACATGACTTGGGTCCAGTTCTACCCGATTCTCCGTGACGGAGACATAAGCAAATAGCTTGGATTACGTATGGACGTTTCCAGCGAATCCAATTTCAACCACGAGGAGAAAGAAAAAACTATGGCAAAGGAGTTGAGCATGACAAAGGGAGGAAGCATGTCGAAAGAAATGGGGATGTCGAAACCGATGGGTATGTCGAACGGTCGCGGCGGCCATCTGTACATGCAGACAAATGAAATCCGAAACGCTATCGTTCATTATCGTTGCGGCGAGGACGGTCAACTCACCGAGATTGAGCGCGCTTCTACGGGCGGCGCCGGCTCCGGCACGTTCAAGCCGATCAGCGGTCAGGAAAGCGCGCCTAACGCGTTCGAGGGGGCGGGAAGCGTTATCCTCTCAACGGATCGACGGTTTCTCTTTACGACAAATGGCGGCGACAATTCGGTGTCGAGCTTTGCCGTCGCTGAAGACGGCCGACTGAAGCTGTTGGATCGCAAGCCGACTGGGAATCCTATCGAGGGAATGAGCGGGACCGCCAAGTCGCTCGCCTTTTCCCCTTCGAAGGGAATACTCTACGTGCTGCACTCGTTTGGCCCCGATCATCTTCGGCTGATGTCGGTCGACAGCGACGGCAAGCTGACCGCGCGCAACGATCGGCACACCGTGAATACGGCGGACAAGAACGACCGCGTTCCGACCATGGCCGTGCTCTCGCCGGACGGGAAATTTCTCCTGGTCGGCACTACGTTCGATCGCCCGATCGCTCATACAGGTTTATATCCGGACGGCTCGCCCATTCTCTGGGTGCCACAGAAGGACGGCTCCTACCGGGTGATCGCCTCGAATGCTCCGGACCCCGACGGCCTCGTCGTGTTCCCCCTGCGCGGTGACGGCTCGCTCGGCGCTGCGAAGTTCCAGGACGCGAAGGCCGGATCTCCGTTTTACCTAGTCTTCCTCAACAGCCGGCCGGATACCTTCGTCATTGGCTACGCCGTTGGTGACGGATGCGCCCTCGCCACCATCGATCGTGACGGCAAGATCGATGTCGGCCCTCTGGTGAAGATTGACACAAGTGCAGGTTTGCCTTCCGAGCTCTGCTGGCTCGGTGTCTCTCCGGACGATCAATTCGTGTTCGCGACGAACTTCGGTTACAGCTACATCACCAGCTACCGCATTAACGGCAAGGGGCTCGAAATCGCGAAGGATCCAGCCTGCTCGAAGGTTCCCGGAGATGGCACCGCCAGAGGTCTCAACACAACGGTTACCAGCGGACCGGCAGACAACTGGGTGACCCCGGATGGCGCCTTTCTTTATCAGATCTATGGGAACGCCTGCAAACTGGTCGGCTACGCGGCGCAACCGGATGGCTCGCTCAAGGAAGTGACCAGCGTCAAGATCCCGTACAACAGTCCACAAGGCCTCGCGGGTTTTTGATTGTCCTCAGGGGCGGACGCAATGAACGGCCGCTTCCGGGTATTACGAGGCTCCGGTTTACCGAGCCCATTCCGGAAACGGCCGAGCCGCCCAGGCCGCACTCGCCCGTCCACTATGGAACATACAGAAGCTTCAGTTGTGCTTGCGCCACGGCCAGAAACTTCATCAGACAAAGATCTGCAGAGAGCGGAAGGCTCATGTCGGATCGTCCTTGGCGGTTCTGAGAGAGGCACTCAAGTCATGGACATTTATCAAAAATCCCCGATTCGTGTCCTCTTCCCGAGAACCTCTGGTGCCAGAGTCGAAGAAGCTGTCCTAGTCAACACTTCAGGAGGGGTCGCCGGAGGAGATCGACTTCAAACAGATGTGACGGCGATTGAAGACGCGTCCATAGCGATCACAACTCAGGCAGCGGAGAAGGTCTATCGAGCCCTAAAGGAATCCGCGCACATCCTAACCACCTTGAAACTTAGCGACACCGCCAAACTTGCATGGCTGCCGCAGGAAACCATTGTCTTCGATCACGCCCGCGTCGCCCGCGAGACACACGTCGAAGTCACATCGGGCACGGAGTTGCTCGCCCTGGAATGGTTGGTGCTTGGCCGCGCCGCCCATGGCGAGAAACTCTCCACTGGAACTATCACGGATCTTTGGCACATCGTGAAAGACGGGAGACTCGTCTGGGCTGACAGCTTCCGCATCACCGATGACGTTCTTCCACACCTTTGTCGCAAAGCGCTTCTATCCGACTGCACCGCGGTGGCGACACTCGTTTACTTCGGCAGTGAAACCGGAGCACGTCTCGAACTCGTGCGCCATTTGGCTTCTACGCTTGCGTGCCACTGTGCGGTGACCCAGGTTGCGGGACTGATGGTTGCCCGCTTTGCTGCACCAACGTCCTACGACCTCAGGACTGCACTGCGCACTGTGCTCCAGCAGTTTAGCCACGGGTTGGCTCAGGGACCTTTCCAAGTGCCGAGGATGTGGTCGTGTTGAGTATGGATTTCACTTGGGGGATTTTATGAATCTCACACCGCGAGAAAAAGACAAGCTAATGATAGCGGTCGCAGCGGAGGTCGCGCGGGCACGGCGTGCGAGAGGCGTCAAGCTTAACTATCCGGAGAGCGTCGCGCTTATCACAGATTTTGTGCTCGAAGGGGCCCGGGAGGGCAAGTCCGTTGCGGAACTCATGTCGGAAAGCAGCAAGCTACTGACTCGCGATCAGGTCATGGAAGGAATCCCGGAAATGATTCACGAAATGCAGGTGGAGGCGACGTTTTCGGATAACACGAAGCTCGTCAGCATTCACGATCCCATTCGATAGGGAGCGAAACAATGGTACCTGGAGAGATTTTGGCGGCGGCGGGAGAGATTATTTTGAACAAGGAATCCAGGGCAATTTCCATGAAGGTTGCAAATACTGGGGATCGGCCAATACAGGTCGGCAGTCATTACCATTTTGCCGAGACAAACGCGGCGCTCGACTTCGATCGCGGAGCAGCGCTCGGGTACCGGCTGGATGTTCCCGCTGGAACAGCTGTGCGATTTGAGCCGGGGCAATCGCGGGAAGTCTCCCTCATTCCGTATCAGGGTGCGCGATTGGTTTTCGGATTCAATCAGGCGGTCATGGGAAGGTTGGCGACCGCGCAATCGAGATGAGTCTCAGCTGAGTTTGAGGTAATCGACGATGCCTCACAAGATGAGTCGAGGCGCTTACGCGCAAATGTTCGGCCCAACGGTTGGCGACAAAGTACGCCTCGCGGATACCGACCTCGTTATCGAGGTTGAGAAGGATTTCACTACTTATGGGGAGGAAGTGAAGTTTGGAGGCGGAAAAGTCATCCGCGACGGAATGGGACAATCCCAGCGGACGCGCCATGAAGGCGCTGTCGATACGGTCATCACCAACGCCCTCATTCTGGACTACTCGGGAATCGTGAAGGCGGATATCGCGATTAAGGACGGCCGCATTGCCGCGATTGGAAAGGCCGGCAATCCCGATGTGCAACCGAACGTGGACATTATTATTGGCCCGGGAACCGAAGTAATCGCTGGCGAAGGAAACATTGTGACCGCCGGCGGGATCGACACCCACATTCACTTCATCTGCCCGCAACAGATCGAAGAAGCCCTGTTCTCTGGGATAACGACAATGATGGGCGGCGGAACGGGACCGGCTGCGGGGACAACCGCCACCACGTGCACTCCCGGGCCATGGCACATACAAAGGATGCTACAGGCCGCCGACTCCTTCCCCGTAAACTTGGGATTTTTCGGAAAAGGTAACGCAAGCTCACCCGCCGCACTGGTGGAACAGATCGAAGCGGGAGTTTGCGGGTTGAAGCTTCACGAAGACTGGGGAGCAACACCGGCTGCGATCGACTGCTGCCTTTCCGTCGCGGACGACATGGACATCCAGGTTCTAATCCACACCGACACTTTGAACGAGAGCGGCTTCGTCGAGAACACAATTGCCGCATTCAAAGGCCGGACGATTCATACGTTCCATTCCGAAGGCGCGGGCGGCGGCCATGCGCCGGACATTATTAAGGTGTGTGGCTTCCCGAACGTCATTCCCGCCTCGACAGGCCCGACGCGTCCCTACACCAGGAACACGCTTGAAGAGGCGCTCGACATGGTCATGGTGACACATCACCTCGATCGTCGCATTCCAGAAGACCTGGCGTTCGCCGAAAGCCGCATCCGCAAGGAAACGATTGCAGCTGAGGACCTTCTTCACGACCTCGGCGCAATCTCAATCATGTCGTCGGACAGTCAAGCCATGGGCCGCGTCGGAGAAGTAATTATTCGGACGTGGCAGACCGCCGACAAAATGAAAAAGCAATCCGGGCGGCACGCTGAAGAAGCGGGTGACAACGATAATTTCAGAGCTCGCCGGTACGTTGCGAAATACACAATCAATCCCGCGATTGCGCAAGGCATCTCGAACTACGTCGGTTCGATTGAAGTCGGAAAGCTCGCCGACCTCAGCATTTGGAGTCCTGCTTTCTTTGGCGTCAAGCCAGCCTTGGTGTTGAAGAGCGGAACGATTGCTGCCGCAATCATGGGGGATCCCAACGCATCCATTCCGAACCCTCAACCGGAATACTACCGGCCGATGTTCGGCGCGTTCGGCCGCGCGTTGACCGAGAGCGCAGTTACTTTCGTAAGTCAGGCCCTGTTGCAAAAAGGCGAGTCGCTTGGACTTGCAAAGAAGCTTCTTGCCGTAAGCAACACCCGCACGATCGGCAAGCGTTCGATGAGGCTCAACGATGCCACGCCGCGAATGGAAGTGGATCCGGAAACGTACGAAGTGCGCGCCGATGGCCGCTTGCTCACGTGTGAACCGGCAAAAGTGCTGCCCTTGGCCCAACGCTATTTTCTGTATTGAGGGCTGATCACCATGCGCAACGCTTCTATTCATCGCTCAGCAGGACACTGGCCGGAAGAGAAGGCTGTCGACACTCTGACCCTCGATTTCGACGCGCGTCATCGCCGTCGCATTCGTCTTACCGCAGACCACGGAGAGGACGTCCTTCTCAATCTTCCGAAGACAGTCGCAATGGCCGACGGTGACGGACTCCAACTCGACGACGGAACCTGGCTCAGGATCACTGCCGCTCCCGAGTCACTAGTGGAAGTCCGACACAATGACCGCCATCAGCTGATGCGACTGGCCTGGCATCTTGGAAATCGCCATCTCCCCACCGAGATTCGCGAAGACGCCCTCCGCATCCGGCCCGACCATGTGATCGAAGAGATGCTGCGTGGTTTTGAAGCAGAACTTGGAAGAGTCGAGTCACCTTTTCAGCCAGAGGGCGGCGCCTATGGCAGTAGCTACAGCCACGGCCACACTCATCATGACCACGACCACGGCGGTCACGGGCATTAACATGCTTAGCGAACTCCATCGCCTTCAACCGCTCTCGTTTCTGCGACTGCAGAGCTGGCTTTCTCCTGCATTTCCGATCGGCTCTTACAGCTATTCGCACGGACTCGAATGGGCCGTCGAGGTGGGATGCATACACGACCGCGCCAGCCTTGTCGATTGGCTGACGGCAGACCTTCGCTTCGGTTCGGGGCGAAATGAAGCAATCTTTTTCAGCGAAGCCTGGTCGGCAGCTATGGATGGCAATCGTCTGAAGTTATTAGAAATTGCGGAACTCGCCGCCGCGTTTCGCGGGACATCAGAATTCGCACTTGAGTCCTCCCAGCAGGCCTCAGCTTGCCGCGCCATTCTTAGCCAAGTGTGGCCTGATCCGCTCTTGGATTGGCTTGCGGAAGCACTCGCGAACCGTCGAATGCCGCTTTGCTTGGCCGTCGTCTTGGGGATTCGTTCCGCGAAGCAGGGAATTCCCATGGTCTTGGCATTGCCCGCATTCATGCACAGCTATATCGCCAACCTGGCGACCGCCGGCGTGCGGCTTGTTCCCCTTGGTCAAACCGACGGCCAGTTTGCGATTGCAGCACTTGAGGATGCTGTTCTCGCAATCAGCGCTGAAGCTGCAAAAGCAACGACAAGCGATCTTGGGTCCGCCGGATTCATGGTGGAGCTCGCCTCCATGGCTCACGAAACTCAATACACGAGGTTGTTCCGCTCATGACTCACATAGCTAACGCACCGCGCAACCACCCTCTCCGCGTCGGAATCGGTGGCCCGGTTGGCTCGGGAAAAACCGCTTTAGTCGAGGCCCTCTGCAAGAGGCTTCGTGACCACTACGACATTTACGTGATCACGAACGACATCTATACGAAGGAGGACCAGCTCATTCTGACCCGCGCGGAAGCTCTCCCCGCGGAGCGCATCATGGGCGTCGAGACCGGTGGTTGTCCTCACACTGCCATTCGCGAAGATGCTTCCATGAACCTCGCAGCGATCGATCAAATGAGTTGCAAGTTTCCGCACGCCGAGCTGTGCTTCATTGAATCCGGAGGCGACAATTTGGCCGCAACCTTCAGTCCCGAGCTGGCGGACTTGACTATCTATGTCATCGACGTTGCGGAGGGCGAAAAAATACCGCGCAAGGGCGGCCCGGGAATTACGCGATCGGATCTTCTCGTGATCAACAAGATTGATTTGGCCCCTCTTGTGGGCGCCAGCCTCGAGGTCATGAGGGCTGACACCTTGAAGATGCGCGCCCACAGGCCCTTTGTCTTTTCAAATCTAAGAAGCGGCGAGGGTGTCGATCAAATAGCAGATTTCATCATCCAGGAAGGCGGACTGGCGCTATCAGCCGCCTAGTGTCGCCCCGCTCTTCTTCATTCACACTCGATTGCAGAATACGAACGTTCCGGAAGGAACAAGGAGGCAGTTCAGCGCCGCAAGAACATCTGTCACCGCGCCAGTCCTAGTCCGCAGGTTCCGTCACGCGAACAAGCGGCACGTCGACCACATGCTCGGCAAGGAACCACACTTGAAGTTCATTCGTCCGAATGACACTGCTCACGAGCAGATCGTTTGTTCCATCGTCGCCAGCTTCGGCAGACAGGCGAGCCATTGTCCGGGCCTGTTTTAGAATAAATTCGTGCGCTTCGAGCAGGCGCGATATTTGCGCGGGCGCTCCTTCCCGACCCTTGGGGGCCTGGGGACGATCGTCGTCTCCGCCACGTCCGCGGCCATGGCGATACTGACGCCACCAAGCACCTGAATGCGCTCGGCAATCGCATCCACAAGTTCTTCCTGCTCATCGTGATGCTTGTCAAAGAGCAGATGCAGCGAGTAAAAAGTGTGTCCAGCTACCTGCCAATGATGTTTCTTGTACAGATCGCGCAGCGTCATCGTATCGGCCAGAAGCTGGTTCAGATTCCCTGCGCTTTGAGCCCGAACCTTTTCATCTAACGCAATGGGCATGGGCGTGAACCTGCCAAACGGTTGAATTTCGCGCGCCTTCCGATGAAGCAGAGGCCTCGCGCGCTCCGAACCCGCTTGGAGTGCCCTTTCCCTGCTAGGCTCGACATGATCTCTCCGATGACCCATGAAGTCTCCTCTGCCAAAAGGCGCCACTTGTCTTTTTGTCTGTGCAACCGCGATTAGCAGGAAGTACCTTGAGCACGAATGCGGCCACTTTTTGGAGCTTCTTCTGAGTGATTTCATTCCCCATCAAACCAGCGGCCAATGTCGAGGCCGCGTCATGCGTGTCCCTCGAACGTCTCACTGTTCCTATAGCGACAGTGCTTAAGCGAGCGACAACGTTTTCTCCCTTGGAGTCGCTTCTGAATATAGCTATCCCTCGGATCTTGCGCCTTTAGCCGTTTGGTCGTCCGCATGCACGCGTTCGAAGGGAGAGATTCATGGATATCGTGTCGCGAGGTTTTTCCGGCCGGCGTAGTGCGGAAAATGCGAAACTGCCCCCCGGCCAGTATCTCACTGCCGACTTTCCCATCCTGTCCGCAGGACCTACGCCACACGTTTCGCTCGACCGGTGGGAATTTACTATTCAGGATGGCACTGAGGTTCTGCGGCGATGGGATTGGAAGTCATTCCGAAACTTGCCAACCGAGAACATTACCGTTGATTTGCATTGCGTTACTCGATGGTCGAAACTCGGCACATTTTGGGAAGGCGTTTCCCTGGATACCGTGTTTGCTGACGTAAAAACAGATGCCGAGTATGCTCTCGCGCATTCGTACGGTGACTACACGGCAAATCTGCCCCTCGACGACCTCCTGAACAAGAAGGCGTGGATCGCGTTCCGATTTGACGACGAAGACCTGGCACCCGAACATGGCGGCCCTGCCCGACTTCTTGTTCCCCATCTTTATTTGTGGAAGAGCGCCAAATGGGTGCGCGGCATAACACTAATGCACGAGGACGAGCCTGGCTTCTGGGAAAGCCTCGGCTACCATAATTATGGAGACCCCTGGCGGGAACAGCGCTATTCGGGCGACGAGTAATGTGGCGCGTCGGAACGGTCGTTGATCTTCATGACGAAACTGCGACGGCGCGGACGATCACGCTTGAGGTTCCGGAATGGCCCGGTCATCTCGCGGGCCAGCGCCTTGATGTGCGCTTGACGGCCCCGGACGGCTACTCCGCAGTCAGATCCTATTCCCTGGCTTCTGCGCCGAACTCCGAGGGGCGCGTTCAGATAACCGTCGAACGACTGCCTAACGGTGAAGTGTCGCCGTATCTCACGCAAGCAGTCATGATCGGCGATCGTCTGGAATTGCGCGGTCCAATTGGCGGATGGTTTGTGTGGCACAGTCAACAGAGTGAACCGATTCAACTGATAGCAGGAGGTTCGGGCATCGTCCCGCTGATGGCCATGATTCGCACGCGAGTCTCGATGGGGAGCGCAGCTCCGTTTAAACTCTTGTACTCAGTGCGGGACCCGGGCGCCGTTTTTTATGGCGATGAATTGCGTTCGCTCTTGGAACGAGGCGACTCCTTCGTTGTAACCTACGCGTACACACGAGCAGTTCCGAAGGATTGGGCGCGGCCGCCGGGCCGCATCGATGCCACGTTGATCGCTAACACGGTTTGGCGCGCAGACGTTGTTCCAACTTGCTATGTTTGCGGTCCTACGTCATTCGTGGAAGCCGTCGCAGATCTCCTCATTGCCACCGGCATCAAGCGCGACAACATCAGGACGGAGCGCTTTGGCCCCACCCGAAGTCGGAAATGAGTTCACATCCATCCGACTATCTTGACGACCACTCTCCACACGTTCTTCTTCGTGATCTTTCGTGGACAGTTTTGCTTGACCCAACTTGGGGCGAGCTGTGACGAAAAATGCAGCGCTTGCAATTGGCGTGATGAAGTTTTGCGCAGTATGGGCGGATACCTCCCCGTACCCACAGAAAGACCTCGGAAGCGGCCATCATGCCCAAAGTAGGTGCCAAGAAATAGACCCAGAGTGCGTGCCAGTACCGACCTTGTAATGCGGGACCAAATGTTCGCGCAGGATTCATGCTCATTCCGGAGAGCGGGGTCTCGAACATAATAAAAACTGCATAGAGTGCACCGACGAAATACGGCGTGTATCGAGCAAGAGGTGCGTGGTTCGATACGAACAAGACAGTGAGCATCAAACAAAGGGAGATGATTGCTTCGGCAACGAACGCAACGCCGCTTCCGTACTTTCCAGGGAGTGTCGCCGCATAGCGAACCGTATCGCTGCCTGGTGCGCCACGCAACAGGCATGTAGCTATTGCCACTCCCCCGGCCGCGCCACTGAATTGCGCAAATCCATAAAAAACTGCATCCCAAAAGTACACTTTGCCCAGACGATAAAATGCGAGCGTCATTGCTGGATTGATATGGCCGCCGGACTGCTTGCCCCAAGGCGTCAACGTAATCGCGACGACGGTGGCGGCCACCGCAATACCCAACAATCCACGGCGGCCAATCGCGCTGGGAATGGTTTGGCGAATCGGAGAATTGGGGTGTTGCAACAAGGTCGCGAAGAGACAGGTGAAGAACAAATATAGGCCCATCCCCGCGACTTCCATAAGATACTCCGGCCAATTGCGGCGTAAGCCTGTCTTGAAGTTGCACGCAACTCTCTCAGGAAGCCGTTGCTGCTTGCGTTTCGATCTTGCCTGCCGCCGGCTTGGGCGGTCACCTTCCCGACCATCGTGTGCAAATACAAAACTCGGAACGACGCTTTCACAAGACACGACGGCGAACAACACAAGTCTTTTCAGCTCGAAAACGCGCAATCTTTCCTCCGAGTACTCGCAATCGCTGCTCGGCGCTGGCGGGTCGAGGGCCTTTGACGGTTACCATTTGCCTGCGTGCGCGCCCCCATCCACGTGCAATATTTCACCCGACGTGAACGTGGCATCGGTCAGAAACAAAACTGCGTCGACGACTTCTCTGACTTCGCCGATTCTGTCGACCGGGTGGAGGCTTTTGAGAAAGTCATGCGTTTCGGGTTTATGCATCGGAGTATTGATCACTCCCGGTGCTACCGTGTTTACACGAATGCCTTCCTTCGCGTACTCAACGGCAAGGGCGCGTGTCACGGCGTTCAACGCACCCTTCACCATGACTTGCACGGCTGCCCCTACACCTGCAATTGGTTGGTCGATTAGGGTAGTTGACACGTTGATGATGCTGCCCGATCGCTGCGTCAACATTTGCTTTACGGCGAGTTGTGAAACGTAAAGAAACCCTGCAAGCGTCGTGGAGACCAAAGCGTTGAAATCCTCGGTCGGGTACTCGGTAAAGGGCTTTGGGATAAAAATGCCCGCATTGTTTATCAGTACATCGATGCGGCCAAATCGCGATACGGCCGTATCCACAATCTTTGCCGCTGTCTTTGGGTCACCGATGTCTCCATCGACCAGCGTGAGATTGGCAGACGCTGCGAACAGATTCGTCCTAGTAATGTTTCGGGAGTTTGCGACTACGCCGTACCCCCGTTTCATGAACGCTTCGACGAGTCCCGCTCCGATCCCTCGCGAGCCACCAGTAACGATTGCTGTTTTCAGCGTATTTGCCATTTCTATTGCGCAATCCGTTTGCCGGTCATCTTGGGATGAATCGAGCAAAAGTACGGATAAGTTCCCGCTTTGTTGAACTTGAAGGAAAACTCGTCATCGGTATGGAGCACTTTTGACTTGAAAACCTTGTCTGTGCTGACGAGGGGATGTCGTCGCGATTGGTCCAGGTCACTGTGGTGCCCACGGAAACCTTCAACTCCTGAGGCCCAAAACTGAAGTCTTCGATTTTCACTTCTGCGCCCTCCACCTTCTGCTGAGGGCCAGCGAGGTTCTTCCGGCCTGTGACCAGCGGTGCGACTCCAAACAACAAAACGGCTACAAAAACAGCTACAGACACACCTCTTCTCATGCTTTTTGATCCTTCTGATTACGGCACATGAAATGGATGAGGTCGACTACCGCTTTTGCTCTGGAAGGAGGAAAACCGATGCAGGTAATGTCTCGAGGTGACGCCGCGATACACTGCGTATTGTCGACAAACCCTATCTGGCCTGCGCTCGTCAGCACTCACATGCCTCACAGTTCTGGCTTACCGCTCGTCCGTCGGATGAGTTCAACGGTCGTGAGATTCCGAGTTTCTTCATTTTCGAAAGCAATGTGGTCCGTTTCAGTCCCAATCGGGTTGCGGCGCCATGGGGACCTCCGATGACCCATTCCGCTCCGTGCAAAGCCTGCAAAATGATCGCTCGCTGGGAATCCATGAACGTGCCTGGTGTGCCGCTTGGGCTAAGAGGAATTGAGACCGGCGGATTCGCGATCGGCCGCTTTGCGTCCACCATAGGCAAGGGATTCGGTAGAACTCCGTTATGACACAGGATTGCGGCTCGTTCGACCAAGTTCTGAAGTTCGCGCACATTGCCCGGCCAGGAATAGGAAGTCAGGGCCTCCAACGTTTCCTGCGGAACGTGTTTAATCCTCTTGCACATGCGGCTCGCATAACTCTCTACAAAATGGGCGACCAAGAGTGCGACGTCTTCGCGACGTTCCCGGAGTGGCGGCACCACGATGGGGAAAACGTTCAGACGGTAGTAGAGGTCACTCCGGAATTCGTTGCGACTCACCATCTCGTCCAGATTGCGATTTGTCGCCGCAATCAGTCGGACGCTGATGCGGTGCGTCCGGCAGCCTCCCAGACGCTCGAATTCCTGTTCTTGTAGCACGCGTAATAGCTTAGGCTGCAAGGCAACGGGCATATCCCCGATTTCGTCTAGGAATAGCGTTCCTGTGTCAGCCGTCTCGAAACGGCCAATCTTTTGTGCAAGTGCCCCGGTAAAAGCACCCTTTTCGTGACCGAACAATTCGCTCTCCAGGAGTTCAGAGGGGATGGCTGAGCAATTCAATTTCACAAAGGGGCGCCCGCGACGTCGGCTGTTATTGTGAAGGGCGCGGGCGATCAGTTCCTTGCCTGTACCCGTTTCACCGAGAACTAGCACAGTAGAATCGGTGTCTGCGACTGCGCGCACCAGATCCAGAGCATCCAGGAGTGTCTGGCTGTTGCCTACGATCCCTTCGAACTCTCCAACTCCTGACTGGTTCACACTTAGGCTAGTCCAATTTTCGCGACCGACGAACTGCGTTCCCTTTATGTAATCCAAGTCCGGAGCCATGAAATTTTGTGTTCCCATTTGTTTCTACACCTCGGTTCTTTCGAACTCTCTCCATCCTGTGCTATTCCTCCATTTTTGTTCGACCGCGTCCTGAGCAACCACATAATCGCTATCGGACAGGCACGCAACTCGATCTCTTAAGAAACGGACTCAGGCTCGCGCGCGGAATATAGAAGGCGAAATGTCTGTTGGCAGTCCGCCGAAAAGCGTGAGCGCGAGAAGCGCATCGCCCATGGATGCAGGCAAAATGCCAAAAAGAGAAATCTCACTCGTGCAGCCAGTGTTAGGTGCAAATTACTCAATTGCTAGAACTTGTTCAGGAAACGTGGGAGGCAGATCTCGAACGCAATCCGGCAGATTTGCGACGGACATCCGCCACTGACGGGTTCTCGGCACAACAATTGCCGCCGCTGGGTAGTGGTGCTCCATCGAATCGGATTCCGAGTGGGATCGCCGGCGGGTGAAGTAAACCCCGGACGAATCTGCTTATGAGAGCGAACTCATAGAGAGAGCAATGCAATCTCCACCGCTTATGCCATCGGGAGTCCAACCCGCGCAGAATCCGTCGGGGATCTTTTCGGGCGAAGTCTGTGCTTCAGATTCTAAGTTGATTGTGCAGGGCAGAATGTTTGGCCGGTTGCTGAGATGCTTGATCAACATTCGCTTGCATCGTCCTTTGACTGAACACTCTGTGAATGTGGACGCCGATTTCGATTCATCAGTTTTCGAAAGAAGGAAGCAGCTGACCGCTGAGAAGCTTCGAAGATCATCTTTCCAGGAACTATGAGGACGACCTCTGTCCCTTTGGCTGATTCGCTTAAGATGTTCAGCGTTGCATTGATGCGTTGCGCTCGTTCACGCATTCCTGCCAGGCCGAAGTGTCCTGCTTTACCTGCCTTCAGTGTCTCTTCGTCGATGCCATGCCCGTCATCACTGACACGAAGACTCAAACCGCGTTCGTATAATATTTGAACCGTAATGCTTCGTCCCCCCGAATGTCGACACGCATTGCCGATAGCTTCATAGGCGATCATGAAAATCTCCTGCCTCACAACCGGGTGGATCTTGCTCGGGGTGCCCTGGACAATTAAGGAAATGTCCAGGCCACACTTCGAGTGTAGCTCTTCAATTCCCCTGTGAATCGATCCACCAAGATCGCCGGTTCCCGAGTTTGCCATTCGAAGGGATTCGAGCGCGGCCCTGCCTTCAAGACTGGCGCGATCGAGCCAGTTAGCGAGGCGACTTAAGTAGCTCTCCATTTTTCCAGGATCAGGAAGATCGCTCCTTGCCTGATCTACTACCATTTTGCTCCCTTGAATTGTCTGCAGCAGCGTGTCATGAAGGTTACGAGCAATCTGGGTTCGTTCATCGAGCCGTTCATTAAATCGCGCCCTCATTACTGCCGCATACTGGCGCATTCGAAACAGATAGAAAGCATAAGCTAGCAAGACTAGGGCCATGAGAGCGAGCCAACGGACCCATGTGGTCTGATACCAGGCCGGCAAAATCACAAACGGGAGCGTAGCGCCTTGGTTGTTCCAAACACCGCTGTTGTTGCTTGCGGTGACTAGAAACGTGTACGTTCCTGGTCGAAGGTTGGTATAGAAAGCTGAGCGGCGCGTCCCGCCATCCTGCCATTCGCCGTCATGACCTTCGAGTTTATACCGAAAGCGGACGCGCTGTGGCATGACAAAACTGAGCGCCGTGTAATCGATCTCGATATCTCTTGTAAGGGCTGGAAGGCGAATCCCAGGGGTGGCTGCCGCATCCTGATGATCAGCAATGAGTCGCTCGATATGTACGGGAGGGGGGTATGTGTTGATGTGAAGTTGTGCCGGATCGAGCATCTGAACGTCGGAACCGTTTACAAACCATAGCTGTCCATCTCTTCCAAGAGACACTACAGGCCGAAAATCTGTAACTCCGACCTGTACCCCGTCGAATGCGTCCAGAAAAAGCGTGGATACCCTGGTTTCGGGATGTTCGACCCAATCCTGAAGACTGCTTTGATCTATCCTTACGATACCGCACCGTAAAATCAACCAAAGCGACCCCTGATTGTCGAAGATCAAGCTACCGTGAGCAGCGCACGGTAGACCATTGCTTGTTCCGAGCAATTGCACTTTATCTGCATCAAAGCGGAGCACTCCCTGTCGTGTAACGGCCCAAAGCGCACCTTGGCGGTCCGAAGTCATGTCCGAAAAAAAGTCAATGTGAATCTCCTGTGGTATCTTGAGGAGCCTCTGGAAGCCATTCTGTCTGTGAGCAACGGCATCGTAAAGATCTGACCAGACCCCTCCATGAGGGTCCGCTACAACTCCAATAATGCTATGTTGCGTAAATTTTTCCGTAATGACGCCCCCGCGAATATGCAAAAGTTGGTGGGCTGACGGGTCCTGCTCCGCTGCCCAGATACTACCGTCGACATCTTCTGCCAACGCCGTTACCATGCCGCTGCGCTTGCCCTTTGTGTCCAGAATGTGGCGAAAACGTCCCTGGTCGTACACATATAGCTCATTGTCGACTCCAAGCCAGAGACGTCCCGTGTGATCTACCAACATGGTTGTTACCTCTGAGCCCGGCAAATCCTTGCCTGCGCGGACCGGCGAGACCACGCCGTCGCGAATCGCATCAAGGCCGCCGACAAGTCCAACCCAGACGGTTCCATCCCCTGCGGCATATACCGAATTGGTCTGGTCAACAGTGAGCCCTTCTCGTTTGGTATAACTCACTACCGGCAAATCTCGAAAACAATCAATCCCAGTAGCTGTAGCCACCCAAAGGTTATGCTCCTCATCCTCGAAGAAGCTCAGCGCATCGTCACCGGACAAGCCATCCGACGTGTCAAAGTGTTCCACGGAATTATCGCGAATGCGATAAATCCCCGCCGATTTGGTCCCCACCCACAGGCTATTTGTGATATCGATGAAGAGTGAATCTATCCCAAGGGACGACCCATCAAGGCGCTCAATCGTCACTGGCTGCCATGTTTCGCTTTCAAAGCGCTGGAG
>Ga0126381_100003185_pt1 | contig 17910 bp, 14 predicted proteins | sample PanSoiMetPlot_28_FD_96465 | JGI IMG/M metagenome (GOLD analysis project Ga0126381, IMG submission 96465) | Tropical forest soil microbial communities from Panama - MetaG Plot_28 | ecosystem: Environmental > Terrestrial > Soil > Tropical forest > Bulk soil | place: Panama | collected 2016-02-17 | reverse complement strand
GACCCCGCGCTGGCGCGGTTCCAGTTCCGGGCCCGCAACCACTGGATCGACGGCGGCTACAGCCGCACGACGATCAAGGACTTCTACGGCGCCGGCCAGGAAGACGCCACCCGCACAGAGCCGTTTACCGTGGACGCCGACGAGCCGCCGGTCCTGCTCGGCGAGAACCGGGCACCCAACACCGTCGAATACGTCCTGCACGCCCTGGCGGCGTGCGTGTCCGGCACGATCGTCTACCACGCCGCTGCCCGCGGCATCGCACTAGACGGCCTGGAGACCACGATCCACGGCGACCTGGACCTGCACGGCTTCCTCGGTCTCGACAGCGACGTCCGTCCCGGCTACGAGCAGATCCGGGTCACCATCAAGGTCACCGGCGACTTCGATGACAGCCAGTTCGCCGAACTCGCCAGCCTCGTCCGCTACTCGCCCGTCCGGGACATCGTCAGCAACCCTGTCCCGGTCGCCATCGATGTGGCGCGAGCCTGAGCGATCCGCGAGATGTCCGCGCCACCCGGTCCCGGCGGCGCGGGCATCGGCGCGGCTGTTCGGAAAAAGAAAACCTTTGCCCCCCTTGTGTCAAATCGCATGGAGTTGTCGACTCAAGTCCGAAGGCGTTCGCATGCATCGGATCAAAGGAGACTGCAATGCGAAGAATCCCCCACCGCTGGCGCTTCGGATTCGGCGCGAGCGCGCTGCTGCTCGTGACGATGTTCGCGACCGGGGCCACAGTTTCCCAGGCGCACAGCTCGACAGGCGCGAGGACCACATCGTCCGCGGCGTTCAGGTCGGATCGGGCGCCGACCGTTAACTGGGCACTGAGCGGCACCGCCACGGCGACCACCGCCGAGTCCGCCAATCCGCCGTCCAACGCGGTCGACGGCGACGCCGGCACCGACTGGTGCACATCAGGCTGGACGGGCACGCTGACCGTCGATCTCGGTCAGGTACGCGCGCTTGACGACCTCGGGATCACAATGGACTCCGCCAGCCCGTCCGCGTCGGCCTCGATCGAACTGGCCACGGTAGCCGGGGATTGGCAGCAAGTGCCCGCGCTGCGCAACGTCGCGCTTGACCCTGGCAGCCCGCTGTACTTCTCACTGCCCCGGCACACAAGCGCACGGTACGCGGAAGTGACCGTGTTCAGCGACACCGGCGGCGACGTCTGCATGGGCGAGTTCCGCGCCTACGGCCATGACCCGGCCGCGTCCGGCATGCTGCTGGGCGGCGACCTGTCCTTCACCCCGCAGGAACTCGCCGCGGGCGCCACGTTCAGCAACGAGGGCAGGCCGGGCACCCCGGTGACGATTCTGCGCGAGGCGGGCGCGAACTACGTGCGGATGCGGCTGTGGGTCGCTCCGCCGGCCGGCTACAGCGACCTCGCCAGCGACCTCGCCCTGGCCAGGCAGGTGCATGCGAGCGGGATGAAGATCTACCTCGACATCATGTACTCCGACTTCTGGGCCGACCCGCAGCACCAGAACATTCCCGCCGCCTGGCAGGGCCAGGACCTGACCCAGCTCACCGCCACCGTCAGGTCCTACACCCAGCAGGTGATCTCGGCGTTCGCCCAGCAGGGGACGCCGGTCGACATGGTGTCGATCGGCAACGAGATCCGCAACGGCATCCTGTGGCCCATCGGCGAGATCAACTGCACGAGCTGCGGCGGCTGGGGCAACCTAGCCCAGCTGCTGCAGGCCGGCGTCTCGGGCGCGCAGGCCGGCGACCCGGCAGGCCACAAGCTGCTGATCATGATGCACTACGACCAGGGCGGCAACTACGCGCTCAGCTCGGCGTTCTTCTCGCAGCTCGAAGGGCAGGGCGTGCCGTTCGACGTGATCGGGCTGTCGTACTACCCGTTCTTCCACGGCACGATCTCGGCGATGCGATCCAACGTTGACCAGCTCGCCACCCAGTTCGGCAAGCCGATCGTGATCGCCGAGACCCAGTACGCGTGGACGCTCGCCAACGGGAACTCCCCGCTTGGCGACGGCACCGGCGACTTCGTCTGGCAGACCAGCCAGCAATCGGCCGGCTACCCGTTCACCCCCGCAGGCCAGCTTTCCTTCGTCACCGACGAGCTGTCCATCCTCGCCCAGGTGCCCGACGGCCTAGGCGCGGGCCTGTTCTACTGGGCGCCTGACTGGATCCCCGGCGTGCCGTGGACGCCTGGCGCCGGCATCGGCTCGCCGAACGTCAACTTGACCCTGTTCAACTTCCAGGGCCAGGCGCTGCCTTCGATCAACATCTTCGGCAACCCGGCCGAGGTCTGCGCGCACGCCAACCCGGGCAGCACGCCCTGCGTTGTCGGCGGCTGAGTCTGACAGGCGGCTAAGCAGTTCTTGCCGCGGCCGGGCGGATAGATCCGCCCGGCCGCGGCGGGGAGCGCGATAACCTTAATCTCCCCATGTCAGCCAACCAGGCCGTCGTCGCCCGGCTCAGGGCCGCCGGGTGCGTATTCGCCGAAGACGAGGCCCTTCTGCTCCAGCAGGCCGCGCACACGCCGGCCGAGCTTGACGCCATGGTCGGGCAGCGAGTCCACGGGCTGCCCCTGGAGCAGGTCGTCGGCTGGGCGGAGTTCTGCGGCCTGCGCATCCTCGTCGACCCGGGGGTGTTCGTACCCCGCCGCCGCAGCGAGTTCCTTGTGCGCACCGCGGTGACGCTCGCTTCCGCCGGCAGACCGGTCGTCGTCGACCTGTGCTGCGGCACCGGCGCGCTCGGTCTCGCGGTCACGGCTCACCTGTCCGCGGCCGCCCCTGGCCGCCTGCCTGTCACCGCCGAACTGCACGCCGCCGACATCGACTCGGCCGCGGTCGCCTGCGCCCGCCGCAACGTCGAGCCGGCTGGCGGCCGCGTTTACCAGGGCGACTTGTTCGCTCCGCTGCCGGCCGGCCTGCGTGACACGGTCACGGTGCTGATCTGCAACGCCCCCTACGTACCTACCGCGGACGTCGGCCTCCTTCCCGCCGAGGCCCGCGACCACGAGCCGCGCACTGCACTCGACGGCGGCCCAGACGGGCTCGCGGTGCTGCGCGTGGTGGCGGCGCAGGCGCCGCGCTGGCTGGCCGACGGCGGCCACCTGCTCGTCGAGACTAGCGAGCACCAGGCGCCGCTGATGGCCGCCGCGATGCTGGCGGCGGGCCTGACCGCGCGGGTGCGCACCTGCGAGGAGTCAGGCGCTACGGTGGTGGCGGGTGCACATGACTCTTAGCGTCAGCGTCACGCAGCGGCGGGCCAGGCTGATGGCCAGGCACCGGCTTTCCGCGCCCGCCGCCACGGTAACCGGGGCGACCGAGGCGGTGGTCGCGCTGCACGCCACCGACCCGGCGACCGTGTACCTGTCGGCACGTGCCCGCGTGCATGGCTGCGACACCTCGACGGTGGACGGGGCGCTGTTCGAGACGCGACGGATCGTTCGGATGCTGGGCATGCGCAGGACCGTCTTCGTGGTTCCGGCCCCGCTCATGCCTGTAGTGCAGCGGGCCTGCACGGACGATGTCGCGCGCCGGCTGCGGCGGAACCTGGAGCGGGACCTGGTAAGCGGCGGGGTCGGCGGTTCGGATGTCAGCGGCTGGCTCAGGGACACGGAGGCGGCCGTCTTGCGGGCGCTGGCCGCGCGCGGCAGCGCGACCGGGGCGCAACTGTCCGCCGACGAGCCGCGGCTGCGAACGCAGCTGACCTACCTGCCGGACAAGAGCTATGGCGGGGTTGCGAACATCACCAGCCGGGTGCTCGGGCTGATCGCCGCCGACGGTCACATGGTCCGCGGCCGCCGCCGCGGCGGCTGGACGTCGGGCCAGTTCGAGTGGAACCCCGCGGACGCCTGGCTGGCCGACGACGCGGGCCGCGCCCCAACCGGCGCGGACGCGGCGTCCGCGCGGGCCGAACTGGCGCGGCGCTGGCTGCTCGCGTTCGGGCCGGCGCCGGCCGCGGACCTGCAGTGGTGGGCCGGGTGGACCGGCGGCCAGACCAAGGCGGCCCTGGCCGCGCTACCGGTGCTCGAGGTAAACCTGGACGGCCAGCCAGGCGTGCTGCTTGCCGGGGACGAGGCTTTCGACGATGACGGCGCCGCTCCCGCGGCGAACTTGCTGCCCGCGCTCGACCCGACACCGATGGGCTGGCAATCGCGCGAGTGGTATCTCGGCCCGCACGGCCCCGCGCTGTTCGACCGGACCGGCAACATCGGGCCAACCATCTGGTGGGAGGGCAGGATCGTCGGCGGCTGGGCGCAGCGCCCGTCCGGCGAGGTGGCGTACCGCTTGCTCGAGGACGCCGGATCGGACGCGGCCGCCGCGGTCGAGGCCGAAGCGGCTCTGCTGACCGGCTGGCTCGGCCCGGCCCGGATAACGCCCCGCTTCCGCACCCCACTCGAACGCGAACTGTCCGCTTAGCGTCCGCACGCCCGTCTGGCCGACGATGCCGTGTGCGGCGCGGTCCGCCGGCGCGGTCCGCCGGCGCGGTCCGTGGCATGGTCCCGCGGCCGGTTAGATACCCTACCGGGTACCGTATATACTGAGGTCATCGCCCGCGGGGGAAGGACCAGCGCTTATGGCCGACTACGCCATCACCACCACAGTTCGCGCGACATTCGGCGAGACCCTCGACCGGGTCCGCCGTGCGCTCGCCGAGCAAGGCTTCGGTGTTCTCACCGAAATCGACGTCGCGGCGACGATGAAGGCCAAGCTGGACATCGACATGCCACCGCAGCTGATCATCGGCGCGTGCAACCCGCCGCTTGCGTACCGCGCGCTGGCCGCCGAGACCTCCATCGGGGTGCTGCTGCCGTGCAACGTCGTCGTCCGTGCCGTCGACGACCAGCACACTCTCGTAGAGGCGGTAGACCCCGAGGTGATGATCACCGCCACCGGCAATCCCCGCCTGGCCCCGGTCGCCGCCGAAGCCCGCACGCGGCTAGCCGATGCGCTCCGCGTCGTCGCCGCTGCCGTTGACACCACCCGTTAGAGAGGCCCCTATGTGCTCACCTGCCCGCTGCGCTCGATGCGGCAAGGTCACCTGGCGCGGCTGCGGACGCCACGTCGAGCAAGTTATGGCCGGGGTTCCCGGAAAAGACCGCTGCACCTGCCCGCCGGCTCCGCCCCGCCGCGGACTGTTCGCGGCCCGGCGTCCGCGTTGACCGTCCGCCCACCCCGTATCCGGCGAAACGACCAGAAGGGAGGCCGCGATGGTCGCGCTGCCCGTTGACGAACTCGACCAAGTCATCAAGCGGCTGCGCCGCGCCCAGGGCCAGATCGGAGGCGTGATCCGCATGATCGAAGACGGCCGCGACTGCGAAGACATCGTCACCCAGCTCGCCGCCGCCAGCCGTGCCCTCGACCGGGCGGGTGTCGCCGTCATCGCGGCCGGCCTGCGCCAGTGCTTCGCCGAGAGCGGCGGAGCCGAAACCATCGACACGGCGAAAATGGAGAAGCTCTTCCTCTCCCTCGCCTAGGCGGTTCGGATAATCGTGGCGTGGCAGCTACCTATGAATGGCGCGGCGACTTCGACAATGATGCCCTCAATGCCTTGCATGCTGAAGCGTTCCGGCATGACCTTGACGACGTCGACTGGCGCGGCCGCGTCAACGCGGTCAGCCTGGGCTGGGTATGCGCGCGGCTGGACGGCGAACTCGTCGGGTTCGTCAATGTCATCTGGGACGGCGGCGCCCACGCGTTCATCCTGGACACGGTCGTCAGCCCCCGGCTGCAGCGCGGCGGCATCGGGACCGGGCTGGTCGCCGCGGCGGCAGAAAACGCCCGCGCCCTCGGCTGTGAGTGGCTGCATGTCGACTTCGAGGAGCACCTGGCCGGCTTCTACTTCCGGTCATGCGGATTCCGCCCGACCAGCGCGGGACTCATCGCGCTGACCCTTCTACCGCGACGCCCCGGGGACTAGCGCAGGTCCCAGGTGGGGCCGTTCGCGGTGTCGGTCACCTGGACCCCGAGCGCTTCAAGCTCGTCGCGGATCTCGTCGGCGCGGGCCCAGTCGCGTTCGCCGCGGGCCCTGGTGCGGTCCACGAGGAGGCGCTCGATTGTCTCCACCTCGGCGGGGTCGAGGTCGGCGACAGAGCGGCGGCGGTCCACCTCACGCGGTTCCAGGTCGGCCAGCCGAAGGCCGAGCAGCGCGTCGGCGGCCGCGACGACGACCCGCAGGCCGTCGGCGCTGATGTCCGGGTCGCGCAGCGACTCCTGCAGGGCGGCCAGGATCTTAGGCGTCGCCAGGTCCGCAGAGATCGCCGCGTCCAGTTGCTCCACGTATGCGGCGGCGGTCTTGTCCCGGTCGCCCGCGCAGTCGTCGGCGAGCAACGCCAGCGCGGCCTCTAGCGTGTGCGCCGCGGGCAGCGGCCGCAGCGGCTCAACACGGGCAATCAGCCTGCGCAGCGTCGCCTGAGCCGCGTCGACCGCCTGCGTGGTGAAGTCCAGCTGGCTGCGGTAGTGCCCGCCGAGCAGGAATAGCCGGTAGGCCATTGGGTGGTAGCCAGCCTCGGTGAGGTCGGCGAGCCGCGGCCCGCCGCCCGCCGACTTGGCGATCTTCGCCGCGTTCATCAGCAGGAACTCGTTGTGCAGCCAGAACCGCACCCACGGCTCGCCATCGCTGAGGTATGCCTCGCTCTGCGCGATCTCGTTCACGTGGTGCAGCTCGCGGTGGTCCACGCCGCCGGTGTGGATGTCAAAGTGCTCGCCGAGCAGCGCCATCGACATCACCGAGCATTCCAGGTGCCAGCCTGGGGCGCCCCAGCCCCACGGAGATTCCCAGCGCATGACACGCCGGACGCCGGGCTCCTCGGCGCGCCAGAGCGCGAAGTCGGTCTTGTTCCTGCGACCCTCGACGTATTCGACCCGGGCGGCCTCCCGCTGCCCGGCCACGTCCATCATTGCCAGCGTCCCGTACCCGGGCGACTTGGACGTGTCGAAGTAGAGCCCCGATGGCAGCAGGTATGTGAAGCCGTTCTCCTCAAGGCGGGCCGCGAATTCGATCATCTGCGGCACGTACGCGCTCGCCCGCGGGTACTCATCGGCGGGCAGCACGTTCAGCGCGGCGATGTCGTCGAAGAACGCCTGGGTATAGAAGGCCGCGATCTCGTCCACGGAGCGGCGCTCGCGCGCGGCCGCGACCTCGAGCTTGTCCTCGCCTGTGTCGCTGTCCGCGACGGCGTGCCCCACGTCGGTGATGTTCGTGACGTGATGGACGCCGAAGCCTTTCCAGCGCAGCGCGCGACGCAGCGTGTCGGCGAACACGTACGCCCGCATGTTGCCCAGGTGCGGGAACAAGTAGACGGTGGGACCACAGCTGTACAGGCCGACCACGTCGGCGGACGGCGTGAAGTCCTCCATCCGCCGTCCGAGCGAGTTGTAGAGCCTGAGCTGATGTCCAGTGGTCACTGGGCCATGATATTGGGCGTCACTGGTAGAGCTGTTCGATCTCCTGCGCGTAGCGGTCGACGATCACCCGGCGGCGGCGCTTCATCGTGGGGGTGAGCTCGCCGGTATCGGCGGTCCACTCGTTCGGCAGCAGCCGGAACTTGCGGACCTGCTCGACCCGGGCGAGGTGTGAGTTGGCCTCTTCGACGCCCCGCTCGATCTCCGCGACCACCTGCGGGTCCTCGGCTAGTTCCGCGAGGCTAGCCGCCTCGATGCCGTGGGCCTTGGCCCAGGCCGGGGCCACCTCCGGGTCAAGCACGAGCAGCGCGGTCACGTAGTTTCGCCGGTCGCCTATCGCGCAGGCCTGGCCGATCAGCGGGTGCCGCTGCAGTTCGTACTCGATGAGGGCGGGTGAAATGTTCTTGCCGCCCGAGGTGATGATCAGCTCCTTCTTCCTGTCGGTGATCTTGAGGTAGCCGTCGGCGTCGAGCGTGCCGACGTCGCCGGTATGCATCCAGCCGTCGTCGTCGACCGCCTCCGCCGTCCGCTCGGGGTCCTTGTAGTAACCGCGCATGACCAGCGGCCCGCGGACAAGGACCTCGCCATCGTCGGCTATCCGCAGCTCTATGCCGGAAAACACCTGGCCGACAGCACCATTGCGCGACTGCCCAGGCGGGGAGAGCGTCGCGGCGTTGGACAGCTCGGACATTCCCCAGCCCTCAACGAGCGGCAGCCCGAGGGCCTGGAAGAACTCCACGATCGCGGGGTCGATCGGCGCCGCGCCGCTGACCGCCACCTTGCAGGCATCTAGGCCGATGCGGCCGAGCACCACCTGTTTGAACTCGTCGGGCAGGGCGCGGACGGCGGCGGGCGACATGTCGGGCAGGGCGGTGCTCAACGCCGCGTACAGCTTCTCCCAGACGCGCGGGATGCCCATGATCCCGGTCGGGTGGACCTGCGCCGCGATCGCGAACAACTGCTGCGCGTCGGGGCAGTACGTCAGCGTGACCGGCCGCAGCATCGCCCCCCAGTGGTCGATGGTGCGGCCAGTGACATGCGCCATCGGCAGGTAGGAGATCGTCCGGGCCACGCCGTCCTCGCTTTGCTGCTCGAACGGGAGCGCGCGGGCCGCGGCCGCCTGGTAGTAGCGGAGGCTGTGGTGGGTGAGCATGACGGCCTTGGGCTGGCCGGTGGTCCCCGAGGTGTAGATGAGCGTGGCCAGGTCGTCCGGGGTCACCTGACGCCAGGTCTCCTCGAACAAGCCAGGCGAGCGCTCGGCCTCGGCGTGGCCGAGCCCGAGCAGCGCGGGCCAGCCGATAGCGCGGTCCGAGTCGCCGTCGATCAGGATGATCTGCCGGAGTTTTGGCAGCTCGTCCCAGATCGACAGCACCTTGTCGAGGAACTCGCGCTCGATGATGGCGACGGTCGCCTCGCAGTGGCCGGCGATGTAGGCGGCCTGTTCCGCCGCCACGGTGTTGTAGATGAACACTGGGACGCCGCGGGCATGCATCACCGCGTAGTCCGCGATCGTGGCCTCAGACCGGTTTCGTGACCAGATCACCGCGAACTCGCCAGGTGCGAAGCCGATCACGCCGAGGCCGAGGGAAAGGTCGCGCACCTGCTCGTATACCTGGCGATAGGTCAGCGAGCGCCACTGCCCGTCATCGAGCCAGCGGTGCGCGTCGAGGTCGGGAACATCGGCCAGGGTCTTGGCGTGGACAGTGAGCAGTGTGGTGTCGGCGATCTCGGCCTCGATCGCGGCGCGCTCGGCGGCGATGTCGGCTGGAGTGCCGGACCTCTCCATCGTGGTCATGCCGAACATTGTGGCTCGCGAGCCGGGCGGTGGCTAGGGCGGGGAAACGGCTGGCCTGCCCCCTTGCGGAGCAGGCCAGCCGCAATACCGTGCGGTGGCTAGAAGCCCGGGTAGGCCAGCAGGCCGTCGACGTTGCCCGCGCCGTCGGTGTAGAAGCCGACCAGGTCGTTCTCGTCGTTGATGCCGTTGAGCACCGTGGCGCCAACGCCGTTGGGGTCATCGACGTTGAGGATGAACCCGGTACCTGGGTGCCAGAGGAAGCCGTGAGTGACACCGCCGCTGAAGGTGGCGGTGCCGACTACCCAGTCCGAGTCGTTGACGCCGAACGCCTGGGTCATCTGGGCGCCGGAGATGGCGAACTTGGTGAAGTGGCCGTTGGCCAGCTTCAGGAAGCTGTCCGTGACCCCGGAGCTCGGGCTGTAGAAGCCCGCGACGTCGCCGCGGTTGTTGATCGCGGTCGCGGTCAGGCTCGGCCCAAGGCCCGGGGCGCCGGGTACGAGCACGCGGTTGAACGTCTTGGTGTTGATGTTGTAGGTATAGCCGCGGTTCATGTTCGACATGTTGGTGAAGAACCCGACCGCGACGTTGTGGTCGTTGACGCCGAGCAGCTGGTCCACCGGCGGGTTCGACGGGGTGCCGGTGAAGAAGTTGACCTCGTGGAAGTGGCCGCCGATCGCGTACCAGCCGAAGTTGTTGTTGGACATGCTGGCGGTGTTCTGCTTCGAGAAGAACCCAACCGTGACGCCGTTGTCGTTCAGGCCCGTGACCTGGGTCTGCACCGCGTGCGGGAAGTTCTCGCTGAGGATCTGGCGCTGCCCGTAGGGCGGCAGGATCACATAGCCCTTGTTGGGGTGGCCCTTGGCGCCAGAGCCCAGGTAGCCGGCGATCACGCCCTCATTATTGATGCCGAGCAACTGGTTGAATGTCCGGTCGTGGTGGCTGCCAAGCGTGACGAACTGGTATCCGTCCGCAGCCGGAGCCGTGTCCGTCACCTGGGGTGCCACCTTAGCCGCCGCCCCCGTGGTGGCGGCACCGGCGGTGCCGGTCAGCGCGGCCGCGGCCGCCAGCGCGAGCGCGCCCGACGCCACAGTCGCCATGCCGATTCGCAGCATGGCCGCGCGGTTCCCGATGCCCATAATGTGTCTCCTTCTATTCCCCGTAACTGCGGTCGGACGCTGTTGTCCGGCCCGCTATGTCTGCCGATCAATGTCGCGCCGCGGACTGGGGGAACCTGCGGGGGCTACGGGGGAAGCGTCGGGTGGACGGTGAGGCACCATGCGTCGGCGGCGATGCGCCACGCGCCGTCGGGCTGGACGCGCACGACCGTGCAGCCGACCCCGGAGAGCCTGACCGGCTTGCCGTCCGGGCCCGCGCCCTCGATCCGCCGCTCGCAGACCAGCATGATCAGCCCGTCCGCGGGGAGCTCGGCGAGCAGCCGGGTGTCGAGCGGCAGCCGCAGGCGCATGATCATCCGCATCGTTTCGTGCAGTGACCCGCCGTCTGTCTCGTCGGCGGCCCAGGGCCGCAGCCTCGCCCCGTGCTCGTACTGGGCGATCGCCGCGCCGAGGTCGCCGTCGCTGACCGCCAGCGAGACGAGTTCGGTTGCCTCCGCCGGCCACCGGGCGGCCGGCGGGGCAATCGGATCCGACACGTTGCCTCCTACCTGCGGGAGCAACGAGTCTTCCAGCGGCCACCGGGGGAACCCCCCAGCACTGGGTGAATCACAGGGGGACGCTCCGGTGGCTGACGCCCATACAGGCAGGCGCTGAGACCACAGCGAGGACAGGAGGAGGACAGATGGAGGACGCCAGCACGAAGACTCGTGTTGAGCCCGCGGGGGGCTCAGCGCCAAATTCTGGAGGTCCTCATGCACCGATTCATCACCCGGTTCGCTGTCGGCATCATGGCAGCGGGCGTTTCATTCGGACTAATCGCGACGAGCGGCCCGGCAGCCACCGCGGCCACGCACACGCGTGCCAGGTCCGCGACGACCCTGCCGGCCGGCGAGACCGTCACGCACTACGCCGACGGACGGACTCTGTACACGATGGCGATGAAGTTCGCACCGAAGGCTGGCCGGGCGGCCGGCGTCCGGCCGGACGGCTTCGGGCAGAACCCCGGCGACTGCGGGACCGCGAAGTTGTGGACCTATGCCGGCTCACACCAGTTCCAGCTCTCGCTGATCGGCAACGCTGGCGTGTTTCTCGGACTGGGCGCCTACGAGTTCACCACGAACGGAGTCGGGAGCCTGCCGGTGTGGGGGGCGATCGAAGGGAAGGGCCAAACCTGGACGAGCGGCCGGATGAACGTGCTTGACCCGGGGCTCTTTGCCGGTGCGGCGGTTGTCGCCGGAGATGACCAGACCTCCGAGGGCAACTGCATCATCGCCGTCGGCGCGATCTGGAACTGACCACCGTCACCGCACGGGGCCTAAGAAGCAGCCCGGGACCGGCGCAGGCCGTCCCGGGCTGCCGGACGGTCCGGCGCGCCAGACGGCGTGCGTGCCCGCCCGCTGTATTTGACATTGACCGGGTGACGCGAAAACCTCAGTAGGAGCGGCATGGAGTGTCAGCCAGGCCAGGTTGCCTGGCTGCGTGAGCAAGGTGCTGGGATGGTGGGACGGAAGCGGCCGACGATCGAGGACGTGGCGGCGGCCGCGGGAGTGTCGCGTGGCACGGTGTCACGCGTGCTGAACGGCGGGCACTATGTGTCGCCCGCCGCGCTGCGCGCGGTGAACCAGGCAATCAAGCGCACCGGGTACGCGGCGAACCAGCATGCCCGGTCACTGGTCACCCGGCGCTCGGGCTCAGTTGCGTTCATCCTCTCCGAACCGCAGGAATCCCTGGCAACCGACCCGAACATCTCCGTGATGCTGCGCGACTGCTCGCGGGTACTCGCCGAGCAGGACATCGGGATGTTCGTCTGCGTCGCCTCCTCCGATGCCGAGCGGGCGCGGGTAGCCCGTTTCGTCGCCGGCGGCCACGTGGACGGGGCGCTGCTGGTTAACGCCAGGGCAGGCGACCCGATCATGGATCAGCTCATGGCGTCTGGCGTGCCGCTCGGGGCCATCGGCGTGCCGCTGGGCCGCGAATCATCGATGGCGTACGTGTCGGTCGACGACCGACACGGCGCGCGCCAGATGATGTCCCACCTGAAGTCGCTCGGGCGGTCGCGGATCGCGACGGTCACCGGCCCGCTGGACGCGCCCGGGGGGCGGAAGCGGCTGCAAGGGTACCGGGACGAGGCCGGCTGTGATCTGGTGGCCGGCGGGGATTACTCGCAGGAGTCGGGCGAGCGGGCGATGTCCTCGTTGCTAGAGAGGGCACCTGACCTGGACGCGGTGTTCGTCGCGTCCGATGTGATGGCGCTGGGGGTGCTGGCGGCGCTGCAACGAGCGGGGCGGCGGGTGCCAGACGACGTGGCGGTCGGGGGCTTCGACGACTCTGCCGCGGCGACGGTGGCCCGGCCTTCGCTGACGACCATCCGCCAGCCGTGGCGGCAGATCTCGTCGGAGATGGTGCGACTGCTGCTGTCCCTAGTGGGAGGTGAGCCGCATACGGCGGTGATCCTCCCGACTGAGCTGGTAGTGCGCGACAGCACCTGACTGCCCGGGCGCAGCGGTAGAGCGATGGGTTAGCTCCGGCCGGCCAGGCGGCGGTAGAGCTCGGTGGTTTCGGCGGCGGGGGGGACACCGACCTGATCGCGGAGCAGGATCACAAGCTCCTCATAGTGGCGGACCGCGCGGGCGGTCTCGCCGAGATGCTCCCAGCAGGTCATCAGCTCGCGGTGCGCCGACTCGTTGAGCGGCTCGTGCTCGATGGCCCGGCGGAAGGCGGTCACCGCGGCCTGGTAGCGTCCCGCCGCGATGTGCAGCCGTCCGGCGGCGAGCAGCGCCGATTCGAAACGGCGGCGCAGTTCGTCGCGGCGGACCTGCGCCCATTCGCCCGCGGACATCCCGGCGAGGAAGTCTCCGCCGTAGGCGGAGATCGCACGCTGCAGCTCCTGCAGCGCCGCCTCGGCCGGGCGGGCGCGGCCGGCGGCGGCGAGAGCGGCCTCGAACGTGTCGACATCGCAGTCGTGCTCACGCGCCCGGTTGAACGCGTACCTGCCGCCGGAGTACAGAACCCACTCGGGATCGCCGAGCGCCCGGCGCAGTTCGCGCAGCGCGGTGTGCAGCGCGTTCCCCAGCTGCCTGCGCGCCAGGTCGGGCCACAGCGCGGCACCCACCTGCTCCCGGGTCAGCGGTGTCGACGTGACCAGCAGGAAGAGCAGCTCCCTCGGCTTGGCGTAGCCCCAGTCCGCCGCCGTCAGGGCCACGTCGGCTAGCTCGACGCTGGCTGTGCCGAGCGCGCGGACGCGCAGCGCGCCGGCCGCTCTATCCCCCGGTCGCGGCTGCACGGGCACCCGCGCGACAGGCCGCCGGGAGGGCGTGACGGCGGCGGGCGCGGCCGTGACGGGCGCGGGATCGGTCACGATCGGCGACGCCCGAGTGGCGACGGGCTCAGGATCGCCGAGGACGGCCACCGGATCGGACGCCGCCGCTCCCCGCTGCCAGGCCTGCTCGAAGGCCTCCTCGCTGAGCGCCGCGCGTGCCTTTTCCGTGGCCGAGTCGTGCTGCGGTCGCTCGCATGGGGCGATCACCGTGCCTATCGCATCACGCAGCGCCTGCGCGGCACCGAGCATCGCCGCCGCCTGGCTCGCCGTGGAGGCGGCGCCGAGCGAGGCCGCCAGCGCCGCAGACGGCGTGTAGACGGCGCCCGCCAGCCACAGCGTGGCGAGGTCCTCAAGCAGGCTGGACATTCGCCACCTGTCGCGCAGCTCGCGGTGCGTTTCGAAGCTGCGCCGCAGCATCTGCGCCGCCGACGCGGGCGCGGGTCCCGAACCCGGCACGGCACGCGCCATCTCGAGCAGGCCCAGCTGCTCCAGGCTCCATGCGATGCCCTCGCGGAACCCGATCGACTCCGACAGCGCGAGGCTCTCCCCGAGCAGCGACTCCGCGGCCGCAGGGTCACCCTGGTAGCGGGCCACCGCGCCCAGGCTGATCAGCGACCACGCGGTTCCCTCCACGTCACCGAGCATCCGGAACATCGCCAGCGCCGCCGTGCATTCGGAAGCGGCGAGCGCGAAGTCGCCCTGCAGCCAGGACACAAACCCGAGGTAGTTGCGCGCGGCGGCCTCCGCCCGCTCGTCCGCGCAGGCCCTGGCCAGCTCACGCGCTTCCGAGTGCAACTGCGCTGACCTGGCGTACCTGCCTTGCTCACGCGCCACGCTGCCGAGCGCCTGCAGGCAGGACGCGATCCCTGACGCGTCGCCGAGCGACCGGTAGAGCAGCAGCGCCGCGTCCAGCCTGCGCACCGCGGGCTCGTAGTCGCACTGCAGGTACGCCAGCCGGCCGCTGCCTAGCAGCGCCTTCGCGCGCAGCCCCGCGGGCGCGGACGCGCCGGCCGTCACGGCCAGGTCCATCCACTGCTTGATCTCCTGGTAGTGGCCGCGCAGGTAGGCGTAGCGGCCAAGCTGGCCGGCGATCCGCAGCGCGCAGATGGCGTCCCCGGACTGCCGGGCGAAGTCGCTGGCAGCGCGGAGGTTGGATCGTTCGAGGTCCAGCCGGTCAAGCTCGCCTTCGAGTTCGGCCGCCGCCGCACCGTCCACCCGCGGTCCGGCCTCTTCGGCGAACTCCGTGTAATGCGCCAGGTGAGCCAGGCGTGCCTCATCCGCCTCGCCGGAATCGGCCAGCCGCTCGCGAGCGTACTCACGGATGGTGGCGAGCAGGTGATAGCGCTCACGGTCCACCCGCAGCAGCGACTTGTCGGCCAGCCGGGCGAGCAGGTCGAGCACCTGGGGGGCCGCTATGTCGCCGAACCCGGCGACCCGTTCGGCGCCGGGCAGCGTGAACCCGCCAGAGAACACGGCCAGCCGCCTGAACGCGGCCCGCTCGTCCGCGGCGAGCAGGTCGTGGCTCCAGTCGAGGGTGGCGCGCAGCGCCTGGTGCCTGGCGGGCGCCGACCGCGCTCCCCCGGTCAGCACGCCGAACACGTCGCCGAGCCGCTCCGCGAGCTGACGGACCGACAGGATCCGCATCCGGGCGGCGGCGAGTTCGATGGCCAGGGGCAGCCTGTCAAGCTTGGCGCAGACCTCGGCCACCTCGCCCCGGTTCGCGTCTGTGACATCGAACGACGGCGCGACCAGCCGCGCCCGGTCCGCGAACAGCCGAACCGCGTCGGCGCCATCAAGCGGCGGCACGGGCCAGGACCGCTCCCCCTCGACACCCAGGGGCTCTCTGCTTGTGGCGAGCACGGACAGCGCCGGACAGTCGGCGAGCAGCCGCTCGGTCAGTTCGGCGACGGCACCCGCCAGGTGCTCGCAGTTGTCGAGCACGACCAGCAGCGGCCGGTCAGTGAACTGGGCGAGGACATGCACGGCGATCGCGCCGGCGGCGTCCAGACCTGGCGTCTCCGGCACGCCGAGCCGCCCCGCGACCGCCGGGCCCACGATGGCGGGGTCGTCGACCGGTCCCAGCTCGACCCACGCGACCTCGTTGTCCCCGGCGAGCGCGGCGGCGGCGGCGAGCGCCAGCCGGGTCTTGCCGGCGCCGCCGGGCCCGGTAAGCGTGAGCATCCGGGCGCCGGCGACCGCACGCGTCACCTCGCCTAGTTCCGCGTCCCGGCCTACCAGCGGCGTCAGCCGCACCGGTAGCCGTCCCGTGGTCAGCACTGCCATGTCCGGTGCGCCGCCCGCCTCGCCGGTGATAGTTCGGTACTGAATCTAACGATCGGGAGCGTCAGGTACGAGTCACGGTCCGGATACGGTTCCCCCGCCCCGGCCCGGCGGTCCGGCGCGTTTCTGGCCGCGAATGCCATCCCGATGGCATGATTCCTCGGAAGGAGGTCGCCAAATGTGGGAGCAGCTGGAGAAAAGGGAAATAGCTCGCCGAGATCTGACCCCCGGTCCCGCAGACCGGCCGCGGCCCGACCTGCCCGCCGGCAGCGACCTAATTCCGAAGATTAAGCACATTGTCGTGCTTATGATGGAAAATCACTCTTACGACAATTATCTCGGAATGCTCGCCGGTCGCGGCGACGGCCATGAGGTCGCGGCCGACGGCAGCCCGGTCGCCGTCAACGTCCTGCCGAACGGCCAGCGGTTCCCCGCCCACCACCTGACCACCACCGTGCAAGTCGGCGGCAACCCTTCGCAGACCTGGAACGCCAGCCACCTCTCCGACGCGGACGGCACCTGCGGCGGGTTCGCCAACAGCGTGTTCCAGACCGTCAAAGACGCCGACCCCGGTGTGCCCATGGGCTACTGGACCGCGGATGACCTGCCCTTCTACTACGGGCTCGCGCGCACGTTCCCGGTCGCCGACCGCTGGTTCTGCTCGTGCCTTGGGCCGACGTTCCCGAACCGCCGGTTCCTCATCGCGGGAACGGCGCACGGCCTGATCGACGACCTGCCGTGGGACCTGATCGACTACCCCGAAGCGGGAACGATCTTCGACTCGCTCAGCTCCCATGGCATCTCATGGGTCAACTACCACAACGTCCGCCCGGCGAAAATCCTGCTCAAGCGGGCATTCGGCGGAACCGGCCTGATCTGGCTGCGGCGGCTCGCCCAAATAGGGCGCTGGCTGCCCGGCGTCGTCGGCGCGGTGCGCGGCAACAAGTCGTACACCGCCGACCTGTACCCGGTCGGGTTCGCGCGCGCCATCAGGCACCTGCGCACGACGCAGCAGTTCTTCGAAGACGCGGCCGCGGACGCCCTGCCGGCCGTGTCGATCGTGGACCCGGACTTCGGGGCCTATTCGGAGGAGAACCCGCAGGACATCGGGCTCGGCGAGTCGTTCGCCGCCGCGGTGGTGAACGCGGTGATGAACGGCCCGGGGTGGGAGTCGACGCTGCTTGTGTGGACCTACGACGAGCACGGCGGCTACTACGATCACGTGTCGCCGCCGCCGGCGGTGCCGCCCGACGACGTGGCCGCGCACAACTGGCAGCTTGGGCTGCCGAAATGGCTGCGCGCCGCCCTGACGCCGCTGCTGCGCAAGTCGCTCGGAGCCCTGGCCAACGCGGACACCGGGCCGGCGACGTATGACCGGTACGGATTCCGGGTCCCCGCCGTGATCGTCTCGCCATACGCGAAGCCGGACTTCGTGCTCAGCGACGTGCTTGACCACACCTCGGTGCTCAAGCTCATCGAGGAGAAGTGGAACCTGCCGCCGCTCACCCGCAGGGACGCGGCGGCCCTGTCACCGCTTGGCGCCCTCGACCTCGACGCGCCGCCGGCCTTCCTGACGCCACCGCGCCTGCCCGGGGCTAAAGCCGGCCCGTTCAACCCCGCCCCGGCGCTCAGCCTGACAGCACGAATTCGGCGCAGCGTTCGCCGATCATGATCGTCGCGGCGTTCGTGTTGCCCGAGGTGACCGCGGGCATCACGGACGCGTCGGCGACCCGCAGGCCCGCGACGCCGTGCACGCGCAGGTCGGGCGTAGTGACCGCCATCCGGTCGATGCCCATCTTGCAGGTGCCGACCTGGTGGTGGTAGCTGAGCAGGTTGCGCATCGCGTACTCGGTGATCTCCTCGTCGGTGCGCACATCGGGACCCGGCGCGACCTCGCCCGCACGCCACTCGCGCAGCGCATTGCCCATGCCGACATCGCGGGTCTGCCTCATGGCCGTGACCAGCGCTTTCACGTCGGCTGGCTCCTCAAGGTAGTGCGGGTCGAGCGCAGGCTTCTCCGCCGGG
>Ga0126381_100003184_pt1 | contig 17910 bp, 21 predicted proteins | sample PanSoiMetPlot_28_FD_96465 | JGI IMG/M metagenome (GOLD analysis project Ga0126381, IMG submission 96465) | Tropical forest soil microbial communities from Panama - MetaG Plot_28 | ecosystem: Environmental > Terrestrial > Soil > Tropical forest > Bulk soil | place: Panama | collected 2016-02-17 | reverse complement strand
TTAATCGGACAAGTGGCCGCTCCAAATCTGGGAGGGTTTTGTTACAGGCTCTAAGAACTGAATAACCCGGCTCAGGCCGACTACGCCGGTTGGCGCAACGCTAAATGACACAAGAGCAGGGACTCGGGAAACGGAAAAGGCTATTTCTGCCGGAAAGGGAATCGTTCAGGTCGTGCGACTTTCTCCCAGTCGCTTGCAGCCATGACTATCGACACGGTGAGAGAACCGGCATTGAAGGCCACCAGGTCAGAAGTCTTTCCCAGCTCCGAATCGCAATACAGAGGAAACGGGAGAATGGGTGGTCCGAATGGGGGAACCGAACCGGGCACCAAGCCCGTCAACTCCAACAGCTCTTCGCGAGTGGCAAACCGCATTTTTTTCAACTGTAGCTTGCGTTTAATGGCAACCGAGTCAAGCTTGGCGTCGGCTGATACGACAAACAACCGGAACGTTGCATCGGTTTTAGCCAGAATCGCCTTAGCCCCTATCGCCAGATCCTCGCCTCGGGCCCGCGCCGATTCTTCCGATGTGTGAGTGGGCTGGTGACGAACTTCTCTAAACGAGATGTGTCCTGCCTTGAGCAAATCACGGATCTTGTCGAGAACGCCGGTTGTCATGGCATCTGGATTTGAGGATGACGTGGCCCCTTTAGTGTAACCTTGAAGCCACTCATACCTCTCCGGCGGCCATCTGAAGTTGAACATCTCCGCCACTCCCGAATGAATCTGGCCTGGAACTTCTGGAGCTACGCCGTTTTCAGGTGCATCACGGGAATGGGAATCGAAGGTGAAATGCGCTGCCATCAACTCAGCCAGCGACGCCATGCCTTCCTCGTAGGCGGTAGTCTTGGAGCAATTATCATCTTCATTCGTCGCTACGTGCCCGAACCTCCCCGCTGGCTGATGACTCACGGGCAACGAGTTGAAGCCGAGAGCACGGTTAGCGAGGTCGAACAAGCGATAAAGAAAACCACCGGCAAGGAACTGCCAAATCCCACGGGCAAGCCGGAGCGGCACCACACGCTGTGGAATCAGATCTCGGCGAGCCATGGCACAAACTCACGGCCATCGCTCGGTACTCGGTCTTTGCCTTATGGTTGCGCAGGCTGTGGTTCTATTGCGCCATTTTTTTCACCTATGCGCCACTGGTGGTGGACTTCTATAAAGTTCCCACCACGCAAGTGGGCTTCTACCTGCTCCCGTTCGCGATCGGCATTGAAGCGCAATGTACGACATTAAACTGTGCTGTGGTATGAAGCCAGATCCGCTATTCGATCATCCAATGTTCTCAAGGAAGTAGATCATGAGCAGTTCAATGGACAAACTCGAACAGGTTGTCACGGGGTGGGCACAGATTTCCGTTCATCCGCACCGCTTTGGAGGCAGGGAATTCCGATACAGCCAAGCCGAACTTGGGCATATTCACGCGGACGGTACGGTTGACGTTCCATTCTCCCCTTCGCTTCACGATGCTCTTCTAGATGAGCGCCTCGCGGAACAACACCGTTGGGTACCAAATTCGGGATGGGTAAGTTTTCGGATCCGCAATCCTCAAGACCTGCAGCATGCACTGTGGCTTTTGCGGTTGTCTTACTTGCGTTATGCTCTGAAGAGCACCGCCCAACCTGACGATTTACTACGTCAACAAGATGCCGAGTGGCATTTCGGTCCTCGCTTCGTATCGCTGCTTTCACGCTTCAAATCGGCAGCGGCACTTACACCGGTCACGCCTCTCTGAAGAAAATCCGGAATGAAGCCGCCATTGCCGTTCGCGGCAGGTTTCGCCCGGTTGATCCATACTGGAAATATCGCTGACGAGGCAGCAGTGTAAACTTCTGAAAGTTGCTGCCACTGGTGTTGGTGATATCATCGCCTACCTGCTATGACTCGCCTTCTAATTTGGACGTTGCTGGTTGTCTTAACGATCGCATCCCTGTGGGGCTTTGCCCAGGACTCCGAGCCAGGTCATCCTAAGATCTTGCACGCGGCACATTTGCTTGATATTCAAAGCGGGCAATTGCTCAGCCCAGGCGAGGTCTTGGTAGACGGGCCGCGTATCGTTGCCGTTGGCAAGACCGTGTCCCACCCTGCGGGCGCAGAAACTATTGACCTGGGCGGCCGCACCTTGCTTCCCGGACTCATCGATGCCCATGTGCATTTGTTCTTGCATCCCGGGGCCGAAGATTTGCAGACCGTTCAGGAGTCTGTGCCGCGGCGGACCATCATGGCTACCCTTGCGGCACGAGACGATCTGATGGCAGGGTTTACGGCGGAGCGGGACATGGGAACCGAAGGCGCAGGTTCCGCGGATACGGCCGTGCGTGATGCCGTGAATCGCGGTGAGATCCCCGGACCGCGGCTGCGAATCAGCGGCAATGCAGTCGACATTCTGGGAGGCCATGAGGACGCAATCGGCTACAACCCAGAACAGCAGGTTCTTCCTAACGCCAGTTACGCCAACAATCGCGATCAGTTGATTACGGTAATCCGCGAGCAATTCAAGGAAGGGGCGGACTTCATCAAGATCTATCAAACGGGCAAGGACCGGGTTCAGGATGGCCAACTTCTGACGCCCTATCAGTACACCCGGGAGGAGCTCGCTGTTGCCGTTTCCGAGGCTGCTCGGCTAGGTAAGCGGGTGGCAGTGCATGGTACTGGCGAGCCCGGCGCCTTGTATGCTGCGCAAGCCGGAGTGGCGTCGATTGACCACGCGTTTCAGCTTAGCGATGAAACCATGCGGCTCATGCGCGAGAAGCACATTTTCGCGGTACCAACGTTCACGATTATCGAATACTTCGCCAGCCACGCTTCCAATCCTGAGGCGGCAAAGCGAGAGCAGGAAGTTCTCGATCTGCACGTACGCGAGTTTCGTAAGCAACTGGCAGCGGGAGTGCCGATGGCGGTGGGTTCGGACGTGGGTCCGTTTCCTCATGGTACGCAGGCGCGTGAGTTGGAGTTGGTGGTCAAATACGGCATGACTCCGCTGAACGCGCTCGAAGCCGATCTCATCAACGGTGCGAAGCTTCTCGACTGGGATGGGCGGCTGGGCGAGCTAAAGCCCGGGTACCTGGCCGATATCATCGCCGTCTCGGGCAATCCTCTAGACGACATCAGCACTCTGCGCCGGGTGGATTTCGTGATGAAAGGCGGAATCGTCTTTAAAAGGCCAAGTCAGTAAGTTGCCGTGAGGCGACGTATGCGGTCGCTGGCCTGCGCGTTTGCGTCTCGATCTCCTTGTCAGCATCCAGTGATACAATCCAGTGAAGCTGGATTTGACGACAGCCATAGAATTAGCTGCTTTAAGTGCGCTCCAAGCTTCGATTTCCTTCCAAACCGTCGAGAAAGGTTCAACCTATGTTACGAGTGGCAGGTTTACAGACCGCCTGCATGGCATTGTTTCTGTGCGGCACGACCGTCGCCCAAAGTGCGTCGGTTTCTCAGCCGCCTCTGTGGACTTCTAAGCCGGACGTTTCTGCCTTTGAGAAGCTAGAAAACGACAGGCTGGCCGCGGCACAGCGCTCGATCGATACGCTGACCTCGGTAAAAGGTCCACGCACGATCGAGAATACGCTTGCCCCTTTCGACGAGGCTGTCTGGCAGGTGAACGCTACTGCTTATTTCGCTACCCTCATGCAGCAGGTGCATCCTGATGCCGCATTTCGCGACCACGCAACTGCCATGGTGGCCAAAGCCAGCGCAGCTCAGACCGCCATCAGCCTCAACCGCGAGGTTTATAACTCGCTCGCCCATCTCGATCTGTCTCAAGCCGACCCGGGCACGCGCTATTACGTGAAGCGGCAACTACTAGAGTTCCGCCTGGCTGGAGTTGACAAGGACGCTGCCACTCGCGCCCGGCTAAAGAAGTTGAATGACGAGCTTACCGACGAGCAGTCGGCCTTCGACCGCAACATTTCTGACGATCAGCGAAGTGTGGAAGTAAGCGACCTTAAAGAGCTCGACGGCCTGCCACAGGACTACATTGAGCGTCACAAGCCGGGTGCTGATGGCAAGATCCGTATCACCACGGAGTATCCTGAATTCTTCCCGGCGATCACCTTCGCGAAAAGCGATCAACTGCGCCGAAATTTGTTTATGGCCTTCAATTCGCGGGCGTATCCCAAAAACCGCGATGTTCTCGTGAAAATGATGAAGACGCGTTACGAGATCGCTTCTCTGGTCGGCTATACGTCCTGGGCCGATTACAACGCGGCTGACAAGATGATCGCAAAAGGCCAGAATATTGCCAACTTCCTCGACCAGGTAGACGAGGCCACGCGTCCTCTCGGCGAGCGCGAGTTCCAGATGCTCTTGACGGAAAAAAGGAAGACCGATCCAGAAGCGAAGGATCTCTTCGAGTATGAACGCTACTATTATGATGAGCTGGTTCGCCGTTCCCGGTACGATTTCGACTCCCAGAGTGTGCGACCCTATTTCCCCTTTTCCCAGGTGAAGCAAGGCATTCTCGACGCCGCTGCGGAACTATTTCACGTACGTTTCGAGCAGGAACCAAACGTACCGGCCTGGGACCCTTCGGTAGAAACCTGGCTGGTGATCGACCACAACCATCCCATCGGCCGTTTTTACCTGGACTTGCATCCCCGGCCGGGCAAGTATAGTCACGCGGAAATGGCTCCCGTGCTCGACGGCATCCGCGGCAAGCAACTGCCCGAAGCCATTCTGGTCTGCAACTTCCCCCGTCCTACGGCCAGCAATCCAGGACTGATGGAGTACCAAGATGTAGAAACCTTCTTCCACGAATTCGGCCACCTGATGCACCACATCTTGGGCGGTCAACAGGCCTGGGCGGGCATCAGCGGTATCAGCATGGAAACTGATTTCGTCGAAGCCCCTTCGCAAATGCTGGAGGAATGGATCCGCAGCCCGCAAGTGCTAGCGAAGTTTGCCCGCCATTACCAGACCGGCGAACCGATTCCAGCCGAACTGATAGCTCGCATGAGCCGTGCGTCCGCCTTTGGCCGAGCCGATGCCTTCCTGCGGCAGAACTGCTTGTCGGCGATCTCCTACGACATCTATCGGAGTAAGCCCGAAGAGGTCGACCTCGACGCCATCTATCAGAAGGACGTCAGCCGCTATACGTTATTCAAACCGCTTCCCGAGACACACATGTATGCCTCGTTTGGGCACCTTGCGCCCTACTCTTCCGCGTACTACACCTACGTGTGGGACAAGGTGATTGCCGAAGATTTTTTCCACGAATTCGACCAGCACAATCTACTGGCTGGAGAAACTCCCCTCCGCTATCGGCGCGTGGTGCTCGAGCCCGGCGGTTCCATGTCGGCCAACGACTTGGTTAAGAATTTCCTCGGTCGTCCGCACAATATGGTTGCTTACCAGCACTGGTTGGGGGAAGAGTTCGCCGCTTCCGGAGACGGTAAGCCAGGCGGGCAGTAAGAGGGATTCGCTCGCTTTTCAGGCGCCTCGGCTGCGAAGAAAGATCATGTAAAGATGATGCGCTTCGTGTACCAGGAAAAACTCAAGCCAAGTCGCTAGCGGCATTGCGCCCATACGGCCATGCACCCCGATGCGACCCCATTCCTCGGGAGACAACTTTTCTACTTTGGCGATCAGGCGTGCGCGGGTCGCAAGCAGTTGGTCGAGCACCTGGTCCGTTGAAAGCGCAGCACGTGACGGCCACTCTGGGTCCGATTGGGCCTCATAGCGGTCCAGCCGTGGCGAATCCTCGCCAAGAATTCGCTCCATGCGAGAGAGCATGACTTCTTGAACCCGGACTAGATGCGCAAGGTTCTCATGCGCCGACCATTTCCCCGAAGCCGGATGATTGTGCATCGCATCTGCTGTCGCCGAGCCCAGCACCTCAGGCAAGCAGTCTAGTTGTTTTCCTAAGCGCGTCAATGTTGAGGGGTTCATTGGTTCTAACCAACTAGTATTCGTAGGGAAGTACTTCGGCAGGGAACTGCTCGGCAGACCACGCTTATGCCCTGCCTCGAAATTGGATAATTTTCCGGCGATCGCGCTTCGACGGTCTGCCACTTGGCGTCGGCATAAGGTTCATCATCGCCTTACGTTCATCCGCCACTCGTACGCGCGATTCACGGCTAGCCTCGGTTTCGCGATACAAGGTCTGGGCAACCGAAGCCGGTCCGCGTACTTCGCTCAAAATCAACACCTCGACTTGAAAATTGCCAGTGTCGTTGGTAATTTCGAGCAGATCTCCGATGCGAACCTCGCGGGCTGCTTTGGCGGGTTGGCGGTTACAGATAATTCTTCCGAGATGACAGGCCCGGCCTGCCAAGGCGCGTGTCTTAAAGAACCTGGCAGCCCAAAGCCACTTGTCTACTCGCACGCTCTTAGGTTCATTCTCGAAATCCGAAGGCATAGGAATCTGCGCCAAGCGAGAAAATTCTAACTCATGAGCGACGCATTTCGTCGCCCTCACCAACGCTCACGGCACAAGCTTGGTCCGGAAGGGCGTGCAATAGTGCTCGGGCTTCTGTGGTCGAAAACCTCGATCTAGAGCTAGCCGCCTATCATCGAAACGGCGAGTGCGTTCGGAGCTCGAGCTTTGAGAACATGAAGTAGGATTTGTAAGAACCTTCTATGCGGAGGTCGGCTTTCAAGAACCTGGGTGGCCGTTCATGAATGAGTTTGAGCATGGCGTTCACCATGAAAAGCCGCAAAAGATCCAAGTTCAAGCTGCCATCGTAGCCGCTCACGAAACTGTCCAAAGAATACGTCTCTAGAGCTTTGCGCGAGTATTTGCCTTTACTGGCGAGCAGCTTGAGGTACGCAAGAAGCGTGGATACATCTCGATAGACTGGCGCCTGTGCTTTGTACGAATCGAAATCAACTATTCCCGCCCGAGATTTATCGATCAGAATATTTTGGGGCAACAGCTCTCCGTGAGCAGCAGCCATGCACATTGTCGGGCCATCGAGCCTGCGACTTGCCTTAGTGCCGCATTGCGGACCCGTTGCAGCATCTTCTCCGACATGCCCGGGCTCCGCAATGACGAGAGATTGGCGTCCAATCCGTTCGCTTATTGATGATCGCAGCGATTATCTGTACAGGGAAATCATCAGTATCCCGATGCTTAGAGGCATGCTACCGCCCCCGGAATTCGGGACTTGCATCGAAGAAGGCGACAGATAGAGCTGGCTGAGTGCGCGATGCGCTCACCTATTCGAAAAACTCTCTCCGCGATCGCTTCTTTCAAGCGCGTCCGTCCGTCACATCGAGTTTGCTTTCCTTCTCTGCCATAACCCTCATCGAGCCTGAAGATAGATCATCCCTAATCCAAGCCAAATCATTGGAACCAGCGCCGGTCATCTACTGCGCCCATACAATCCGGCGTACATCTTTAAGGAGCACGAAGAGATGCATCGGATCGGAAGGGGAAGGGATGAAGTCGAATTTCAGGTAGAAGCGCCGTGCATCTTCGTCCTTTGCGTGGACTGCGAAAGCCCTTATGCCGGCAATGTCAGCTGCCTGCAGCGTTCGCAACATCGCATCCTTTAATAAAGCTTTGCCTACGCCCCGCGCTTGCCAGCGATGCTCGACGGCAAGACGTGCCAGGAGCATGATGGGAACGGGGTGGCGTGCAAGTCCTTTAGTCAAACGCTCCGGCGCTTCCTCGCGTGTGACATGGCCCACCGCGAGGGTGTAATAGCCTGTGACGGCATCCCCCGCCAAACCGATGTAGGTTTGTGCTGCTCCTGCTTGTTGATTCTGCCAGGCAAAACGCTGAAGGTAGCGATTCAGCTCCTCCCTGCCGCAGTCGAAGCTCTCAATTGAGTGATCGGGGCGCAGCTTTTCAACGCGGCGCGATTCGTTCACTAACGTGATCCGGAGTCGAAGAATCCCGGTTCCTTCAGCAACCGTTCAAGGTGGGGCAAGGGACGCGTAGGGGTATCGAGTGCCGCCAGAAATGCCTTCCATTGTGTTGCGCTAAGTGTGAAGGCTCGACGACCGGCAAGCGTTTCATCCGCACGCGACAAAGCACTCTCCAGGACGAATTCGCTTACAGAGCGGTGCGCGACGGCCGCCGCGGCCTGTAGCGCACGCTTTGCTTTCCGCGTCAGGCGCAAGTCCAGCTTTTCTGTTCGTGTCGTGTGCGATGCCATGATTTTCCCCAGTTCAAACCTAGCCATTCTGCCCGACAATGTCAAGACAATCGGCACAGGGCGCACAGGGGAGAGGTATCAAGAGCTGCCCTTCTTTATGTGCAATTTTTGGGGGTACTGTGTTGTGCCTAGGTAACCCGCGTAGAATCAGTTGATTACCCTTGCAAGTTTGAGCGCTTTGCGCAAAGTACGCCGGTCTACGTCGCCAGTCCGAGAAGCACGTGGGTGCCAGCGCGAGGCGGCTCCAATATTGGCGTGCGCGCCGGAGTGATGACGGGCGATACGATGCATCGAGGACATGCGTCGCCAGCGTCCTCCGTTCCCATGCAACCGGGGTTCGCAGGAGGCACGCGCGGAGGAAGCTCCTCGGTTTCGTCGATATCCTCGGCGTCCGCATCCAGCCCGCATGCCACAGCTCCGAGCGCTGGAGGAGGAGGTAGCCACCACCACTGAGTTGCAGGAAGAATCCAAAACGCCAGGTTAGAATCGCCAGACAATTGAAATATATTTTGTCGGAGCCTTCGAGAATTAGAATCTGAACTCAGTACTGCTATGGACAGACCAATCCCGAAGGCCGAACGCGATTGAAGGAATACACCTGGTAACCTTCAGGATTCAGCCCTGACATCCCATGCTTGATGGCGCCGGTCAGAATGCTTAAGCCGAAAAGTTTTCCCTGAATTGATCCGGTAAGGCTTTGAAAGCTTACTGGCCCAGCTCATCCGACCCCTGGATGCGCCTGAATGGAGCAAATCGGGTGTGTAACGTCCGAGGTCGTCTGGGGGACCAGGAGTCGAAGCGCTTGAAGAGGTAGCGTCACATCGCCTCAGAAACGATGCGGCGCGTTAAGAGCGACTGGCTACAACTTCACGGTCTTATTGCTCTGCGTGGCCTGGTATATCGCCTGGATGATCGTTATATCGCGCAAGCCTTCCTCGCCGGGCGTGAGAGGCTCTTTGTTGTTCATCACGCAATCGGACATGTGATCCATCTCCGCTGTGAAGTGATCAACGACGGGCAGCGAGATCTCCTCGATCGCATTGCCTTGCTGTTTGTACATGCGCAGGCCGCTGTACCAAGAGGCTGGATCGAGGATGAGGCGCGCTTCCGTCCCCATCACCCGAAATTGGCTCTGGTGAAAATACCCATAGCTCGAGGAACAGTTCGCCAGAATCCCGCTTGGAAACCGCAACTGAAACGTGACGTGCTCCTCAACTTCCTTAAAGCGCGGGTCTCCCGGCGTCGTGTACATCATGGCATTCACTTCCGTTGGTTCTTCGCCGCTAAGGTAGCGCGCCGCATTCAGAGCATAAATGCCGATATCCATCAAGGAGCCGCCGCCCGCCATTTTCTTGTTGCATCGCCATTGCGAAGGATCGCCGATCGCGAATCCCGCGTCGTTCAAGATCATCTGCGTGGGCCCCATCTCCTTTGAGCGTGCGATCCGGATCGCTTCCTGGTTGTAAGGCTCATAGCGGCAGCGATACGCAACCATCAGCTTGCGATTAGCCGTCTTCGCGGCATCAATCATCTGCTGGCACTCAGCGGAAGTGTTCGCCATCGGCTTTTCCGAGAGCACGTGCTTACCGGCTTCGAGTCCACGCACCGTATATTCGGCGTGCATGCTGTTCGGCAGGACTATGTAGATTATGTCGACTTCGGGGTTGTCCTTGATGGAATCGTAGTTCTGATAGTTGTAAATGTTCTTGGGTTTCACGCCGTAACGCGGAGCAAGCTTGTTGGCTTTGTCTGGATGGCCGCTGACGAATGCGACCACCTTCGACTTCTCGCATTTGGCGAAGGCCGGCAGAATCTGATTGATGGCAAGGCTGCCGAGGCCGACAATGGCCCAACCTAACTTTTTGCCTGGCGGATCCGGGACTCGGAGCTGCGCATGCGCATCCTTCAGTAATGGGCCTGCGACACCAGTGGCCAAAACACTTTCACCTACTTTGCCGATGAAACCACGGCGTGTGATCGCTTTCTCGAATAAACTTGACATGAACTTCACCTCGCTCTATTGGGCGCCGCGTTCTCTGTGGATCTCGTCCAGCCGCTTCTTTAGGTATTCCTGGTACTCCTGTTTCAACTTCGGATCGGTGGGAGAGCCGTATATCTCGCTCGATTTGTATTTCCCTTCGGCGAATTTCTTCTTCGTCCACTCATCGTGAATGTGAGTCTCATCCGCCTTGTCGAGGACCTCCTGCACCAATTGCGGCGGGACGAAATACACACCTTCGCGGTCCCCGACGACCACGTCTCCCGGCATAACAGTGACGCCTCCAATGCGGATGGGCACATTGATTCCTGTCAGCATCACGTTTCCGATCGGAGTCGGGTCGACCGCGCGAAAATATGCGGGCATGTCGATTTCGGAAATTCCATCCAAGTCGCGAACGGCGCCGTCGACCACCAATCCGCCGCCGTGCGTTGCCTGATTTATGTAGAAGAACAGGTTGTCTCCTACGATCGTCCCATTCACCTTCTTGCCGAACAGGTCGACAATCAGCACATCCCCCGGCTGAAGCATGTCAATCGCAGTCTGGTTGTAGAGACGTTTTCCCTTGGCCTGCTTCCACTTGGCTTGCTCGACGTCGTCCACATCGGAACGAAGAGGCATGAATTGCACGGTAAAAGCCCGGCCGACCATCGTCTTGCCAGGATGTAGCACCTGAAACCCATCCGCGTACTGGTTGTTGAAGCCTTTCTCGTGCAACACCGCCCACACCTCTTCGGACGATAAGTCACGAGCACGTTCGATCAGGTTGTCGGGAACTTTTGGCCGGCCATCCGGCAGCCGATCGAATGGGTTTTGCGACGTGTAGTCGATCAGCTCCTGTTTGGAAAAGCTGATCAGTTGCGCGCTTGCGGTGGACACGCCCACAAATACGCATACGGCGAAGATCAACAGATTGCGAGTAGAAAGGATCGAACGCATCACCGGTTGATTCACCTCCGGAAGAAAATCGCTCCCGAAAGTCGCAGATCAGCGAATATTTGTCAATCGCAAAACTTGCGTGCTGAGGATACAATCCTCCCTTCGCCTCCCATGAGCCCGGTTCGCAGCCACGTTCGCTGGTTCCTGATCTTCTGGATGTTCGTGATCAGCGCGGTGTCCTTTCTGGACCGAGTGAATTGGTCTATCGCCGTTCTTCCCATCGAACAAACCTTTCAATTGACCGACATTCAGTTCGGATGGGTGTTCAGCGCCTGGGCGCTGGGTTATGCCTTGTTTCAAGCACCCAGCGGCTACCTCGCCGACCGAATTGGACCTCGCAAGACACTCGCGTTCGGCACGGTGTGGTGGGCCATCTTCACAGGCCTCACGGCACTTGTACCCTCAGGCCTGTCGGGCTCCCTCCTGTTGCTTATGGCTGTGCGTTTCCTGCTCGGCGCCGGAGAAGCCGTGGCTTACCCGGCCAGCAACCGGCTGGTGGCAAGTTGGATTCCGGCGCAGGAACGAGGCTTAGCGAATGGATTCATCTTCGCTGGAGTCGGCGTCGGTGCGGGAATAACTCCACGGCTGATCACGTTTGTAATTGTGAACTACGGCTGGCAATGGGCATTTTGGGTCAGCGCGCTCATCGGGTTATTCGCAGGCATGATTTGGTTTTTCGTATCGCGCGACAAGCCCCAGGAACATCCGTGGATCGCCCCGGAAGAGATCGCCTATATAAGGGCCGGCCTTCCGCCCTCGACAGTGGCCGCAACCAGACAAAGTTTTCCGTGGCGTGGAATTTTCACCAACTCCAGCGTGATCGCCCTCACTGCCAGCTACTTCTGCTATGGCTACACTGCCTACATCTTTTTTGCATGGTTCTTCAAGTACCTCAGCCAGGTGCGAGGGCTCAATCTGAAAGCCAGCTCCTACTACGCCATGCTGCCATTCATTGCGATGGCAATCTGCTCGCTCCTCGGCGGTTGGATCAGCGATATGGTCGCCAAGCGGTCTGGCGAGAGGGCCGGACGCTGTGGGGTGGCGTGCGGAAGTATGGCGCTGGCGGCGGTGTTTGTGGCAATGGGCACTCGCGCCGCTGATGTTCGAGTAGCGAGCATTGTTCTGGCTGGTGGCGCCGGAGCGCTTTACCTTTCCCAGAGTGCATTCTGGTCACTGAGTTCACGGCTTGGCGGCCGCGCTTCGGGATCGCTTTCCGGAGTGATGAACACGGGCAACCAGATAGGTGGTGCAATCACGGCATCTCTGACCCCCTTAATCGCGAAGTATTTCGGCTGGGGCGTGTCGTTTTTTGTGGCAGCGGGACTGTGCGCCGTCGGTGCGTTGCTCTGGCTGGCGGTAGACCCGGACCAACAGCTTTTCGGAACGGATGGGAGTCCTCTCGAATCTTTTGAGATGGTGTCAGGAGGAACGCAATGATCAGACTCAAATGCGAATCGCGCCTCATGCGTGTTGCCACCGCTGCCTTTGTTTTGTTCGCGGCCCTGCTGATCGCGATCGCGTTCATTCCGCCGCGCGCGTTTTCGCATCCCGCCGAAGCGACGCCCGACGCCGCTCTGCTCGACGGATACCGCCATGTTGAGGTCGCCTCCGTCTCTGACGCGATGGAGAAAATTACCGGCGAGCGGATGTATCTCTCTCACCACATGCACCCGATTTTTCCCACGAAATTTGCCGGGTTTGCGATCACCGTGCTTTTGAAGAAGGAGGAGAATCACGATCCCGACGCCCTGAGCGGGATGTTGGCAGCCATCGACCAAGGCAGCGCGAGTTCGGTCTACGTAATGGTCGTCGAGGACGGCGCCGACATTGCAGGTATGGGCGGGCTAATGGGGACAGCCATGCAGGCGCGGGATTTTTCCGGTGCGGTGATTGACGGAGGAGTTCGCGACACTGCGTATCTGCGGAAAATCGGCTTCCCTGTGTTCGCATTGGGAAGCGTGCCTTCAACTTCCGTCGGGCATTATCGCTTTGCTTCGGCAAATACGACCGTCGACTGCGATGGTGTGAAAGTCTCTCCCGGCGATATTGTGGCCGCCGATTCTGATGGAGTTGTCATTGTTCCGCGCGCGAAAGCAGCCGAGGTGCTGGCAACTGCTCAAGAAATGGATTTCAAAGAGCACTCGATGTACGCCTATATCGAAAAACTCAAGTCGATCGAAGAGGCGGTCAAGAAATTCGGACGGCTATGAGGTAAAACAGTGCGCGATTTTCCGCGAACGCCCAGACAATATCAACAGGCCGAAACTTGAGATTGATACTTTTTACAGTATGCATAATTTTCGACTCGAACGAACGATTTGTTCAGTGATCCGGTAATTTTCATCTCCTCAGGGAGGAACGCAGATGAGCAGCACAGATCGCTTCAATCGTCGCGAAGTTGTGAAAACCTCTGCCTTGGCTTTAGGAAGCGGACTGCTGCTGGGCGACGCCGAGGCTTATCCGAAGGCCGTGAACACGAATTCGAGCCCGTCGGCGCTCAAGATCACCGACATGCGGGTTGCGACCATCGTGAAGCCTGGACCGAGCCCGTGCCCGATCATCCGACTCGACACCAATCAAGGCGTTGACGGGCTGGGCGAGGTTCGCGACGGCGCAAGCGCCACCTATGCGCTTTTTCTCAAGAGCCGAGTTGTCGGCGAGAACCCACTGCAACTCGACAAGATTTTCCGCAAGATCAAGCAATTCGGCGGGCATGCGCGTCAGGCCGGCGGAGTGTGCGCCATCGAAATGGCGCTCTGGGACATCGCCGGCAAAGTTTACAACGCGCCGGCTTATGCCATGGTCGGGGGCGGAAAGTTTCGCGACAAGATTCGCGTCTACGCCGACACAACCGAATCCAAAGATCCCAAAATCTACGCGCAGCGCATGAAAGAACGCAAGGAAGTCATGGGCGTGACCTGGCTCAAGATGGATCTCGGTGTGGACATGGTTTCAGATACTCCAGGCACGGTTACCGAGGCCTCCGACCACACGCCGTGGGAACAGAATCAATTGCCACATCCGCTACTGGCGATGGAAGTCACTGATAAAGGCGTTGCTATGCTTGAGCAGTACGTGGCCGCGGTGCGCGACGCCGTCGGGATGGAGATACCGCTGTCGATGGATCACCTCGGGCATCTGGGCGTGAAGTCGATCATCCGTTTGGGCAAAGCGTATGAAAAATACAATTTGTCATGGATGGAAGACGTCATCCCGTGGCAATACACGGAGCTGCTGAAACAGATTTCACTCGAAAGCCCGACGCCCATTCTTACCGGCGAAGATATTTACCTGAAAGAAGGCTTCAGGGTTCTCTGCGAGAATCACGCAGTGAGCAAAATTCATCCTGACCTTGCGACCTCCGGTGGCATCCTCGAGACGCACAAGATTGGAGATATGGCGGAAGAATACGGCGTGCCGATGGCAATGCACTTCGCGGGGACCCCGATAAGCTGCATGGCCAACGTGCACTGCGCCGCAGCAACGCTGAACTTCCTGGCTCTTGAAAATCATTCTCTGGATGTTCCCTGGTGGTCCTCGCTGGTCAACGAATATGCCCAAGCTCCCATCGTGAGTCATGGATGGATCGAAGTGCCCGACCGGCCCGGTCTGGGAGTGACGCTTAACGAGGATGTCGTTCGCCAGCACCTGGCACCGGGTATCGGGTATTTCGAGCCCACGCCTGAATGGGACCACGAGCGCTCCTGGGATCGGCTGTGGAGTTAGTCCGCGCGGGTTCATTCGTTGGATCGAAGCCTGTGAGGCTGCAAACTGGGTCCTCTGGGTGGTTTTTGACCGGATTCATGGGTGCCGGTAAATCCACGGTTGGCCGCTTGCTCGCGGCTAAAACAGGTTGGGACTTCCTCGATATAGACCATCAGATCGAGGCGTCAACGGGCAGCACTTTGCAAGACGACAACTTTTTCGACACCCTCGGCGAACAGGCCTTTAGACAAATTGGAGTCTGAAGTCCTGGCCTCCTTGTTGAAGCGAAGGATCTGTAATGAGAATCCACAAGTTATCACTGGCTGTGAGTTGCCTGGTCTCTGGCATTCTGCCCTTGAACCAAGTTGAGATCCCGGAGTGGAGGGTGGCTCACAGGCCGTCTTTTCAGAATGGAAGATTTCCGGAGCCTGCTTCTTGTCCTGCCGCTTTTTGGCGTGTGGGCATACCCGCGGCTGGCTGGCGCTACGGCTTGCATCGCCTCGCTGATGTGTCTACCACTTCATCTCTATCTCATCGCGCCAGGTATTTTCCAACGCATTTTTAAAGGTGAGTATTCGGTTCCTGCACCTACGATCTTCGCGTGATGTTTGCCTGTTCGTATTGAGAGAACCATCGATATTGTGCAACTTACGAGCCGGCTGGCTAAAATTAGGAAATATGCCATCCGGGCGGCACAAAAATCAAGCCTTAGGCCGGAGCGTTTGTTGTTCGTCAATCGGACTGGTTCTGCTGGTTTCGGTTTGCCAATTATGGTTGATACAGCCGAAACTGGCAGTGTCGCAACAACCGCCTCAAGAACACGTATCTTTGGAGTTGGTTTCCGAGCAAGACGCCCTTGTGCCGTCTGGAGATCTCTGGGTGGGTATCCGGTTTTCGCCTCAGGATGGTTGGCACACCTACTGGGTGAACCCGGGTGACTCGGGCGAACCGCCACGGATTGAGTGGCGTTTACCACCGGGATTCAAGGCGGGAGCGCTCCAGTGGCCCGAGCCCGAGCGCATGTTGAATCCGCCGTTTGCCGATTACGGCTACCAGCACGAGGTTTTATTGATGACAGTGCTGTCTGCCCCACCCACGCTCAAACCCGGCGAAAACGTTCAGCTCGATGCAGGCGTGCGCTACCTGGTTTGCCGCGAGGTTTGCATCCCCGGCCGCAAGCAGCTGCATTTGACGCTTCCGGTAAAGGAACGTGCCACGCAGACCTCCGCCAGTCAGTGGTTCGAGCTTGCTCGGGAGAAACTACCGCGCGCGGCTCCCGCACAATGGAAGCTGTGGGCCGTCGAAGGCCGGGACGAACTCGTCCTCAGTTTGACGACCAAGAACACGGCCTTGTCTCCTCAGTTCTTTCCTTTGCAGGCAGAACAGATCGAAAATGCCGCGCCGCAAAAGGTCACGACAAAACCAGGTGGTATTCGTCTGCATCTGATCAAATCAAAGCACCTCAGGAAACCGATGTCACGTTTGCAAGGCATTTTGGTCGTTGGTTCCGGGAGGGCGTATCAGGTGAACACTCCGGTATCACAATCGTTCGGCAGGATTCCGGCCGACAAAGGTCCAATAGTTGAGGAGAAAATCATGAATTATCTGAAGTGATGTGACACTACGCAATATTAACGGCTTAAACTGGTGTCCAGTGCTGCGAAATGACGGAATGTTACGTCATTAGACAGTTTTTGGACACCAGTTTGGACACCAAAAAAGGCCAGGAGTCCGGGGGGCTTGAACTCCTGACCCGCTTGCCGCACAGAACCGTCCTACCGGGTGTAGCCTTGATCAAATACCCATGTACGAGCTATAAGCCAAAATTCCCGATGCTAGGCTTCTACTTTCTTTGGAGCGGGAAGAACTCGCCGGCGCATTGTTGCCAATTCTCAAGAAGTACGGGACTCCCGGCCTCGACATCAACATCTACAACTTCATGTTGGAGTTTCGGCATTCCTTGAATCCACCGTATAACGTTCTGGCATCACCACCCGGATATTCGCATGACGATATTCCCAAGATCGAGCGAGCGGTTGGAGAGGCTCTTAACTGGATGTTCAGCGCTGGCCTTGTTGCGCGTGTTCCAGATGCATCCACTAACCACTTGGTGTTTGTTACGCGCCGAGGCCGCCAGATTGAAACCCAGGAAGACTTTTCGAATTTTCGCAAAGCATCATTGCTATCCCCAAATCTCCTGCACCCGAAGATAGCTGAGAAGGCGTGGCCCACTTTCATTCGAGGTAAACATGATACCGCTGTTTTCGAGGCGTTTAAGAGGGGCGAGATATCTGTGCGTGCAGCCGCCCATTATGATAACCGTTCGATAGGCGTCGATCTCATGCGTAACGCATTCCATCCTGAACGCGGACCTCTAACGGATATGACATTGCCGATTGCAGAACGTGAGGCTCTCAGTGCGTTATTTGCAGGCGCGATCGGCTCGTACAAGAATTCCACGAGCCACAGAACCGTAACCATTTCAGACGCTAGTGAAGCAGACGAAATGCTGATTCTTGCCAGCCATTTGTTGCGCATAGTTGATGATCGAGCAGCACGCGTAGGATTAGCGGCCGCGACATTATGAAAAAAGGCCAGGAGTCTTGCTCCTGGCCCGCTTGTTGCCCCAACACAAACGCGTGTGAATGCGCCTGTTTTTCGGCCCGCCTCCGTACGCATTGACGGGCTGGAGCAAAGTTAGGAAAGGACTGCCGTTCCCGCTCCCGCCGACCGTGTGCACGACGCCAGCTACAATCGTGCGACGCGGAAAGCAGTCACCCGACGGCGCCGTTTTCATTCACGTTACACCAGTTCCGAAAGATTGACGTGCGCTAGCGCAAGGTTCAATGCGAAGAAGGTCGGCAGTTCGAATCTGTCAGGGCGCATCTCCTCAAATTCCCTTCATGTAACGATATGAGTCTGCCGACCACCATAAAAGGAAGCGAGAAAAATTGCGCCCCCAAACGGAAGGAGCGTCATTATGCCTCGAGGATGGGAAGACGCCCTGTTGGTGATCCTGCCGTTCCTGGGCCATGGTTCCGGTAAAGGCGGTTCCGCCACTAAGATGAGGAGTGAGCCGTGAGGGCAGTTTAGCCCGCAGCGGGGTAACACGAATATGGGCGCTCGAATCAATTCTGACATCATGGATTTCATAGCTCTATTTCGA
>Ga0126381_100003183_pt1 | contig 17912 bp, 14 predicted proteins | sample PanSoiMetPlot_28_FD_96465 | JGI IMG/M metagenome (GOLD analysis project Ga0126381, IMG submission 96465) | Tropical forest soil microbial communities from Panama - MetaG Plot_28 | ecosystem: Environmental > Terrestrial > Soil > Tropical forest > Bulk soil | place: Panama | collected 2016-02-17 | reverse complement strand
TTCAACTGGTGCCGGCATCTTGTCGTCCCCTTCATAGCGCGCCCGCCCGTGTTTTTGGGGCGAGCGAGACGATCACCGGAGATCCGCCGACCCTTCGACCTTCCTCAGGCAGGCACGCGGCGCTACTGGCTTTTCGCGACTTTCACGGTCGCGGATCGGGGCGTTCGTTTTCCGTAGGGCTTCGAGGTCGTTACGCCCTTGCCTTCTTCAACCGTAACCGTCTGATCGGCGGCGAGGCTGGCGATTTTGTCGACCTGTCCGCTGGGCCACTGGACTTCGACGGAATCCGCCTTGGTCGCACCACCCATGCCAAACGTGAGCACCAGTTCGCTTTGCGACAGATAACTGGAGCCACTACGGAGCATCTGCCACTGCTTGGCTCCGCCGGAAGTCAGGCGCACGACCGCGCCGATGCCATCACGATTGGATTTAGTGCCGACCAGCTTTAGACGCAAACTGTGACTTGTTCCGCCCTCATTGTGAAACAGCCACGCCCGCCCGCCGTTGGTGGTGAGGAGTACGTCGAGTGCACCATCGTTGTCGATGTCGGCGTAAGCGGCGCCGCGTGCCACCTTCGAACTGGCGAACGCATCGCCCATCTGGGCGGTTACCTCCTGGAACTTGCCGCCGCCAAGATTGCGAAACAAGTGCGGCGGCTCGGCATAAGACACGCGCTTCTGTACACGCTCGATTTCGTTTTCGATATGTCCGTCGGCGACGAAGATGTCGGGCCAGCCATCATTGTCGTAGTCGAAGAAGAAACAACCAAACCCGAGCGTGACGAGAGTGTTGCGCCCGACCTCTGAGCGCGGGGCTTCGTCCACGAATAATCCGTTGCCTTCGTTGTGATAGAGCGAGAGCATCTGGTTGGCGAAATTCGTGATCAACAGGCTGGGATGGCCGGAACGGTCATAGTCGGCGGCGTCGACACCCATCCCGGCGCGCGCGACTCCGTCCTCGCTGAAGGCAATTCCGGCGGCGACCGCCTTCTCCTCGAACGTGCCGTTTTGCTTGTTGAGGTAAAGCTTGTTGGGCTGCGTGTCGTTGGCAACCGCGATATCGGGCCAGCCGTCGTTGTTGTAGTCGAGGATCGCGAGACCGAGGCTCTTCGAAGTCGGATCGTCCATCCCGGACTTCTGCGTCGCGTCCTCGAACTTGCCGCCGCCCAGGTTGTGCCACAAGCGGATCGATGTTCCCTTGTACGACTCCGGCGTGCAGTACGACTTGTGCGCGCCGTCTAATGTGCAATAGATGTCGCTTGGGAGCGACCATTGCACATAGTTGGCGATGACGAGATCGAGTTTGCCATCGCGGTCGTAGTCGACCCACGCGGCGCTGGTGGAGAATTCGTTCGGTCCCCACATTCCGGCGGTTTTGGTAACGTCGCTAAAGGTGCCATTGCCATTGTTGTGAAACAGGTGACTCTGGCCGAGAGCGGTGACGAAGATGTCGTCATGGCCGTCGTTGTCGTAGTCGCCGACGGCGACGCCCATGCCGAACATGGTTACCGCGAGCCCGGCTTTACTTGTAACGTCGGTGAAGGTCCCATTCTTGTTGTTGTGGTACAGCTTCAGCGTCGACGGGGTTTTCGTGTGGCCAGGCCAATCCTGGCCGTTCACGATCAGGATGTCGGGATAGCCGTCGCCGTCGTAATCGATGAAGGCGCAACCCGGGCCCATGGTCTCGGGCAGATATTTCTTTCCGAAGGCGGCGTTGTTGTGGGTGAAGCGGATTCCGGCCTGCGCGGTGATGTCGCGGAAGGTGATGTCCTGGGCTCGGATTGAATCAGCCGCAAAGGAAGTAATCAGAAGAATCAGTAAGAGTTGAATCTTGGCCATGGGAGACTGAAAAGGACCTCTTATCGCGAGCCTCCCGCAAGCGTCCTGGTATCGGGCGCGGGGTGATGAGTGGCTGTCTTCGTCATTGGTTTGGTCAGCGGCACCGAAACGTGCTCGTGGACGCTCTGCCGTTCGTTGTTGTCTTCGGGATGCAGTTGCCGATAGGGTCCGGTGATCACCTGAGACGATTCGTCGGCTTTAAATCGCAGATAGCGTTCCTGATGTTCCTTCGCCAGCTTCTCATTGCCCATTCCGTTGTAGCAGAGCATCAAGTTGTAATGCGCCTGCAGATCTTCCGGATCGATCTCGAGCACGGATTCCAAGACCTTTACCGCGTCGGGATACTTGCGTTCAAGGAAGAGAATTCGGCCGAGGTCGTTCAGGGCGACGCGATCCTTCGGGTACTGCGCCAGCACCGTGTGCAGATGTTGTGCCGCGCCTTCGTAGTTTCCATCAGAGCGCAACACCTTAGCGTAGAAGAAATTCGTTCTGGCGAGGTTTGGATTCAGCGCCAGCGATTTTTCAAGCTCCGTGCGCGCCCGATCCATGTCGCCTTCCTGAACGGCAGCGCGCCCGATATTGGTCCAGCCGTCGGGATTCTTCGGATCGATTTCTGTCACTTTTTCAAACGCCGCAGCAGCGCCCTTCAAATCGCCCTGCAGGAAGAGTCCGATGCCATAGTCATTCCAGCGCTGCCAGTCTTCGGCTCTTAGCTCGACTTTCTGCGATGCGGTGGCTGAATCACGCGCCACCACCGGCAACGTTACCTCGTCCTCGGCAAGGGCAACGATGGGGACCTCCGGGACCTTTTCTTCTTTGGCGGAAACGCCATTCATAGGCGCATCGAGCGTGAACTTACGATCGTCGTAGCCGGAAGTGACGAGGTCGGGATGATTGGCGTCGGGTTGTCCTACGAAGGAGAACTGCGTGCCCCACCAGGCAAATTTCCGGTAGCACAAGCGCGCGTGGAGCGTGATTTTGTTGCCGGCGTTGTCGGGAATGTGTACGCGGTAGTGGACGGTATCCGCGGCTCCTGGGGGAATGAGACGCACGTAAACGACGGCGCGCGTGGCCCAGGCATTGCGCTTGTTGATTGCATTGCCGTGCGCGTCGATCTGCAACGACCGGTAGAAGTGCGCACCTTTTTCAACTGGACCCTTGCCGCCATCCTCGACCCTGCCGCTCCAGAAGACGGTTTGGCCTTTGTCGTCTGTGCCCCTCAGTTCGAGCCACGTGTCGTATGCGTCGACGGTGCCGCCTGGGAAGAAGTGGCCGATCTTCTTCGTGCGAACAACGACGTCGACCCGTACCGTTTCGCCTCGTCGCAATGCTGGCTGGACGCGATTCAAAGGCGCCGTCACTGGCGCCACCACGCCGCTGCTTGCGCCAGGGGTCATTTTCGTTTCGGCTTCCTCACCCACTGCGAAAGTCGTCGAGAGATCCGACTCCCCTTGTGCTGATGTCTTGCTGACGGCTTGCGCGGGCGAGAGCGCGAAAATGTCTACGCTAAGAATTCCTGCTTTGAGGAAGCTTTCCGTCGCACTCAACTGAGCAGCGTCTTCGTTGGCAGTCGGAAGCGCAGTATTGGCGCCCGGGAAACGATGCGAGTGAACGTTGCCGGCGATGTTGCCCATGTCGTTCGAGCGCTCAAGCGGCATGTGACAATCGGCGCACTGCTGCGACTGCTTCGGATAGTAGAAAGACCGCGCACCTTGACCTGAAACGCCGCTCGCCTGCCAATTGTCGTATTCGTTGAAGCCGCGGAACCAGCGATAGCTGTTTACTGGGACGTCGAGATGCACCTTGTGGCACGAGGAGCAGAACTCGGCCGTCTGTGTCTTCATGAATGGCTTCAGAAAGGCGCGACGGTGCGGCTCTGGATTCAGCTTTACAAGGAAATCGTGCATGTAGCGAACGACAGGATTCTTGCTGGCGGCGAGTTCGTGGAGTTCGGGATATTCGAGATAGAAATCACCTTGCCCCATGGTTGACTTCACGGCCGCGATCGAGTGGCACATCATGCAGCCCAGTCCGGCTTGCGCCGGCGGCGTGTGCACGATTTGTTTGATCGGCGTATCCATCAGCCCGGCATAAAGCACCGCCGGATCATGACATCCTCCGCACCACTTCGAAGGCTTGGTGCCGATCGTGTCCTGCATGTACTCGATTGACTTGCGATACCACTGGTTGTTGAACGACGAGAAGTGATGGGCGGAGCTGTACCACTGCTTGTAGATATCTTCGTGACAGCGCTTGCAGGAGTCCGACTGCATGAAGAATGCGCTTGGAATCTTCTTGTTGCCGTAAACCTGGGCGGAACTTGGGAAGAACATCCCGCGAGTTCCGTCACCCTCTTGGTCCATGGTGGGCGGCGGCATGGTGGGATTCTCGATGCGGGCGTGATTCGCCCAGCGCGACTCACGCGTATATCGGAGCGCAAATCCTAAGCCCGCAACGATCAGCAGGCAGATCCCAATCCGAGCGATTGACGAGACAGCAGCATTCCCTAAAATACCTCGGCGACCGAGAGCTTCGGCAACCAGAAATCCCAGGGCAATCGCCGAAACGACGATGTGCCCGTACAGCCGTCCCCACTCCGACCGAAGAGTCCCTGTGTGGATCAGCCACAAGCCGATGCCAGCGCCGCCGAGAAATAAAAGCCATCCGGTCGCAAACAACCAACTGCCTTCGCGCAGAAGACGGCGCAGAGACGCAATCACCCAGACCGTCGCCACCACGCCGACGACGGCGTGCAACAGCACGACGATCGCGTATTCAACATTGGTCTGGGGAAAGCCGTACAGGTAAATCGCCGAGACGGCGAGGAACAGCAGCAGAGAGAACAGTACTTTGCCGCTCAGGGAATTTAGCGAAGCAGATGGCATTGCGGAAGCTCACCCGGGAGCGCTCGTCGCCCCACAACTACGATCGAGCCTGAACCTGTGATGCGTGGAAGTTTAATGCGCCATCTGCGGCGCGATAATAGTATAAAAATACTAGTAGGCTGAACTTGGTTGTTTAAGCTCCGACCAGTCTCTCCAATCCCGGCCGATCCATGATCATCAAAGTCGATCCGCGAAGTTGCGCGAACTTCTTCTCCCGGAACTCGCTCAGGACACGCGTTACCGTCTCGCGTGAAGTGCCGATCAACTGAGCAATCTCTTCGTGTGTCAATGAAACTTTGATGCGGATGCCATCTTTTGTGTTTTCGCCGTCTGACGCCCACTCCAGCAACAACCGCGCCAACTTCTCACCGACCGAGTGGGATAGCCCGAGCGAACGGATCATCTCGTAGGCATCCTGGCAGTTCTGGCTCAGGTGCTGCGCAGCATTCAGGCAAGCGTCCCCATGGTGTTGCAGGAATCGGAGAAAATCGTCGCGCCGGATGAAGTCGAGTTGACAGGGTTGCAACGTCTCGCCCGTTAGTTCGTAGGGTCTGCCAGAAACCGTCGCGTGCAGGCCCAGAACTTCGCCGGCCTGCGCGATTCGCAGAATCAGAGTTTTTCCTTCGCGCGAGGTCGTCGAGAGCTTTACGCGCCCGCTGCAAACGATATACACCCCCCGCGGCGCTTGTCCCTCGACGAACAGCACCGCGCCTTGAGGATAAGCACTCGCGTATTTAACCTTCTCCAGTTCTTCCAACGATCCCTTCGGCAGGTCGCAAAAGAACCCCGAATGCCGTAGCTTGCAGATCAAGCAGTTTTCAGTAATTTGAATGCCGTATGGCGTGCTCATAGTGATCACCGCTGGGCGAAGAATAGCACTGAGCAATCACTGAAACCTGTGATGCGGATCACACAAGATGTAAGCGGATGGATACCCGAAGGCCAATGGCCGCGAGTTACGGAAGCCGCTCAGGACGCGGTCTTTTCCAGTTCTTGCGGGAAGAAGTCATCCATCGGATAGCCCTGATCCTGCCAGGCCTTGAGGCCCCCCTGCAATGGCCGAACCTTGGTGATGCCAATCTTCTTTAGGTCCATGGCGACCTTCGCGCTGGTCGCCTCGCTAGGGCAGGTGCAGTACAGGACAATGTCGCGGTCCCTGGGAATTTCAGCGTTGCGCGCGGGCAACTCGTCGGGCGAAATGCGCACAGCGGTGGGTACGGTTCGAGGATCGACCACGAACTCCAGCATGTGACGCAGATCGACGATGAAGGGCCGGTCCCCTCGATCGAGGGCGGCTTTTACTTCACCGACCGAAATGCGCGATACGCGCAAGGACCGGATGAAGCGCTCGCGCTGAACGTATTTCCAGATCATGTGCAAGACGACGGCGACGACGATCAGAAGCAGAAGCCAGCCGAGCGCCTCTTCCAGCAGCATGTCGATCGGAAGCTTGCGAGCCGGAATGTATCCGAGCAGCGCGAAACAGGCCGCCCATAGGAAGGATCCAAGTGCATTAATGAGGAGGAAGCGGCGTCGCGGCATTCCCGACAATCCCGCAACCGGCGCCGCGAGCCGACCAACTCCAAAAACAAACTTTGAGGTGACGAGAGCTGTGCTGGTGTGACGTCCGAACGCATCTTCGGCCTTGCGGACGCAAGAGTCAGGCTCGAGTGAAATCTTGCACAGAATTCTGAGAACGGAAGCTCCCCGACTTCGTCCGAGTTCGTACCAGACCCAATCGCCAATTTCCGACGCCACTACCGTGATTGCGACGATGGCGGTCAGGCGCATGTCGCCCAGTCCAGCCACGGCACCGGCCGCTACCACAATCGGCGTCACCAGCAGGGGAAGGCCGAGGCGCTCAAGCAGCGCCGCCAGAAACAACCACAGATACCCATGCCGGAGAATTTCCTGGACGTGTGAACCCACGTGACGCTCCCCACTTCGTCAACCGGCCTTGTACTGGCTTCCCGATGCACTAACCGCAAATAAACTAAAACTCGAGTCTCGCGGTTCGTTCGAAAGCCTACCGCACTTTCGCCAGATACTGATGCACCATCTGCACGGTGATCGAACCTTCTCCCACGGCTGAGGCGACGCGCTTAATGGATGAGAATCGAGTATCGCCGGCGGCAAAAACGCCGGGGATCAAGCTCTCAAAGATAAAAGGATCGCGATCTTCTTTCCATCCTTTGACGTGGTCTCCGTCTTTAGGCAGCCAGGAACCGGTCAGAAGATAGCCGCGCTCGTCCATAGGAAGTTTACCTCGCAACCAAGCGGTGCATGGTACCGCTCCAATAAAGATAAACAGTGCCGGGGTGGCTACCTTTTTGGTTTCCCCGGTCTCGTGGTTCGTGACGGTAATGGCCTCGAGGTGACCGTTGCCATGAACTTCCATGACTTCGGACTGCGTCTCGATTCGAATGTTCGCGATCTGCTTGATCTGTTCGATCAGGTATTGCGACATGCCTTTCTCCAGCGAATCGCCCCGCACAAGCATGGTCACGCTTCTCGCGAATTGTGAGAAATAGACTGCGGCTTGACCCGCGGAGTTGGCGCCGCCTATCACGAATACATCCTCACCCGCGCACATCTGCGCTTCGGTCATTGCGGCACCGTAGTAGACGCCTGCTTCCTGCAGATTTTCGATTCCCGGAATGTCGAGCTTTCTCCAGGACAAACCGCTGGCGATCAACAGCGCGTGACAGCTGATTTCGCTTCCATCGCGCAGTTTCACAAACCGGTAGGGACCATCGACGCGCAACCCGATCGCTTCCTGGGGCGAAAGAATCTCGGCGCCAAAGCGCCGGGCTTGTGTAAAAGCTCGCCGGGCCAGATCGGCGCCAGTCAGCCCTGACGGGAAGCCGAGATAGTTTTCGATGCGTGAGCTCATTCCCGCTTGGCCGCCTGGAGCTGAGCGCTCCACGAGCAAAGTCTTCAATCCTTCAGACGCTCCATACACCGCCGCGGCCAACCCGGCCGGACCGCCGCCGACGATCACAAAATCGTAGAAGTCGGTCTCGGCACGCATCCTCAGTCCGATCTTTGAAGCCAACTCATCGACCGGTGGATTCGACATAACCTCGCCACCGGGCAGAACCACGATGGGTAATGCTGCCGTTTTCAGATCTACGCCCGGAATCATTTCCTGGACTTCCTTGTCGGGGGCAACAGCTTCCACATCGGTCCATTGATAAGGAACCTGGTTACGACCAAGGAAATCTTTCAACTGGTGACTCGAAGGCGACCATCGCGTTCCCAAAACACGGAGTCCTGAGTAGGGGGCGCGATACTCCGCCCGCCAATCATCGAGCAGGTCGTCGAGAACTGGATAGAGTTTCTCCTCTGGTGGATCCCATGGTTTCAGCAAGTAGTAATGCACCTTCGCCGTGTTGATTGCAGCGATCGCTGCATTCGTGTCGGCGTAGGCGGTCAACAGGGCCCGCTTCGCCTGCGGGAAGATGTGCATTGATTCGCCCAGCACCTCTAGTCCCGACATCTGAGGCATCCGCTGATCGCATAGCAACAGTGCGACACTTTCCCCGCGAGTCTTGAGCTGGTGCATCAAATCGACGGCCGCGTTGCCGGAGTCTGTTCCCAGCACGCGATATTCTTTTCCATATTTGCGCCGCAGATCCCGCTCCACCGCTCGCAGCACCTCGGGTTCGTCGTCAACGCTGATAATGGCCGGTGATGGCATCCCCCACTCCTTAGGTTTCTATTAGGGTACTACCGCACCCGATCCCGCGATATGAATCCGCATGGAAGCGCACATGCATGGATTGAAGAGCAATGATTCTGCGTTCGTTGGAGAACGAATCGTAACTCTCCAAGCCCCACGCACGGAGCAGTCACTCGAAAGTGTTAGACGCGGCAGGGGTGGATTTGGATTCGGTATCTCGCCCGATAAGCTAGTGGGCATTGAGGTTCTTGCCCGAACTTGCACATCGAAGCCGGTTTGCCGATCATTGCGGGCGATAGAATTGATCATGGTACGGAGGGACTTCATGGCACCTAATCATCCGCCTCGCTTTCTGAAGATCGTAGATGACGCGCGCAGTAGAATTCGCGAGACCAATGTGGATGCGGTCCGGTCGCGACTCGATCGCGGGGACAAGTTTGTGCTGGTCGACGTTCGTGAAGAGAGTGAATTTGCCTTGGACCACCTGCCTGGCGCGATCCACATGGGAAAGGGGGTAATAGAGAGAGACGTCGAGGCGAAAGTGCCGGACTTGAATGCCGAGATGATTCTTTACTGTGGTGGTGGATTCCGCTCGGCGTTGGCCGCTGACAACTTACAAAAAATGGGATACACGAACGTGATCTCAATGGATGGCGGCATCCGCGAATGGCGGGAAAAAGGTTACCCGCTCACCCGGGGGTGAGTGCTTCCCGGCTGCGAGTCGACGGCAAGATCCAAGGCGCTCCTTTCCGCCTCGCTTAAATGTCGGATTTCGCCCTTGGGGAGGTCCCCGAGCGGCAATGCTCCGATTGCTACGCGCACCAGTCGCAATACTTCGAGTCCACGTGCTTCCAGAATTCTGCGAATCTGACGGTTCTTGCCCTCGTCCAATACGATTTCCAGCCACGTATTCTTGTCGCCTTCCCGCAAGCTCGAAGCTCGCTTGACGCGCATGAGGCCGACACTCGTAGCCACGCCATCCATCATCGATCGCAATAGCTCATCATTTACTTTCGCCGCAATCTGCACGTGGTAAGTTTTTTCCAGATGATGCTCGGGTGCTGCGATCCGAGCCCCCCATTCGGAGTCATTTGTCAGCAGCAGAAGTCCTTCGCTGGCTTGGTCGAGTCGACCGACGGGAGCCAACCATGGAAGGCTTTCATCGAGGTAGGCATAAACCGTCTCACGGCCCTTTTCGTCGGAAGCGGTTGTCACGACCCCGCGCGGCTTGTTCATCATTAAATAAATGTGCGCTTGTGATTCGAGACGCTTGCCGTCGACTGCGATCACGTCGCTTTCAAGGTGAGTCGGGAACTCGGGATCGCGCCGGACAATGCCGTTGACACGAACTCGGCCTTCCCGCGCCAGAGCGGAGCCTTGAGAGCGCGAGCAAAATCCCAACTTCGAAAGGGCGCGCGCGACACCGACTTTTCTTTTGTTGTTGTGCGCCGTCAAGGATTTCCCGCTATTCACTAAGCGAAATTGGCTGCCGTTTCTACGGCTCTCTTGCACCTGGTCTATAATGAACTCGACCCGCAGTCGCCTCCGCAAATTTTTGTCCTTGAGCCCGATCGTTCCACGCTTGCGGCGCCGATTTTACAAAAAACGATTTTGGGTTCTCTCATTCCGCGGGAATAGGGATTTATCTTTCATATTTATGAAGCCACGTCTTAAACCCCCAACAATTGCATATTTCTCGATGGAGATTGCGCTCGATCCCAACATGCCTACTTACAGTGGGGGTCTTGGCATGTTGGCGGGCGACACGCTGCGCTCGGCGGCTGATCTTGGAGCCGCACTCGCCGCCGTTACGCTCGTCTATCGCAAGGGATACTTTCGCCAGCACCTCGACCCAGCGGGAAACCAAAGCGAAGAGCCCCAGCAGTGGGACCCTGAACGTACGCTAACCGAAGTTGCGGGACGCGTCTCGGTTGAAATCGAGCAACGGCCGGTCTGGATCCGCGCCTGGCAGTATGACGTGCTGGGTATCGACGGCGACATCATTCCCGTTTATTTGTTAGACACCAACCTGCCTGAGAATTCTGAATGGGATCGCCATCTCACCGATTTTCTCTATGGTGGAGACGAGCGATATCGGCTCGCGCAGGAAATTATTCTCGGGATCGGCGGTTTCCAACTGCTTCGGAAGTTGGGCCACGATCGCATCCAGGCCTATCACATGAACGAAGGCCACTCAGCGCTCCTGGCTTTAGGACTGCTTGAGCGAAGACTGGATCAAAGCTTTGCCGGCCGAGTCAAGCAACTCGACATCGACGGCATTCAGCGCATGTGCATTTTCACGACGCATACTCCAGTGCCGGCCGGGCACGACCAGTTTCCCAAGCCGCTGGTGAAGCAACTTCTGGGCGACGAGCGCGTTGCTTTGCTCGATGAGACCCAAGCCTTGCACGGGGATGCCCTGAACATGACGTATCTCGCATTGCGTTTTTCGGGATATGTAAACGGAGTTGCCATGCGCCATGGCGAAGTGTCGCGCGGCATGTTCCCAAACTACGCTATTGCAGCGATTACGAACGGTGTACACGCACGCACATGGACCTCGCCCGCGTTCTGTGAACTTTTCGACTCCTATATTCCCGGTTGGCGCACTGACAATAACTACCTTCGTTACGCCATCAGCATTCCGCTCGAGGATGTTCGCGCAGCTCATGCGAAGTCGCAGGAAGTGCTGTTCCACGAGATTCAGCAACGAACCGGTGTTGCGCTGGACCCGAATGTGTTCACCATGGGATTCGCGCGGCGCGCCTCTACGTATAAGCGCGCCAACCTACTCTTCCATGATCTTGAACGCCTAAAGCGCATCGCTCGCGACGTTGGCCCGTTGCAGATCGTTTATGCCGGGAAGGCGCATCCTCGGGACGAGGGTGGCAAGAAAATTATTCGCGACGTCTTTAGCGGTGCGCGCGCCATTTCTGATGCGATTCGCACGGTCTACGTAGAAAACTACGACATGCAGTGGGGGCGGTTGATCACCAGCGGAGTCGATATCTGGCTCAATACGCCGATGCGTCCGCAGGAAGCCAGCGGCACCAGCGGCATGAAAGCTGCGCTTAACGGGGTGCCAAGTTTCAGCGTTGTTGATGGATGGTGGGCTGAAGGCTGGATCGAGGGTGTTACCGGCTGGGCGATTGGCAACACCGAGGCCGAGGAAGATCCCGCATCGGAAGTCTCTACTTTGTATGACAAACTCGAGCGTCAAATCCTTCCTATGTTCTATGGGAAGTCGCAGCGATATAGCGAGGTGATGCGCTCAGCGATCGCACTAAATGGGTCGTTCTTCAATACCCAGCGCATGGTGCAGCAGTATCTGGCGAACGCTTATATGCTGCGTGAGGTGCATCCGCCGGCGCCCCGAACGAAGGTGCAGGTTGCCGCGCTGACGACGGAATAACAACGGTTGTGGATGAGATCGATTCGATGGAGAGACGGGCGTTGTCCGTCGGGCTAATCGCAGGGTTATGGTTTGGTCGGCGCAGCTCTTTTTGCGATTTCTGCACGGGTCACGGGGATCTGCTCCCCCGTTTTTTGATCTTTTAGTTTGAACGCCTCCGTTTTAACTTCGTCTTCGCCGACAAATAGGACGTACCTGGCACCCAGCTTTTCGGCTGCGTCAAAAGATTTTTTCGCCCGAAAGGTCTCATCACCGAGCTCGATCACAAGATTCTGGTTCCGCAATTCGCGTGCAAGACGCGCCGCTTCGCGGTTCATGCCTGCACCGAGCGGGGCAATATAAATGTCGGGCTTTTGGGTGCCGGCCGGAGAGGTTTCCGCCAACGTCATCACCAACCGATCTTCGCCGATCGCAAATCCGATTCCCGGGGCCGCTGGGCCGCCGAGTGCTTCCGACAATCCGTCATAGCGGCCACCCCCAAGAATTGCGTTCTGGGCTCCTAGCGCTCCGTGCGTGAATTCGAAGGCGGTGCGCGTGTAGTAGTCGAGTCCACGCACAAGGCGATCGTTCAAGGTGAACGGTACTGCGACGCTGGTGAGAATCGCTTGCACTTCTTCAAAGTGCGTGCGGCAACTTTCGTCGAGGAATTGGCTGATGCGCGGCAATTTTTCAATGATCGGTTGATCTTCAGGAACCTTGCAGTCAAACACTCGCAGGGGATTCGTCACGGCACGCCGTTGGCAGTCCTCGCACATCGATGCCGCGACCGGCGCGAGAGCTTCTTTGAGGGCCGCATTGAAGCGAGCGCGATCCGCTGGACAACCGACTGAATTCAGTTGCAGAGTCCAGTTCTTGATTCCGAGCCGGTCCAGCAGCGTGGCGAGCATCTCGAGAATTTCCGCGTCTCGAGCGGGAGACTCGCTGCCCGCCGTCGAAGGGCCAATGACCTCCGCGCCAATTTGATAGAACTGGCGGTAGCGGCCTTTCTGCGGTCGTTCCCGACGAAACTGTGGCCCGATGTAATAAAGCTTATTAAGTCCTCGATCCCAAAGTTTGTGTTCGATGTAAGCGCGCACGACACCGGCGGTGTTTTCCGGACGCAAGGTCAAAGATTGTCTTTTATCCGATTCTGCGCGGCCTCGATCCTCCCACGTGTACATTTCCTTGGATACGATGTCGGTGTCCTCACCAACTCCGCGGGCAAACAATTCTGTACTCTCAAAGATCGGCGTGCGAATCTCCTGGAAGTTGTACGCGTGCATCACCTCGCGCACCTTCGCCTCGACAAAGGTCCACAACTCCGTCTCTGGAGGCAACAGATCCCGTGTTCCCCGAACGGCTTTGATCATGCAGTTCCCGGTTCTCAGATATGAAGCTACGAGCAGCGACCTATGAGCCAACCGCTATCAGCCACCAAGCTAAGAGCAACTAGCCACTAGCTTTCTCTCAAGTACTCTTCCGTGTACCCCAAATAATTCTTCGCGTATCCCAGGATCGTCTCCTGATCCTCCGGGCCTAGCTTTCGCCGGAACTTTCCCGGCGAGCCCATCCAGAGTGAACCCGGCTCCACGATGGTCTTCTCTGGAATGAGTGTCCCCGCCGCAATGATCGACCCCGCGCCGATGCGCGCTCCGTTCAGAATCACCGATCCCATTCCAACCAGGCATCGGTCTTCGATCACGCATCCGTGCAGCGTTACCGAATGCCCTACCGTCACATATTCGCCAAGATACACACCGTATTGCTGCTTCATTCCGTGCAGCACCGAGCAATCCTGCACATTAGAGTGGGCGCCGATCCGGATCTCATGAACGTCCCCGCGCAGCACCGCATTCATCCAGACGCTGGCATGCTCGCCCAACACAACGTCGCCAATCAGTTGCGCCGACGCATCGACGTAGCAGGATGCGGGAACTGTTGGATGCACGCCCTTGAACGAACGAATCATCTTGGCTCTGACTCCCGCACAGAAAACTCCAGCACTCCGAACCGAAGTTATTGAACATACCATGCATGCCGGAATCCGTGCGACTCGGGCTGTGCGCCCCAAACACCCTCCCAGAACGCGTTGAAAGACGAACTCGAAGGTGTGTGACTCAAGTCACATCTCAAGTTGTAATAGGCGTATATTTTCTTGCGCAGGCCGCCAGGTCGTCCTGTTGGAACGTCGGCCCCCTTTCAAAAACTGCATGGAATCGCCGATCCGCAATACGCTTCTTTTGGGTGTCGCCCTGGGCTTGTCTATCGGGCTTGGCGGTTACACCTTCATCTATTCGAAGGGATATTCCTACCTCACCAACAACCCCGCAGCGTGTGCCAACTGCCATGTGATGCGTGCGCAATATGAGGCGTGGCTGAAGTCGAGTCATCGCTCAGCCGCTACCTGCAACGATTGCCACACGCCGCACAACGTCTTCGGAAAATATGCTGTCAAGGCGAATAACGGATTCTGGCATTCGTTCTACTTCACGACGGGCTGGTATCCCGACACTATCGAGATCACGAAATTCGATCACCAGGTAACGGAGAACGCCTGCCGTCACTGCCACGAGAACATCACGGCTGCGATCGATGGGAATGTGGTGCATGGCAAAGCACAAGGTTTGCAGTGCACACGCTGCCACGGATCGGTCGGACATTCCGAATCTGCTGCCTCCTTGCCCCATCCCGTTCTTGTAGGAAGTAATCATGACTGATGCTCCAACCCCCACTCCGTCCCGTCGCATGCTTTTGCTTGTTGTCGCGCTCGCCGTGCTCGCGGCCGTCGCAATTGCAGCCCTGCTTGTGAACATCTTCGAGCGCAAACAGGAGGCTAAGAATCCGTTCTATCGCGTCGTCGAGTTGAACGACACCATCGACGACCCGGCAGTGTGGGGCAAGAACTTCCCCATGCAATATGACCTATATCTGCGGACGGTCGACATGCAGCGGACGAAATACGGTGGCAGCGAGGCAATGCCCCATTCACCGACGCAAGCCGATCCGCGCTCCGTTGTAGCGCGCTCCAAACTCGAGGAGGATCCACGCCTGAAGGTCATCTGGGCGGGATATTCGTTTTCGGCGGACTATCGCGAGCGCCGCGGGCACGCTTACATGCTCGACGATCAGACCTTTACCGAGCGGCAAAAATTCGCGCCGCCTGCGATGTGCATCAACTGTCACGCCTCGATCGTCACGACCTACCTGAAACTCGGCAACGGGGACTTGATAAAGGGTTTCAACGCAGTCAGCGATACGCACATGACGTATCCGCAGATCCGCGAGACGGTAAAGCACTCCGTTGCCTGCATCGATTGTCACGATCCGGCCACGATGCAGTTACAAGTGACGCGGCCGGCGTTCATCGAAGGCATTCGCGCGTTGAAAGCTTCGCAAGGCATCGCCAACTATGACGTCAACACGATGGCCACTCGGCAGGAGATGCGCTCCTACGTCTGCGGTCAATGTCATGTTACGTACTATTTTCAGCCTCCGAACAAGCGCTTGACCTACCCGTGGGAAAAGGGCATCAAGGTGGAAGAAATTGTTGCAGTCGAAAATGAACAGAAAATCAATGAATGGACCCATCCCGATGCGGGGACGCAACTGATCAAGGCACGCCATCCGGAGTTTGAGATGTGGAATCAGGGCGTTCACTCGCGCTCGGGTGTCGCGTGCGCCGACTGCCACATGCCCTACATGCGCCAGGGTGGTCTCAAGATCAGCGACCACCAGGTGAACAGCCCGTTGCTCAAGATCAATCGCTCGTGCCAGACCTGCCACCATTTTCCGGAAGAAGAGTTAAAGGCTCGCGTCGAAGACATACAGGACCGATTCTTCACGCTGCGAAACACGGCACTCGACGCCCTCGTTGATCTGATCAACGACATCAAGACGGCAAAAGCCAACGGTGGCACCGACGCACAACTCGCCGCCGCTCGTGACTACCATCGTCGCGGGCAATTCATGATCGATTTCGTGATGTCGGAAAACTCAATGGGCTTTCATGCGCCGCAGGAAGCAATGCGCATCCTCGGAGACGCGATTAACCTTTGCCGGCTCGGACAGTTAAGCCTGCATGGTGGGCCTCCGCCAAGCCACAACCCGCCCAACATTGCACAGGGCCTGCCCGGTGATATGAAACCACTTTTGTCTGGAACGGAAAAGCGGCGCGCAACGAAGTAGGAGTCGCGCGATTCCTGAACTGCTACCATAACCACCTCGGCGGACGCTCCAAGCCGGCGTAGTTGGGTCTTTGGGCTCGGCTGTGCTTCTCTGGGGCTGCCCCAGGGGAACGTGTAGAACTGAATGTTCGTCGCAAGACCGACGGTGCGCTGCCGCGCACTCACGGTCGTGCAGCGTGAGACTCGTTGGAGCGTTCCGCCGCAGTGAACTGCCTTCGTTATGCGTTATGCGGATCTTACCCGGGCGATCGCCGCTTCCGTACTGGCGGGAGAACCGTCTGCGGAAGGAATTTCATCACGCTTAGCGCGCACCTTTGGAAAGCCGCACCGCTGGCACCGCTCACTTGCACGTCGCTATCTAAAAGCTTTTCCGGCAAACACACGGCCTTCACGGCGCGATGTTCTCAATTTTCTAAAGGATGACGGGAACCTTCGCAGGAACCGGGCCGAGCGTCCCGATCAATTCTTAGTCGGTGAGGGGATCAACGAGCCCTTCCGCATGGCGCCAGTGCCGGCCGCAGCCGGGTGGGATATTCCAGTGATCGAATCAGCCGCTGGATTGGCGGCTTGGTTGCATGTGGATGTAAACGATCTGTTGTGGCTAGCTGACTTAAAAGGGTTAGGTGCGAAACTCGGTCGGCCGCGGCTCAACCACTATCACTACAGACCGGTGACCAAGTCTACCGGTGGTGTGCGGCTCATAGAGATTCCAAAGCCGCGGCTAAAGAACGTGCAGCGTCGAATACTCGCTGGCATTCTCGGAAGGATCCCCCCTCATCCCGCCGTTCACGGATTCGTAAAGTCGCGATCGATCAAAACGTATGCCGCTCCCCACGTCGGCCAGCGAGTCGTGCTTCGCATGGACCTGCAGGATTTCTTTCCGAGTTTTCCGGCAGCGCGGATTGCTGCAGTGTTTCGGATCGCGGGATATCTGGAATCTGTGGCTGAACCGCTCGCAGGGCTCTGCACAAATTCGGTGCCGCGGAAACTTTTGGCGCACCTCAGCCCTTCTATGACGTACGACAATCTTCGCGATGCGCGCGATATTTATGAGAGACCGCACTTGCCGCAAGGTGCACCCACGTCGCCTTTGCTCGCGAATCTCTGTACTTATCGGACAGACTGCCGGCTTTCGGGCCTTGCGAACAGCGTGGGCGCTCATTACACGCGCTACGCCGACGATCTGGCGTTTTCGGGAGATTCCTCATTTGCTAGAAACGTAGAGAGTTTCTCGATTCATGTCGCCGCGATCTTGATGGAAGAAGGGTTCCGCGTGAACCATCGCAAGACACGCGTGATGCGGCAGGGAGTGCGTCAGCATCTGGCTGGTGTGGTAGCTAATGCCAGGGTGAACACTCCTCGTTGCGACTTCGACAGTCTAAAGGCGATTTTGACGAATTGCGTTCGGAGAGGGCCTGATGGGGAAAATCGCGACGCACGCCCTCAGTTCAGGGCCCATCTTGAAGGCCGAATCTCATTTGTCGAATCGATTCACCAGGAGAGAGGGGCAAAGTTACGCGCAATTTTTGAACGAATCGTCTGGCCGTCTCACCCGCCACAAACTCCGGAGAACATCTTTGATTAACCCTGCGCTCAATCTGCCGCCGTATCTTGAGAGCAGGAGCACGTTATGTCGGCATGGAGTCGTCCAGCCCTTTGGGTCTATTTTTTTAGTCGTTTCATCTGCCACGATTGCGGTGGCGAACACGGCTACGCGTCTCGTCCCAGAACATTCCGTGAAAAATTCATATTGCCGCTTTTCATGCTTCGCCCCGTACGATGCGGCGACTGCTACCAGCGGTCCTGGCGACCCATCAGTGTTTCTTTGATGAGGCGGAACCGGGAACTTCTGGCGAATCACTAGTCAAGGCGTTTCCTTGAACCACAACTCTTGTCGTTGATTGCTCAACATGTCTTCGACCTGCGCTGAAT
>Ga0126381_100003182_pt1 | contig 17913 bp, 19 predicted proteins | sample PanSoiMetPlot_28_FD_96465 | JGI IMG/M metagenome (GOLD analysis project Ga0126381, IMG submission 96465) | Tropical forest soil microbial communities from Panama - MetaG Plot_28 | ecosystem: Environmental > Terrestrial > Soil > Tropical forest > Bulk soil | place: Panama | collected 2016-02-17 | reverse complement strand
GATGGCGTCAACATCGAGGTCTTTGACGCGGCCAGCCGCTCTGTCCGCCAGTCCTTTATATATTTCTCGCCTCAGCAGGTCGCGCCCAGGCGTCGAGAGTGCGGGCGTCAGTTTCTGGGTGTCCGACATGTCAGTCTATCTCCTGCATGAAGAAACCCATATCAGCTAGCACGGTCGAGGCCGCGCCTTCCTGCTGGCAGGCGCGGGTTCGAGCGCAACCGACATTGATGGGATCACCGACCTTATGAGTTCAAAGATTGGATTGCTCACCTACGGTGCGGCCGGACCAGTGAGGTTTGATCGTAGGTCTACTTCCAGCCACTGCCCCCATGCGGGGGAGGCAGCACGTAGCGGTTCCAGTTGGGGTTGTACTGCAGGTGCCCAACGGGCGGACGCACGGGCGGAGGCGGCAGATGGGCGATAGGGGTGCCGTTGTTCATGCTGACGCCGTGAAAGAGGTTGGTAGCCTGCGCTTGCGATCCGGCAATGAAGAACGTGGCGAGAGTGGCGAGCGCCACGACGTTAAGCGGGGAAGCGGCACTGAGTCTGCGGGGCATGAACCTCTCCTGTGATTGATGCGATGGCCTCGCGAGCATGATGCGCACGCCACCTCGTCGTCGTGCATTGGTCGCGCACCGCGGGGAAGGGGTTCACGCTCACCTGGAGAGCGATGGTCGATGATGGCCGGGGTTGGGAAAGCAGCTCAAAAACTAGTCATCCTCACCCGTCCGGGCCGTCTCTGTCGATCCGGTTCACCCCCGGAAGCTGCCGTGATGGGAAACCGGCCATGACGGTGGGTTGGGGCCCAGGCTGTGTGAAAAGTCGCTCCGATGCTACGATTCTGCGGGTGAATCGGCAGGCGGAGGCGACGGATGTCCGGCTTCGTGGAGGGGATCGATCGGAGCCAGAGCAGTTTGTTCCCGGCCCACCTTGAAGACTACGTGGCCGAGGATAATCCGGTTCGGGCAATTGATGCCTTTGTAGAGGGGCTTGATCTTGGAAAGCTCGGCTTTGGCCGGGTTGAGCCGCTGGAGAGGGGCAGGCCCTGCTATCATCCAGCGACGCTGCTGAAGATCTACATTTTTGGCTATCTCAATCGGATTCCATCGAGCCGACGGCTTGAGCGGGAGTGTCAGCGCAACATCGAGCTGATCTGGCTGACCAGGCAGCTCGCGCCTGACTTCAAGACCATCGCGGACTTCCGCCGGGACAATGGCAAGGCTATCCATGAGGTCTGCCGAACCTTCGTCGCGCTGTGCCGCGAGCTTGATTTGCTGAGTTCGGCGAGCGTCGCGATCGATGGCTCTAAATTCAAGGCCGTCAATGCGCGCGACAAGAACTTCACCGAAGCCAAGATGAAGCGGCGCTTTGAACGGATCGAGGAGAGCATTGCGCGGTACCTGTCGCAACTTGAGACCGCCGATCTTCGCGGTGATGCGGTACCGGAAGCGAGGGTTGCACGACTCCAGGACAAGCTCGAGAAGCTGAAGCAGGAGGTCGAGCGGCTCACTGCGATCAATGAAGAGATGAAGCAGAGCGAGGACGAGCAAGTCTCGCTGACCCATCCTGACGCGCGCTCGATGGCGACGAGCGGCCAGGATACCGGGATTGTCGGCTACAACGTGCAAATAGCGGTCGATACTAAGAACCACATCATCGTCGCCCACGAGGTAACCAACGTAGGCACGGACTACCATCATCTCTTGAATATAGGCGAGCAGGCGCGGACCGCGATGGGAGTTGAGACACTCGAAGTGGTGGCGGATCGCGGCTATCACGAGGGCTACGAAATCCTGGCCTGCGAGGAGGCAGGCATTGCTGTGACGGTTCCGAGGCGACTGACTTCCACCGCCAAAGCAGAAGGTCGCTTTGGTAAGCAAGACTTTGTCTATGTCGCGGCGGACGACGTGTATATTTGCCCCGCGGGTGAGCGGCTGACCTATCGTTTCTCCGCCAAGGAAGCCGGCAAGATTGCCCGGCGCTACTGGACGACGGCGTGCAAAACCTGTGCATTGAAATCAAAGTGCACACCCGCTCATTCTCTGGGCGGGAGCCGCGCTAGCACAACAGGATCAATCTACTGTCGCTAACCGGAAGGAAGATGACTTCACCCTTCGCAATTTCCATTTTCAGAGTGGGGAGACACTCCCGGAGCTGCGCATTCACTACGTAACGCTCGGCACACCGCGTCGTGATACGTCCGGCCGTATCACGAATGCTGTACTTTTTCTGCACGGTACAGGACAATCCGGGCAGTTATTTCTTTCCCCGACCGCATTTGGGACCAACTTTGCAACTGCACTTTTCAGTGCGGGCCAGCCACTGGATTCAGAAAGATACTATGTGATCATTCCCGATGCGATTGGTCATGGTAGGTCTAGCAAGCCTAGCGACGGACTGCGCGCGAAATTTCCCCATTACGGCTATAATGACATTGTCGAGGCGGAGCACACGGTCATTACAGAAGGGCTTGGAGTCAATCACCTGCGGCTTGTTTCGGGGCTCTCGATGGGCGGAATGCAGACTTGGCTGTGGGGAGAAAAATACCCAGATCTCATGGACGCCCTTTTACCGATCGCTAGTCAGCCGGTACGGATCGTCGGCCGCAATTTCCTTTGGCGTCGCCTCATAACAGAAGGAATTAAAAACGACGCGGACTGGCAAGATGGAAACTATGAAAAGCAGCCGACTCGATGGAGGACCGTGTTGCCGATCCTTCAAATTATGCTGAATTCACCGACGCAATCTCAGAACAGTGCCTCGACTCAAGAAGCATCTGAAGCGCTATTTAATAGATGGGTTGCTTTCGGGAATACGGTCGATGCGAATGATTTCTTGTACGCGTGGTCGTCTTCGTCGGATTACGACCCCGCGCCAAGTCTTTCGATGATCAAAGCGAAGCTCCTGGCGGTTAATTTCGCTGACGATCTGGCCAATGCCGTGGAGATCGGAGTAATGGAGCCTGCTCTTTCGAGGGTAGCAAACGGCCGTTCTGTGACCATTGCTCGAACCGACCAGAGCTTTGCGCATTTTAATTACTTTTTCCCAGAAATGTGGAAGCCGTACCTGATCGAGTTATTAAAGCCGCAGCCATAAGTCGGCGGACATGGGCTTGCAGAAGCAGTGAGCGCGTTCCTTAGCCGCCGCAAGGCCGGCGCGGTTCGCTCAGCGATCATCTCGCGTTCAATCTTTCCTTGCCCTCGCCGACGAGGTCATCGAATAAGGGCCTGTTTTGCTGCAGCGCATGAGTCTCCTTTTGGCCCTGAGCGGTCAACGTGGTCTGTCATTCCGATGTCCGCTTTCGGAGGCAAAGCGGACCAGATATGCTCACCGTGAGGTTTTCCGCTCATGACCCAAAGCTTCCGATGGCGATCTATTTTTACTGTGATGGCACAACACAGCCCTCACGCGACGATGTAGCAGGGTATCGTTCCCAGCCAGAACGAAAACCTGGCCGATCGGCCCCGGGCGCACGGATAGATGGGTAGCCCCGAAAACTCGTTCATTCTGCGGTGATACCCCCAGCTTTCACCGTGGCCGCCCACTTCTGGGTTTCTGCAGCCATAAACGCCGCAAACGCGTCAGGGGAACCGAGCTTCGGCTTTGCGCTGAGGCTCGCGAGCATGGCTTCGATCTCTTTGGATTTCATGGCATCGTTGATGTCGGCATTGAGTCGCTTGACGATGGTCACTGACGTGCCGGCAGGCGCAAGCAAACCGGACCAGTATGTCGCTTGCAGTTTGGGGAAACCGCTTTCGACCGTAGTTGGCACATCGGGCAGCTGCGGGTCGCGACTTTCTTCGGCTACTGCCAAAGCCCGCAATTTACCGGCTTGGATGTGCGGAAGCAGGATTCCTACCGTGTCAAAATACATCTGCACTTGTCCCGCCAGCAAATCCGTGATCGCCGGGGCCGGACCCTTGTAGGGGACGTGGACAATTTCGATGCCAGCCGCCAGCTTGAACATTTCTCCAAGAAGGTGCGGCTGAGTTCCATATCCCGGCGAAGCGTAATTGATCTTCCCTGGCTTGGCCTTGGCGTAGGCTACAAGCTCCCCGATGGATCGCACGGGGACGGCCGGATTCACGACCAGCATTTGCGCAATGCTGAATGTTGTTGCGATCGGGATGAAGTTCTTGACCGGATCGTAGCCGACATCTTTGTAAATCGCCGGCGCGACGACGAGCGGGCCAGGACTGCTGTACAGCAGCGTATGGCCGTCCGGCAGCGCATCCGCAACCAACTTCGCCCCAACTGTGCCGCCCGCCCCACCTGGACGATTCTCGACGATGACCGGCCGGCCAAGAGACACCGACAGCTTTTGCGCGAGCAACCGACCCACCCCGTCAGTATTGCTGCCGGGCGGGAATGGGATGACGATCGTAACGGGTCTTGTCGGGTAGACCTGCGCCGAGGCCGAAACGGCTGCGACAATCCCAAAAATAAACACCGCCAACGCGGAGAGAATAGCGGGTTTGACGAACATCGAGTCCTCCCAGAAATTTGCCAGCGCATTCGAGCGATCGCGCCAATAGCTCGGATTGATCTGTAACCGGAAGTTCTTTTCCTGTACCATACTGTAGCCGTTCAGTCGATCATTACGAGATTGACAGCAGCTGCCGATTCTATCGGACAGCATGTCGAGGTATTAACGCTAGCAACATTCGCGAAATCGATGCCGCCTTTGCGGACCTTGTACGAAGCGGAGCTCCGCGACGTCTCTTTTTGCTGCAGCGTCGCATGAGTCGGTTATGGCCCGGACCCACCGTCGTCGCCGACCGGTCATCACGGCAGCTTTCGGGGGGAAAGCGGACTAGATATGCTCAGTGTGAGGTTTTCCGCTCATGACCCTGAGCAGACATCGGTGGCTCGTTTTTGCTGTGACGCACAACACAGCCCCGAGCAGGCGATGTGATAGGGTGGGGTCCTTGACCTAACGGGGCAGCCGAGCCTATGCGGCGGCGAGATTTCATCACCTTGGTCGGCGGCGCGGCGGCCGCTTGGCCGCTGGCGGCGCGCACGCAGCAGCCGGGCAAGCTGCCGACCATCGGATGGCTCGATTCGGGCCGCAGCGTTGAGGCGTCGATCGCAGCCTTCAGCCAAGGCTTGGCGGGGGCGGGTTACGTCGTGGGCCGCAACGTAAACCTCGAATACCGCACTGCTGAGGGCGATAACGACCGGATGCGGGCGCTCGCGGGAGAATTGGTTCGCCGCCAAGTGGCGGTGATCGTGGCCACGACAGGGACGGGAGCGCACGCCGCCAAAGCGGCGACGCAGACCGTCCCGATCGTTTTCTCTGCGGGTGGAGACCCCGTGCAGGAGGGTCTTGTGGCGAGCCTCAACCGCCCCGGGGGCAATGTGACCGGCTTCGCCATACTGGCGACTGAGATCGCCGCAAAGCGCCTCGAACTGCTGCACGATCTCGTCCCGAGGGCGGAATCCATAGCGGCGCTGGTGCGGTTGGAGGACAGTTCCGATTTTTCGCGGGCACACGCAAAAACCTTTCAATCCGCGGCCCTTGCTCTCGGTGTGCGCCTGCTGCTAGTCAATGCGGTGACCGAGAGCGATATTGCCGGAGCTTTTGAGAACGCCGTACAACAACATGCCGGCGCGGTTCTGATCGGCGGCGAGCAGGTCTTCGCCACGACGCTGATCCCACAAATCATATCGTTGGCAAATCGCTATGCGCTTCCGACCATGTTCCTCAGGCCCAATGCCGTTGCGGCCGGTGCGCTGGCGAGCTACGGCACCGACCCGTTGGAATCATTTCGGCAGGTCGGGGTCTATACCGGCCGCATCCTCAAGGGCGAGAAGCCCGCCGACCTGCCGGTGGTGCAGTCGACCAAGTTCGAGTTCGTCATCAATCTCAAGACCGCCAAGACGCTGGGCCTCAGTGTTTCGCAGGACATGCTCTCCATCGCGGACGAGATCATCGAGTGACTCTGCATCGCCGCGACTTCATCACCCTTCTCGGCGGCGCGGCGGCGGCATGGCCGCTGGCGGCGCGGGCGCAGTCCCCGGAGCGCGTGCGGCGCGTTGCATTCCTGCATGCGCTTTCTGAAAGCGATCCGGAAGCACAGGCGCGCATCGCGGCGTTTCGGCGGGGACTCGAAGCCTTGGGATGGACCGAGCGCCGCAACATTCAGCTCGACCATCGATTTTCCGCCGGCGATTTCGACCAAATCCAGACCTACACGACGGAATTGGTGCGTTCGACGCCGGATGTCATGGTCGTCAGCAGCACGCCGGTCCTCACGGCTCTGAAACAAGCGACCAGCACTATTCCGATCGTGTTCAGCTTGGTCAACGATCCCGTCGCACAGGGCTTCGTTGCCAGCTTGGCGCGTCCTGGCGGAAACATCACCGGATTCACCTTCATCGATTTCCCCCTGATTGGAAAATGGCTGGAGCTGCTCAAGGAGATTGATGCAGCTGTACGGCGGATAACATTCGTGTTCAACCCGCTGACCGCGCCCTATTACCCAAGCTACTTGCGCGAACTTGGAGCGCCCGCGACCTCGCTCGCCAAGCTTTCGGCAACCCCGGTGCATAACGAAGCCGAGATTGAGTCTTCCGTCACCGCATTTGCACGCGAGCCAGAAGGCGCCCTCATCGCCGGGCCGGACCCCTTTATCAACACCCACCGCGTATTGATCATGGAATTGGCGTCGAGATACCGGCTCCCCGCAATGTATGCTTTTCGGCAATACGTCACGGAAGGCGGGCTGGTGTCCTACGGACCTGATTCCATCGATATTGTCCGTCGCTCGGCCTCCTACGTCGATCGCATTCTTAAGGGCGAGAAGCCGGCCGATCTTCCTGTGCAGGCACCCACCAAATTCGAGTTTGTGATCAATCTCAAGACCGCCAAGGCGCTTGGCCTGACCGTTCCAGACAGGCTCCTGGCGCTCGCCGACGAGGTCATCGAATGAATCTCAGGCGCCGCGACTTCATCACGCTTCTCGGCGGCGCGGCTGCGGCGTGGCCGATTACGGCGCGCGCGCAGCAGCGCGAGCAAATGCGCCGGATCGCCATGTTGCGTTTTGGGACGGAGAACGACCCGGGATGGCCAGCCCAGCGCACCGCTTTGCTGGAGGAGCTTGCAAAACTTGGCTGGATCGAAGGCCGCAACCTGCGGATCGAGTTTCGCTTCGGCGCAGGAGATGCCAACCTGGGCGCTCTCGCAGCCGAACTGGTGCGCTCCACCCCCGACATCATCGTCACCGCCGGGAACGCAGCGACGCGAGCGGTGCAACAGGCGACGCAGACCATTCCGATCGTCATGGCGGCTGGCGGTGACACCGTGGTCACCGGCATGGCTCGCAACCTTGCACGACCCGAGGGCAACGTCACCGGATTCACCGTGTATGAGGGTTCGATCGCCGGCAAGTGGCTTGAGTTGCTCAAGCAGGCCGCGCCGCATCTCACCAGGGTTGCGTTGCTCTACGAGCCAGAAACCGGTCTGATGGCCCCAAGTTACATCGCCGCGGCCGAGGCGGCAGCTCCGGCGTTGTCGGTCGAGACGCTCGCAATGCCAGTTCGCGACGCCTTCGACATCGTGCGTGCCGTCGATACGTTCGCGAACTCGCCGAACGGTGGCTTGGTTTTTCTGCCAGTTCCCAGAGCTGGAATGCTCGAGGTGATGTTTCGGTTGATCCAGCAGTACCGGTTGCCCGCAATTTACCAGACTCTCTCGGCAGTTCGCGCGGGGGGTCTCATCTCTTACGGACCGGATGGCGTGGATTTGTTTCGGCGCGCCGCCTCCTATGTCGACCGACTGCTGCGCGGCGCCAAAGTGAATGAGCTGCCGGTGGAGTTTCCCACCAGGTTCCAGCTTGTGGTCAATCTCAAGGCCGCTAAAGCGATCGGGCTCACGATCCCGGAATCGCTTCTCTCACGTGCCGACGATGTGATCGAATAACTTTGGGAATGACCGCTTATGGCCCTGAGCGGTCAATGTGGTCCCTTATTCCGACTTCCGCTTTTGGGGGTGAACCGGAAAAGATATGCTCAATCTGAGGTTTACCGCTTTTGGACCCGACTCTGCCGTGGCCATCAGCCGGCCGACACGGACGCTATCGGGACATGAGCTGACATAGCGCTTCGCGGTTTCTATAACGGGATCAACACAGCCGGCAGCCCCGCCCTCGAACTTTGAAGAAGGGCGGCGTGGCTCTATTCAGCAGAACTGTTGAGTGTGTTTGAGATCGACTTTTTGAGCGGAGCCGGATCGGCGCGCACCTCGACTCCTGCCCCCCGGTGCAGATTTGGTTCTAGCGTAACAATGCCGCCCCCGAAGCGGGCGCCGTAAATCTGCAGGTTTTCCATCACCCGTTGAACATAGTTGCGCGTCTCAGCAATCGGAATGCGCTCGACCCAGTCGACCGCATCAACCCTCGGGTCGCGGGGATCTCCGTGTTTCGCGACCCATTCGTTCACGCGGCCGCGACCAGCATTGTAGCCGGCAAACGTCATGATGTAGGAGCCCCGATACTCCTTCAGCAAGCCAGCGACCTCCGCGGCGCCCATCTCGGTGTTGTAGACTGGGTCGGACACAAGCCGTGTCCAGTCGTAAGGGACGCCGAACCTTTGGGCGGTGTCGCGCCCGGCCTCCGGGGTGATTTGCATCAGGCCGACCGCCTTGGCCGGGGACAGGTCGTGAGGGTCAAATGCGCTCTCTGTGCGCACGATCGAATATACGATGGAAGGATCGAGCGGGGGACCAACCGGTTTGTAGGCCGGCACGCCAAAATCAGGAAAAGCATACTTGTCCATCGGCAAGCCGCGACTCAGCGCTGTCTTTCCGATGAGGAGCATCGCCCGAGCGTCGTTGTAGTGCGCGGCCAACTCGGCAACGGCCGCGAGCGCGGGGGCGCTGCTGCTCTCTTCAGCAAGGTCGCTCACGAACGAAAGCACAACATCGCGTTCACCGATTCCATAGAGAATGTCCGCAGCACGCGCCAGTTCGTGTGCGATGCCGTTCGTCGCCTCCGGCGGGGGAGGGCTGTGCAATGCGACCTCAGGCAAGCCCAGACGGACCCGCGCGAGCTGGCCGTAATAGGCGGTAGGATAGCGGGCTGCGGCCTCGTACTGCGCGCGCATCTGCGACAACTGGCCGGCCGCCTCCGCGGCGCGGCCCCGCCAATAGCCGGCACGTGCGAGGACGATGGGATCGGCCGATCCGTCATCGACATGGCTGAAATGCTCAAGTGACGTGGCCGGATCACGAAGGAAACGCAGCGCGATCCAGCCGGCCATGAAATGGAATTCGGCCCGGTAATATGGGTTCGCCGGCAGTGCGGCCCCGCATACAATCTGATAGGCGGTTTTCGCGTCCCCGACGTCGATCAGCCTGCGCGCGAGTAGGCGAAGCTCGCGCCACCATTCGTTGCTGTCCTGACGCTGCAGATTTTCGTGCGCAACCGAAAGCACAAGCTTGCTCGCAGCCGCAACATCGTTCTTCCGCAGAAGCCAATGGAGGCGGCAAAGCGCATAGCCCAAATCGCTGTGTGTTTCGCTCGGAACCGCCTCCAGGAGGGCCCCGGCCTTGTTGGAGTTCGCTTCCGCGGCACTGCAAGCCTTGACGATTGCAACGTGAGCATCGCCCAGGCGTTTCGCGGCGCGCATCGCGGCGCTGGAGTCCTTGGCGCCGATCCGTTGGTCCATCCGCGCCGCATGGTCGACGGCGGTCAGCTCACTGCCGAACGTGTCGATCACCGTCCCTTCCAGCTCGGGCGAAAGTACCGCAGACCGCCACACTTCGCGGACTTCGCGCCCGGCGCCGGCACGGTCGCCCTCGTTCATCAGCACCCGTGCGAGTGCAAGCCGTCCGGCTGCACTGGTTGGTTCCCCGTCAAGAAAGCCACGCACCGTGGCGGCCTGACGCCGCTCCTGCCAAAGCCTCGCTTCCGCGCGCCGGCGCAGCAATGGAATGCTCGGCCAGTCGGGATTGGCACGAATGAATGCAGCATAGCGGTCGAATCCGGCTGCGCTCTCGACGTGGCGCAGCAGCACCCATTCAACAAGCTTCGCGGCCACCGGATCGGCGATCGATGCTGTAAGCTTGATCGCTTCGTCAGGCCTGTGCTGGCGCACCAGGTCAATCGCTTGCTTTGCCAGCGCGAGGTCAGGCGGCAGCTCCGCAATCACCCGATCGGCGTCGAGCGGTCGTTCGCGTGGCAGAGGGATCGCATGCCGGAGACTGGGGTCGCTTTCAGCTGCGCTGCGCCTCGCGTCCGCAGCAGCGCCTTGCTTGTGGCTTCGCGCCTCTACGAGCTTCCCCGGGTGGCTCGGAGCGCCTTTATGGCGGGTTGCAGCAAACGTTTCTGCGATCCCGAGAACGCCCACCGTAGAGGCAAGCGCACAAGCAATGACGCGAGAGCGCATCTGCGCTACTCGCTGCGGTGCGGTGGCACACGTCCTCAAGCGGCAATCGACAACGGCAATGCCCATTTGCCCAGACCCTGCCTCCGAGGCGCAATCGGTCTCGGCAGGCCCCGCGATGAGTCTCCACCTCAGTTCAAGGGGCTCACATGGCTTTTTCGCGTCAAAATGGCGGTCGAATTGCATATCGGGAGGATTACTCGGTCCTTTCGGCCGAGCGCTTTGCGGATGGCCTCCTCAGTTTTCTCGTCGACCTTAGGCCGGCCGAGCTGCTTTCCCTCCGCTTTGGCTCGAGCAAGCCCTGCCCGGACGCACTTATCTCACATTTCCCCCGCGATCCGTTGAACGGTAGAGGTTCCGACACCTAGCTCCCTGGCAATCTTGAGGATGCCGGGACGATTCTTTTGCCGAAGTGCTTGGCGGATGGCTTCTTCAATCGTTGGGTTGACCTTGGGGCGACCGGGCACCCGTCCTTCTGCTCTGGCTCGTGCAAGACCCGCTCTGACGCGCTCTCGGATCATTGCCCGCTCGAACTCGGCAAACACGCCCATCATCTGGAACATAGCCTTTCCGGCTGGCGTCGTGGTGTCGAGTCCTTGCTGGTGAAGGTACAGATCGATCTTCAGCGCGTGAATCTCGGAGAGAAACTTCACGAGATCTTGCAGTGACCGGCCTAGGCGGTCGACGCTCCACGCCATGATCGCATCAAATTGGCGCTTGGTTGCATCGCGACACAGCCGATCAAACTGCGGACGTTCTTCTCGGCCCTTGGCTCCACTGACGCCATGGTCTCGATAGACCTTAACAACCTCACAGTCCATTCGTGACGCGACTTCCCGGAGCTCACGCTCCTGGTTGGCAGTGGTTTGGTCGAGCGTCGAGACCCGCAGGTAGATCGCGATGCGGTGCTTGGCTTTGATCATCACAGCCCTCCAATCACTACCTTATGTGGTGAGGGGACCATACCGGATTCAATAGTATACGGTATAGACAATCGACGCCAGAAAAGCCTTGAAGGATCAAGCAGCGTGCGACCTAAAAAGCTTAGGGATTTCGGTATGGGTCACCGAACCGTGCTCGGGACCCGGGGCAGCGACGGGTATCCGCGGTTCGCATTAACGGCCACTCCGGACCACGGAAGCTTTAGGGGGCAAAGCGGACGAGATATGCTCAATGTGAGCTCTTCTGTTTTTGACACCCTTTGCAGACATGGCCCTCTGAATCACATAGCGCCCGGAGGAAGCGCTGTTATGGGAATTCATGCAGCGGCAGCAACGCGACGCCCGGCTCTGCGCAAGCGATCGGCTAAGACGCGGAAAAAAAATCTGCGTCGGGCTTCGCGACGCGGGCAATCAACTGATCCGCCCGCGCCAGGAAGCGCTTGAGCAGCGCCGAGGTGTTCGACCGGCTATAGCCAAGCACCAGCTCGACGGTCGGCACGTCGCCTTGCAGCGGGCGAATTACCACTGACGCCGGCAGCGTCAGCTTCACGTAAAGCGGCAGCAGGGTTACGCCGCCGGTCGACGTCACCAGCGAAAGCACCGACGACAGGTTTTCGGCGTCGTATTCCGGTTTCAGCACGACGCCGGACTTCGCGGCGTAGTTCTCGATCACCGCTTTCAGCACCGGCGCCACCCGCGTCGGCGTGATGTAGGTCTCTTCCGCGAAGTCCTGGACGCGCACCGCTTTCTGCGCGGCAAGGCGATGGCCCGCCGGCAACACCGCGACCAGCGGCTCCCTGATCAGGGGCTGGAACGCGATGCCGGGCGCGTCCTTCTCGCGGCGGAGAAAAGCCACTTCCACCTTGCCGCGCATCAGCGCGCCGGCAAGCTCCGGCGATGACTGGCTCGCCAGCGTGATATCGATGTCCGGCTGTTCGCCGCGCAGGATGCGCAGCGCCTCCGGCAGCCAGACCAGTTCCTGGCCGGCGAGAAAGCCGATCGTGAAGGCACGCTTCTCAGGCTGCGCCGCGCGGCGCGCGGCTTCGGATGCCGCATCAACCTGAAGTAGCGCCAGCCGCGCATGATCGAGAAGGTGCGTCCGGCCGCGGTGAGCGAGATGCCGCGCGCGCCGCGCTCCAACAATGGGACACCGACTTCGAGCTCGAGGTCGCGGATCTGCCGGCTCAGCGATGGCTGCGCGGTATGGAGCCGCCGCTCGGCGGCATTGGTCAGGCTGCCTTCTTCAGCAACGGCAACGAAATAGCGCAGATGGCGCAGCTCCATTGTCACTACCTATACTTTAAAAGTATGGTTTGAGCATATGAGGTCTTGGTTTTCCAAGCAAGCGCGGATCACCTTCATGTTCGAAGACGATGCATGACGCATCGCCCCGGATCAGGAGCAAGACCATGACAACGCTCGCCAACAAGACCGCTCTCGTCACCGGCGCTTCCCGCGGCATGGGCCGCGCCACCGCGCTCGCGCTCGGTGCCGCCGGCGCCCGCGTCATCGTCCACTACGGCCGCAACACCGACGAAGCCAAAGCGGTCGTCGACCAGATCCGCGCCAATGGCGGACAGGCCGATGCCGTTGCCGCCGACCTTGCCGCGCCGGACGGCGCCCATATGCTCGCTGCTGAGGTGCGCAATCTCGTCCGCGGCAAGCTCGACATTCTTGTGTCCAACGCCGGCATCTCCAACTCCACCACGATCGAGACCTTGTCGGTGAAGGAGTTCGATAGTCTGTTCGCCGTCAATGTCCGAGCACCGTATTTCCTGGTGCAGCAGTTGCTGCCGATCATGAGTGAAGGGGGCGCCATCGTATTTGTCTCGTCGCTCGGCGCGCGGGCCGCGGTCGGCACGCTCGCGGCCTATGCCAGCACCAAGGGCGCCATCAACACGCTGGTGAAATATCTCGCTTCGGCGCTCGGCCCGCGCGGCATCCGCGTCAACGCCGTCGCGCCCGGAGTGATCGACACCGACATGTCGAACTTCACTAAGACCGAAGCAGGTCGTGCCACGGTCATGGGGATGCAGTCGCTCAAGCGCATCGGTCAGGCAGACGACGTCGCTTCCGTTGTCGAATTCCTCGCGTCTGACGCATCGCGCTGGATCACCGGCGACGTCATCGCAGTCGACGGCGGCTCAAAACTCTGAGTCGCCACTCTGTGGTCCATGCCCGAAACCCGCAACTGCGCGCAGGCGCGCTTGGGTCACTGCGACCTCACATCCGCGTGCCGGCGGCCGCGCAGTGATTTTTGCCGGCCCGGATGTCTGCTATTGGCCCGTTTCTGCCCTCACCAGCCCTTAACCGGCACGGCAGCTCTCGGGGGGTAAGCTGCCGTTACGTGAAGCCACCGGTGGGCCTGAGGTGCTAAGCCTGCGAGTTTTGAACAGCTGCTTTTGATGCCGACCTACTTTAGCGCGATCGTGTAGTCTCTCACGAGCAGTCTGGGCAGGCTCACCCCAGAATCAACCAGGGTCTTTGTCGTGGCTGACAAGAAAAAGGCTTCGCCGTCCTGGATCGTTGTCAAGGCCGCCCTCCAGACGTTCGACAGGGTTGGCCTTCTGGGGCTGGTGAAAGATCTGTATGCTGCGAGCGACCACAATCAATCTTTTATTCATGCCCGCTTAGGCTTAGGTCAGGATCGAGTGATCATAGATATGCGCGGATAAATTCTCCGGCGCTACCCAAGGCGTACCTTCCGGCTTCGAGGTGTGCGTTCCACAGATGCCATGCATGAATCATATGCGGCCAGATCTCTAATCTCATGCTGACATCGGCAAGGCCTGCGGCCGCAGCAAAGCGGGTTGCATCGGAAAGCAATGTTTCCGCAGACCCGATCTGTATCAGGCACGGCGGAAACCCTCGTAAGTCGGCGAAGAGCGGTGAGATGCGCGGGTCCGTGCGATTCGTGCCGGCTGGAACGTAGGCGCCGGCGAGTTCTTCGAGATAAGCCTTGTGGATGAGTGGATCGACGGCATCCTTGCTCGTGATCGTGGCACCCGACATGGTCAAATCGACCCACGGCGACACCAGCCACGCGCACCCCGGTAATTCTTCTCCATCGGCCTTTAATCGACCGATTAGTGCGGCCGTGAGGCCGCCGCCAGCACTGTCCCCGCCGAGGGCAATGTGGGCCGCGGCAATTCCCGCTTGCCGCAAAAACCGCCATGCCGAATGGGCATCGTCTAACGCCGCCGGATAAGGATGCTCAGGAGCCAAACGGTAAGCGATCGCCAGGGTGCGCACTTTTGCCGCCCGGCCGGCCTCCGATACCATTCGTCGATGGCTGCGGATGGAACCTGAACAATAGCCGCCGCCATGGAGGAACAGAAGAACTCGGGAGGGGTCGCTGCCCGGAATATTGGACCATTCACCCGCAACGCCGCCAGCATCGACCGACGCGAGATTGACATCGTGAGCAACTGGCCAGACGGAACCCACCTCGTCAAGACGTTGCCGCCGCTCAATCCAGCCGACCGGTCGGGGTTTTGATATCAGCAACTTTCGGATTGGTTCGATTTCGCTTTGATCCATATCCTTATTCCATAAATTCACTGGAAAGCTCATGACTGACTATCTCTGCCAACACCATCTAAAACATGAATCCGATCGGCTGCGGCCTATGTCTGTCTTGCTTGACCCGTCAAGCGGCTCCCACGGCCGCCCCGAGCAGTATGCCCGCAATGGCGTGGCCGATAGCCGCGGCAAAAAAGCCGTAGACAGCGAAATCGTACCATTCGAGCACGTTGCCGATCATGCCTGTGACGATCACCTCAGGCGTTTGATTAGGATTCATTTTCGCGTCCCCCAGAGAACAGCGGGTTTTACGCGAGCCCGTGTATCGCAGACTAAGTTAGCGCGGTGAGAGGAACTTGATCTGAATCAAACGTTCCGCACATCTTTGCGCGGCATCATGGTTAGGGAGGTGCGTATTCCCCCAGGGGACGTGAGGTCAATTCCGATTTGGGTGTTGGTCAATGACCGCTCATCTCCCGAAAGCTTCCGTCATGTTTGGATGCCGCCCACGGTGAAAATGGGCCACGAGCGGACTCCTGCACCGCACCAAAATTGCATGGTCGCGGGGCGCCCGATCGGCGACGGTCGGGATGCAGGGCTCGACGAAGGCGGTGGGGCGGAGGCCCGGGCGGCGGGGCGAGGTCCAACCAGGGGAGCGCCAGGACCGCAAGTCGGCGGCTGAGGCAGGGTGTCCATGGCCCCGTCTCCGCCGGCGGGGCGCCGTGCATTCGGCGCGTTGCCCCTGCCGGGGCGACCTGCCCTCGGCGGCCGTGGCCCGACGGGCAGGGCGGCCACAGTGGAAAGGCGGGGCGCGTGACCACCCTGCCATCGCGAAAGCGCAGCGTGAAAAAAAAGCCCCCCGTGTAGGCGGGGGGCGAGTCCTTGGAGGAGCCTGCCAAGGATCGCCTCCCTGGCAGATACGCGGACGCCGAGAGAGAGCAAGGTGCCCCGCGCACAGCTACCGACCGCGAGTTCGTCGAGATCGGCGGTTTGATGAGCTACGCATCCAGCCTCAACGACAGCTACCGCCTGAGCGGCATCTACACAGGCCGCATCCTCAACGGCGAGAAGCCAGCCGACATTCCAGTCATGCAGGCGACCAAGTTCGACCTGGTGATCGAATGTAGAACGCTATCGGCGGCAGGCAAGTACAACGGGTAGTCCCTTTATTCTCCGGATGGCGGGTGTCCATATAAACTCACAGAAAAGAGCCGTCTGCTGTGAACCGGCGGGAACGGAACGGCGTGTACGGACTTGCTGACACGCTTCACGGACCAAGCGAGGACGCCATGCGCCAACGAGATCGTCTTCCCGCATATTTTCCGAACGGGACTAAGTACGTGATTGAAGGCCGCAACGGCCATATCTCCTCCGAGTATCTGGAGCTTCCTGACGACCGACATATCGATCTTTTCCCTGATCGGACGGCGGCCGGTGCACGGGCCAAACCTGCCAAATACCGAGCGAAAGTGGCCGCGTAGAAGCTGGTTCGGCAGGCGAAGCCACGATGGGTGTGGCACCGGCCGCGTCAGCCGGCGCCATCACCGCCAAGCCGGCGGCTACGCTCCTTCATGCACGTGGACATGCTCGACACGGACCTATTGCTGGCCAAGTCAAATTTTGGCCTGCTTGATGTACGGTTCTTTATGGTACCTCGGCAACGCGAGAGGGAGCATGAGCACTGGCCTCGTTGCTCTGACGGGCGGCACCGGGTTTATCGGCCGCTATCTGCTGCAGACGTTGCCGCAGCGCGGCTACGAGCTGCGCGTTCTGGTGCGCAGCGCGACCGCGTTGCCGGCGAAATGCAGAAGCGCAGTCATCGGCGATCTGGCGCGTCCCCTCAATCTGGCGGCAGCGCTCGAAGGGGTCGAGGCAGTCGTTCACTCCGCTGGTCCATCCACAGCAATGTCGGGCGCTCCGGAGCTGGATCACCGTAGCCTCACCCCGGAGGCGACCGTGATGTTTGCGCGGGCCGCTCAGCGTGCCGGCGTCAGGCGATTCATCTTCCTGTCGTCCATCGCGGCTCAATGCAGCTCCCGCGCCTATGAGACTTTGACCGAGGAGATGGAGCCCAGGCCGGCTGAAGCTTATGGACTTTCAAAACTAGCAGCGGAACGCGGGCTGGCGGAGCTCGATATCGAGTGGGTCGCTCTGCGCCCAGTCCTGGTATATGGACCGGGGATGAAGGGCAACATGGCTCGGCTCTTTCGGATTGCGCGCTCGCCGATGCCGTTGCCGTTTGCGCGGCTCGACGCGCGGCGCTCCTTGCTTTCGCTCGAAAATCTGGTCGATGCGATCCACACGGTGCTGACGACCCGGGCCCAGCTGCGGCGGCCATTCATCGTGGCCGACCCGGCGGCGCTGACAGTCGCAGAAATGCTTGCAGCCATCCGCTTTGGATTAGGCCGCCGTCCGGGGCTCTTTCCAGTGCCGGTTCAGTACCTCAAAGCAGCCTTGCGCACCGTAGGCCGCGAAAAGGACTTGCGGCTCCTGACAGAACCGCTCGTCGCCAGCGCAGCGGCCCTTAGGGGACTGGGATGGGAACCATCCATTTCGACACCGTCGGGACTTGCGGCGTTGGCAAAGCTTGACCGCGGTGGTGATGATCGTGCTCCCACAAGCTCGTGACGTGCGGTGAGGTCTTGTCCCTGCGGGCCCTCGCCTGCCGACGGGGTGACCGGCTGAGCCACACGCGATTATTCCAGGGGGGCCCCGAAAGCGCCCCCCTAGGATTTTGGAGGGGCCCTGTTTTTTACGAGGGGGGCTCTGGACGGTGCCCTCAGAATTCGTGGCGGGTGAAAAGGCGAGAGAGAAAGGGAGAGAGAAATTGGCCTTTCTCGTGTCTCATATCTCCCCGCTGGCCCCCCACCCGGTGAAATTGGTCGTTCTGGTGTCTCATATCTTTTTCCGAGGGACTATTGGCCTCCACCAGGTCCCTGCGTTCTGCGCAAGCGCGTCCGACGCCCGGTAAACGAGGCCCAAAACAGCATCCCGAAGCGATTCGGGATCGTCGCGCTGATCAGCCCTCAAAAGCTTCATGCTGACGAGCGCGTCGAGGTCGTTATCG
>Ga0126381_100003179_pt1 | contig 17917 bp, 34 predicted proteins | sample PanSoiMetPlot_28_FD_96465 | JGI IMG/M metagenome (GOLD analysis project Ga0126381, IMG submission 96465) | Tropical forest soil microbial communities from Panama - MetaG Plot_28 | ecosystem: Environmental > Terrestrial > Soil > Tropical forest > Bulk soil | place: Panama | collected 2016-02-17 | reverse complement strand
CGCGAACCTGGCGGGCGCGCACCTGGCGGGCGCGCACCTGGCGGGCGCGCACCTGGCGGGCGCGGACCTGGCGGGCGCGCACCTGACGGGCGCGAACCTGACGGGCGCGAACCTGACGGGCGCGGACCTGACGGGCGCGGACCTGGCGGGCGCGGACCTGACGGGCAACTGTGCTGACTGCTGGCATCTGACCGCGCTACATGCCGATGGCAGATGTCAGGGGAAAATCTGGCCGGCTCACTCACTGGCCGGCGAGCCTTGCCCGTGCACGCGCGTGTTACGGTGCCCTGCTGTGGTTACGGACCTTCACCGGTTTTCTGTGCCGGTGAGGGTGGGCAACCGGTGAAAACCCGTTCCGGGGTGACCTCCGAAGGAGGTTGCCCCGGGTTGGGGGTCTGGGGGTGGAACCCCCAGACATCAGGGGTGACCTCCGGTCACCCCTAGGAAGGGCGGGGCATGCGGCCCGGGCCGCTGACCAGCGGTTCCGCACCGCGGGCATGCTTCGCGCCCGATCGGCTTTCCTATCGCATAGGAATCCGCGGGGTTTTCCGTTATCCTTATAACGCGTTTATAGGTAGCCCCAATTTGTAGCCGGCCCATGGGGCGTCGCGCAAGTCGCGATCGGGCCGCTACTCAGAATCTTCCGGCCAGTTAGGGGGCCGGAGGGCGGGACGAACGAACCCCCCGGGTTGCAGCCCGGGGGGTTCGCGCATGTCAGGGGCAGGATCAGGGCTGTGATCCGCGCAGCCGGCGCGCCGCCTCGTGCAAGATCGCGTCCTGCATAATCCGGTTCATCTGGCCGGGCTGCAGCGCGACCCGCTCAAGCGCGGTCGCCAGGTCGGCGCCGGTCATCATCAGCGCGCGGGCGCGGGCGCTGTCTTCCAGCGCCGCGGATACGGCCGTATCCAGGTCCGCGGCGGCAGAGGTATCGATGACTAGCTGATCAGGGTAGTTAAAACCGGTCGCGCCGCCCGGGGCGCCGAATCGTATGAGGGCCACCGGCGCGCCGGCGGGGCGCATAACCCCGGTCAGGTCGTGTGTCATCTCGACCACCGTGCCGCGGGCGCCGCCGCGGGTCAGCACGCGCACCGGGGTGCCCGGCAGGAGGTCACCGGCGGTGGCAGTTCCGCCATCCTGGTGTACTTGCGCGTATGCCTTGGCTGCGGCGATAGTGGCAGTCGACCCGAGAACTGCGCCGTGGCCGGTGCGCAGTGTCCAGCTCCGGCGCTCGCGGCTGATGGTGTAGGCGTTGCTGCGTGCGGTGTACTGCTGGTCACCGGACTTGATCCACTCGATTTCTGTCATAGCCCAATGATGCACCCGCTTGCACTCGCTTGTCAAGCGATATTGTCATGCCTGGTCACGTTCAGCCGCGTTGGTCGCGCGGAACGTCGGGTGCCCGTCCCGGCTCATCCAGTTGTCGCCGGCGCGGACCGCGTTGCGCAGCCCTATCCGCGACGTTTCCGCCCCGGCCGGGTGCAGCCGGATGCGCACCGCCCACCGTGCCGCCGTCCACTCCGGCCGCTCGGCGCGGATGCCCGTCTGCCATTCGACGCGCACCGGCGCATGCCACCCTGCCGAGCCTGCGCCCGCGTTGACCTCCGCGCGCAGCCCCCGTACCCCGCCGTGGTAGTTGACCAGGTGGTAGACGCTGCGCTTATACGCGCGTATCCACCGGATTTCGCCCCACCTGTCACGCTCGTACGGCCGGAATATGCCGTGAAGCGCCATCCATGCGCGCGCCCGCGGCCCGGGCGGCGGCACGAAGTCGGTAACCCACTCGCCCTTGCGCTCATACGCGCGGCGGACAAACGCGGCGGCGCGGCCGTCGAATCTGACAGACAGGGGGTCTCTCGCGAACGTCATGGTTCCATTTTCGTTAGCAAGGCTTATGATGTGCACCATGCCGAACCGTCGCATCTTCCTGCTCATCGTGGTTGTGGGCGTCCTCATGGTCCCCGCTAAGGCCACCGTCGCGACATGGGGCCGGCGTCAGCTCGCGGTCAACCCGGAAGGATCGTTCATGCATGGTGTTGGCGAAGTCGTCACGGTGGTGACCCAGTGAGCCAGGCCACCGTTGCGCCCGGCGGCACCGTCGCCGGCCGTCCACAGCCGCAGACCACCGGCGAGCCGGCCGGCGGCCCGTTCATCCGCCACGCGCCCGACGGGCGCCGCGCCCAGTACGTCGCCTCAACCGGGTTTTCCGGTTTCCTGTCACAGCCCACCGTGTCGATGCCCGGCTATTGCAAGGGTTACAAGCTGCAAACCCTGATCAACGCGCACAACAGCGCGGGCGCGCCCACGGTGACCGCCGACTTCCCTGACGCGTTCTACAGCCTCGTGCAGATGAAAGACGCGTTCGGCACCCAGCTCATCACCGGCCCGGGCTACGCGACGCTGAAAGAGGTCAACCTGTACTCGGGGCAGTTCGGGCTGGACTTGATGCGTGACCCGCTGAACAGCCCGGTGCAGTCCGTCTACTCAACCAGCGCGTCGGTTACCACGTCGGTGACGTTCAGCCGGTACCTGGCATTCGAGTTCGCGAAAGCGTACGGGTGCATTTCCGGCGCCAACGCGGCACTGCTGCCGGTGCTGCAGCTCAACACGGCCGCGACATCAGCGCTGTTCTCCGCGAACGTGCCTGCCACGGGCCTGTCCGGGCAGGAAACGCTGGACTCTGATTTTTACTGGCTGCCGTCGGCGCCCGCTGACCCGCCGGGACTGGGTACCACCTGCCAGTGGATTTACCAGCCGTCCAACCCGACCATCCCGTCGGCCGGGTCGCAGCTCGTACAGCTTCCCCGGCTCGGCGGTTACCTGACGATGATCGTCCTGGAATTGCGCGACTCAACCGGCGCGCGCATCGACAAGTTCCCGACCCGGCCGAAGATTTACGTTGACGGGGTGCCGCTGATTGACACGCTGTTCACGACCTGGCAGGAAGATGTGGCGATCAGCACCGGCATCGGCGCGGGCGCCGCGAACGTCGCCAGCGCGTCCGGTGGCACGCAGGCTGGCACCATCCCGGTTGCCCGGCCGACGGGCACGATCGGGATCAACCGGAAGACCAGCCTTTCGCAGCGTGACCTGGGGCTGCTCGACACGGGCGAAATTTTCCTGAACACCAACCCCGGGACGCAGCTTGAAATCGGCGGATTCCCGTGGCCGACGATCAGCAACACGCCGGCGACGCTCAACGCGATCGTCGGCCAGGTGGTCCCGTCGGGCACGCTGATCCAGGGTCTTCCGGAGGTCTGACCGATGCCCGCCGGCCCGGATTCGTCTACCCCGATCACGTCAGGCTCGATCACCACCGGGGCTAACTCGGTGACCATGACTTCGCCCCTGTTCAGCACGGGCAGTGCCAAGGGAATGCTGATCACGGTGCTGCTGTCGGGCACCCCGTCAGCAACCCAGACGATCACCGCGAAGCTGTACCAGGGCAACGGCACGTCCGGCACGCAGGTCAACCCGTCCGCGGGCACCGTCGCCACGTTCACCGGCACCACGTCGGACACGAAGCTCTACCAGTGGATCGACACGAGCGCGTTCGCGCAGAACGCCAGCGCCGCGCAGTACACGGTAGGTTTCACCGGCAACACCGGCACCAACACGATCCTGTATGCCGCGATAGAGCTTGAAACTCTGTCGCCGGTGTCATGAGAGGCGGTAACTGATGGCCGGGCTGTCGCTCAACATGGGCCTGCAGGGCCAGGGCGCGTTCGGGAGCGGGTACACGGCGAACGCCGCAACCCCTGACCCTGCCCTGACACCGACCGGGCCGACGACGATCGGGCAGAAAGCTTTCGGGATCGTCACCGGCGGCGGCCGTTACCCCGTCGCCCACATCGGATTCGTGTCCGTCGGGATGCTGTCCCTGGCGGCGCTCGCATGGATTTACTGGTCACTGCCCCGGTAAGGGAGGGAAACACTGATGCGTGTCACACTGCCCGGCATCCTGGTAGGCATCGCCCTGTATTGGGGATTCCAGCATTTCACCGGGCTCGGCAACACCGGCAAGGCCAAGGCGTAGCCGTGGGCGCGAAAATATTCGGGTTCCTGACGCTGGCCGTGGTCGGCATCATGCTCGCGGACCTGCTCATTCACCCGCAGGGCACGTCGGTGCTCACATCGTCGGCGGTGCAGGCGGAAAAGGCAGGCACGAACGCGCTGCTAGGCAAGGCCAGCTAGGGAGACATGGCTGATGGTTCAGGTTGCGTATGAGGTTCCCGGCTGGCCGTCCGGCGTCAACGGCCACGCCGCGGTCACGCCTAACCTGACCCGCGCCGCCGGCGGCGGATCGCAGCAGTACAAAGACCGGGTGACCGGCCAGCCGGGTACCCTGCCCATTCCGGCCGACGGGCCGGGGGTTGAGCAGGGCCACGCGGCGCAGGCCCGCATGGGCCGGCACCGCACATCGGACGCGCCCCGGTTCTGGCTTCCGAACCTGTACTATGCCGGGCCTGACCGGGACTTCTGGCCGGGTGCGGGCATGCCCGTATCCGTCCGGTCTGACAACCTGATGCCCGTCCCGGCGACGGACCCGCGCGGCATCCCGGCCCGTCTCGCGGTGCCGCTGACGATCCGCGGCCGTACCAACCTCGCGGCGGCGCCGCGCGTCATCACCTGGCCTGTCCGTGGCTGACGTGGCACCCGCGCCGGCTGGCGCAGGCCGGATAGCCGGGCTGCGTCCCCGCACCGCGCTGATCGTCGCCGGCGTGGCGCTGGCCGGGGGCGTCGGCTACTTCTGGTGGCGGCGCCGCAAGGCAGCATCAGCCACGGCACAGTCCGGCGGGTCAGCGTCCGCGGCGGGCGCCGGGTACGGCATCGACTACGGCGGTGAGCTGTCCGTGCTGCAGACAGAACTGGAGGAACTGCTGCAGTCCGAGGGACAGGAGGCGGCCGTAGGCGGCGGCGGCAGTACGGGCACCGGCACGGGCACCGGCACGGGCACCGGCACGGGCACGGGCACCGGCACGGGCACGGGCACGGGCGGCAAGACAGGCGGCGGCGGTACCGCGGGCAAGCCAAAGCCGGGCGTGCCCACCGGCATTCACGCCACGAAAGTGACCGCGTCGTCTGTGACGCTGGCGTGGAACAAGGCGCCGAACGCCACGTCATACCGGATACGGGTCACCTATCAGGGGAAGGTCGTGCACACGTCGACGACAGCCGCCAACAGCGCGACCGTGTCCGGGCTCGGCGCTGATCACACGTACACGTTCCACATCGCGTCGGTAGGGCCTGGCGGCACGAGCGCGGAAACTAACGGGCCGGCGGTGAAAACAAGCCGATGATCACCATGCGCCGCCCCATCTACGGGTGGGGCACACACAACCATCAGGTGATCCACCTGACCCCCGGGTTTCCCGGACGGCCATGCGACTCCTACACGTCCGCGTTCCGCATGGGCGCGGCGAACATGTCCGGCCCGGACTATAAGGGCATGGACCCGTCCAACCCGGCGACGTACGTGCGGCCGTGGGCGCCGCAGCCCGGCATGATCACGTACCTGAACTTTGACGGCGCGTCAATGCAGGACCGCACCCCCACTCAGCTCCAGCGCGGCCCGCAGAGCCGCGCCAGGCGCCTCAGGATCACCCCGTGAGGCGGCTGCAGCGCCGGGTGCGCAGCATCGGGCAGGCGCAGGCTGCGGCCCGCGACGGCCACTCTCAGGTCACCGGCGGTCAGGCGTCCCCTCCGTCTGTGATGGTGATGCCGCTGGCGCAAGTGTCGGTGTACCCGCATCCGGGCGCCGGCTACTCAACACTGGCCTACCGGGGGCTGACCCCCATATACACGGCGGACGGCGCGGCCGTCCCCGCGACCGCCCCCGGACGGTGGGCGCAGCTCTACGCGGCCGGGAGGGCATGACAAGTGGACGAACGCGATTTCTGGGGCATCATGGTGATCCTTGCCCTGCTCGGCGCCGGCGGTGTCATGCAGGCGCGTATCACCCGGCGCCACGAAGAAGCGATAATCAGGCTGCGCGCCGACGTGCAATACCTCATGGACACACCGTCATCGGCAAGTGAAGCGGAGCGAATGTAAATGTCTGAGATGCCACAGTTCACCGATGAGCAGCTAGCCGCCGCCAAGGCGCAGGCTGCCGCCGCTGCTGCCGCGCCGGTAGCCGCCGCGCCCGACCCTGCGGCGCTCGCGGCGGCGGCGCAGTCGTCAGCGTCATATGAGGTTGACGTGCCCGCGCTGCTCGCGGCCATCAACGCGATGCAGGCCCGGCTGGACAGCCTCGAAGCCGAACGGCGCACCGCGAACATGCCGCCGCTCGTGTCAACCGCGCAGGCACTGCGTGACCTGCTCGACGCGCACGAGAACACGTCCGGCAAGACCGTCCCCGATGACCTGTACCGTCTCGGTGACGACGTGGTTGAGGCAGCCAAGGGTGCCGTGTCGTCCGGCGATGTGACGTTCGTGCGTGACATTGCCGCGAAGATCGTGCGGGCGCTTGCCCGCATCCACCCGGGCGGCGGTGACCACCCGTTCTACCGGCAGGCTGTCGAGTACGCCCGTGACCATCTGCCGGAGGCAGCCGATCAGGTGACCGCGCCGCAGGCTGTAGCGGCGCCCGCGGTCGCGTCCGGCGGCGCCCCCGCGCAGGTCGTTACCGGCTCGCTGGTCGGCTGACATGGGCGGGCGCTGGTCGTGGGTGACGGTCGGTGAGATCGCCGTGGGGATTGTCGCCGGGGCGCTGCTCGCCGGGCTTATCGCCGGGCTGGTAGGGCGGCGTGGCTGACCCGCTCGGCAACGGCACGGGCGCGGTCACCATGGCCGTGTTCGCGACGCTGATGTACGACATCATCTCGGCCACCAACTCATCCCCGCAGACAACCGAGATCAACGCGAAAACCCGCGCGGGCACGCTGATGAAATGGGTGCATCTCGGGCTTGCGCAGGGCGCCCTGTTCGTGGTCCTCGGCGCGGTCATCGAACGCCGCGCCGGGCGGTCACCGCTGATGCCGCTGCTCGGCGGCGGGCTGGCCGCGGGCCTGCTGTACGGCCAGTACGTGCACGCCCGCAACGCCGGCGTTGCCAGCACCAAGCCGGGCACGGAAACACCCGTGGCCGCGTGGGGCAACCCGACATGAGAACCGCGGTCGCGCTAGGCGTCGTATACGCCGGGTACACGTTCACCCTGTGGGGCTACTGTCTCGTCAAAGGGTATGACGTGCGGTTGCGTGACCTGTTCAGGACGACATGGCCGGGCGTGCACTTCACCGAGCAGGCACCGTCGGGCGGTCACAAACTCGGCACCATCACCAGCCCGGGCGTGTCGGTGACGAACCCGGGGCAGACACTAGGGTGATCGCATGGGGCTGTTTCTCGCGGCATGGCTGGCCGGCGAATCGATGGTGTTCGCCCGGTGGGTGAAACTTAAGGCACCGCCGCCGCCGGGCGCGCTCGCCGTGTCATCGGTGCTGTTCATCGGCCTTGCCGTCATAGCCGAATACCAGCCGGCCCGCGGGTTCGCGGTCGCGTCCGCGTTCGGATTGGACCTGGCGATACTGCTGCAGCTTGTCGGGAAAACCCCGCAGGGCATCACCGGGTGGCCGCCGCCGCTCATCGACAACCCGGCGGTGCTGTTCCCGGACGGGTCCAGTCAGGGCGACAACGCGAATCAGCCCGCCGGGCCGTCCGGGCCGCCGCCGCCCAACCGGAAACTGATCGTCTCCCCTATCGCCGGGCTGTGCCCTCCCGGGTACGTTCACGGGCCGCTCGGCTACTGCTACTGGGCGGCGCTCGCGCCCAAGAAGCAGGCGGCGGCGCAGTGACCGTCTACTCGTACGCGCAACTGGAACAGCTCTGGATCAACAACGGGGGCGCGCCCGCGCTCGCCCCGGTAGCCGCCGCGATCGCCGAAGCCGAATCGTCCGGGAACAGCCAGGCAACCAACCCGACCGACAACAACGGCACCCAGACGTCATGGGGGCTGTGGCAGATATCGAACGGCACCCACGGCCAGCCGGTACCGGACATTCTCGACCCGAACGTCAACGCGCAGCAGGCAGTAGCCAAATACAAGGGCGCCGGCAACTCGTGGTCACCGTGGGGCACCTACGACACGGGCGCGTACAGGCAATACCTGTCAGGCTCGACAACCCCTGACCCGAACGTGCCCGCCGGCGGCGCCGGCACGGGCACGGACACGGCGACGCTTACCAGCGCCACCACCGGCGACACGTGCGCTATCAAGATTTCCCAGCACATCGGGATATTTTTCGGGCACGGGCCGACTGTCGGCGGATGCCTGCTGTCAAACTCGGCAGCCCGCGGGCTGCTCGGCGGACTCATCCTCGTGGCAGGCGGCGCGATGGCAGTGATCGGCCTGGCGCTGCTCGCCGCCGCGGTCACCGGCCGGGGCAATCAGGCGGCAACAGCGGTCACCCGGTACATGCCCGGCGGCGCGGTCCTCGCCCGGGCCGTCCCGTGACAGTGTTAGACCTCCGGCGGGCGCGTGATCACCACCGGCGCGCGCAGGTCATCGGAGATTGTCACCATGTCGAATCTGTCCAGCTCGTTGACGATCGCGGCTAGCTGCTGCCAGTCCCGGCTGTTCTCCTCCGACGTGCGGCGCAGCAGGTCCCGGGATTTTGTCTTCCACAGTGACATCAGCGACGCCTGCCGCACCGGCGCCTTTTCCGCCCATGACAGGTATTGCATGGTGGTCATCACCGATGTCTTGGCTGACGCCGCGGAAATAGCCATCCGCGCCACCTGCGGGCCGATGCGGTACATGCGCGGGTCCGTGGCCACCTGATGCTCATCGACGAGCAGCGTCCACCCGCGGGCCTGCCTGGTGTACTCGATCGCGTCGGACATGAGCTGCCGGTTCGCCTCATCGTCGGACTGTGTCCGGGTCGGCAGCCCGACGATCACCCGGGCGGGGCGCCCGTCCTCGCATGCCTGCTGTATCCGCTCCCATGCCCGCCACTCATCAGACCAGCGGCGCGGACGGAACTTGCCGCCGGGCACTGACGTGACCCGCATCCACCCCGATCTGGTCAGCGTCTCATCCTCGCCCTTAGGATCGACGGCGAGCACGTACTTGCGGGTTTCGGCGAGCATCGCCACGGCGAAATTGGTCTTGCCCTCCCGGGTTTTCCCGATCAGCGCCCAGTGCTGGCCCGGTTTCCACGGCGGCGGCAACGGCAGCATGACACCGCCGGCGCCGGGTGCCCAGGCAAGCTTGCCGCGCAGCCACCGGCAGTACTGCGGCCATGTCAGCACAACCGCGTAATCGGAGTAGTCGTCGGGGCGGCGCGCCGCAGGGTAGGCCATGGTTACAGTGTGCCCTGCGCCCGCCGTATCGCCTCCTCCTCCGCGCGGATGGCTGCCTCATCGGCCGGGTTGACGGGCGGCGCGAAAATGAACCGCATCATGTCATCGACTGTGCCGCCGTACTTCTCCTCAAACTCGGCTTCCCGCTGCAGCGCTTTCGTGAACGCCGGCCCGGACACTTCACACCATGCGAGCAGCGATGACCTCAGCCCCTCCTCAGCCATCGACATGAACAGCGGGTGAGGGTCCTGCGGCGGGTCGAGCTGTGCGCGCTGCTGCGCGTGCACGCTGATCGCCGTCACCCACAGCGGCGGCCCGGCCAGCGCGTTAAGTGTCCGCCCGGCGGTTGCCAGCCGCGCGAACGGCTGCAGCAGCGCATCCGCGATCGTGTCCTTCACCGCGGGTTCCAGGAGAATGCCGGCGACGGGTGCCTGTATGCGCAGTGTCCGCTGCAGCGGCGGCAACGGCGCGACAAGTTTCGCGGCGGTCCGCCACGCGCCCGCGATCAGACCTTCCGTTGACACGCGGCCCGGTTTCTTCCCGCCCTTGCCGGCCTTGCCGAACAGCCCGGCGAACCCGGATGCGGGCTTGCGGGCGCCGCCCCGGTTCCTGACCCGCCCGGGCGGCTGCTCGCCGGTGTCCCCCATGTCGCCGGGGAACAGTCCGTCGATGTCGTCTATCACATCGTCCGGGCCGGCCGGGGCGCCGCGCGGCGCCGCCTCCCCGTACAGGTCATCGGGATGCTCAGCGTTCCACGCTTCGACGATGTGACGGCCGGGCCGTCCCCGCGCGGTCACGCCGTACGCTGCCTTAACTTCCGCCGCTGTTGCCATCAGCTCACCGGGACCAGTGTCATGGGGCAACGGTGAATCGTACCGTCCGCGTTGCCCCGGTCGAATTGTTTCGTGATGTCCGTGATCTTCTGCCGCACGTCCGCGGCGCGCGGGGTATGCCACCGGCCCGTATCGCGCAGCAGCGCCAGCTCCTCCTGCCACGCGAACAGCGACTTGTACCATTCCGCGTACTCGCCCGGGTACAGGCACCGGATGCACGCCCCCGACTGGCGGCGGGTTATCTCCTCGAAATGCCCGGGTGCCCGCACCCATTCCTTAACCCGCCGGTAGTTCCCGGCGACAATCTCGCCGTGGAACCTTTCCTCGTCATGCCACGAGCACAGTGCCATCACGTCGCCCGTATGCCCGCACTGGCACACCATCCGCACCCGTACCTGCGCCGGGTTCGGGCACGACCATTCGCCCTGCGCCACGTTCTCCGGCAGTCCCGGCATCGCCTCTTCCGGCAGTGCCGCGGACGCCGGGCCGTGCAGTCCGCCCATCACCCGCTTAGGGCCGCCTGTTTCGGCGCCGTACGGGTTGCACCGGGCGATGATGAACGCCGGCGATGTCATTCCGTGCGACCGCCCCACATCAGCCGTGTGGCGCGTTTCAGCGGCGCCTGCGGCGCCCGCTCGGCCATGTCCTTAACCTGCTGCTCGACAGCCGCCAGGCGGTCACCGGCGCTTTTCTTCTCGTCAGCGTCACGCTGCGCGCGGTCACGGGCATCTAGCTGCTCGCGTATCTGATGCGCGATGTCAGGCGTGTCCGGGGCAGCGTCCGGGCCGGGTTCGCTGTCACCGCCGGACAGGATGCCCAGTATCCGGTCAACCTTTTCCTCCAGCGTGCTGACACGTTCGGCTGTGCTGTCCGCGGGCGCCGCCGCCGGCTCGGGTTGTGTTTCTGGTGTTTCAGTCATGGGTGCTGTCCCGCCTCCGGGTGGCGCTGAGCATGCCCCGGATGCCCTTGCCCGTCCATGCGTCGAGCAGCGGCCGGTGCTCGGCAACCGTGTCGTGCATGGCGGTGATCTGCTGCGCCATCTCATGCATGATCGTGTCGATGTGGTCGAGCCGCCCGGTCATCTGCGCGGCGAACACGTCGAGCCGCGTACGTAGCCGCTGCTCGAATGCGTCAAGATCGGCAGTGCTGGCGATAACCCCCCCCAGATTACCGGCGGTTTCTTCGTGGTTACTGCTGGTTTCCGTGTCATCCATGAGGCTAATACTATCCCCCGTGTATGCTGTGCAGCGGGAATGTGGTTTCCGTCCGTTCCTGTACGCGGCCCGCCGGGTGCTGCATGCCCCCGCTCTCAGCATCCGGCGGCCCGCCGCGCGGGCAGCGTATGATCACCCCATGGCAGATGATGACCGCCCCGCGTGGGCGGCTGCAGCCGGCGCGGTCCTGCTCGGCGCGTTCGCCGTGGCCCTGTTGCTCATCGCGGCGGACGTGATCACCGGCGGGAAGCTGACCGGGCGGAAAGGATGCGGGTGCGGCGATGACGATCAGCCCGGGGATTGAAGCCGACGCATCACTGCGGCTGTGCGCGTCTCTCGACGAGAACACGGCAATGCTCCGCGCGACCGAAAACCGGCGCCGGCAGATGGCACTGGACGTGTCCTACGTTCCCGACCCGATCACGATCCAGTTTGCCGGGTCGGCACTGACGGCCGGGAAGCTGTGGAAAGATTTCCAGCCGCGCGCCGGCTGGAACTGGGCTGTGCAGCATGTCGCCGTGGCCGGGCTCGGCACGTCGGACTACCTGAACCTATGCCGCGGTTTCAGCACCGCGGACGCGCAAACCCAGAAGGGCCTGCATTCATTCACCGTGTCGACAGCGGGCACTATCGCGGACTGGCATCCGGGCCGCACCGGGCTTGTCCTGCTCGGCCGGGACATGGCATCCCTCGTGTTCACCGGCTCGAGCAGCGCCACGGCGGTGTCAGTCACCGCTGACGTCATACAGGTTTCCGACGCGCAACTGCCCTACTTCCTGCTGTGACCCTGTCCCGGCTGTGGCCGTCAACGAACGGGCCGGGCTCACCGACGGCGTTCGCCGGCGCGTACACCGCCGGGATCACGTTCCGGTGCCTGTCACCGAAAGTTCAATGGCTGCAGGCAATCGGCATCTGGGTGCCCGCCGGCGGTGACACCAGCCCGCCGGGCGGGTACAAGACACAGCTCTGGCAGGGACTCACGTCCACGACCGCGCAGGCAATCGCGGGCACGTCCGCGACCGCGACCGGGCTCACGGCGGGCGCATGGAATTTCATAACCCTCCCGTCGCCGGTGCCGCTGACATGCGGTGACACGCCCTACGTGGCCGGCGTCGGGTGGACGAGCGTCAACGGGTTCCCTGACACTCAGAACCAATTCGGATTCGGGCAGCCGTTCGCGGCGGGGTTCACGTCCGGGCAGTTGTTCGCCTACTCCGATCAGGGGGCGTCCGCCGCTATCCCCACCGGCGCCCCGCAGGGCGGTTTCTCCGTCGTCGCGTCCCCGCCGCAGTACCCGGACGCGTCCTCTAACAGTTCCAATTTCTGGGTGGACGTGCTCACATCCGACACGGCACCCGCCGGGTACACGGGACCGTACGAGCTGTACCCCAACAACACCGGCGGCAACCTGTCCGTAGTCGTCGACCTCAACGTCAACTACAACGTGGGCACCGAGGTAGCGCTCGCGTCCGGGCCGGGCATCATCGGATACCCGCTGCTCGGATACAAGTACGTGTCCCCGGCAACGGCGGCGTCGCTGGCCACCCGCGCGTCACTGTGGACAGTCGACGCGACCGGGCTTATCCGCGGCGAAATCGCGAACACCGTCATAGCGTCGCCGTCATGGTCAGGCGCCGCCGGGTCAGGGTGGGTAACCGCGAACCTGACACCGAACGCGATCGTCCCCCCCGGCAAGTATGTCGCGGCCGTGTACAACTCGGCTGGCGCCGGAGGCGGCTGGAACGCTAAAGACTCCGTGACATCAGCGTTCGGCGCCGGCGGGCCGCTAGCATCCGGCATCAGCAACGGCCCACTGTCCGCCCCGGCGCAGGCGTCAGCATCAACGTGTTACGACTATAACGGCGCGAACGGCGGCGCCACCCCGCCGTTTTCCGCGGGCACAACCGAACCCGGGCAGTGCTGTTTCGGCCAGCTACCCGGCGGCGGCGTCGGCTCGCCGTACCTGTACGCCGGGCTCGCGTCAGGCTCGAACCCGCAGAACTATTTCGTGTCTCCGATATTCGGCGCCGCGGTCCTCGCCCCGGCAGCCGGGTACCTGCCCGACGCCTACGACCGTTCCCAGTTCCGGAGGCAGCTCGTATGGTGAAATGGCCCGCCGGGCTGCACCCGCAGAGGGCGCGCGCCGGCACCAACGCCCTTTCCTGGAAACCAGGCTGGCGCGGCACCGGGATGCAGCCGATAACCCCTGTCCGCATCGAACGGTACTCGCGGCTGCTGTACGGCGTGCCGCTGACAGGAGGGCAGGCGCAGGCCACAGTGCCCGTATCCGGCACGCTGAGCCTCCAGGCAGGCCCGCAGGGACTCGGCACCGTCTGGTACCCGGCGCAGGCCACCCTGTCCACGTCCACGGGCGCCCTGGACACGTCCACGGCGCTGGTGTACCTAGGCCCGCTGACAACCCCGGCAACACTCGTAGGCACCGTGTACACAGGCAACGGCACGGTCGCGCTCGCCATCCCGACGATGAGCCCGGGCCAAACGCTGATCGTCACGTGGACAGGCGCGCATTCCGGTGACACGGCCGCATTCAACATCATCGGCACCATGGACGCGCTCACCACCGGCTAGCGCCCGCTGCAGCCGCTACGTATACTTATACGTATGCCATCAAGAACGGTGTACATCACCGACGAGCAGCTATGGGAGGCGTTCGCGACGGAAGCCAACATGCAAGGCAAGTCGGTTTCCGCGCTGCTATGCGACGCCATACGGGAATACCTAGACCGGAGGTCGGGCGGGTGATGCGCCGAACCATCCTCGCAGTCCCCGCCGCACTGACCGCGCGCCGCGGGGACGGGCTGCGCCGGCCTTTGAACGCGCCGCCGCCCAACGAGAATCAGGTGGGCATACAGCCGGGCATCTCACAGGCGGTCATCAACGCGATCATCGCGATCCTGTCCGGTGTCGGGTCGGGCCTGTTCGTGTACAGCCCGGGGGCCGGGCCGGGCACGCTCATCGACTCGATCACCGGGTACACGGGCACCGACCCGTTCACCAACCAGATCATTCACGGGATCAACAACTATCAGCTCAACACGAACGGGAACGGGTACCTGTCAGTCGTCAACATCCAGGGCGGCGAGATCACGTTCTGGGTGACTGACACGGACTCGCTGACCAGCACGTCACCCAAATGGTGGCAGGCCACCGGCACCAACTCGTTTCAGGTCGCGCTGAACGCCTACCCGCCCATAGGCGGGTCACAGCCCGGGTTTCATCTCGCGGTCGCATCCGGCACCGCAGGGGTTAACGACTTCCTGTACTTTGACAACTCGGCGCGCATCGCGTCAGCCGTCCAGTTCTACCGGCCGTCCGGTGACCTCACCGGCGTAACCGACCGGACCAACATCAACGCATTCCTTGCGGCGGGGATCGTTGTGCAGCTCGTCCCCGGCATTTACTGGATCGACCAGAACATCGCCATGCCCACGTCCGGTACGCTGCTGGGCACGTCCGCGCCGCCGCTCAACGCGGCCGTCCCGGTCACCGGCGTGTCCGTGATCAAGGAAATATCCGGCTTCTCATCAGCCGCCGCGGTCACCCTCAACGCCACCAGTCAGGTAACCATCCGCGATGTTGTCATAGACGGGACTCTGGGCGCGTCCGGTGATGGCATACAACTGCAGAACGCGTGTCTTGACACGACACTCACGAACATTCTCGTGCAGGCGATCGCTGGCAACGGGATAGCGTCCACCGGGTCAGGCGCCAACACGGTACGCGGCACCCACCTGACCGTCCACCAGGCCGGCGGTATCGGCTTCACATGCAACGTGACCGACTCGACGTGGATTGACTGCCTGTCACTCGGCGCCGGCTCGGAAGGATGGTTCATCGGCAACGGCAACGCCAACAGTAAATTCATCGGCTGCCGGTCAGAGTTTTCCGCATCCCACGGATTCCAGCTATCCGGGTCGTGGAACACGGGCACCGGCGCCGGCGGCCCCCATTTCGCCGGCTGCTCCACAGACCGCAATGCCAAGTCCGGCGTGTTCATCTCCGCTACCGGCACGCAGCCCGTACAGTTCACCGGCCACTATGCGCGCCGCGACGGCTCATCGAGCACCACGCAATTCGCCGGATTCGAGATCTCATCCGCGACAATCCCGGTCACCATCAACGGGCTGGCCGTCTACCCGGGCGTCAACGACGACGGATCGGGAAACCTGTCCCCATGGACGGGACTTAACTCCTCCGGACCGCCGACGCTCGCGTCAGTCACCGGCGCGTACCTGCACGCGGCCACGCAGGGACTCAACGGGTCGGCGCCGTACGGGCTGTCGTCATACCGCAATATTCAGGTCCGCACCGGCTCGACAGCCTCACCGTCCGCGATCACGAAAATTGGCGACTCGGTAGGGACATGGGCGTCACTGGGAACGCTCGCCAACTACACCGTCAACGTCGGCCGGTACCGGACAACCACCCGCGGGGAAATCGAGCTGGACATATCCGTAACCTCAGCGGGCGCCAACGCGGCTAGCGTCACATTCTCCAACGCGCTACCCGCAGGGTACGGCGGCGGATCGTCAACCGCGTACCCGCTCGCATCGAACCGGCTGGTAGCCGCCGCGGACTCAATTCCGCGTGTCATCGTCGACAGCGCCGGCAACGTGACAGTCGCGCAAACCGCGAACGTCAACGCGCTGCTCACCGGACAGGCGTTCGTGCCGACCGATTAAGGAGACTGCCCCCATGTGGAACCCGGCAACCATCACCGCCCTGACAGCAGGCGTCGCGGGCATCATCGCGGCCGTGTTCGCCGGCATCGCGCAGATACGGCACGGCAACGATCCAGGCGCGCACGGCGGGCAGGGTCACCAGTGACACGGCTACCCGAGTTCCTGTTCATCCGGATGGTATGGGACCGCACCGGGTGGCCACAGCCGCGCATCGTCGGATCACGCCCGTTTGACCTGCATTACGGACCCGAACCTGACTATCCGTTCGGCCGTCGCGGTAAGGCAATGGCCGGCGCGTGGGAACAGCTGTCAACGACGGACACGCGCGGCATGCTCGTCCAGGACGGTGACGTGCTCATCGACCCGCACGATTTCATGATGATGCTGTCAGCGATAGTCACCGAGCCGGGCGCGGTGCACGTCGCGCCGGTCAAGATTTGGCCAGCGTCCAAAGCTGAACTACCCGGCTGGCAGTGGGCGCACTGGAAAGGCCACGGCTCGCAGGAAATCGAGTACGAACCTGATTTTTTCTGTTTCAACTTCACGTACATGCCGCGTACCCTGATCGAACGGTGCATCAGGGACGGGCTCAAAACATGGCGTTTCCCCGGCGTTGACACGCGCGTAGCACGCGCATGCCGCGCCGCGAACATACCCATTCGCGTAGTAAAAGACTGCGCACCGAAACACATGCACTTCTGACCGATCGCACACAAGAGAGCAGGGGCAGCAATGGAAGATCAGGTTAGCCCGGCCGCGCCGCGCGTCAACTTCGCTGACGGCGACGACAACTCGATACCGCTACTGTGGGCCGAACGCGGCATCCGGTGGCTACGCGCCAGCCGCCCCGAAGTGTTCCGCGACATGATGATGCACGTGCTAGGCGTGGAGAAGACACGCAAGCCACGGAACAGGCCGGCGGCCGGGCAGTGAAAATCCACATACAGCACCTAGATCGCAAATGGCGGCACGCCGAAAATCACATGGACGCCCGGCGGTGCCCCGACTGCGGCTGCACCGTCAACGGCAACATCGGCCAGCACCAGCACCGCGAATACCACGAACGACAGGACCGCATACTGGTCGAGCTGTGCAAGCGGGTCGGCATAGCGGAAGAACAGATAGACGAACCATGGGCGTGGAGCGCGATAACCGACGCGCCCGAGGACACGCCGGCCGAACTGGAGCAATCCAGATGACAGTGCATCAATGCCCAGGCCCGGACTGTCAGGAGCCGATACCTTACGACATGCTGGCCTGCGCCCGCCATTGGTATCAGGTTCCCAAGTCCGTCAGGAATGCAGTCTGGCGAGCATGGGACCAGGGGAACGGCGCAGGCACACCTGAGCATGACGCAGCGATTGCGCTCGCGATCAGGAGTATGCGGCCATGACAAAGGACAACAGCCCCTACTATGCAGCCGGGCTCGCGCGCGGGCTCGCGGACAGGCAGGTAATGACCTCGTGCCCGGCGGGAATCCCGGAAGGAATGGACACCGACATGGGATGGTCGGTGATGTACCAGCGCGGTTACGCCGACGGCATCGATAACGCCGCCCCGCACCAGTGCACCGCGAAATGCCGCCGGGGGGCACCCGGTGAGTAACTGTTACAAATGCGGGAATGACGATATCTACCGGCGCCCGTTCGCGAAAAAACGGGAGAATACGCTGGTATGGGTATGCGGGGACTGCATGAGATCCGACACTGTGACGATCGTGCGACGGGAAATCCGCGCACTGCCGGTCATATTCCGCACCATAGTGCCGCTGATGGGGGTCATATTCGCGCTAGTTATGCTCGGAATCCACCTGTCATAACACAGTTAGCAGCGCTAACTATGACCGTTAGCGACGCAAACTACTGTCATT
>Ga0126381_100003178_pt1 | contig 17920 bp, 15 predicted proteins | sample PanSoiMetPlot_28_FD_96465 | JGI IMG/M metagenome (GOLD analysis project Ga0126381, IMG submission 96465) | Tropical forest soil microbial communities from Panama - MetaG Plot_28 | ecosystem: Environmental > Terrestrial > Soil > Tropical forest > Bulk soil | place: Panama | collected 2016-02-17 | reverse complement strand
GACGACATCCCCGCCCCGCTGGCCACGTCCAACGACCGGCAGCGGGTCGTGCGGGCCCTTTACCGCGGCGACGCCCGGCTGACCGCGGCCGCGGCGCAGGCCCACCTGAGCTGGCTGGAGGTCGAACGCTAGCTCGGCTGCCAGCTCTACCACCGGGTCGGCGTGCTGGCCGCGATGCCGGCCGGGGAGGTGGAGTCCAGCCTGGCGCTGCTAGCGGCGGCGGGCGCGTCCGGTCGCCCGCTGTCCGCCGGGGATCTGTCCGCCCGCTATCCGCAGATTCGCTTCCCGGCCGGGATGGAAGCCGTCCTCGAGCGGGCCACCGGCATCGTCCTGGCCGACCAGGTGCTGACGGCGATGCGCCGCTGGCTCGGATGTCAGCCGACGGTGCGGCTGTACCCGCGCCGCCGGGTGGTGGCCATTGACGAGGGCGGCGCCGTACTGCTGGCCGACGGTGCGGTGCTGGCCGGAGACCGGGTAGTCGTGGCGGCGGGGCCGTGGTCGCGGGATCTGCTGGCCGCGGAGCTGACGCTGCACCGGCAGAGCGTGCTGTGGTACGCGCCGGCGCCGTCCGCGGACTCGTGGGCCGGGACGCCGGCCATCGTGGCGGTGGGGACCGACCACGGCGCCTGGCTGATTCCCCCGGTAGCCGGCGCCCCGGCACGGCTCAGCGCGGCCAGCGCCTGCCGCAAGGTGCCTGAGCTGACCGACCGGGTGACGCCAGATTACTGGCGCGACCATCTCATGGTTCAGTTCGCTGCGCTGCTGGCCGACTTCGACCCGGCGGCCGTGGTCGGCGCGAGCGACGGCTACTACCTCGCCGACCCCGCGAGCGGCGGACCGCTGCTCGGGATGCTCGGTGACGGGGCCGTCGTGGCCTACGCCGCGTGCGGCGGAATGTCGTTCAAGTTCGCGCCGCTCATCGCCCGCGCCATCGCCGACCGCGTGGCGGGACAGCCGCCGCGCCCGGTCGGGCTCGAGCCGATTGATCACCCCCGCCAGCTCGCCGCCACCGCCGCCGCGGTGAGCCGCGACGGCGACCAAACTCGCCCCAAGGAGGAAGAGCTATGAAGCTGCTCGGACTGGAAGCAGTGCAGAACGCTAGCTACTACCTGTCCCGCTACCGGCAGATCGAGGATTTCGGCGCTGACCTGTATGTCCTGAACGGGCTCGGCGACCCGGGGTTCTGGCCGTCTGACCGATACCGGATCGTCGGCTCCAAGCATATCGACGACATCATCGCGGCAGCCCGGTCCTGGCACGCCACGGAGCATTTTGACGGGGTGCTCACGTTCTCCGAGTCCGCCGTGGTGGCGGTGGCCATGGTCGCCGACGCGCTCGGGCTGCCGAGCGTCGGCGCCGAGGCGGCCAGGATGAGCCGGAACAAGCTGCTGATGCGGCGGGCTCACGAGCGGGCAGGCGTCCCGCGGCCTCAGTTCCGGCTGGTGCCTGACCTTCCGGCGGCACTGGCGGCGGCCGAGGAGTTTGGCTACCCGGTGATACTCAAGCCCACCCTGGGTGCCGCGAGCAATTTCGTGTTCCGGGTGGACGGCCCCGAGGAGCTGCGGCTGCGCTTCGGCCAGGCATTCGATGGGATGCAGCAGATGTCCTGGTTCACGATGGGGGCTGACGGTGCTGACCACGGGCCGTCCGGCCTGCTCATCGAGTCCTTCCTGGACGGACCTGAGTACCTTACCGAGGCCCTCGCCTGGGACGACGAGGTCTACCTCGGGTCCATCGTGGACCGGATCACGGTCGAGGCCGACACCTTCGACGACGACGCGCATCACGCCCCCACCTCGCTCAGCGAGGATCAGATAGCGGCCGTGCACCGGGTGATCACCGCGGCCGCGCACGCTCAGGGGATACGGCGCAGCGTGATGCACGCCGAAGTCCGGTTCCACCAGGGCGAGCCGCACATACTGGAGATCGCGGTCCGCCCCGGGGGCGGCGGTCTGGATCTCTACGCCAGGATGTGCGCGGGCTATTCCCCGATCGAGGTCATGATGGACGTTGCCCGCGGGGTGCGGCCCCAGGTGACGCATTACCGGCCCACCAGCGTCCACTGCGCGGGAATTTGCCTGATCAGCGGGCCAGGCCGGGTCGAAGAGATCAACGTGCCGGACTCGGTGGCCAGCGACGACCGGGTGTTCTTCCTTAAGATCACGGCCAGTCCGGGGGATGTGATCAAGCGCCCGCCGCTGGGCAACAACATCCTCGGCTTCCTCGGCTGCACCGGGACCTCTTTGGAGGACGCGATGCAGGCGGTCTACGAACTGGTCGAGCGGATCGACGTGCGCATGACCGACCCGGATACCGCAGCCGCCCTGGACACGGTGGTGCCTGCCGCCGGGCCCGCGGAAGCCGGCAACCGCCAGCCGGTCCTGCTCTCTTCGGCGCCTCGGGTCGCCGGTATCGCCTGATGAGCACGCGGCGGTAGCCGTGCGCTGAGCCGACCGGCACGTCCCGCGGGAATGCGCGTGATGCCGTGGCCCCCACCTCATCCGGCGGGTGAGGTGGGGGCCACACCTATGTCGAGTACATTGACCGCTGGGTACGATCGAGCGCGCACGTAGGCGTCAGGTGCGGGCGGCACGGCGGATGCATCGGGGGCGGTGGCCCACGGCCCCCGTTCTTGCGGGGGTGATGGGCCACCGCCCCCGGTCAGGAAGGCCTAGGCGGCGCGGCGGTGAACGAGGAAAACTGTTGCGGCGACAAGTACCTGGGTGCCGAGTCGCGGCCGGCCTAGCCGCGGGCTTACTCCGCGCGGGGGCTGGCGTGCAGGCAGGCTCCGACGTAGGCGCCAGTGTCGAGGTTGATTACTTCGACGTTCGATTCGACCGTCGAGGCTCGGGCGAAGATTCCGCTATATCCCTCGCAGGTCGTGAACGCACCCCAGCAGACGATCCACGGGACCGGCTTCCCGTCCTCGCCCGGGAACAACTCGGGTACCGGCCGGATCCGGCGCTGCAGGACGTAGGGTCCATCCAGCGCGGCGCGGACCTGTTCCTCCCATGCCTCCGGTGTGGTGTCCGCGCGCCAGCCCAGCAGAACGCCGCTGCCGCCATGCATCAGGGTCGGCTTAAGCGCCAGGTCGTGCCGGTGGGTGAGGGCGTAGTCAAGCAGGTCGACCCGGCTGCCGTCCTCCATGGTCACCGGACCGCGGCGGACCATCCGCGTCCAGGGCAGGATGCGGTCCAGGCTGGCTAGTTCCTCCGGCTCGAACAGCGACCGGTTCTCCTCATCCGACAGCATGGCTAGCGCACCCTTGCTGGCGAAGACCGCCGAGTCAAGCGGCGTGTAGATCTTGACCTCGTCCCTGGCCGCGGCGTCCAGGACCGGATCCATGAGCATCGGGGCGGTCGGGGATTCCAGCAGATCCTCGAGCATGAACAGCCGGTCGATGACGTCGACCGGGCGCTCCCCCAGCCAGACCCGGCCGTCGCGGAACTCCAGATCGCTGATCTGACAGGGGTTGTCATCCAGCCCCATCTTCTGCACCCGTCCCGCGTAATGACGCATATACGGTTCCAGGGTCTTGTAGCTGCTTGGCCAGTCGGTAAGCGCCAGCATCGGCCGTGATTGGGGTGAGAACCCGGTATCGGCGTAGATATTGTTAACCTGCGCGCGCATCGTGTCTATGTAGACCAGGTCATGCGCCTGTGCGAACTCGGCCAGGATGGGGTGCTCAAGCAGCGCCCGGTTCATATCCGCGTTGTCCATACCGCCGAGCGCGCTGCCCATGTTGAGCTCGAGCAGCCGGAAGCCTCTGGAGTCAATGTAAAGGTCGGCGCGGGTCTGCCTGGTCACGTCAATGCCCCGGCCCCGGCTCCGCAGAACGGCCGATACCTGGAGCTCGCTGGCCCCCACGGCCCGGGCGAACGCGGCCAGGTCGCCGCCGTAGAGCCGGCTGGGCAGGCTGATCAGCGCGGAGCGCAGGTTCGCCAGGTCCGAGTACAGTTGCTGGCATTCCTCCTGGCCGAGGAACAGCGGCCGGGACAGGTAGCGGCCATGGTAGAACACGTTCAGGTTCTCGGACTCTGGCAACCTCCCGAGGAGTTCGCTCGCGGTGGCGCCGCTCCGCCGGACCTCCTTGAGGTAACGTGCGGTGAGATCGGCTCGGTTCATCGACATGGCTGACCTTTCTGCGATGAATTTCAGGTGCCACTCCGGCGCGGGACCGCAGCTGGATATGTTCACGAACTCATAGACCAGTACACTGCCGCTCCGAATTGACCTCAACCCGTTTGATCTGCGCCGATCAATCAATGGCACCGTAAGAGTGCGTTGCAATCAATCCGTGCTGATGGTTTCGTCAAACTCGGGCAGCCGGCCATTAGCCTGCTCACCAGTACATGATCTCGGCGGAGGCATTAATGAACGACAGGAACCTAGAGGGCGCTACGCAGGTGGCGCAGTGGAACGACCAGTACGATCTAGCGCACGACAAGGGCAACGCGAATCTCTGGGGAGACCCGCACGTTCCCTATATCGAGGTCGCGGCGCGTCGATTCGCCGAGCTCTCGGCAAAGGTCGTGCTCGACCTGCCGTGCGGAGATGGGCGCAACCTTCCGCCGCTGACCGACGCCGCGCCCATCCTGCTGGCCGCCGACACCTCGCTCAATGCGATGGCCATCGCCGCGCAAGTGGCCGAGAAGGCAGGCATCCGCGACAAGACGGTATTCGTGGAGTTGAACGCGTTCTCGACCGGGCTACTCGACAACTCGGTCGACGGGATCCTTTCCTGGGACCTGCTCGGCCACCTCACCAAGCCGGCCGATGCGCTGCGCGAGTTCTACCGGATTCTCCGGCCGGGCGGCTGCCTCATCTCCAACGTGTGGACGATGAACGACTGCCAGGTCGTCGATCCGAACCTGACGAGCATCGGCGACAAGGAATACGTCGACCACTTCAACTTCTACTGCAGGCATTACGATCGCGAGGATCTGGACGCCATGCTCGACTCCGCGGGCCTGACTCCAGAGCGCATTGAGGTGGCGGCCTGGGTCGACCCGCCACACGCGCATTACCGCACCTATGAGCACAAGCACGAGAGCTTCGTGATCACCATCCGCAAGCACTAACCTCCGCGAGCAGAAGGTCTTCCCGGGCTGGCATATCAGCCCGGGAGGACCTTTCTGCGCGCGGTTTTACCTGGGCCAGCCCTGGACGCCCTGGATGCTCCACAGGGTGCGGCGGACATACGTCAGCTGGAGCCAGCGGTCCTGACCGTCGTGCCGGGCGGGAAACTGGGACCGCGTGTGCAGCCCTTTCCTGTTGTTGATCAGCAGGGCGGAGCCGGGCTCGAGTTTGACCTGGTGCGCTACCCCCTGACAGGCGAGCTGGAGATCATAGAGGGCCCGCCCGGCTTCGGTGGTCAGCCCCTGCATCCCGTTCGCCGAGATCACGATCTCCGGCGAGTCCGGCGGCCGGGAGATGACCTGAGTCGGAGCCGACAGCACGTCGACCCCGTTAGCGACATCACGAACGGAGCTGCCGGGCGCGTTCAGCCGGAACAGCGGCTCGCTCAGCGTTCGCACGGTCTGCGGGCTCAGGGTCCGCATGATGTCACGGGCGTCCGCGTAATACGTGACCGCCTCGGCACCCACGTCCTGGCGCAGGCAATTCAGCACCAGGAAGTCGGGATTGGACACGTCGTACGGGCCAATCTCGTCACAAGCGATGTCGTTATGGAAGTCGAGGAACACGGGCGAGCCCTGATTGGCCTGCGAGGCAGCGCCGCCGGATACCGGGACGACGTCGTGGATCAGGCGGCCGTCCTTCTCCGTGTTGAACCCCACCGGCTCACCGAGAAGCTGGCTCAGGCCGAGCAGCACGGCCTCCGCCACGAAGGTCTGCTTCTGAAGATTCGGGCCCCCGTCGACGGGAGTTGGCGGCAGGTGCGGGTCGGTCGGCAGGTTGCGCACGGCCATTACACCTGGGGTGTCGGAATGCCTGCCGAAATCCAGCAGCTGCTGCAATTGGCCGAACGGCAGCCGAGAGAAGACCACATGGAGCTGGATCAATGACCTGTCGATGTCGCCCGCTGGATCCGGGAACGGCACCAGCGCACTGCCGAGCGCATCACGTATTTCATCAGCCAGGACGATCTCGCCATATGTGGTGTTGTCTGAAGCGGTTCGACGCGGAATCCGGATGCGCACCTCACGGCTTATCATGATGTTTTTCCTCCTTTGAGCCGCACCAGGCCGGGCGACATCCGGGCCACGAGTCCGCCCCCGACGCAGGGGGCCTGGACCCGTCAGCTGACGACGCCTGGCGCGCCGAACGAGGCCACCGGCTCGTGGACTTCACTACTCATAGGCAGCAGCACCGTGCGGGCCCGGAACTGCGACGGGAGCCGCCGTAACGGGAGCGGGCACGCTGGTGAGATGAGCCCGCATGGCGGCGTTACCGGCCCGGGCCGCGGGCGTCTGCGGGGTGTCGGAGCGGCCGGCCTGCCGGAGGATGTCCTGGATGATGTCGTCCGCACGGAACGCCAGTACGCTCAGCAGCGAATCGGAGATTCCGTGCGTCGCCTCGTTGACGCCATGCAGGTAACAGGCCGCCGTGGCGGGCCGGTCAACGATCAGCCGGTAATCGCGTGCGATGTTGATTTCGGATAGGCCGATCGAGTCCGCGATCCGCCGCACCATCCGCGGCATCTCCGGGGAGAACCCGGTACCGAGCAGGATGAGGTCGGCGCGCAGTTCCTGGGTGGCCCCGTCGCGCCAATCGGTCAGCTCGAGCACGATCTCGTCGCCGTCGTGGCGTGCGGCGGTGACGTCGTGCATCCTGATCATCTGGAGCCGGCCGCGGTCCGCGAGCTGGTCCAGGTAGAACTGCCGGTACATCCACTCGATCGTGTCCGGGGCCAGGCCGGCGTAGTTCGTATGCCGCATCTCGGTGAGGATCTGCTGGCGCGCTTCGGGCCGGGCCGCGTGGAACTCGTCGATGAACGACGGGAAGTACAGCTCGTTGTTGAATTTGCTCGTCTCGTAGTAGTTCAGCCCGACCGACCGCATCACCATCGTGGGACGGCATTCCGGCAAGTCGGAAAGCACCGCGCAGAACAGCTCGGCCGCGCTCTGGCCACCGCCGATGACCGCGACGCGGTACGGCAGATCCTTATGCGCCGTGTCGATCCGCTGCCGGTACTCGGTGCTGTGGATGATGTGCTCGGGCTTGATATCGCGCAGCACCTCAGGAATCCGGGCGTCCCGCCCGACGCCGATCGACAGGTGCCTGCTGCGGATCGTCTCCCCGTTGGCGAGCTGGGTCTCCCAGCCGGTCAGCGTGCCGCCGGTCCAGATCGGCCCGATGTCCACGCAGTTGGTGCCCAGCCGCAGCTCCACCAGCGACAGCGACTCCGCGGTCCACTTCAGGTAGTCGGCAATCTCGTGCCGGTAGGGGACGAAGCTGCCCAGGTTGACGAACTGGTCGAGCCGGCCGTTGCTGTACAGGTAGTTCAGGAAGGTGAACTTGCTGCGCGGGTTGCGCATCGTCACCAGATCCTTGAGGAAGGTTGTGTTGGACAGCACCTCCGGCATCAGCATGCCGCGCTGCCAGCAGATCTCCTGGTTCCTGTCGATAACGAGTGAGTTGCGCGCCAGCTGCGGGGCCAGTTCTTCCAGTGCCACGGCGAGCGCGAGGTTCGACGGCCCCGCACCGATTGCCAGCAGCTCGACATCATGGTTCGCCATAGTGTGCTCCCTGCTTGTTAGGACAGCGGCTGAGATGTCAGCCGGACTTGCGACAACGCTTTGTCCAGCAAGGTCGCGCATTCGTCGGAATCACGGCCAGCGCAGATCACGTAGGCGTGCCGGGAGATGAACCCGGCCGGCGGCAGCTCGAGCTTGGCCCCCGGCTCGACGAGTATGCCCGTTGCCAGGAGGCCGTCATCCGGGCAGGGTTCCGGTACCGACACCGACTCCACCACACAGTCCTGGAGCGGGTAGGCGAAGCGGATGCCGACGTGCTGGCGCGGGGTGAGGCCGCCGAGCTCCAGCGGCCGGCCCATCGCTATGTCGACGGCGACGGCGCCGGGCTCGATCCCGCAGGCGTACCGGGCCAGCAGCGGGATGAAGTCGCCGCCGAGCCGTCCGTTAATCTCGACGATGACCGGCCCGCGCTCGGTGAGCTTGACCTCGGTATGGGTAATCCCGTTCTGGAACTCGATCGCCTCGTGCGCCAGGGCGAGCGTGGCGAGCAACTGCGGGTTGGACAGCAGGTCATCGGCCGGGTTGACGACGTGACCGAGCTCCTCGAAGTAAGGATGAAGCCCGACCATCTTGCGCGCCAGGTACAGCGGCGTGTAGCGCCCGCCGGTGACGGCGCCGTCGACGCAGAACTCAGGCCCGGTCAGGTACTCCTCGATCAATGCGCTGCCCTCGTACGCGGGCGCGGCGAGCCTGCTGACCGCCTCCGCTTCCCGGAACGCTTCCCGCACCGCGCCGGCGTCCGCGGCCAGCACCACGCCGATGCTCGCGCCCAGCCCGCGAGGCTTAACGACGACCGGATAGCCGATGCGCTCGGCCGCGGTGATCGCCTGCGTTTCGTCCGTGACCAGGCCGAACTGCGGCTGGGCCAGTCCCGCCGCGGCGAGCACCCTGCGGTTACGGGCCTTGTCCCGGCAGCCCTGGACCCCGTTGATACCGGAGCCCAGCAAACCCAGCGCGGCGGCCACGTGCGCCGTGTTGACGATCAGCATCTCGTCCCACGAGAAGACGCCGAGCACGGGTCTCGCCGCCGCCAGCTCCCGAGCCGCCGTGACCAGGGCGTCCCGGTCGAACACGTCGACCACGGTGCCGCCACTGATGTACTGGTTCTGCCAGGTGAGCTCCGACTCGTCGAACAGCCACAGCCGGTGCCGCGAAGCGGCCGATGCCAGCAGGTACTCCCGGTACCTGCGTCTGCCGCATCCGATGACAAGAACCACACCATCAGCCAGATTCATCGACAAGCCCTCCCAACGTCGCCGCAGCGAGGTACTGTCCGTCCTCGCGCTTCGTCGTCGGTAACTACAATCCGCGGCCGGATTGAACGCAACCTTTTGATTCGCCCGAAACAATCAATTGCGCACCGAATCGGTAATTTCGGCATTTACGTTTGCGGTACTGGTGACGATCGGCCGCGTACCATTATGGTGACCGGCGAAGGGGCCGGGTTTGCGCAGGGCGTGCCGCGAAGCAGAGCTACAGCCGGCTGGCCTGGTACTCGGCCCACACCTTCTTGGGCACCGTCATCCGCCAGGACTCCTCGATGATCTTCCTGAGTTCGTCAATGTCGATCGCGGCCAGCCAGCAGCGCACCCACTGGTAGCGCATGTCCGAAGGCAGCGGCCAGAAGTACTTCTCCGGCTCCGAGGCGATGAGCGCGGGACGCTCCTCGCGGGGATAGCCGAATCCGAGCACGGTCTCGTCGGGCGACAACGACAGGAAGACAATACGCCCCACCCGGAACTTGACCCGGTCTCCGACCAGCGCTTCGTAGGCACGGGGCAGTGATAGCGCGATCGCGCGCACGTCCTCTGCGGTGACCATGGGCTCATCCCTTCTGGGGGCGGGCAGCCCGGGTTCGGGCGGCGGCCTGGCATGCCATGGTAATCGTGGCGCGGAGCGCCGCCGTCTCGCGCAGGACCTTAAGCGTCGGCGTGCCTGGCACGGCAGGAGAAGGATTTATGCCCAACTGTTGGTATCCCTGAACTTAAGCATTGCTGACTTTGGGGGGTTAGATGCCAGATGTAGCGACCGTATCGCCATCTTCGGCTGTGCACTGGTCGGGCATGTTGATAGCCGAGGACCAGCCGCGACGACACGGCTCCGCGGAGCCGGAGCGGACACGGCGGCGGCGCAGCTTCAGTGCCCAGTACAAGCTCGACGTGCTGGCCGATTATGACGCGGCCGGGCCCGGCGAGAAGAGCGCGATCCTGCGTCGCGAGGGCCTGTATTCCAGCCACATCGTGGAGTGGAGGCGAGCCCGTGACACCGGGGCACTCGCCGCGCTCGCCCGGCCCCGCGGGCGTCCGGCCGTCGACCAGCGTGATGCGCAGATCACGCAGTTGCTCAGCGAGAAGTCCCGGCTGGAGCAGGACCTGGCCAAGGCACGCTCCGTGGTGGCCGTGCTGGCGAAGGCGGCGAGGGCTCTGGGCACCGCGCTGCGGGCGAACGGACACCGGCCCGAAGCCGACGCGGTGAACGACCTGGCTATCGCTGCCTTGGCGCCATGGATTGGCACCCGAGCGGCTTGCGCGGCTGTTGGTGAATCACAGGCGAGCTATTACCGCAGGAGCCGGGTCGGACCGTCGGCACCGCCAGCGTGAAGTCCGCGGGCTGGTGCGCGGTAACACGGTAGAGAACGGCAAAGAAGAGACTTCTGGGGCTGGACTGACAGGGAGGGTAATTGTTACTTAGCAAAATAAAAATCTAAATCTAGATATTTCATGCACTATCCCCAATTACTCGACCGCCACCCTCACCAGCACCAGCATCAGCGGGAGCACGGTCAGCCACTCAGTAAATGACAGCAGAGGGTGCCTCATCCTGGTTCAACAGGGATTGACAGGGGCCAGGGGGATTACCGACGCTTGCAGCGAATCACCACTTGCCCAGGCGCGGCTGTGCCGCGTCGCTGTGCTGCATTAATCGGAGTTTGAATTGGGGAGACCCGAAAGACCCCTGGATCCCACCAGCGATCCCGTCGCAGCGTTCGCGCATGATCTGCGGGAAATACGAAAACGCGCGGGTAGTCCAAGCTATCGCGAACTGGCGCGCACCGCGTTGTTCGCGCCGTCGGTGCTATCAAGCGCCGCCAGCGGCCACCACTTGCCTACTCTTCCCGTGACATTGGCCTTCGTAACGTCGTGCGGCGGCGATCCCGCGACCTGGGAACGCCGGTGGCGATTGGTCGCCAGGCACGGCGTCGAGGCGCAGCCGCGCGGCACGGGACCGGCACCGACCGCACCACCGCCGCCCAGCGTTCCCGCGCCCGCCCAAGCCGACACCGGCCCCACGCAGCGCGGGCCGTTCCCGCGACGGGTGACCAGGCCGGCCCAGCTGCCCCTTGGCCCGACCATATTCGTCGGGCGCGACCCCGAACTGAGCAGCGCGTTCCGGATCACCAAGCCAACCGGGCAGATGAAGATCCCGCTCATGATCAGCGGGCCGGTCGGCGTCGGCAAGACGGCGTTCGCGCTGCGGTTGGCCGACGGGGTCGCGGCCGAGTTCCCTGACGGACAGCTCTACGCCGATCTCGGCCTGGACGGTCCGGGCAGTCCCTCGCCGGACACCGTTATGTCGGGCTTCCTGCGGGCCCTAGGGGTGCCCGCGTCGCTCATCCCCGAGGACCGGCTCCAGCGGATCGGCCTGTACCGCTCTCTTCTGGCAGAACGACGTTTGTTCGTGTTGCTGGAAAACGCCTACGACGAGAGCCAGGTCAGGCCGCTGCTCAGCCAGTCATCACACACCCAGTTCGTCGTGACCAGCAGCGCACGGCTGCTGGGCCTAGACGGCATGCACCGGATCGACCTAGCCCCCCTGTCCCGCCAGGAATCGGTCACCCTGCTCGGCTGCCTGACCGGCCCAGACCGGATCCAGACGGAAGACGAGGCCGCCGACGCTATCGCCGAGGTGTGCGGGGACCTTCCGTTCGCGCTCAACATCATCGGCAGGAAACTCGCCGCGCGACCAGAACGGACGGTTGGGCACATAGCCGCGTTGCTCGCCGACCGCACTCGGCTGATGGACATCTTCACCGTCGGCGATGTCACCGTGCGAGAGCGGTACGCGTCCGCCTACCAGCTCCTGCCCGCGCTCTGCCGCCGGACGATCCAGCAGCTAGGCCGCCTGGGTAAGCGGTGGGCTACTGCCATGGGCCTTGCCTCGGCCATGGATATGTCCATTGACTCCGCGGAACACGTGCTTGAATCGCTGGTCGATACCGGCCTGATCACCCGGGCCGACGCGGCTGGCCGCTATGGCATATCGACTCTGGTCAGCGTATTCGCGGCCAGCACTGGGCTGGACACGGCGAGCCTGGCGTTCTCGCTGCCGGGCATGATGTCACGCGACCGGATCATGGTCCGCGGCGCCGACGGCCGGACAAAACCATTTGATTGTTCGATTCCGGCAATCCTTCCGGTCAACCCCAAGCCCCGGCTTCAATTACCACTAAATAACTTGCATGATCAAAGCCGGGCGGGGCCAGGCAGGGAGACATGAGTTGAGCCCGGCGATGTGATCAGATCGCGACCGACATGGCTGCCCGAAGTCAGGCTAGCCGTGAGCCGCTAGGAGAACAGCGTGCGACGAACAGCCACCCCGCGGCACTATCTCATGATCAGGCCGACGTATTTCGATGTCGAGTACTCGATCAACCCGTGGATGGACCCCGGCAAGCCCACCTTCACCGAGCATGCGATCGCTCAGTGGGAACGATTGCGTGACCTGTACCTAGAGCTGGGCCATCGGGTTGATCAAGTCAACCCGGTGCCAGGAATGCCGGACATGGTGTTCGCGGCCAACGGCGCGACCGTGGTGAACGGCCGGGTGCTCGTCGCGCGATTCCGGTACCCGCAGCGCCGCGACGAGGCGACGGCCTATCTGGACTGGTTCGGAGCTCATGGCTATCAGTGCGTACGGCAATCACAGAGCATCAATGAGGGCCAGGGCGACTACCTTGCCGCCGGATCACGGGTGCTGGCCGGGACGGGATTCCGGACCAGCCTCGCTTCACACGCCGAGTCGCGGGAGTACTTCGGTGTCCCAGTGGTCGGGCTGACCCTGGTTGATCCCCGGTACTACCACCTGGACACGGCGCTGGCCATCCTGGACTCCGGCACAGTGATGTACTACCCGCCGGCGTTCAGTCCGGACAGCCGCCGCCTGCTGGCTGAGCTCTACCCGGGCGCGATCATCGCCTCCGATGACGACGCCAGGGTATTCGGGCTCAACGCCGTATCCGACGGACAGCATGTCGTGCTGCCCGAAGCCGCCACCGGCCTGACCCGCCAGTTGCGCGAGCGCGGTTTCGAACCGATCGGCATGGACATGTCCGAGCTCATCAAGGCCGGCGGCAGCGTCAAGTGCTGCACGCTGGAATTGACGGTGGAGGTCCCGAAGTCATGACGGACTCGGCTATGGACACCGGAAGCAAGCCGAGCGTGGCCCGCGGCATCGGGGTCGGCGCGGCACTGGTGGCCGTACCCGCCGCCGTGATCATCGCGCTGCTCGCGTTGAATGCGGGCAAGAACCACGGCGCGGTCGACGCCGCGCCGATCGCGCTGAGTTCGGTGGGCCCCTACCCGCTGCTGGTCACGCTGCCGGTGATCCTGGCCGCCTGTCACCTCGCCGGACGGGCCGCCCGGCGGGTTGGGCAGCCCACGGTCATAGGAGAGATCCTGGTCGGAGTGATTCTGGGCCCCTCGCTGCTCGGCGCGGTCTGGCCGTCGGTATTCCACTGGCTGTTCCCGGTCGCCGTCGTCTCCACGATCAATACGCTGGCGCAATTCGGCTTGATCTTCTTCATGTACCTGATCGGCGCCGAGATGAACCTCAGCATCGTGCGCCAACGCGGAGTCATCGCCGCCACGGTAAGCCAGGCGAGCCTGGCCATACCCATGCTGAGCGGGATCGCGCTCGCGTTCGCGCTCTATCCCTCGTTCGGCGGCAAGGTCAGCTTCCTCGCCTTCGCCCTGTTCATCGCGGTCTCCCTGAGTGTCACTGCGTTTCCGGTGCTAGCCAGGATCCTGACCGACCGCGGGCTGACCGACACGCCGCTTGGCACGCTGGCGCTGGCCTGCGCGGCGATCGGCGACGTCGCCGCGTGGTGCCTGCTCGCGATCGTGATCGCGATCAGTCACGGCGGTTCCGCCGTCAAGGTGGTCTCGACTTTCGCGCTGGTGGCGGGCTTCGCCGTGATGATGGCCTTGGTGGTCCGGCCGCTGCTGAACCGGCTAGCGCCCAGGGTGTCAGAGACCAGCATGTTGTCGATCATGCTGGCGGGCATCATGCTGTCCGCGTTGGCCACCAACGAGATGGGCATCCATTCGATCTTCGGTGCCTTCATGTTCGGCGTAATCGCGCCGCGATCGGCTCCTGTCATCACGCGGGCCGCGGCGAAGATGGAGAGCGTCACGGTGACCCTGCTGCTCCCGCTGTTCTTCGTCTACACCGGCCTGCAGACTCGCTTCGGCTTGCTCGGAGCGAATGGCCGGCTCTGGGCCTGGTGCGCGCTGCTCGTCGCGGTGGCGGTACTCAGCAAATGGGGAGGCACCACGACCGCGGCCCGTCTGACCGGACTTGACTGGCGGGAATCACTGTCCTTGGGGGCACTGATGAACTGCCGGGGCCTGACCGAGCTGATCATCCTTGGTGTCGGCCTGCAGCTCAAGGTCATCAGCCCGGTCGTCTACGCCATGCTGGTAATGATGACCCTGGTGTCCACCATCGCCACCGCGCCCGGGCTATCGGCGATCGACCTGTTCAGTCACGTCGGCTCTGTCCGATCATGGCTGACCTACGGAGCCAGGTCGGGGACTACTGGTCCCATCCTGGCCAGCGTTTGCGGACAGCCGGGTCCTGCCGCCGGTCACGAACCCACAGGCGCAGCCGGTAAGAGTCGTCCCCGTCAGCGCCGGAGTGTCCCAGCGCGGTGAAGCCCCGGCCGGAGATGCGCGCGCGGTAGCGCCCCGCCGGGACGTCAACCGACGCATCAGCAATTGCCAAACCGCCTTGCATCACGTGGATCAGGCCATCTGGCACATCGAAGTCCGCGTCGACCTCATGATCCCAGCCGCCCCGGTCATCGGGAGGCTCCGCCGACCAGATCTCCAGGCGCAATGGCGTGCGGGAGTTCCACTGGCCGGGGGTCACGATTTTCAGGAACCCAGGCTGGACACCGACGAAGCGGCCCGATTCCGTCGCTGTCTCCCGGAAAGGCCGCGCACGCGACGTGCTTGCGGTATGCCCAGCCGCTCCATGACCTGCGCGGCTCCGGCCTCGCCCACGCCGGGCAGGCAGGCGAGCAGTCCGCTCGTTGCTCTGGGGTCATGAATCATCACCCCGGCGGCAGTGACGCAGGCACGCGTCGGGGGCTGAGCCCGGCTAGTGAGAGCCGACGGCCTGGCTGATTCGCGCGGGCGGCCATGTCCTTATCATCGCCTTTGTGGCGGCCAGCATCCGGCTTTCGTCACGGTTGCTTCGTCACAGAAACCCTCAGCAGTCTCTTGCCGCGCCCAGCACCTTGGCTACCATCGCTGCTCGCTCCCGGTTGCCGGTCGCCACGAGCAGGACCCGCATGACCGGCAACGGCAGCACGGGGATCCGCCGGCCGCCGACGATGATCCAGTCCACATGGTCCAGGTCCGGGGTGGCGGCTACCACATCGCCCGTCGGGCCTACAGCCTCTACGCCCTCCAAGATCTCGACCTCGACGCCGCGGACCGCGGCGAGGACCCTGCGGACGGCGCGCACATCACCACGATCCCAGCGGGCCTCGTCACTCACCACGGCTCCCCGCAGGCCGTCGACCAGCTCGGCCGCGGCTACATGATCAACCAGGAGATCCAGGTCCCCGGGATCGACCGGCAAGCCATGCAGGGCGAGACAGGCGCTTCCCCCGACAGCCCACCTGCCACCTCGCACGACGGGCAGCTCACCCAGGGCCGTACGCCACGCTGGCGCTGACCCGGTCACCGCGACCAGCCTCGCACGCAGCTGCCGCCCCGGCCCACAGCTGTCACCACCCCACCTATCGTGCCAGCTACGTGCCGGCGCGGGGCACCTCGATTCCGGCACGCTCGAGCCACCGCCGTTCTATTTATGACTAAAGTATGCATAAATAAACTATAAAAAGTGTCAATCTAATACTTCTATTGACTGAAACCGACTTAACCAGCGATACTCTCGCCATGCCGACCCGGCACGAATGGCAGCAGCCGACGTCATCAGCCGTCTCTGGGTACACGCAACGGCGCGCGAACCGCGACCGTGTGATCGCCGCGCTTCGCCGGCAAGGCGCGATGACCCGCGCCGCGCTGGCCGACGTCGGCCTGTCCCGGTCGACGGTCCAGAGCGTGATCGAGGAACTCGTGGATACCGGGACGGTGGTGGAGATGGGACCAGGCACCGTCTCCGGCATCGGCCGCCCCCCGAGCCTGGTCGGCCTGCGCGGCGATCTCGGCGTAACGATCGGCGTCGAGATCGCTAACTGGACCATCCGCGTCGCGGTGTGCAATCTCGCTCAGGAACTGCTGATGCACACCAGCGCGCCGAGCGACGACCACGCCGATCCGGTGACCGTGCTGGGCAGGACGAGCGCGCTGATCGACGAGGCGCTCGCGCAGACCGGTTTCCGGCGGGATCAGGTAATCGGGGTCGGTATCGCGTTGCCCGGGCCCATCCAGCGGCGGACGGGCCTGACCGGCCGCGCATGCACGCTCAAGCCCTTCGTGGGCCTGGACGGCCGGAAAGCCGCCTTCGATGTCCTGCGCCTGCCGGTCATGGTCGACAACGACGCCAACCTCGCCGCGATCGCCGAGATGACCTGGGGCGCGGGCAGAGGCCACCGCGATCTGGCGTATGTGTACAGCGCGACCGGGATCGGCGCCGGCTTCATTTTCAACAGCGAACTGTATGCGGGCGCCAACGGGACAGCCGGCGAGATCGGCCACACCACGATCGACGAGAACGGGCTGGTCTGCGAATGCGGTGGCCGCGGCTGCCTCAACACGCTGGCGAACCCCGATGCGATCATCCGTAACCTCAAGCAAAGCCACGGCACCGAGCTGGCCATCGCCGACGTGATCGCGCTGGCGCATGGCGGGGACGCGGGATGCCGCCGGGTGCTGGCTGACGCCGGCCGGCATATCGGCGTCGCGATGGCGAACATGTACAACCTCCTCGATCCCGAGCTGATCGTGATCGGCGGGAGCCTCGCGCCGGCCGGCGCGATCCTGATCGATCCGCTCCGCGAATCCATGGCCCGCCGGGCCATCCATGCGGGCGAGGCCATACCCCAGGTGGTAGCCGGGCACCTGGACGAGCGGGTGGTAGTGGTCGGCGCCGCGGCGGCCGTGCTGAAGGACCCGGTGCACTTCCCGCTATCAGAGGCAGGGAACCGATGACCTCATTCACCAGGTCACAACGATACGGCTTCCAGCCAACCTCACAATCCAGACAATTCCGGGGCCCAGCGCCATCCATTAACGCTTTTTTACGGCTTTGACCGCTTGAGGTCAAGTCTCCGCAGGACACACGTGTTCTGCAGTGTCCCCCGTCGGCGTATCCGCATGCATTGGGCGAAAGGTATATGGGATGCTACTAGGCAATAGAAATAAGCCCCTCCCCCGATTGGGCTGGCTGGCTGTGTCGGGGGTCGCTGCCCTGATGGCCGCGGGCTGCTCGTCGTCCTCGACGTCGCCCTCGTCGGCTCCGGCGTCTTCGTCGGCTCCGGCGTCTTCGGCCGCGGTTCCATCAGGACTGAGCGTCAGCTCCTTCACCGTTAACATCGCGTCGACGATGTCCGAGCTTAAGTCCCTGACCGCGTCCGCGACCAAGGGGGCAAGCAGCCTTCAGATCGGGGTGATCCTGCCCGATACCACGTCGTCGACGCGATACGTCGACTTCGACGCGCCGTACCTGAAGGAAGCCTTCACCGACGCCGGGTACACCAGCTCGCAGTACCGGATCGACAATGCCCAGGGCAACGACGCGACCGAGCTGAGCGACGCCACCGCCGACATCAACCTGGGCGCCAAGATCCTGGTCGTGGACGAGATTGACACCCCGACCGGCGTGGCGGTCGCGAAGCTTGCCCAGTCCAAGGGCGTCACCCTGATCGCCTACGACCGCGCCATCTTCCAGGGCTCGAAGACCTACTACGTCAGCTTCGACAACGAGAAGGTGGGTGAGCTGATCGGCCAGGG
>Ga0126381_100003177_pt1 | contig 17922 bp, 20 predicted proteins | sample PanSoiMetPlot_28_FD_96465 | JGI IMG/M metagenome (GOLD analysis project Ga0126381, IMG submission 96465) | Tropical forest soil microbial communities from Panama - MetaG Plot_28 | ecosystem: Environmental > Terrestrial > Soil > Tropical forest > Bulk soil | place: Panama | collected 2016-02-17 | reverse complement strand
TCATCATCATGCCTCTCCTGCCGATCGGATCAGGCGCCGCCCCGGCCCTGGCGGCTCGTTCGTCAGCTATATTGCACTGCACAAAATGTCAAGGCAGGCGGTGGCATCACAATACCGGCTGTGAGCGAGCCCCCCCGACTTAACGGTTTGGCAATTGCCCTCCCCTAGCGTCGTCGATTACGGTCGATACAGGGCGTTGGAAGGCTCATCCAGCAGCCAGTGGCGTTCCAAAATTTGCCTTCATTGGCATGTCCTTACCGGGAACCCGTGGGAGGACAACAGCGGTACGGCGAGCATCGGTGTTGGCCTGACCTGGAGTGTCGGGCGTAACAAGGACGGGGGAAGCATGTTGCCTAGGGGTGTCGGAGCCCGGCGCGGGCTTCGCTGGGGAGTCTTCAGCCTTGTCACGGCCATCTCGGTTCTGGCGGTATCGAGCGACCCATCGGACGCCCGCTCCCACCGCCGCCCTGTCAAGCCAACCCCCAGCGAGCCCGCCGGTGATGAGCCGCGGTATTCCGACATTGTCGTAGACGGCAATTCCGGCACCGTTCTGCATTCGGTGGCGGCGGATGCGCAGCGCCATCCGGCTTCGCTCACCAAAATCATGACGCTCTACCTCCTGTTCGAGGAACTGGAGGCGGGCAAGCTCAAGCTCGAAAGCTCACTTGCAGTGTCCGAGCACGCGGCCGGGCAAAACCCGACCAAGCTTGGCCTGCGCGGCGGACAGACCATCAAGGTCGAGGACGCCATCAAGGGCATCGTCACCCGCTCGGCCAATGATGCCGCGGTAGTGGTGGCTGAGGAGGTCGGCGGCGATGAAGAAACCTTCGCCCGGCTGATGACCCGCAAGGCCCAGGCGCTCGGCATGGTGCACACCGTCTACCGGAACGCTTCCGGTCTGCCGAACGACGAGCAGGTCACCACTGCGCGCGACCAGGCCATTCTGGGCCGCGCAATCCAGGAGAGGTTCCCCCGGTATTACAAATATTTCTCGACCCGGACATTCGAGTTCCGCGGCGAAACGATCGGCAACCACAACCACCTGCTCGGCAACGTGGAGGGCGTCGACGGCATCAAGACCGGCTATATCAGTTCTTCCGGCTACAATCTGGTCACGTCGGTTCATCGCAACGACCGCTATCTGGTCGCTGTCGTGTTCGGCGGCACCAGTGCGGGCAGCCGTGACGAGAAAATGCGCGAACTGATCCACGACCATATCGCGGCGGCTTCGACCCAGCACTCCACGTCGATGGTGGCCGAGGCGCAGGCCAAGCCGGAGCTCAGGCCTGAAGTGAGGCCGGACCCCAAGCCCAAGCCCGGATTGAACGCAAAGCCGGAAACCAAGCCTGCTGCGCTCTACTCCACCGCGTCGGTCATGAGCGTGCCGGTCACCCTCACGTCTAAGTCGGACCCGAAGGTGACCACCACCGTCCAGGTTCCGCGCTGGCAGGCTGCGTCGGCGGCCGCACCAACGCCTCCCTCGGTCGGCTCCGCTGATCCGATCCGTCCGGTCGTGGTGAGAACAGTCACGCTCAGGCCCGGCGGAAATCCTGTCCAAACCGCATCGCTCGCGTCGCCGCGCTCGGAGCCAAGAGCGGCTGTGCCCGTGCCGGAAGCGCCGGCACCCGAGCCCGCTCCGCCGGCGAGCGAGGCCAAGGCCGTGCCGCCCCCGCCAGGGACCCCCATCGTGGTCACTGCGGTCGGGTCGCCAATTCCGCCCCTCGCCACCGCGGCTCCGCCACCCGCCCAGGCGCCGTCACCGAAAAGCGCGGCCCCGACGCCGCCATCACAGCCTCAGGCTCATACCGGCTGGATGATCCAGGTCGGCGCCTTTCCGGCGGTAGACCAGGCAAAGCAACGGCTCAGCGCCGTGCAGAGCCGGGCCTCGCGCTACCTCGCGACCGCCGATGCTTTCACCGAACCGGTCGCCAAGGGCGACGGGACTTGGTACCGCGCCCGCTTCGCAGGGCTTGCCAAGGATCAGGCCGAAGCCGCCTGTAATTATCTGAAGCGTAACGATGTTGAGTGTATGACCATCAGGAACTGATGGAACAAGAAGGCGGAACCCGCGCTTATGTTTGAGTCGGGTCAAAAATCAGGGGAAGCCGCCGCGTGTGGGTTGAGTGCGGAGTGATCAACGATGGCGGCGCAGAAGTACGTCCTTGGCCTCATTGACGCGGGCCGCGAGATACGTCGACCCCCCCTGATCGGGATGCAGTTTCTTCATGAGCGCGCGGTGCGCACGCCCGATCTCCTGAGCGCTCGCCCCCGGCTGCACGCCAAGGATTTGATAAGCCTCCTCCTCCGTCATTTTGCCGCTCCACCCCGGCCGCCCGCCCCCCGCTGTCGCATCGGCCTGCGCGTTTTCACGCCAACGGGGCTCCCGGCGGTCGAGATACGCGACCAATAGCGCGCGGCTTTCTTCGTCGATCTCCGGCAGGAAGCCGGCGATCGTGCCCGGATCCAGCGCATCGAGAGTCACGCCCTCATGCCGGCCGGCGAGAATGCGCCCGCGCATCGCCCCGCTGTCGTGATCAAGCTCCATTTCAACGAAGGCGGAGCGCACCCGCGACACCTGTCCGCGGCTGCGCTGCGTGCGCGCGCCAAATCCCGGCACGCCCCCCGGCATCCAGCCCAGAAGCCCAAGGCCAGCAAGGCCAAGCGGTACCGCAAGCGCGATGGCGCCGCGTGCCGCCAGAAACGCCGCAAGGCCGAGCGCGCCCACGCCGCCGGCAAGCTTCACCCACGGGGCGAGCTTGTGCGGATCAATGCGGGTAAAGGCCTTGGTCGCCAAGAGCGAGAGCGCCAGTACCACGATGCCGAGGAGAATCTCGGGCATTGCTATCTCATCTGCCGCAGGAGCCTGATCGCGCCCGCATCGTGACGCGCCGAGAGATCGGCGAGCGCCCGCATGCCACCGGCCGCGTAGGCGGCCGCCGCCCGCAAGAGCTCGCCCAACTCGTGGGCGGCACCCGGATCAAACCGGCAATAGGCGCCGCGGGTGAGCCGCGCGATCTCGCGGAACGCCTGCTCGGCGACAGGGTCGGAGCCCTCCTGAAACATGAAGGCGGGCACCGAGAGAAGGCCGAGCTCGCCGGCCGCCGCGCACAGGTCGTCGAGGCTTTCCTCCATGGCGTCGCCGACAAAGACCAGGGCCTGCACCTTGGCGACCTCGGTCTCACGGCGCACATGGGCGATGACCTTGCGGATCTGAGTGCGGCCGCCGCGGCAATCGATCCGCGACATCAGCTCTGCCAGCCGATCCGCCTGCGCGACCCAGCCCGAGGACCTGCACTCCGCCAGGCCGCGGTAATAAGCGAGCTGGATTTCAAGGCCGCCGACGGCGGCCGCTTCGCGAAACATGTCGGCCTGCAAACGACAGGCCGTATCCCAGGTCGGCTGCCGGCTCATCGTGGCGTCAAGCGCAAAGACGAGCCGACCGCGCTTGCCGGGAGCGGTCATCGGCGCAAGACCGCGTACCTTTGCCAGGAACGCATCGATCTCGGGCCGCGAGGAGGCGGCAGCCGGCTCGCCGGCTGTGCTCATCGGGGCAGGAGTGCCGTCGTGGCGGCGGTCTTGGACCATCGGCGTACTTCGCTGTTGCGCGCAACGGGCGTGCCGTTCGCCACCCCTAACGTGGCCCTATCCCGTGGCCGGTGCAATGGTTCGAAGCGACCGGCAGGTCCCTGCTCAGGTATCGAGGAACTCGTGCATTTCCAGCGGGCTTGCCTGCGCGGCAAACCATTCCTGTCGCGCTTGCGCCCGCCGCAGGCCGGCTGGATCGAGCGGCAGCCGCAGCGCACCGATCAGTCGCGCAACCTCCTCCCGCGCGCCACCCGGCGTGGCACGGGCGTCGGCAAGATTTGCGTCGACCTCATCGAGGGCGGTGAGGCCACGCGGAAACAGGCGGCGGTACACGGGCCGCTCGGCAAATCCCTCCACGGAGCGGAAGCCAAGCCGGGCGGTCAGGCGGTCGAGACCCCGTCCGATGAAGTCATCCTTGCAGGTTTCCGAAAGCGACATGCGGTTGCGCACCACGACCCAATCCAGCCGCATGAAATCGATCGAGCGTCGATGGCGGCGCGCCTCTCGAACCATGCGCGCATAGGGGCCTTCGCCGCTGACGGCAAGGTCGATTGGATCGAGCGTGGCAAGCACGTCGAAGTCGACGAAACTGTCATTGAGCGGGGTGATCAGGGTATCGGCGAGCGAATGCGCAATTCGGGCCAGGTGGATGTCCGTGCCGGGCGTGTCGATCACCACGAAATCATGGCTTTGCTCGATCGCCGAGATCGCATCAGCGAATGCCGCCGCTTCAATGGCTTCGTTGTCGGCGACGCTCGCCGCCGCGGCCCGCGCGATGATCGAGTGAGTCGGAATTTCAAGATCGAGATTGGCATGCCTGCCCCAATCGCGCCGAATATCGATGTAGCGGGTGAGGCTCTTTTGGCGCCAATCGAGATCGACCGTGGCCACCCGCTGCCCCGCCTTCATCAGGGCGATGGCGACGTGCATCGCAATGGTCGATTTGCCCGAGCCGCCCTTTTCGTTGCCGAGCACGATGACGTGCGCAGCCCCCCTCGTACTCCCCTGTACGAACATGACGCCACCTCGGTCGAAGTAAGTCCTATCGGCCCAGGGCCTCCGGTCAAGGGTTGCCGGCGGATTGTTGGTTTGATCGTTAATGTCGGGCGGGTTTTCGCGCCAAAGCGGCGTCCACCCGGTCAGCAAAATGGTCTAGGCTCGGTGACCGGATTGCCAACCAGCTGCGTCCCTGCCATGGCCTCGCAACCGCGCCTTGTGCGCACCCTGCCGGCGCTGCACCGTGCCGTTGCGCGCATTCGTGCGAGCGGACAAACGATCGCGCTCGTGCCCACCATGGGGGCGCTGCATGCCGGCCATCTGTCGCTGATACGACTTGCGCGCCGAAAGGCGAAGCGGACCGTCGTCTCAATCTTCGTCAATCCGGCGCAGTTTGCGCCCTCGGAGGACTTTCTATCCTATCCGCGCAACCTTGGCGCCGATCGCGCGGCGCTCTCCGGGACGGGCGCCGATCTCATCTGGGCGCCTTCGACCAAGACCATGTACCCGGACGGATTCGCGCTGCGCATCGTACCGGGCGGGCCCGCACTGGCGGGCCTCGAGGACAGCTTTCGCCCGCACTTCTTCGCGGGAGTTGCGACCGTGGTCACCAAGCTCCTCCTGCAATGCCGGCCGGACATCGCGGTCTTCGGCGAGAAGGACTATCAGCAGCTCAAGGTGATTGCCGCGGTTGTCCGCGAGCTCGATTTGCCGATCAGGATCCTGGGCGGGCCGACCATGCGCGAGCGCGACGGGCTCGCGATGTCGTCGCGCAATGCATACCTGTCGCCGCCGGAGCGCGAGAAGGCGGCGCTCATCTACCGGGTGCTCGAAGGTTGCGCCGACCAGATCGCGCGCGGGGTCAAGCCCGCGGTGGCGGTCGAGGAAGGGCGTGCGGCCCTGACGCAGGCGGGATTCGTCGTGGACTATCTTGAAGCCCGTCACGCCGAGACGCTGCGCGCCATCGAGTCGCGCAAGGACGGCCCGATCCGCCTTCTCGCCGCCGCTCGGCTGGGAACGACGCGGCTCATCGACAATGTCGCGACGCCTGAGGACTACAGGAGGCCGAGATCGCGCAACTCGCGCCGCAACCCCTCCGGCATCTCTCGCGCACCCGGCGCAACGCGGTCGAGATCGCGCGGCGCATCGGGAGCCGGCAGATAACGCCAGCCCTGGAAGGCCCGCCACGGTCGCGGCTCGACCAGCGTGAGCTTCGGCTCGAGCAGCACGCGGCAGCGCCCCACGCCGTCCTTGTCGACGAAGGGAAGGATATCGAGAATGCGCTGGCGGCACATTACTTGGCCGCGGATCACCCAATAGAGGGAGCCGCCCGCCACCAGCTCGGCTGCGCGCTTGGGCACCATACGGGTGGTGTGGACGTGTTGGCGCGACAAGCCGCGGCGCTTGCGCTCCGTGAGCCGCTTTCGGATCCAGGCCTCGAGATCCTGAACGCTGTCACAGCCCACGCAAAGCTTGATGAGATGCAGCGTTGCGGCCGTGCGTCGACGAGCTTTTGTCAATCGCTGGCCGGTCCCGGCGCCGGATGGGCTGACGCCGCGGGAGCGGCCGGAGCGGTGGCGGGTGGCAGCGCGGGCGGTGTCGAAGAGGCGGCACTGCTCGGTCGCGACAGCTGCGTCGGCGGACCGGGCTTGCGGACCGGGGCTGGCGGAGGCGTCGGAGGCTTGACGCTGGCGTCCGGTGCCGCCGCCGGTTGCTGTGGTCCGTTCGGCTCGGGCGCCATGATGCTGACCGCCGGGATGGAGGCGGATGACGGGAAGAAGAGGTTCTTCTTGCCGGCCGCGGCCGGAGCCGCGGATGCCAACGGGGCTGGCTGGCTTGGTGGGGCGGGAGGCGGAGTGTTGGCGCTTGCGACAGGGGTCGGTGGGCTGGAAGGACTCGCCCCCCAGTCCGGCGCGTGCCGGGCGACCAGAGATTCGTAGCGGTGGGCGATGAGGTTGTCGCTGATCTGGCTGGGATCGCGCAGCAGAGTAAAGGCGCTGCATCGCTCGGCGGTGCAGCCGTCGCGGGTCGCGAGCACATGGGCGACGATGCCGAACCGGTCGGTTTCGACCGCCAAGCGGACACCTGCCAACCTGGACTCGTAACTTCTTGCGCTGCGTCGCTGATAATCGGCGCCCTCGGCCAGGACGGACACTTGCGCCGCCACATACGCGATCGCCGCCGCCACCGCTTCAGGCGTTGCAAACAGGGCCTTCTCGCAGGATGTCTCGACGGCTTCGTCGGCGGTTCCACTGAGACAGGACAGGGCGGAGCCCGGGGCCACCGCCCATGCTGTTATTTCAAGCAGGCGCGCATCAAGGGTTTGGCGCTCGGGGGCGAAGCGGTCGGTGGACGTCGCATCAACGATCCTGTGCGGTCCGACCCCGCCGAACAGCGTGAGGCCGAACGCCACCAACAGCGCAGCGACGACTGCCGCTAGCCACTGCGGCAGAACCAACGCTCCAGTGACCGGATCGATTGCCGGCAGCCAGCCTCCAACACTGCCGGACGCATGTCCCATTCAAGGCACCCCTGCCCCGAATTGGGGCCGCAGCTTCGCCCGTTGCCACCAAGGCGCTCCGGAAACGGTCGAAAATCTCTAGTAGCGGTCGAGCTGGCTTTCCTTCGCCACCCGCTCGAAGGCTTCATTGGCGCTCTTGATGCGGTACTGGTAATCCTCACCGTCGGAAGGAAGCAGCTTCACGATCTCATAGATATCGTTGGCCGCCATGTGCCCGATCGGCCTCGACGTGAAGCACACGGTTTGCCCGATCTGGAACTTGTGCGTTTTCAACATGGGACTCTCGAACTCGAACCAGCGGACCGGCGGTCCGCCTCGCGCAATGCCTCGCGGGCTTTCTCTGCATACCTTTGAATATAGCAGCGAAACTCTCCAGCCGGGCAAAAAAGTTGTCTTTCGAAGCGACTTGCAACGATTTCAAGCAATGGGATAATTATTTCGATATGTCAATAAGTTGACGGGGATTCTGAAGGTGCAATCGCACCCGTGCTCCATGTCCTCGCGAAAGCGGACAGCGATACCCTGAAATTCGGTAAGTCGCGGCGCCTTCCGCAGCGCTCGGCCGTTGCTGCCAGGGGCGGGCCGTAGTATCTGCCAACTTGGCTGCGGGCAATTTGCGCAAAGGTATCGTTGTGGGGTCAACCTATTCGTGTCCGTTCACCTTGAGCGGTTGGCACGAGAACCGTTAGGGAAAGTCGCATGCGCCTGATACTCGGCATCATCATCGGCTGCGCACTGACCATCGGCGGCGCTTACGTGGCAGACAAGTCGTCTGACGGGCAGCCGATGGTCAACTGGGACGTTGTTGGGAAGAATGTGAACAGCCTGACCGGGCTCGCGCGCGACGGGTGGAAGAAGATCACCGGCTGAAGGCGTGCATGGAGGCTTCTTCTGCGAGGCTTCTTCTGCGTCCGAGGAGGACAATCCTCTCCCCTACGTGGTTTCCGCATGCCGCAACGCGGCCGCGATCTCCTTCTTCCCGAGACGCGTGCCGTCGTCGCCCTCCAACAACAGCGCCACCCGATCGCCGGCGGCAAGGTGGCGAGCCCATCCGAGCGCCGCGTCAAGGCTGTCGCATTCCTTGAACAGCATGCGTTCCTTGTCCAGCGGAGAAGGGACAGCAGAGCCGCGCGGCCCGCTGTAGACGCGATATCTCATCGGCGACCTCCTTCAGTCGCCCCTCCGCCGAAAACGCCGGACGTAGGAATTTGTTCCGACGAGCGTCGCGCGATGAACGCGCGTTCATGCGAGCTGGTCAGGCAGACGAAGCTCTTTCAGAGCAGATTTTGGAACTCGGGAGAAGCTCGATGTGTTTCCACCGGCGGGCACACGCAGGGGGAAACATCGGAGGAACGTCGAGATGAGGAGCAAGCTTTTGATGATGATGTCCGCCGCCGCGCTGCTGGCCGGTACGGCACTGGCATTGGGCCAGGGTGCGACGGAGCGCAAGGGTCCGGCGCAGCCCGGCACCTCGCAACCGGGCGTCACGCAGGGACAGCCCGACCAGCCCAAGTCAAAGGGATCGCAGGGTGCCCAGAAGGAGGAGCCGAAGTCCAAGGGAGCGCAGGGCGCACAGAAGGAGGGGCCGAGGCCATCGACAAGCGGTCAGGCTCCGGCCGCACAAGGGCCGAATCGCGAGCAGGCTCAACCGCGCACGCCGGGTCAGACCCAGCGCGAGCAGAACCAGGATCGCACCCAGGGTCAGAGCCAGCGGGATCAAGGCCAGACGCGCGCGCCAGGGCAGAATCAACCGGGAGCAAATCAGCCGGCCCAGAACCAGCCGGGCCGCAGCCAGCCAGGCCAGACTCAGGGCCAAAATGAGCGCAGCGGCGGCACGTCAGTGACATTGACCACCGAGCAGCGAACCAAGATCCGCCAGACGGTGGTGGAAGGCAGAAGCGCGCCCCGGGTCGACAAGGTCGATTTCTCGCTCAATGTCGGCACGGTCGTTCCGCGGACCGTGCGGGTTGTCGAGGTTCCGCAGACGATCGTCGAAATCCATCCGGAATGGCGGGGTTACCGCTACTTCGTCTACAAAGAGGAGATCATCATCGTTGAGCCGAGCACGCTCAGGATCGTGGCCGTTATCGAGGTCTGACCGAGCCTGCAGTTCATGACTCAGAAGGGCGGCGCGACGGCCGCCCTTCTTGTGAGCGCTCTCTTGAGGGCGCGCGAGCCCGGGCTAAGCGCGCACTTCCTGACGCTGGAAGACCACGTAGCCGATCACGAACAGCATGATCGTGCCGGCCACCAATCCCACGATCTGACCCCAGACCACCAGGATGCTCTGCATGAGCGGGATCGGTGCCCCCGGGACGGCGCCGCGCTCAATCAGCATGAGCCCCATCTGAGCAAACATGGACTGCTGGGTCGAGCGCAGCGAAGGATCGAGAATGACCGCCACCACCTCGTTGAACAGGGCGCTCGGCGATATCCGGGCCAACACCATCTGCGTATTCAGGAGCGCGAGCACATCGCCCGACGGCGTGAGCAGATTGGCGACCAGCGGCATCATCAGCGGCCACAGGATCGTCAGGAACAGCCACAGCCCGAGGGCGGCCAACGCAGCGGTCGCGGCGGAGCGGAACAGGATCGAGAACAGGAGTGCGAGCGCGAGCCACACCCCGGCGTAGGCGATCGTGACCAGCAAAAACACCAGCGTGCGCCCTACTTCCTCGGCGCCGGGCGGAATTCCGAGCATGACCAGCCCGAGCCCGATCAGCAACAGCCAGAGGGCGATCAGGCTGATCGAGATGGTGGCGAGCCCGGCCAGGAATTTGCCGAACAGCAAGGCGTCCCGATAGATCGGCTGCGAGAGGACCCGGCTGAGCGTGCGCTGATTGTGCTCGCTGTTGACGAGGTCGAAGCCGAGCCCGATCGAGACAAGCGGCACCAGGAAGGAGAGCAGCGCGACGAAGGGGAGCGGCGTGCCGCGGGTGAAGAAGCGCAGCAGCAGGTACGGATCCTCGGCGGTCACCTCGCCGACCTGCTGGATCGTCACATAGACCGATACCACCGCCGTGATGGCCACCAGCCACTCGAGCACGAACATGCGCCAGCTAGTGAGGTGGTCGGACAGTTCCTTGAGGGTGACAACCCCCAGCCCCTGCCAGGGCGAGCCTTCACGCTGCATGGCGCTTCCCCATCTGAGTTGGAAGGGGCTCTTCCGCCTGAGCCAGGTTCTCGAAATAACGGCTGTAGATCATCTCGAGGCTCGGCATGTCGGAGATCTGATAGAGCCGGCCGCCGGCTGCCACCACGGCGGCGGCCGCTTGCGGCCGCACGTCGCTGTCGGCGAGAAGGCGGAACTTGTTGGAGCCGAGTTCCTCGACGCTCCGCACGCCCGGGATCGTCACAAGCCGATCGTGCAGACCCTCCCCTTCGGCTTCGATCTCCACCGGAAATCCGCCGCCCAGCACCTTCTGTCTGAGCTCCGGCACCGTGCCCATCAGCACGATGTTGCCGGCACTGAACAGGGCGACCCGGTCGCATACGCTCTGAACACGCTCGAGCAGATGCGAGGAGAGCAGCACGCTCACGTCGTGACGCTTGAGATTGCGAATGATGTCGAGGAGCTCGATGGTCGCCAGCGGATCGAGGCCGGAAGTGGGCTCGTCGAGAATCGCTACCTGTACGTCCTTCATCAGGATTTCGGCTAGACCCAGCCGCTGCTTCATGCCGCGCGAGAACGTCGACACGCGGTGGTCGGCCACCCCCGCCAGGCCGACATGGTCGAGCGAGGCCTTGATCTTGGCTTCGCGCTCGTGCGGCGCCAAGCCGATCAGCCGCGCCGTGTAGCGCAGATTATCGGCGGCGCTGAGGTTGTCGTAGAATCCCACCTGGTCGGGGAGATAACCGACCCGGCGCTTGACCGCGAGCGGCTCGCGCACCGGATCATGGCCGCAGACGCGCGCCTTGCCGCCGCTCATCTCGCTCAACCCGAGCAGCATCAGGATGGTGGTGGTCTTGCCGGCGCCGTTGGGACCGAGCAGCCCGAAGATCTCGCCGCGGCCGATCGTGAACGAGATTCCCTTGACGACGGCGGTGCCGTTGTAGCGCTTGACGAGGTTTTCGGCCTCGATGAGGTTCTCGCTCATCGCCGTCCGAACCTTCCGACCGCGCCGACCAGGACGAGCAGCGCCAGGCCGATGATGCCGATGCCGACGATGCCCCAGAGGCTCGAGGTGGTGACGCCGATGCGGAATGTGGACGAGGCGGAGTCGCCGCGCCAGTTGGCCCGCAAGGTCGCCTGATAGTCGCCCGCCACCGCTTTTTCGGGCGGCGTGATCGTTGCGGAGACTTCTTTGGTGTCGTTGGGGGCGATCTTGTCGACGGTCTTGGGCTCGAAGGCGACCTTCCAGCCGGTCGGCGCCGTGCCGGTGAGCGAGATATCTTCCGCGGCGGCGTCACCGGTATTGGTCAGCACGATTGGAATCGTGGTGTCCTGGCCGGCGGTCGCCTTGGCGGAAAGCACGCCCTCGCGGCCGGCGACGTCGATCTTGGGCTGGCCTACAACTTCGAGGCCGAGATCGGTGGTTACATTCGCGTCCTCCGCCGCCACCCGTGCGGTCACCTTGTACTTGCCGGCCGCAACGGTGCTCGGCGGACGCACCTTCAGCTTGACGTCCTTGGACTGGCCCGCGTCGATGGGAACGGCGCTGAGCTCCTGGCTGCCGTACTGCTCGGTGAAGGAGGTGTCGAAATTCTGCGGCGCCTCTGCGCCGAGCGCCACCGTCAGCTTCTTGCCGCTGTCGTTCTTGATGGACAGCTGATACTCGAAGCTCGATTTGGAATTTCCACGCAGGTCGGGAAGCTGCGGCGTCAGCGTGAGCTTGGCCGGCAGATCCTTGGCGAGGGTAACCGCGAGCGGCAGCTCGATTGTGTCCTTGCCCTTGGCGGTGATCGTCAGATTGGTGGTGCCCACCGGGGCATCCTTGGGCACGTCGAGGCGAAGCTCGAAGGAGGCGCTGGAGTTGGTCGCCGGCATGACGGCTGCGATCGGCTGCCCGCCGCCGATGAGGGTCGCGTTCCAGTTAGGGGGAGCGCCGGTCACCGAGAGCTCGAGCCGCTGCGGGGCCGTGTCGTAGTTTTGGAGGCGCAGGTTGACGGTCGAGGTCGCCCCGGGACGAACGCTGACCGCAGGATAGTCGGTCAGCAGAAACAACCCTTTGACATCACTTTTGTTTTCTTCCGCTCCGGCTAAACCGGAAATGGCAAGAACGGCGGCTACAACTGTTATGACGGCGATGTTACGATATCGCATGATGACAACTCCGGCAGCAGGTCAATGATCCCGCGGTTAGGTGATCCCCTCCCCGCGTGCCCTTGGGAGGGCGTGGCGGGACGGGCGCATATATTTTTGTTCGGAGAGCAAAATCAATACACATCCGCGATAGCTCTGGCGAGGACGGACGGCAATAGGTCACACCCGGGCCGCTAATCGACCTCGTCGTGGGGCAGCACCCAGGGTTCTTTTGCCGCCGCGGCCCGCCACTCGGCCCAGGCCGGCAGCGACATCACCGCCTCCATATAGGCGCGCGCGGGCGCCCTTAGCGTGATGGCATAGGTGTGCATGCGGGAGACGACCGGCGCATACATGGCGTCGGCCGCCCCGAAGGCGCCAAACAGAAACGGCCCCCCGCTGCCGAAACGCGTGCGGCAATCGGTCCACATGGCCTCGATCCGGCGGATGTCGTTGGCGGCCTCCGGCGTCGGCGCGCGCGGCTTGACCGCCCGCCGCACGTTCATGGGAAGATGACTGCGCAGTGCGGCGAAGCCGGCGTGCATCTCAGCGGCGACGGAACGGGCGTGCGCGCGCGCGCCTGGCTCGCTCGGCCAAAGGCCGGCCGACGGAAACTTTTCGGCGAGATATTCCAGGATGGCGAGCGATTCCCAGACATGGATTTCGCCATCGGCGAGCGCCGGCACCTTTCCGGTCGCCGAAATCTCATGCACGCGAGCCTTGAAGTCCGCCGCATCGAGCGAGATCACTCGCTCCTCAAAGGCGATGCCGGCGGCCTTCATCGCGATCCATGGCCGCAGCGACCAGGATGAATAGTTCTTGTTGCCGATCAACAGGACAAGCGCCATCGCACCACCGAGCGCGGCGCGGGCGTCAGGAGAGGCCCATGATCACCGCAAGGCACGAAGCTAGCAGAACCGCCGCAGTGGCCGCCAGGACGCTCGCGGCCGGAGCCCACCGCACCCGCTGCGCCGCCAAGTCCGCCGCACGCGCCTCGCCCGCCCCGGCCGGCGCCAACCTTGCGGTCGCTTCGATGTCGATCTGCATCGCCAAACCTCCCAAACGGCTGCGCACCGGCCGACCGACTCGGCGGCGCCCGCCGTTTGCGCCAGCGATGGGGCACGTATGGTTAAGATTTGCCTAATCCCCGGGCGGTCGCGGCCGCTTCAGTCCTGACCGCCCGGCGCTGGAAACAGCGCCGACGATCGGCCGGTTGCCCAATACATGAACAGCCCGATCCATTCCCGCACGGCGATGTCCGTCTGTTCGAGCCCCTCGGTCACCCCTGCGGATGGCCGCAGCAGGTCCTCTGGACCGCGCGTACGCCAGTCGACCGGATAGGCTTCGACCCGAAAGCCGGCTTGGCGGAACGTGCCGATGGCGCGGGGCATGTGAAAGGCGGATGTGACCAGGAGCCACCGCTCGCCGGGCTGCGGCATGGCGATGAGCATCGAGAAGACCGCGTTTTCGACGGTATTGCGCGACTGCTCCTCGGCCATGATGCGGCTGTGCGGGATGCCGAGGCTCTCGAAAATCTGCACCGCAAACGCCGCTTCGCTCCCTTCGCGATAGATCAGGGCGCCGCTGCCGCCGGTATAGACGATCCGCGCCTGCGGATAGCGTCGCGCCAGCGCGACCGCAGCGGTGATGCGCCCTCCCGCCTCGCTCAGCGCCACATCGTCGTGAGCAGCCGATACGTCCGGCCTGATCCCGCCGCCGAGCACGACAATTCCGTCCGGTGCGCCGCGCGCGGGGTCCCAGGGCGGGAAACGCTGCTCGAGCAGAATCATCAGCGCATTGCCCAACGGCGAAAACCCGATGAGCGCAAGCGTCACCAGGCTCGCCGCCATCAGGCGCCGCCCGGCGCGCGAAAAGCGCGTCGCCAGCAGCACCACCCCAAAGAGGCCGCAGACGATCACCAGATTGGACGGATTGGCGAAGAATCCGAGCGTCTTTGACAACACGAAGAACATCGGCTTTTCCGCTGAAAGCGAGCGATAACGGGCGGATGTCGGCTCAGCTCTGTTTCTTCCATGCCGCGTAGCGCGCCCGCGTCTCCTCGTTCATCGGATAGAGGCCGGGGAGCTTCGCCCCCTGCTCGACCTCGCCGACGATGAAGCTTTCCATGCGCCCATGCTCCGCGTCCTCGGTGGCGACGAATTCCAGGAGATTCTGCGGAATGACAACCGTCCCGTCCTCGTCGGCCACGATGATGTCGTCCGGGAAGATGGCGCAGCCGCCGCAGCCGATCGGCTCCTGCCAGCCCACGAAAGTAAGGCCATTGACCGAGGCAGGCGCCGCAAGTCCGGCGCACCACACCGGCAGGCCGCTTGCGAGCACGCCGACCTTGTCGCGCACCGCTCCGTCGGTGATCAGGGCGGTTACCCCCCGGCGCACCATGCGCATGGTCAGAATATCGCCGAAGATGCCGGCGCTCGTGATGCCCATCGCGTCCGCCACCGCGATTGCGCCCGCGGGCATTTCCTCGATCGCGCCCCGGGTCGAGACCGGCTTCGCCCAACTCTCGGGCGTGGCGAGATCCTCACGCACCGGCACGAAGCGCAGCGTAAAGGCCGGACCAACCAGACGCGGGCCTTCGCGCAGCGGCTTGGGGCCGTCCATCCAGCAGCGCCGAATCCCCTTCTTCAGCAGCATCGTGGTGATGGTGCCGGTCGTGACGTTGCGAAGCGACTCAAGCCAAGCCTGTTTCATCTTGGCGCCTTCTGCTCGGTTTTCCATTTTGGCAAATCCGTCCATTCCCAGCCGGCAGCCGAACGGGTGCCGCTGCTCACTCACGGCGGAGCGAGCGGTTGCCGAGATAGCAGGTGCGGGTGTCTTCGACCAGCAGAACGACGGGGATCAATCCCACTTTGGCGCGCCCGAAAACGCGTAGTCGACGAGCCGGCCGCCAGGACGCGCCAAGCGCGCGATGCTGCCCATCTCGGCCTCGGTGAGCGCGAAGTCGAAGATCGCGGCGTTCTCGCTCAACCGCTCGATCCGGCTGGTGCGGGGGATGACAGCGATGTCCTGCTGCACCAGAAAACGCAGCGAGACCTGGGCGGCGCTCTTGCCGTGCGCCTTGCCGATGCGGTCGAGCACGACGTTGTTTTTCGCACCGCCCTTGGCGATCGGACTGTAGGCGACGATGCCGATGCCGAGCGAACGACAGGCGGTAATCACCTTCGATTGATCGAGAAACGGATGCATCTCGATCTGGTTGCAGACGAGTTCGTTGCCGGCAAGCCGCGCGGCCTCGCCAACCAGAGCGACTGTGAAGTTGGAGACTCCGATGTGGCGGGTAATTCCCGTCCGCCTGGCCTCGCACAAGGCCCCGATCGTGTCAGGCAGCGGAATTTGCGGATTTGGCCAGTGCAACACCAGGAGATCGACCTCGGACAGTCGCAGCCGCGCCAAGCTCTCCTTGGCGGCACGTTGCAGGTCCTTTGGGGCAAAATGCGAAGGCCAGACCTTGGTGGTGACGAAGACATCCTCGCGCTTGACGCCGGATGCCCGCACGCCCTCGCCGACCTCTCGCTCGTTGTCATACATCTCGGCGGTATCGATGTGTCGATAGCCGAGGCGCAAAGCCTGCTCCACGATGCGCGCGCACACGCGTCCGCGTAGATCCCAGGTGCCAAGCCCAACCAGCGGGATGCGCGCGCCTTTCGCCTGCAATAGCTGCATCTTCTTACCCGGGCGCGAATGCCGCGCCGGCCAGTCTCACCGCGCGGGCTTGGCGGCGGTCAGGACCGCAAAGGCCAAATCCGGCGCGCGATCGAGCATCTTCAGGAGCGCTCGAGCCGGGCCGCGCGGAGAGCGCTTGCCCTGCTCCCAGTTGCGAACCGTCTCGATCGGCACGCCGATCCTGGCGGCGAATTCCGCCTGGGTCAATTTAGCGCGTGCCCGGATGGCTTTGGCATAGGCGGCATCTCCTCCTTGGGGCACGATGCTCGCTTGGGGCACGATGCTCGGCGCAACCGGGGTGCCCGCCATCGCCCGCTCGCTTCCGTCCGGGAGAATCTCCACGATCCGTCCGTCGGCCTTCAGTCTCACTCGCAGCATCAGGTTCCGAGCCCCCTTCAATGGCATGCGCTGGAGCGCCTGCCCCTCAGGCCGCTGGCCGACTGGGCCGTTGCCCGACACGGCCAGCCCCATTGTCGCGCAATCTCGGCCGTGAGGGTGAATAAGAGGTGAACGGCGCCCGCGGTGGCTCGACGAATGCCGCCCTGAAAAGCTGCAATTCAATGAAAACAAAAGCCTTTTGGAGATCCGGCGGCATCCGCGGCTTGCGACATTGTTGTCACAGCCTTGAATTATTGTGGGTGCTCCATCTGGTTAAGCAGCCATTAATTTGCCGCTCGATAGTGTTTCGCTAGAGTGGCGTCGGGCTACGAGCTTTTTGCAAAGGTTGGATCGACGTGAGCATTCGCACGGCCACTGCCGCATTCGCCGTATCGGCCTTTTTCCTTGGAACCGGATGGGCGCAGGCGGCGGGATGCCCAGGCAATCCCAACGCCATGGGCACCAGCCGGACGATCGTGCTCGACCCGGTTGAGCATCCACTGCTGGGAACCCTGCAATACAATGAATCGCTGCCGCTCAATGACCATGAAGTGGTCCTGACCTTCGATGACGGTCCGCTTCCGCCCTATACGACGCGCGTGCTGGATACGCTGGCTTCCGAGTGCATCAAGGCGACCTTCTTCCTGGTGGGGCGAATGGCGCTTGGCTACCCGCGGCTGGTGCAGCGCGAGTACAACGAAGGACACACGATCGCCGGGCACAGCCAGAACCATCCCTTCACTTTCGCCAAGATGTCGGTCGATGCGGCCGCCAAGGAGATCGAGGACGGCTTCGATTCGCTCAAGACCGTCCTCGGCGATCCGCGCGCGGTAGCTCCGTTCTTCCGCATCCCGGGATTGCTGCGCCAGGAACCGGTCGAGGAGTATCTGGCGTCGCGCCACTACGCGACCTTCAGCCTCGATTTCCTAGCCGACGACTGGACCCATATCAGCGCGAAGGAAATCACCAAGCGGGCCCTGCAGCGCATCGAAGCGCGCAAGCGCGGCATCCTGCTGCTGCACGACATCCAGCCGGCGACCGCGCTTGCGCTGCCCACGATCCTCGCGGAACTGAAGGCGCGCGGCTACAAGATCGTGCAGGTGGTGCCGTCGACGCCGGATCGGCCTGCGACCGTGGCCCTCTCGGAGGATTGGGTGCAGCGACATCCCACGCGCCCCTCCTGGCCGCGGGTTCTTTCGCCCGCCGAGCCCGCCTTCGAGGTGCCGAACCTGGCGAGCTTCGGCATCGACCCGGCGGGCGAGGTGGTGGCGGCGCTGCGGGCGCGCCCGGATTCGTCCTGGCCGAACGATGTGCGGTTCAGCTCCCTTCCGGGCACCGAGGTGCTGCCGGTGCCGGATGAGGAAGAGTTTCTCTATCACCCGAAAGGGGACGCCAAGTTCGCATTGGCGATGGCGTCGGAGCGAAAGCCGCTACCTCGGCGAAAGCCGGAATCCGCCGCCAAGATTGCAGCCAAGCAGGGCAGCAGGACTTCGCCGCCGGGCTCACCCGCCTCGGC
>Ga0126381_100003176_pt1 | contig 17928 bp, 19 predicted proteins | sample PanSoiMetPlot_28_FD_96465 | JGI IMG/M metagenome (GOLD analysis project Ga0126381, IMG submission 96465) | Tropical forest soil microbial communities from Panama - MetaG Plot_28 | ecosystem: Environmental > Terrestrial > Soil > Tropical forest > Bulk soil | place: Panama | collected 2016-02-17 | reverse complement strand
GAATGCACGTTCAAATCGTGAACATACATGGATTCCATGAGTGTTGAAGACTCGACGCAGCTTTGAATCGTGACCGACATAGGATGACAGGGGCATTTGTCACCATCTGTGTCGCATGCGGCGTGCCATACGAATGTGATTTTGCCTTGTTGCAGACAGGGAATAACTTAGCGAGTGTTGTGTCAACTTTCGTAAATAGATCGGGTCACGATCTTCACATCCACATAAGTTGACATACCAAATCTGGAAATCACGAGTCTCAATTTTGATGGCAAATCATTATCGAGCAGCAGAAAGGAGGAATTATTCATCTTATTTGTGAGTTCCCGCATCTCGCGCTCAAGTGGAACGTCCAAGCGCGACGAGAAAGATTGTGCTCTTGCCTTTTGCGTGCGGCGCGAAGAAATTGACGACGTCGTCGTCATAGAACGTAAGGCCGGTGGCTCCGAATTTTTGAGCGTAAGCGGCTAAATATAGATTCCCGCCGAGAATGCCTGCCTCAAGTTGAACCGCTCGATAGCCACGATTTCCATAGCTCGCAAGAATCTTCGTCAAATCCGCGAGAAAGAAAATGTCGACGCTCGCGTCGCCGGGGAGTTCTTGCTCCAACCCGAGATATCCAGCTTGATTGCGAAAGTCGCCTTCCTTCAACAGCTCGAATTGTTTCTTCTCACGCCGAAAAAAGTAAGCGCCGGGAGCGAGGCCGTCAACCCGGTGAACGATGAGATAGATATCGTTGAGAGTCTTTCCGAATGGCTCGTCGAAGTCCGCACGAAGGCCGCGGGTCGCACGATCGAGTGCAGTGGAGAGTTGCGCAAACGAGATTGCCTCGCGGGCAAATTTCCGTGTGGAACCGCGGCGCTGAATGACCTGCTCAATCGTGTCGCGGGGAGCGTCGGCGTCGCTCGCGGGCTTGAGGTCGATAAGCTTTCCGTTTGGAGTTGAGGCCGGAGCAGCGAACTTGCTGGCGCGCCAAGCCTTGACTTCATCCGAACACAGTGTCGATGCGGCGTGCATCTGGCGCATCGCTGGAAACTCCAATTCTTCTCTCGAATATGGAACGAGCGGAAGATCCAGATCCTCGATTGCAGATGACGAAGGCGGCTTTGAGGACGTATGCCCGAGACTGAGCAGTGAAAATGCCACTTCTTTTTGCGCGTTGAGGCCAAGGAGAGTGTTGACGTTGTCGTCCGCAAACCCGAGAACAACCTTCGACGGGAATCCTAGGGCCGTACTGACCGCAAGCGCGTTGGCCAGGATTGTTCCGTTGTCCCAGCCAAAATGGCGGTAGGTGCGTGAGCGGTACTTCCACGCATTCCGCCAGTAGATGCCTGTGCAGACGATTATGACCGGCGCGCGCGCCACCGATGGTTCCCGAGCGGTTGCGTCCACGAGATGCTGGCGGAAATCCCCGGCGCGCAGTTGGCGTAAGCCGAATTCTGCAGCGCCGAAGTGATAGACACCAGCCGATAGACCCGGTAAATCTCGGCACACGATATATAACTCGACTTCATAAAGTGCGCCTGTGCAAGCGGCGGCGCGGAAGAACGTTTCGCCTCCGGGAAATTTCTTGCTCTTCGTGACGCCTGCGGTGAAGAACAGCAGTTGTGCGAGGTCCTCGAAGGTGGGGATTTTTTCTCTTTTAGCGCGAATGCCCCGGCTGGCTATGGCTGACAATGCGGAGACGCCGGTCTGTCGAAAGTCCTTCGGAAGGCGAGTGACCTCAAGTGTCGGATAAATCTTGAAGAGGAGAGGCTTGTTCTGCCAGTCAAGCGAGTGCGGGTTGGCTCGCACGCTCAGATAGGAGTGCTTGGTGCCGTTGTGATACTTCCATGCGGCGTCGAGGTCACGATTCGACATGAAGGGGACATTGTAGTCGGTCAATCATCGGCGAGGCGCGGGTGATCGATCTTGGGGAGTGACTACAAGAAGACCCTTACGTTGAAGGAACTCGCGAACTACTTGTTTGCTGTCACGGTGCTGGCCGTCGACGGCATAGTTCAGTTGCTGCATGTCCTGATCGGTAATTTTTCCTGCGAGATCGCTGAGCGCCTGCCCGACTTCCGGGTGCTGCGGCAACGTTTGCTGTCGAATGACGGGCACCGCTTCATACGGAGGGAAGTAGTGGCGATCATCTTCGAGCACGAACAGATCGAGCGCCGGTATGAGACCGTCAGTGGTGTTGCCCGCGATCAGGTCGACTTGCTTCTCTTTCAGCGCGCGTGTGAGGATGCCGAGATCCATGATGCGGGGCGCCTCGGCAAAACGCAGGCCGTAAGCGACCGCCAGCCCTTTGAACCCATCAGGACGCTCCATGAACTCGTAGCCGAATCCTGGCTTCCATTGGGGAGTGTATTTCGCTGCTTCGGAGAGTGTCTTGATGTTCAGTCGGCGTGCGTCTTCGCCGCGAATCTCGATCGCAAAAGTGTCGTCGAATCCCAGAGGATCGCCGATCACCAGATTGAAGCGTCGTTGATATTCGGACTGAACGCGCCGAAAGACATCCCGTGATGTGCCGTGCGGTTTTTCCTTCAGGATCGCGGTGAGCGCAGTCCCCGTGTATTCAGGGTAGACGTCAATGCGTCCCGCGAGAATGGACTGATGGCAGATGAAAGAACCCGCGAGGTAAAAGCGGCGTTCCACGCGCAGATGGGTATGCGCCTCGAGTTGCTGGGCGAAAAGCTCGCCGAGAACGGCCTGCTCGGTGAAATTCTTAGACCCGACGACAATGCGATTCTGATGCGATGGCGCGCAACCGGCGAAAAAAAGTGTCGGTATCAGAACAGCGAGAACGGGTTTGAGCATTGGGCCGAGAATCGTCAATCCTTCATTGCTGTGCCACGACAAGGTTCGAGCCGAGACGTTTTTCGAGCCAGCCAAGGCTCACATCGGCGAGCAGCGCAAGGACGGCTGCCGGAATTGCGCCCGCAAGAATCAACTGGTTATTGACCATCGATAATCCGCGAAAAATATATTCGCCGAGGCCGCCCGCACCAATAGCCGCGGCGATGGTTGCCAGCCCCACGGAGATCACCGTTGCGACGCGCACACCCGCGATGATTACACCGAGTGCGAGAGGCAGTTGCACCTGGAAAAGCAGTTGGCGGTCGGTCATGCCCATCCCGCGCCCAGCTTCAATCACCGATTTATCCACGCCCTTGATGCCAGCGTGGGTGTTGCGAATAAGAGGGAGCAGCGCATAAAGGGTCAACGCGAGAATCGCAAGTCGCTCGGCACTCGCGCCGATCCAGGGAACGGGAATGAGAAAACCGAACAATGCGAGGCCTGGAATGGTCTGAATAACGTTCGCTGTGCCCAGCACGGGTTTGTCGAGCGCTGGCCAGCGCGTGACAAGAATTCCGAGTGGGATGCCCACCATGACCGCGAGTAGCGTGGAGATCCCCACCATCCGTAAATGCTCGAAAGTATGGTCGAGAAGCTCGGTGTAGTTTTGCGCGATGAATTGAAACACATTCATGCCAGACCTCGAGTTCCGTTGTTTGTTGGGAGCGAGCCAAAAGCGTCGAGATACTTCTTCACCATGGGATCGGAGGAATTGACGAATTCTTCGGGAGCAAGAGCCGCGACGAGTTTTCCAGCTTCCATGAGGGCGATGCGGGTACCGAGGAGCAACGCTTCGCGCAGGTCGTGGGTGACAAACACGACGGTCTTTTCGAGGCGCTTTTGTAAGGCGAGAAATTCACGCTGAAGTTCTGCGCGGGTGATGGGATCAAGTGCGCCAAAGGGTTCGTCCATTAAGAGAATTGGCGGATCAGCGGCGAGGGCGCGAGCGACACCGACACGCTGACGCTGTCCTCCGGAGAGTTCGCGGGGATAACGGGAGGCGAGATTGGCATCGAGACCGACAACTTGCAGCAGCTCCGTAACACGCTTGTGAATGCGATCCGACGGCCAGTTTTCGATCTTCGGAACGAGCGCAACGTTTCGCTCGACCGTGAAGTGTGGAAACAGCCCGGCATCCTGAATCACATAGCCGATGCCGCGGCGGAGGCGAATGGGATCCCATTGCGTCGTCGGGCGCCCTTCGACGAGGATCTCGCCGCTCGTGGGCGATGCGAGCGCGTTGATCAGTTTCAGCGTCGTAGTTTTTCCGGATCCGCTGCGGCCCAGCAACACGAGCGTTTCTGTTCGACGAACCTGCAGGTTGAGGTCTGAGATCAGCTCCGTGCCCGCGCCAAAGCTGTACGACACGTTCCGGAACTCAATCGCTAACCCGTTGCTGGAGAGGTCTGCGCTCATAAGCGGGCGAACGGAAGTTAGATGGATAACAGCACGCGGACGGCTCAGTTAATCGTGAGACAAAATGGTCGGTCTATGACGACTTATAGGCCGCCGGCGGCAATCCCGTGACTCTTATTCCGCCATGACCCTTGTGGCGGATGTTCAGTCCAATCAGCAACGCCGTAACCTGTTCGACGATGCGTGCGTTTTCGAGCTTGCCGCCGTCGATTGCGCGCAGGCCCGGAATTTTCACGACGAGATCGGACGCGGCTTTTGTGGCATCTGGATAGTCGCTGCAGACGATGATGTCGCATTCGAGGGGATCATCGCCGTTCATCATGTCCGCCGAGACGTTCTGAAAGGCCGCGACGACTTTCACCACCTTGGATAGGATCTCGGCGGTTTGTTGCGCGGCCGATCCTTGCCAAACACCGAGCATGCGGCTGGCGCGACCGCCGACGCTCGACGCCAGGGGCACCGTTGCGTCGATGAGGATGCTGCCCGGCTTGATCGCTGGCTTGAGTTGTTTGAGCAGCGAGGCCTGGCCTTCAAACGGAACCGTAAGGATCAGCAGGTCGGAGGCGGCGCACGCGGCTGCGTTTTCTGCACCGGAAACCTGGACCTGACTTCCAGCTTTTTGCTTGATTTGATTGGCCGCTTCTTGCGCACGCTCAGCGCTGCGGGAGCCGATGATCACCGATTCGCCGGCACTTGCCAGGCGCAATGCAAGGCCGAGGCCTGCGGGTCCGGTTCCGCCAAGAATCGCGATCGGTCCGCTCATGCGAACTCCGCGAGAACCTGCTCAGAGGAGAAGCTCTCCAGCGGCGCTTTGATCGTGATGCGCGAATACGTCGTGTTGCGCTCGGCTGGGATGCGGCCGATTTCAAGAATCAACGATTGGAATTCTTCCGGGCTGGTGTGCTGCCCCGCGGTTGCGCCAGCTTCGCGCGAAATGTTCTCTTCCATCAACGTTCCGCCGTAGTCGTTGGCACCGGCATGCAGGCAAAGCTGCGAGAGCTTGCGGTTCAACTTCACCCACGACACCTGAATGTTGTTGATGGACCCTGCGAGTAGGATGCGCGCGAGAGCGTGGATCTTGAGATGCTCTGCAAGCGTGGGTCCCGATCGTGCGAGTCCTTGCTGGAAGAGCAAGGTGTTCTGGTGCACGAAGCCAAGAGGCACAAACTCGGTGAAGCCGTTGGTGTGCTCTTGGATGTCGCGGAACATCAGGATTTGATCGACCCAGTGCTCCGGCGTTTCGACGTGGCCGTACATGAGGGTAGATGTGCTGCGAATGCCAAGACGATGCGCGGTGGTGATGACGTCGCGCCATTGATCGGTAGAAAGCTTGTTGCGCGAGAGGATGTTGCGCACCTGATCGTCGAGAATCTCCGCGGCTGTTCCCGGCAGAGTGTCGAGTCCGTTGTCGCGCAGCATCTGGAGGTAATCGGCCAGAGGCATGCCGGTAAGTTCGACACCGTAGACAATTTCCATCGGCGAGAACGCGTGGCAATGCATCCCGGGAACGGCATGCTTTACGGCGCGCAGTATGTCGCGGTAATAAAACGGAGGCAGATCGTGCGGCAGGCCTCCCTGAATGCAGACTTCTCGGGCGCCGAGTTGCCACGCTTCGCGAGCTTTCTGCGCAACCTGATCGAGGCTGAGGAAGTAGGTGTCGTGCTCGCGAGGCCCTCGGCTGAACGCGCAAAACTTGCAGCCGACGAAACAGATGTTCGTAAAGTTGATGTTGCGGTTCACCACGTAGGTGACCAGATTCCCTGCCAGTTCCGCGCGTAAATCATTCGCCGCGACGAGGAGACCGAGCAAATCGTCACCATGGCAATTTGCGAGCAGGGAGGCCTGTTCGCGGGTCAACGAGGCTCCGTCCAAAGTTGTCAGCACACTCTCGAGGGCAGCCCGCACTTCGAGTGTGATGCCCGGAGAAATGGCCGTCCAATCGAGGGAAGGAAAGTTCTCGAGTTCCGATGGGGAGAATGCCCGGATCAAGACGGCCTCCTAGCGAAACAGGTCGCGTTCCGCGGGACGCAGCAGATCGCGATAACTTCCGCGGCCGCGCTGGTAGCGGAATCCTCGAATGATAACAAAGGGCGTGCGGCTTAGCTTGCCCGTGAGCAGGCCGGCAGCGCAGGCGATTTCGTCTGCGATGGCGTCGAGACTGACACGGAGCTTGTAGCCATAGGGATCGCGACGACCACGATCGTCGTGAAGGGCTTTCATCCCCGCGATGCCGATGGCGACTTCCGTCAGTCCGTCGCGCCAGGGACGCCCGAAAGTGTCGGTGATGATCACCGGGATGTGAAGCTTCAGCTTGCTCCTCAGTTGCCTGTGCATTTTCGCCGCGGAGCGATCCGAATCTTCGGGCAGGAGGACTGCGTGTTTTCCGCCATCAACATTGGAAACGTCGACACCGCTGTTGGCGCAGATAAAGCCGTGACGGGTCTCGGTGATCATCACACCGTTTTTCTTACGCAGCACACTCTTGCTCTCGCGGAGAGCAAGTTCAGAGACTCGAGCGTCGAGTTTGAATTCTTTGGCCCACGCCTCGGAATCGGCTGTCGGTTGAATGCTGTCGAGCCGAACGAGTTGGCCTTCGGCCTTGGAGACGACCTTGTGCTTCACAACGAGAACGTCGCCAGGAAGAAGCTTAAGCCGCTGGCGCTTGAGGGAATCAAGCAGCGTGTCGGCTAGAGAATCGCCTGGGTTGATTTCGCCCACGACCGGGACTGCGATGATACGCAACGCTCCGGAAGACATGAGCTACTCGTTGGCAGCGCGCGGGAGATCAGCAAGGTCCCATTGGCGAGCGAGCCGTTGCGCGCGAGTCTCTCCTGGTAATGACGCGAGTTGTCGGAGATCAGCGGGATTGTCAACGTCAACTGCGATTCCCGGCAAAGAGAGAATGGTGCACGGTTTCCCGGTGGCCTTGGCGGCGGCGAGGTGCGGCTTGAAACTATCGTTGCCGAATTTTAGGGGGATCAAGCCCGCGGGACGGCGGAAGATGGCGTTCGTGCCGCGCCCATCGCCCGCGGGCGCAATCACCGAACCCGCGACAGGAGCGGCTTCCATGATGCACTGCAATTCCCATGCTTGAATCAATGGGATATCCGCGGGGATCACGAGGGTGTGATCAAGACCTCGCGTCTCGCAGACATGAGTTGCCATGGCGATTGCATCCGTTTCGCCGGAGTTGGTGTGGTCCGCGATCACTTCAAACCCGTATTTTGCGGCGAGGCCGATGGCGAAGCGGTCGCAGGTCACGAGCGCAACGCCGTTGTGGCTCTGCCAGGAGGCCACGGCCTCGGCAACGTCGTGCAGCATGGCCTGCGCGAGTTGTGTGCGCGAGGCTTGGTCGAGGATCGACGATAGGCGCTGTTTGGCTTGTCCGAGGTCCTTGACCGGAATAAGGATCATGATTGTTCCTGACCTGCAGCGGCTGCCTGACTGCGAACCGCTGAAAGAACGGAGGTGGCCAACTCGGCTTTATCTTCTGGAGTTCGCATCAAGGTCTTTGTCACATGCACCCGCAACCCGCTCTGGCGCAGCGCTTTCTCAGATTCGGAATCACGCACGTCGATCACCAGCATATCCAGAAAGTCGTGGTACGCGCGAGCCACCCCTGCCACCGAGACCTCGAGTCCCTGCGAGGCCATCAGAATACCAGCAGGACCCGCCACAGCTTCGCCAGCGATGATCGGGCTGATGGCGGCAACGCGAGCGTTGGATTTTTGCAGAGCGTCCTTGATGCCGGGCACTGCGAGAATGGGGCCGATACTCGTGACGGGGTTGCTGGGGGCCACCAGCACGATGTCGGCTTCGAGGATGGCGTCGATGACGCCGGGAGCGGGCTCTGCATCGGCCGCGCCAGCGAAGCGAATCGATTCCACAGGATCCTGGTACCAGCGCTGGACGAAATACTCCTCGAAGCTCAATTCTCCCACGGGTGTGCCGACGCGTGTTTCGACGCGCGAATCGCTCATGGGCAGAATGCGAGACTTCACGCCGAGCTTGTCGGAGATCTCGGTGGTGACTTCGGAGAGCGTCTTGCCCTCAGCGAGAAGCTTCGATCGCAAAACGTGCACGGCCAGATCGCGGTCGCCGGTGTGAAACCAGATCGGCTGGCCGAGTTGTCCCATCGCCTGGAGACAATAGAACGTGTCGCCTTTGACGCCCCACCCACGCTCGCGGCTCAGCAGGCCGGAAAGAACGTAGGTGATGGAGTCGATGTCAGGAGAAACGTAGAGTCCCCACCAAAGCAAGTCATCGCCGGTGTTCACGATGATGGTGAGTTGCTCGGGAGGAACAACCTGCCGCAAGCCGTCAACGAACTTGGCGCCGCCCGTGCCCCCGGTGAGCACAGTGATCATGCGGCTCTCCGCGCAAAGCCTTGTAAGTCCGCCGCCGAACTAACGCGCTGGGCTAGAAGATCACTTTTGCCAAGAACATTCGGAATGAACTCCGGATATACCGGAAGCCGTGCCTCGAGCTTGAATCCGCGGGCTTCGGTACGAGTGCGCAGTTGATCGAGGTGTGGCCAGGGCTTTTCGGGGTTGATGAAGTCAGGGGTCAACGGAGAGATGCCTCCCCAATCGTTGATGCCTGCGTCGAGCAGATCATCATAATAAGGAGCCGAAAGATTGGGAGGCGCCTGAATGTTGACTCGCGGCATTAGCAGGCGGGCCACGGCAACTGTGCGAAGCATATCTCCCAGAGTGGGCTCCGGCGAGTCTTGCATCGGGATGCCCGGCTTCGCCCGGAAATTTTGAACGATGACTTCCTGGATATGACCGTAGCGCTGGTGTAACTCGCGGATGGCGAGCAAGGTGTCGAGGCGGTCCTCAATGGTCTCGCCGATTCCGATCAGCAATCCGGTGGTGAAGGGGACTGCCTGGCGTCCGGCATCTTCGATGGTGCGCAGGCGTTTGGCAGGAAGCTTGTCGGGTGCGTTATCGTGGGCGCTACCCTTGTCCAGCAGGTCGGCGTTGGTGCTTTCGAGCATCAGACCCATACTCGGAGAAACCGCCGAAAGCCGGCGAATCCATTCGGCGCTCATGAGACCGGGATTTGGATGAGGAAGAAGCGTGGTCTCGCGCAATACCAAGTCGCACATTGCTTCAAGGTAATGCAGGGTTGATTTGTAGCCGAGGTGTTGTAGGGTCGCGCGCATCTCGGAAAAGAGCAGTTCTGGTTTATCACCGAGGCTGAATAACGCTTCCGTGCACCCCAATTTCTCGCCGTGCCGAACGACCTCGAGCACTTCGTCGGGCGTCATTGTATGCGCGCCCGGATCGCCGGGATCGCGCCGGAAGATGCAGTAGCCGCAATAGTCGCGGCAGAGATTGGTGAGGGGGATGAATACTTTTCGTGAGTACGTGATGATGCCGGGTTTGAAGCTTTCTTTCGCGACGCGGGCGGCGGTCGTTAATTCCGAAAGGAATTCGTCGTTGCAACGCAACAACCGGCAGGCGGCTTCACGCTTTAGAGCAGAACCCGAGCGCAGGTCCGCGAGATCCCCTGCCAAACTCTCTGAATCCTCAAATCTTTGAGTGGCGACGCTCAACGCTTTGTTTCCCCGGAACTGGACCGGTTTCTCTCGGTAACCGAATCATACATTAGCGCGAATCGTGGAATTGGTGCGCGCGTGTTTGGTGGGTCAGCCTGCACGTCGAGGCTCGGGCAGCCATCGAGACCGTGGTAACGTTATCGTCTGCCGGAAGCTAGATTGATGAGTTGGGGACTCCGGCGCAATCGCAAGTTTCAGCCATGAGCGTAACGCAGGCCGAATTTCGAAAAGCGCTGGGGTCATTCGCAACCGGGATCACGGTCATCACGCTGGATTCTGCGGGCGAAGTGCACGGGATGACGGCGAATGCGTTCACGTCGGTCTCGCTCGATCCCATGCTGGTGCTGGTCTGCGTCGATCAGCGAGCGAGCACGCATGCCCACCTGCATGCGAAGAAGCGGTTTGGAGTGAACGTGCTGGCCGAGAGCCAGCGTGTGATCTCGGAATATTATGCGCGGCCCGGGCGAACTCATGATCGGGCCGCCGAAGAGGCTGGCGCGACCTTCGACCGCACACAACACGGAACGCCTGTGTTACACGGCGCCCTTGCGTATCTGGAGTGCAAGCTGCACTCCGCCCAGGACGCCGGCGACCACACGATCTTCATTGCAGAAGTCGAGGACGTCGTGGTTCGCAACGGCCGACCGCTGCTTTACTTCGAAAGCAAGTATCGCGGGATGGGGCCGCAGGTGGATTAGCTTCGTGTCGTAGTCGTCACCTCAGACGATGCCAGCCGCGTTTTTGGCTCTTGTACCAACTCTTCAATGCCGACGTACTTCCCGCACACCCGTGCCCAGCGCGCACGATGTCCCCGCACGTCGACGTGTAGAAAATTCGGTCATAGGCTCCGATGCCGCCCGCCGCGAAGAGCGGCACTTGGGAGACGAGCTCGTACATCGCTTGCTGGGTGAGTCCGGGGACATGAATGTCGGCCGCCAGCCCGCGCGTATGCTCGCTGTCCGGAACGCCACCGACTTCCAGATTGTGCGCAGGGCAACGATATCCGGCGTGGATGACGATCCGAACCCCGGCGCGGCTTCGCAGGTCTTCGGGCGCGCCGATCAATCGCTTTTCGATTTGCAGACGTCCGCAACAGCGGCACGCTAGTTCTTGGCGTGAAAAGTGAAAGCTCAAATCACCCATTTCTACATCCCCTGAGAAAATATATGGGAAGGTAGATTAGCCATTAGCGAATTAAGCTGAAAGGTTGTTGATCACAAAAGTGCGCCTTGTCACAATCGAGTGAGCTCAATTTTTTCGCACGTGAATCAAGCGCTCGCGTTAGTATGTCGCCCGTTCATTCCATCAAAGTCCTAGGCCGATAGGAGACTCCAATGCATAGCGGAAATGATCGCCGGCAATTTTTGAGAACGATGGCGGGTGCGGCAGCGTTCGGCATGAGTGCGAGTGCCAGCAGCTATGGACGGGTTCACCGATTGGAGTTCAAAAGCATTTTGCCGGACACTGCTCCGGAGCATGACCGTCTGCAGCCGGAGTGGTATCAGCGCAAAGTGCGCCAGGTGCAGGAGGCGATGTCGAAGCGCCAGATCGACGCACTGATGCTGCTGCACGCCACCAATGTCATTTACACAGTAGGATATTTCCACCTGTCGACGGAGCGGCCGCTGGCGGTACTGATCCCGAAAGCGGGCGATCCGGCGCTGTTCGTTCCTGAACTCGAGTCGGACCAGGTGAAACTCTGGTGGGTGAAGGACTACGAGTCGTATTTCGATTTTCCGGGTCCAGTGAATCGGGTGCGCTGGATCTTCGAACGCGTCGCCAAGCGTGGCTTCGGCACGGGGAAGATCGGAATCGAGGAACCGTCCCCGAGCCGGCTCGCGCAGATCAAGCTGGGGGCACCGAAGGCGACGATCGTGAACGCAGGGGATTTGATCGACGAGATGCGCTACGTGAAAGATGACGACGAGATCGCCATGATGCGGCGTTCGATGTACTTCGCAGATTTCACAGTGCAGGCGGGACGCGACTACATCCACAAGACCGGCAGCGTCACCGAAGATCAGATTCTCAAGGCCACAGCCGACTCGTTGGCAGACAAGATGTCCAAAGAACTGAAAGATGTTGTCGGTGTCTCCGTAGAAGCTCCCTTCGGAGGACTGGTTCCGTTTGGAACGCGCTCGGCGTTTCCGCACGCCGTTCCGAGCAAAGACAGGCTGAAGAGTGGTGATGCGCTGATTTTGAGCTATGGCGCCTGCGTCGGTGGCTATAACGTGGAGTGCGAGCGTGCCTTCTCCGTCGGGAAGCCGAGCGACTACGCCAAGCGCCTTTACAATGCCATGCTGGCGGCGCACGATACAGCCGCAGAAAATATGAAAGAAGGTGCGGTCGCCGAAGAGGTCGACAAGAAGAGCCTTGACCAAATTCGTAAGGCCGGTTTCGAGAAGTTCCTTAAGCATCGGACTGGTCATGGGATCGGATTGGAAGGGCACGAAGCGCCGTGGATCGCTGAAGGCGACAAGACCGTACTGAAAGTCGGGATGACGTTCAGCTGCGAACCAGGTGTTTACGATCCGAGTTGGGGCGGCTTCCGGCACTCCGATACCGTGGTCGTCAAACGCGATCGAGGCGAGATCCTGAATACGTATCCGACACGGCTGGAAGACATGATCGTGGAGATTTAGAAGAGCCAAATCGGCTTTTCGGCTCAATCACTTAGCCGCTTTATGGCATGTCACTTTTGCGGCCCTGGCGCATCCAATAAACGGATTTGAAATCGTCTTTTAGAGCAGGATGGCTGACTGATATGGAAACAAATACGAAACCGAAAATCACGAAGACGGACGAGGAATGGCGCGCACAACTGACTCCGGAGCAGTATCACGTCACGCGCGAGGCTGGCACTGAGCGTGCCTTTACGGGGAAATATTGGAAGACGAAAGAGCCGGGTACCTACCATTGTGTCGGATGCGGAGCGCCGCTGTTCACGTCGGAGACGAAGTACGACTCAGGATCCGGCTGGCCCAGTTTCTATGCGCCGATTGATCCGAAAAACGTCGAAGAGCTTGAAGACAGTAGCTATGGCATGAAACGCGTAGAGGCGCGCTGCGCCCACTGCGGTGCGCACCTGGGGCACGTTTTCGAAGATGGTCCGAAGCCCACAGGACTCAGGTACTGCATGAACTCTGCGTCTCTGAACCACAAGCCTTCTGGCAACAAATAATTCAGAATTACAAACAGAAAGGGCACGAGAAAATCGTGCCCTTTTTGCCAGTCTCGCTGTTTCAGATCTTCGAAGCGTGAAAACTTAAGTTGCGAATCCGATCTCGCGAACGCTTAGGCGTTGCCCGCAACCGCAGCCACTGCCTTGGGTGCTTCGGTCGCCGCCGGCTTCGGAGCTTCTGCGGTCTTGTTCTGGTGCTGATTTTTCTTTTCGTTGCTGGCCTGAACCTGCACGCTGCCCTTCAGGATCGCGCCATCTTCCACGCTGATGCGCTGAACGACGACGTCGCCGGTTACAGAGCCTTCGCTGCGGATGTCGAGGCGGTCGCTGCAGATCACGTTGCCGTGGACTTTACCCATGATCACGACCTCACGGGCGTTCACATCGGCCTTGACGGAGCCGTTGCGCCCAACGGTGACGCGGTGGTCAGGAATATTGATGGTGCCTTCGATGCGGCCGTCAATATAGAGCGACTCGCCGCCACTGATTTCACCCTTGATCGTCAGCGAGCGGCCGATGCTGGCCTGCTCAATGGGGGCGCTGGAGGTCTTTACGGGTGTGTAGGTGTTTTGGTTAGACGCAACTGGCGTCGAATTCTTGTTCTCCGGAGGTTGCAACATGGTATCGACCTTCCTGGTGTCCCCCGCCGATGCCTCTACGAAAGGCGTCGATCTGAGCGGTGGTTCTTCGGCCATTGGCCATGCTGACTATCGCACGCACGTAGGGTGAGGCGCAGATTACGGAAGAACCTGTACGAACGCGGTCTCAAGATTCACAGTCTTTGAAGGATTGTCATGCTGAGCAACAAAGAGAGCTAAGTCTATTCGTTACACGGCCAGAAGGCGCTCTGGACGCGGGGTTTGGGGCAGGTTACTCCCAACGCATTTGTTACAGGTAACAGCTTACTCGGTAGCTTCAAGGGTCTGGGACAGCTCTTCCCAGTCGGTCATCAGACTTTCGAGTTCTTTGCGCTGGCTGTCGAGAGCTTTGCTCTGACGCTGCGTTTCTTCAGTGCTGACAAAGGTCAGCAATGAATTCTCGGATTGTGCGATGCCTGTCTCGACCCGCGCGATCTCTTCCTCGATTTCGTGCAAGCGGTCCTGCATCTGTTTGCGCTTGATTGGGTTGAGACGTTTGCCCTTTGAGTCTTCCGAAGCCGGGGTTGGCTGGGGATGATCCCCGTTGGCCGGTTGGATCTCTTTGGCCGATGAGGAGAGCCGGGGCGATCCGTCGCGCATTGGCACATCGGCAAGCGTGGGTGCGGCGGCGACGCGCCCCTGCTTACGCCAGAGATAGTCCTCGTAATTTCCGGGGTACACCTCGACCCGCCCATCGCCAACCTCAAAGACGCGTGTTGCCAGCTTGTCGATGAAGTAGCGGTCGTGGGAGACGAGCACGACGGTTCCGGTGTAGACGGCGAGCGCTTCGAGAAGCACGTCTTTGGCGCGCATGTCCAGGTGGTTGGTGGGCTCGTCGAGCAGGAGAAAATTCGCTGGATGCATTAGCAAGCGGAGCAGCGCGTAGCGGCCGCGCTCTCCGCCAGAGAGCACTCCAATGCGTTTGAAGACGTCGTCCGCCTGAAACAGAAAACAGCCCAGCAGGCTTCGCAATTCGGTTTGGGTCGAGCGCGGGGAAAGCTCTTCGAGGTCATCGAGGATGCGCGCGTCGGGATTGAGTTCCTTGTACTGATCCTGAGCGAAGTAGTCGGTCTCGACGTTGTGTCCGGTCTTGTATTCGCCGGCGGTCAGAGCCTCGCTCCCGGCGAGCAATTTGATGAGGGTCGATTTGCCCGCGCCATTCACACCGACGAGAGCCACGCGGTCGCCGCGCTCGATCATGAAACTGACGTTCTGAAAAACCTCCTTGGGACCATAACTTTTTGCGACATGGTGGAACTCGGCGACAATGCGTCCGCTGGGCTTGGGCTGCGGGAAGGTGAAATGGATCGTTTTTTCTTCGGGCGGGATCTCGATCCGATCCATCTTTTCCAGTTCCTTGATGCGGCTTTGCACCTGCTTTGCCTTGGTGGCCTGGTACCGAAAGCGATTGATGAAGACTTCAAGTTGTTCGATGCGCTCGCGCTGGTTGCGACAGGCGGCTTCGAGTTGGTCGCGGCGCTGCGTTTTCTCGGCCAGGTACTTGTCGTAGTTTCCGGTGTAGAAGAAAACCTGCTTGTTCCAGATCTCGACAGTCTTCTTCACGGTCACGTCGAGAAAATAGCGATCGTGTGAGATCAGGACGAATGCGTAAGGATATTCATTGAGATATTCCTCAAGCCAGTTGCGCGCTTCGAGGTCGAGGTGATTGGTCGGCTCGTCGAGAAGGAGCAGGTTCGGCTGTTGCAGCAAAAGTTTGGCAAGCGCGAGCCGCATTTGCCAGCCGCCCGAGAATTCGTCAGTGAGTCGGGGCCAGTCTTCTTTGTGGAAACCGAGGCCCGTGAGTACCGTTCCTACTTTGGCTTCGGTGGCATAGCCGTCGCGGGTCAGAAACACATGCTCCAGGCGGTGATAGCGGTCAGCCACTTGCGTGTATTCCGCAGATTCGTGTGGCAGCTCCGCCATCTTCTGAGTCAGGGTCTCCATCTCGAGCTCCATGTTGCGAAGCTCGTCAAAGACCGACATGCACTCGGCGAAGACTGTGCGGCCGTGCAGGGTGAGGCCATCCTGCGGGAGATACCCCGCAGCAATTCCCTTTGCGACCGTGATGGAACCGTAGTCCAACGTCTCAAGACCAGCCAGGATCTTCATGACCGTGGACTTGCCGGTCCCATTGGCGCCGACCAGGCCGATGCGGTCTTGCTGCGTGATCAGCCAGTTGACATTCTCAAAGAGTAATTTGTGGCCGAAGCGCTTTCCGGCGCCTGAGAGTTGAATCATGACGTAAGAAATATCGTCTCACGCGGATGGCTTTTCGAAGAAGGGGGTCGGGTCGGGGCTGTTATCCCGCAAGGAAGAAAAACGCTCTGGAAACGGGCTCCAGAGCGTTTCTTTCTGACGACTGACGGCTCGGTCCAGTCTTTAAGGCCGCAAGCCGTTGGCGGCTACGGGCCGTCTATTTGTTTTCGGCGACCGGCTGCATGGGATCGCGCTTGTCGTCCTGTTTCTCGATTTGCTGCGTCAGATCGGTTGCCGGTGCGAGATTCTGCTGTGCCTTGCGAGCACGAGCCGCGCGGGCCAAGTCTCCCAAGGACGCTTGACCGGCTTTGGCGGCGGGTATGCTCTCCATTCCATCCTGCTTGACCAAGGCCGCATCGACGTGGGCCGCGTCGTTGTTCACCCGAACAGTTCCTTGCCATGGCTGAAAGCCGACCATGCGAACGACCACGGTGTGCTCGCCTGAGGATACGCGGAAAGTGTACGGCGTGCTGCCCGCCAGATGGCCATCGACCGTGACCTCTGCATTTTCAGGAACGGACGAAACTTTCAACGTCTGCGTGGGACCGCTTGCCGCCCGTAGGCGGGTGAGGTCTAGCTTCTGTTCGCCATCAACGAACGCGATGACCGTTGTGCCGGGTGCAATGCTCGCATCCTGGCTTGCGCTGGAGACGATCAGAGCCTGGCTGTCGCGGGTGGGGCGCTCTTTGGTGGAGCGGACCGGAACGATCTGATCATCGGCGAGCGTCACCGATCGCAGGTTGATGTCGAGGCGTGTGCCAGTACCCAGACCCGCATGGATGCCCGTGACCTCAGCATTCGCGACACTGCCTTTAGCAACCGCGATCGTGTTCGCGACGCGAACGTCCTCGGCCACCTCGAGTTCCACGTTTTCGCCGACCCGGGCTGTGTTGGCCGCGGTGTTGCTTCCCATATGCAGTTTGATCGGTGTGCCATCGGAGAGAACGACATTCACCGGCGCTGCGGTGGTTGCGACCGGAGCCGTTTGTGCGGCAGCCGTCAGGCATGCTGCAGTTGTCAAACACAGGACAAGCGAGAGTTTCCTGATCATCACGTTTTCTCCGCGTTCCGGCAGAAATCGTTGCCGGGTGGCACAAGAATCATTGTGACAACAAAGCCGGAGAGCAACCAGTTACGTGGGTCATGAAAATTCAAACAATGGAAAAGAGGAGGACGACAACAGAAGGCTTCCGCTTCGTGGCCTAAGAAAGCCGAAGTTATCAGGTGAAATGCGTCGAACGCCGGACGAAAAACAACGCTATACGGATGATCGCAGGTTCCGACCGTTCGAGGGTAGGCGAGGAAGCATCAGGTTGGCTTCGATTCTTTCGACGGCGCGATCGATGACACCACACATCTCGCCCGCATATTTAACCTCGCGGCCTTTCCTCAAAACCTTGCGGGCATCTTCGCCGCTGAACCAGGTCGGGTTGCGCGAAGGCTCGGAAGGTCTTTGCGTGTGCGTTACCTCCATAAGGAATGCCTTCACTACGTATTCGCGCACGCCGCTCGGTTGCCAGAAAACGCCCTTGGAGTGGATATACAGATGAAAGTGACGCGGCTCGATAACGCCGATCGCGCCCGCTTCTTCGAGCGCCTCCTGCTCAGCCGCTTGGCTGTGCGAGAGCCTCGGCTCGGTCGAACCCTTCGGGAAGGTCCACTTGTTGCCGCCATTCGTATTGACGAGCAGGAACTCGATCAGGCCGCCGACTTTCCGATAGCACACCGCCGCGACTTGCAAGGGAAGCGATCTGGTAGCGCGCGGTGATCCCATGAGACTGAACCTCACTTCTGATATTAAATAAACAATATTTCAGGGAAATGAATGTGCAACCAAAATTGTGCAGTCCATGGTTACCGATGGGTTACTAACGTTTCGCCGATATGACTCGGTAATTCTTTGTAAATGTCACATTCGGGCAAATGCGGTCATTTATGCTTTGACTATGCGAGACATCACGGAGTGAAGATTTCGCATCGTAAGCATCAGATTCAGCGCAAGTTCGTGCTCGCCGAGGGGTGCATATAGG
>Ga0126381_100003175_pt1 | contig 17930 bp, 38 predicted proteins | sample PanSoiMetPlot_28_FD_96465 | JGI IMG/M metagenome (GOLD analysis project Ga0126381, IMG submission 96465) | Tropical forest soil microbial communities from Panama - MetaG Plot_28 | ecosystem: Environmental > Terrestrial > Soil > Tropical forest > Bulk soil | place: Panama | collected 2016-02-17 | reverse complement strand
TCACCCTAGAATAAACCTAGCATTCTAGTATTCTATATGATCTATAGAGGCACCAGAAGGAAGTAAAAGTCCAGTGAAAATCCCTAGTAGTATTTTTTGGAATTTTACTGTTACTGGTGACATTGTAGGAGGGTCCAGGTTTCCGGAGAAGTTTTTACCCTAATTTTCGCTAAGTGCGATCTTCTGAGTGTGAGCGAGGATTGAGTCCATTACCTGTTGCTTACCAGGATAATTGTAGAAAAAAGAGGCAAATGGTTCGCCAGAATGCCCAATTACGTCTACGAGGACTATGACAGGGCATGCAGGGAATATAGAAGTCACTAAATCGTAAAGTTGCTCCTGGATATGGTCCTGTGCCATTTTTTCAAGTTCTTGAAAGCTAAAGCCGTTCTTAGGGTTCTGGATCGGGTGATTTTCTGGCAAAACTCTTTTTAGGCGACTCCTGAGTCTTTCAGTCTCATCTACCACTTTCCATCCTTTTTTTGGGTACTCGTTAGGAAAAGTTTCCATCTTACTCAACCACTCCAGGCATCTTTTCTGCCTCTTGTAGGTTATGGGCTAGCTGCATCGCGTTTTGCTTTTGCATACTCTCTAATTCCTCTTTTGAGAGGGCAGGAGGAGCTTTCTGAATTGCTTTTACGCTACAATGAAGTCTAGCGTAGGGTGGAGCCTCATTGGAAAGTCTTTCAATCTCCAAGTCATTTACAAACATGCTGGTGCCGTCTGCGTTTACAAAAATTTCCATCATAGGAGGTAGGCCTGCCAGTTTGCCTACTAGCTCAGCTATAGTCATAGCGGTAAAGTTTCCATTCTCACTAATAAAGTCTGCGGTCTCGTACTGGTTCGGTACATCTATGTTGGGAAATATACCCACCTAAATCTCCCTATCTGACTAATCGCACCTAGGAAACCTGGAAGAAACCTATCAGATACCCGAAAAGTTATTTATAATCCTTGAAGGAAGATAAATAGGGCTAGAGCCAGTTTCTCTTCAGGAATGTTCAATTTCTCCATTATGATCCGGACACGGTCCTGTCCAGAACTTTGGAGTTGGATCATTCCATCCTGCATCGTTATATGGCCCTTTTTAATTGCATTAGCTATTCCACGGTTGTAAATTCCTTCTAGAGCGTCTATAGGATGCTGATCTTCAAATTTAATACTTTCAAGAGCTTTCCAGGGACCTTTAGAAGGGTATGTCGTCATCTTCTTCCTCAGTTAGCTCCTGCTGGTCTACCAGAGGCGTTTTAGTTGATTTACGAGTAGGACGCCTAGGGTCATCTATCTGAGAGTAGATATCCACAGAACGTCCCTCGATAGCCACACTGTACAAAGCTAGAGGCCTCTTACTTTTAGTCTCAGACATACCCTTGAATCTAATACCGATGATCTCGCCAGGCTGCGGTCTAAGTGTCATGAGTCGATCTTTGAGTATAAATCTGAAAGCATGTACGGATACTAGTTCTTCTGTTTCTTTCGGTCTTACTACGAGGATCGGATAGTATTCTTCTGACTGGTTGGACCATCCTTTTTGTAGGCTTACCACCTCTCCTACTAGGAGATCATCAGGCTCAGGAATCCATGCAGGAGGCCTCTCCTCCTGATCTAGTCCCATTTCCTCCGCTACTTTTTGTGCTGCCTGGATAGGGTCTACCATCATTTCCTTTCTAATGTTCTGCTATATATTCAATACCGTCTAGAGAAAGATTAGTAGTTTCTGTAAGAAACAATTCAACAGGACCTGTAGCTTTTACCACTGCTGCTCCCAAATGTACTCCTAATTGAATCAGGGGAAACACTGCTTCTCCCATTGGTCTATAACCTACTGGCAGTATAAATGCTCTTACTCCGCTAGGTCCGTTAGCTAGTCCTCTAAATCTAACTACGTTGATATGGTCTCTAGAAAAAGAGGCTATTGGTTCACTAGATGCAAATTCCCATCCATTTTCAAAAGTAATACCGATCCAGTTCACTACGTTATTTTCAAGTACGGTTATTCTTTCTTCTAGTCTTTTTATTCCAGCAGCGGATTCCTTTTCTATTAGTTCAATTTTTTTTAGAAGTTCTGCTGGTTTTAGTGACTGCTCTATAAGAAATGTCAATCTGGAGTCCTTTCCAAATTGATACTCAATTCCATTGCCCCAAACCTGAATTCAAGTATAGAGGACGGTAGGACGGTCCCACTTATGATATTGATATTCCTGATTGCTATCACTAGTTCTATGCCGGAGCCAGGTATGACATACTGACTTCTAACTGCTTCATAATTTACGATTACTTCCTTATTGACTTCCTTGAAAATTCCTGACGGTAGTTTAGGTAAGGTAAAAGATTTGTGTTCAATGGCGGCCAGTATAGGAACTCCAGCGGACCTAAGTAAGTATTCTATGGTAAATTCTAGTTCTAGTTCCGGGTACGGTTCTGAGATTATTTCATGCTGAAATTGCCAGAAAAAGTTTCTAATGTTCAATGATGCGTTTTTTATGTCCCACAGACGGGAGACATTAGGTGCATCTATGAAATAGAAATTACCTAGACTTACTAACGGGAAGGTTGGCTGGTTAAAAAACGTCAAGAGGAGTACATTGTTACTACCAAAGGTAGTTCCTATACTGCTACTTACGGTATTTATGGTACCGGCAGCTAGGGCTATACTACGTTGTATCTGAATCTGAGTAGGCATATTACTGTACTCACCCTATAGACCCTTCTAGAAGCAGACTAAACAGTGAAAGGATTATCAGTGTAAAGACCGTGAGTAGTCCTACAAGCAAAATGGTAAATAGGGTGAGTATCAGTTTCATTCTCGGCTAGTTTCGCCAGTCTTGTTTTTTTCTACATGCTTGCACCATTGGATACCGATAGTGGTTACTCTTACATTATCTTCATTCAATGGATTACAACCAAAATGAAATCCCTCGAAGGCAGGATAAAAGGTGTAGATTAGTAGTATTGCAATTCCAAGTGCGATTACTACCCTCCAAAAACCTTCAAGAAAAGAGACAAACTCATGAGGTTCGTTCATAGGTTCGTTCATTTGCTCTGATAGTCCTTGATCATAGTTCGAAGGGTAGATAGGATGTTACTATTCGCCAGTATAATTGTGTCCAATTTCTCAGAGCTTAGAGTTATACCTTCCTCACTTGCTACCTTAAGTCTGCCTATGACTCCACCCAACCGTTCTATATGGTTAGCCAAGTATCCTAGAAAAACTACAAGCTCATCTAAAGTTCTTTCTATGGCTAAGAGATTTACCTTTAGAAGTTCATTCTCTATATCGGTCATCTATTTACCACTCTTCCCCTTCCCAAAAATCACGTTTCGCCAGTTGTCTACATTCAGTAAAACTAAAGCAGATAGTACCGGCTATAAGGTTACCTGCTCTATAGACTGACAAATCCCATTCGCGTTCGGCATACTTTTCAGCTACATAGTAGATATCTCCCTCCTCTAGCGGAGACCTCCACTTACCAGGTTCTAGACACTGCCAACCTTCACGGCTCCTCTTAGAAGTAAAGGTTTTATTGGTATCTCTGAGAGCGTCTACCCGGCCCCTAATCGCATCCGAACTAAAAGAGGTCACGGTTCTTCTCCCTGTTCAATACGACAAACTCCACGTACTAGCTCTTCTTTGTTCCAGGTTTCAGGACCTCCTACCACCCATGTTCTACCCTCACTCATAGCCCATTTAAGAATCTTCGCCTGTAGCTGAGACTTGGTGAGCTTTTCAATGGCTCTGATTTCTACGTATGAAAGAGCGTTACTCATTTTCACTTTCCTTTCCAGGTTTTCTTCCAGGTTTGATTTTTACCCTTTGGGGAGCCACCCTACCGGGCCAGGGCAAATAACCCGGCAGGGTGGCAATGATGGTAGACCAAAGGGGTCCGACCATCATTTTAGCACCAATGGCGGTCAGACCGAACCTCCCTCGCCTCCGGCCCCATTCTCACTTTGCTCCTCATCGTTACTACTCTGCTTGCGAGGAGTGTTGATCATCACCCATTCAACTTGAGTACGACTACCTACACCTTCTTCAATCTGAGACCAAAGAATATCCTTATTCCTTTGGAGCTTTTTCTGAGTTTCCTTTTTGTCCTCGAGAAGCTTACCAGTGAGGTCAATAAAACGAGCAAGGATATCGTCATCTGGCTCGTTGGCTGCTACTTCTGCTTTTACTTGATCCTGAATAGCTTTGAGCTTTGCAGCCTTTTCCAGATTGCTCTTAGAGTTAGGATCGGCCTGCCTACCCTTTTTCTTAGTCACTGTTGACATTTCAGTTTCCTTTCTCGCCAGTAATGGCTAGTTAGTTTTACGACTTATTAGATCCGCTTTCCATTCCTCCGGAGGATCATGAGGACCTCCGAATGTCAAAGTTTTAGGACCAGGAGTTTCGGAAGGGTCCTCCATAAAAATGATAGTGCAAGCACCATCCTCCTCGCGACGCACACGTAGGACTAGGCGACTTCCTCCACCAGATATGGCTATTTCATCATACAAACGTAGGTCTGTTACAGGAACCTCCATGTTTTTCCTTTCGCCAGTTGATCTTTTTCCTGCTTCTCAGGATTATACCGCACCTAGCATAGGAAAAGTAGCTAATCAAGGACCTCTTTAGAAACCCTAACAATTCCTAACATTAGGCCTCTGCCAGTGCTAGAGGTCTACGCGCGTCCTCATGACGTTCTAGCCAGGCCTGAGTCAGATAGTCACCTTTTCTTACTCCAGGGAGCTTAGTTAGAGTGTCACTTATTATCGCGTTCGGTCTAGGAGAGTGAACGTTAGTGAGACTATGGCTAATGCGCCATCCCTCACGTATAAATGGTAGAGAGTCAGCGGCGATGAGGAGACCATCACAGTATATTTGATGTACGTGAAACCCTTTTGCGTGCAAGTACCGGGCATATGAAATTGACCTAGCTCTAGTCTCTGCCTCTATGAGTCCACGCGCTATAACGTGGACAGTATCAACTTGAACATCCTTTTTTGCTACTATCTTTCTCTCTATAAATAATCCTCCTCTAGGTAGATTCACTGGAACTCCTCTTACTCCGCTAGTCCAGTAACGATAGATTGGTCTATCGGTAGGATTGTAAGCCAACATACCGTAAGCAGCTAGAAGGGTGGATTTTTTATACTCAGCATTTTCTTTTTCTAGCTCTCTAAGTGACCAATTAGCATACTCAGAGACTACGGGATCGTTACCTTGTCCCAGGAATCCACAGATAAAAGCCTCTATCTGAATTCTATGGTCTGACTGTATAAATCGAAAGTCAGGAGTCCATAGCCATACGTTCTTTGCTCCACGTTCATTAGCCCATTTAGGATAAAGATGCTTTTCCTGTAGTGGTATATGACCTATATGGAGTCTAGTTAGAACGACTCCAGAGTAGGTACCGTCAATAATTTTCCTACCTAAAGAAGAATCAGGCTTGCACCAGGTAATGTATTCACCTTTCAGAGCTTGTCTGTAGAATCCTCTAGCATGGGTCTCCTGAGGACCAGGAATATCTATCTGACTAGCAATATTATGGTGAGCGGAGTCCTGATCTACTAGATAACAATGAGGTATTAGAAGTCCTAGATTATCGGTCTCTTTTTTTATCCTATGAGCCAAAGAGTAGAAATTACCTGGTAGCTCCTCTCTAGCTCTTTCATTTATGAACCTAGGAGCAGCATGTCTCTCTTTTCTCCAGTAAGGAGAAGCTTTCAACATGGCAGCAGCCAGAGACCCCTTAGTAGGTCTAAATCTCACTCCTCTAGCTTTAGCTAGAGATATTAGAGCCTGAGCCATAACCATTTGCTCGAATGGTGACTCTGGCGGAGGTTTAGCAAATGTCTCCAGGTTTATTACATCAAATCTAGTTCTAGACTGAGATTCAACGCGAGTAAAACGTTTACCTAGTTGTAACCTTCTATCTACAGCTAGGTAGTCTACAAAGTAGCGTCCTGCTGCTAGTAGCTGACCATCCTTTCTTACTATATGTCTCTTTCTGCAAGTTATTCTCATCCTGAAACGGATACGAGATTTTTGCATTACCTCATTTAGACTTACTAGACTTTCATATAGATTAGTTCCTGCTATATAGAAAGGCTCAGCTAAAAGTATTAGATATTTTAGTGATTCTCCTCTATAGTTCTCCCAGCTAGCATAGTTATCATTATCCTGTAGTACCAATACCCTGAACGGCTCCATAGAGGCTACCATCTTCCCCAAAATCGTAGGCCAGTAGAAGCTCTAGATCACTCCATGATTCTAGAGGGCCCCAAATAGTTATAAACTGTACATCTTTTCTATCCTCTCCCCAAACTTCAAGTACCATAAAATCTGTGCTAGATAGATCGCCTTCCTCTATATCGTGCCTGCGCTCTGGATACTCACCTTCCTTTACCCAGGACTCTACCTGATAATTTAGTCTCTCTGGATTTTTACCTTCTGTGAAAAAATACCCCTCTGAATCGCCAGTATCATAGGGCATACTAAGTTAGTGAAAAGTTGAGAACTTCAAGATAGATAGGAGCGCCTGCTGAAAGGGTACCTGGTGCTCCCATTTTTATCTGACCATTTGCAGGACTGATATTTATTGCATATAAACTAGCAGTACCAATACCAATATAGAAGTTAGGTTCAAGAGTACCAGGAGGCCACAAACTGGCCGGTAGTGTAAGTAGAACTTCACCTGCTGCGTAAGTCTGACCAACCTTTACTTTTGCTACTCCACGTCCGCAAACTCTTTGTCCCTCAATTCGGAATGCACCTGTTAGCTCTGTACCACCATAATCTTCTATTTTTGCACCATAGGTAGGAGCTAGCCAGGGACCTACTACTCCACCACCAGGACCAATAATATTCATGATATGTTATAAGTTATTCCATCTAGAGGTATGTAAGCACCAGCAGTAGGAGCACCAGCGCCTTCTACTAAGAGGATTCCCGAAGTCTGTAGATACAGTCTAAGCACTACAAAACTGTCGCCCTTCTGGGTATTTATGAAACAAATTCCAGGAGGTCTGAATCCTTCTGGAACAGTAAGCAAAGGATCAGCAGATTCTAGAGTCTGACCAGTCCTTATTTGAAGCATACCTCTTAGTCTAGCTGAGCTACCTTCAAGTCTTACTTGAGTTACTTGTCCTAGGTGAAACTGTTCTACTTTTGGACCTATAGTTACATTAGTCCAGGGACCGGCCACTCCACCACCACCGGGACCGATGATGGACATTCTATCCCTTTACTAGTGGAGGATTACCATCATGAGAATTCATATCAGGAGGAGAAGTAGGCCAGGGAGCCGATGGTAGGAGAGGTCCAGAAGGCTCAGTAATAACGTCCCTACCTGGTTCATGGGTATTTGACTTAGTCAATTGTTCAGACTTTACATTTCTAGGTACCCGTGGGAGACGTGGAAACTTTCTCCTGAGTACAGTAAGTACAAACTCGAATGATCCTTCTGCTTCACACTGAAAGACTACCTGCTCTCCCTGGAGACAGACTATATCTCCTCCCTGAGTTTCTGTACCTATACCTTCCTTGATCACAGAAGCTATCAAGTAGCCTCCAGAGCGTAGTACAAAATGAGGAGAAGCATGTACTATTCCATTAGTGACTAGAGACTGTACTAGCCAAACCTCTCCTGCTGGTACTGTACCTAGTTCATAAGTTCCAGCAGGAACAGTAAAGGTTTTAGCTAGTCTTATATACTGGTCTCCGGTATCTGGTCTACCCAAATCTCCTATACGATCATGGATCTCGGAGAGTCTACCTAAAATGTTTTGACCGTGGAGAGTCAGGTTACTATTTAGCGTATTCGCGTGAGGTTGCAATCCATCTCTTAGAGTTTCAGCTAGACTCATTTATTCTCCTATTTAGGTACCGCCGCTATCGTTGCTACCTCGCCAGTTCTCTTAGCAGTTTTCTTAGCTCCCTGTTTTACACTTTCCAGAGTTTGATTAGACTTGAATAGCTCAGTCACTGCTATATATAGAAGAAATCCTCCTCCTATTACTTTCAGTATTCTTATCCATCCTTCACGACTTGCCAGAAAGTGAATTACATCCGTTATATCGTGCCATCCAAAGTGTTCAAATAGTTCCTTAGCTTCAGGGTAAGGTGTAGCAGTAGCCAAAAAACTACCTTCTGCTCCCTGTTCGCCAAACCCAGGTGCAGGCTTTCCTTCCTTCCCTTGAGTGGAAAGAGAAGTTTCCTTGCCCAACGCCAGTACACTTTGAGCGTAGGAGGTATTTGGACTGATTCCTCCTCCATTCCCATTATACTCATTGATAGCTTGAATAGTCTGAGGAGAATTAGTTTTGTCATTAGCGCCTAGATGTACAAGATAGGTAGCCGCTGCTACTAGTGAATCTTGAAAATTATGTACCGTACCATGAGGGCCAGTAGTTAGTCCAAACTCTGTAGCAGTAGAAGGAATAAACTGAAATGGTCCTTCTGCTCCAGCAGAGGAGTTAGAAGTATTAGCTCCCCAACTAGTCTCAGTTCCGTAAATTCCCCACAGAGTTTGAGGATTCAAATGAAACTGTTTGGCTACTTTATATACTTCTCTCTCCTGAGCGTAACTAGTCATTACTGTTTTAGCTGCTTCTTTATCTCACGTTCTACTTTTACCAGTAGTTCCTGGTAACGTATCTCTCCTAGAGGTCTGTAACCAGTATGATAACAGATTCCCTTATGGTGATACATATTACAGTCACACTTACTCCCAGGATTCTGAACCTTGTTTTTGTCCACGTTCTACCGCATCCTCATATAGCCACCACATGTAACTAGTTGCAAGAAAGGCTCCTAGTATAGGAATCATTGACTTAGCGATCACTGCTCCACCTATATTCATTACTGCAGTAATCACTATCGCGTGAGCTACATATCTACGCATAGCAGCTACACTTTTTTCATCATTAGCAAACTTATAAGCAGTCCAGGGAGAGGAGTTCACTGCTGAGTAAACATCCATAGCGTTAGTACCTGAAACTATGAACAAAGTACCAGCAGTAGCACTAGCTACATCCATTATTTTGATTCTTTCATTAGAAAGTAGACACCTACTACCCCTGCTGCTGCTACTAGAACTACCAATAGATCAGTCTTCCATTCACCAGCACCAATAATATCTTTTCTGGACTGGCACCCTTCACATCCATTTAGAAAGGCTAGCATTACCATACGCAGACATTCTTAGCGTTTCTATGCTGACACTCTAGAGTCCCATTCTTATACTGGTGACATTCACAACCATTACGGGTAGTCCTTCTAAAGCATCCATGCGGACCCTGCAAAGGATATTGAGTAGTGCAACTTCCTGTACCACCAGGAGCTACAGTGCCACCAGTTACGGGATTCACCGTAGTAGTCTGTATAGGTTGACCATAGCCAGGAGCAGGAGGAGCCTGACCAGACACTACAGGAACAGGAGTAGTACCACTAGGAGTGGTAGTAGTGGTAGTAGTAGGAGTAGTGGTAGTAGTGGTAGCAGGAGTGGTGGTAGGTGGAGGATGGGATTTTTCCCAAGCTTCAATAAAAGCTTTCTCTGCTGCCTGTGAATTCGTAATCATACTTTCTATGAAAGTCTGCATTTTACCTTCGGCAGTAGCTCTAGCTTCATTTTCTTCCTTACGAATTTTAGCGTTTTCTGCCTCTTGACTTTGGATAAGTCCGATTATGGCACCTTCACCCGAGCTAGTACCTCCTCCTGCTCCTCCTCCTCCACCAGGGAATTCAGAAGCTCCTCCAGTGGCAGCAGGATAAAATTCCGGAGTACCACCACTACCGCTTTCATGACTCTTTTTATAAAAATAGTAAATTACTAGTCCAGCACCAGCTAGGCCTAGACCCATAGCCCAAGGAGGTAGTTTTTTACCCTTAGTAGGTGTAGCAGTAGGAGTAGCTTCTGCCATTAGCTGCATCCTCTCATATGATGCGGATGGCCTCTATTCCATTCCGTATTCGGACAGTTTCTACCATTAGCAGAAAGAATGAAACTACCAGACTCAGAGGATACAAGCTCTCTACCTCCTGAAAGCGCTTTTTTTACTGTTCCTACTATAGTCTGTGAAGGTGAACCTCCAGAAGTATTGCCTGTAGTAGTACCTGGTGCTCCACCGCTACCTAGCTTTTCTACCTCTTTCAAAAAAGCATCCTGATTAGTTGTACTTTGTTCCTGCATATACTTTATAAGAGTTTGCTCTAATTCACTTCTAGCCTTATTAGCTGTTTCATTCGCTTCAGCGTTAGCTTTCTCATTTTCACTGAAAATCTGCATAAGCAGAGGTAGGTTTTCACCACTACCCGTACCAGGTAAATTTACCGCTCCTGCTCCCGGTAAGTTGCTTACTACAGGGATAAACCCCTGCTGCTGCAATTGTTCACCTTCTGTATAAGCAGGAGTAGCGGTCTTACCTTCTGATTCCTTTTTCTTCTTATAGTACAGGTACCCACCTACTGCTACTACTCCTGCTCCACCTATCCAGAGCCATTTATTCTTAGTAAATGCCTTTTTATCGAATGGCATGATTTCACCTAAAAGGGATAACCGCTAAAATCTTCTGGAGTGAGAGCAAACCCTTTAGCAGTTATAAGCCGAGCAGTATTAGTAAGTCCGCTAGACTGATACATACTACCAAAGGTAGCGGAAACGGGAGGTCTAATATTTGTTCTCAAATCCGAGCTTAGTTGACCTCCTGCATATTGGTTACGCTGACCAGCATGGATATAACCAATAAGTTTACCTATCTCGAACCTGTCCTGCATTACAGATTCCTTCACACCTATAGCTAGGTGAGAAGTGATTCTCTGATGAGGCCAGGGATTTATCTTATTATTGTAATTCCAGTAATCGCTTTGCCTGATAGGATCAGGAGCCTCCTGGTACGACTGAACCTGAGGTAGCAGGTTCTGAAACTGTGAATCTGGAGCAGCGGTAAATGAGGGACCTACCAGAGGTTCCCTGCGAGCTACAAAAGAGAAAGTAGGTGGAGCTTTTACCATTACCCCTTACCTAGAGCGCTGTTCAGGATATGGGAAAAAGCATTTCCACCACTAGTAACAATTTGAGCAGAATTCTTACTAGTAACAATATCGGTAACAATTCCTAGGACTACCACTAGTCCTAGTACATCTATGAAATTAGAGACTTTCACTCTTTATTCCTTTTGACTAGAGGTATAAGACAGACTAGCCCTAGTATAGATAGTGAAGTCACTATCAGTAGTAGAACTTCCTTATCCATCCGATCTACCTGGTTTTGTAGTTCAGTTATCCTACCTTCTAGGATTGAATAATCTGTAGCGGTCTCAGTCACTTTTTCTTAGCCTTTTCTGGTGCTGGTTTCCAGTAATGCTCAAGAGTAGGTAGTCCATATAATATAAATGCGGTGAGAGAAACCGCTATCGCCAGATATCCCCCTAGATCAGGGTTTACCTCTGCCAGGACCGCGCATCCCATCATGGCAAACAATCCACCTACTACGGTTTTAGTAGCCGGTAGTGAAGTTTTTGCTACTAGTGAATATCCAGTAGTAGAGCCTAGAGTCACCATAGTTCCTAGAAGCACTGCATTATTAGCTCCCTGAGAAGTCACCTTTTACCTAGCAATACTTCTAGTTCCTCTGTCCATTGCTTATAAAAAGGATACTTTTTATTGAACATTTGTAACCCTTCTGACTTACTGAGAGTACCTCTCATTATCTCGCGTTCTAGTCTCTCTTTATAGTTCAAAGCTACTTGTATTCCATGTGCCAATTCTCTGCGAGAGTTTATCCCTTTTACTTTGGCTTCTGCCTGACCAGGTGGTGGAGCGAATTCACCAGGAGCCTTTTCTGCTTCACCTCTCCTGGCACGTTCAAATATTTCCTTATTTTCCTGTTCAGTAGGTAATCCGCCATGAGCTTTTAGTGATTGTTCAACTTCTGCGGTACCTTTTTCTTCTGGAGTGGGTCCTTCGGGTTCACCTTTTATATCTCCCTGTAGAACCTGAGCTAGAGATTTATGTAAGATACCACTAATAAGGAATATGGCAGCTACTCCACCTATTCCTAGACCTATAGCCGTTGAACCTAATCTAGCCATTGAATAAAAAGTAGGAGCCTCTGGACCGAAAACAGAGGCTCCTACCCTCAGTAGCTACCCAGCGGGACCAGTCACTTTAGGAGCTACCTGAGTCTTATTCATTACGTGATAGGCCACTGCTCCTACTACTAGACCTAGCAGAAAGCCTTTAGTACCTTTATTCACTTTGCCTCCAGATTATGTAGCGATATTGAACTTTACGCCTCCATATTTGAAGGCTACTAGACCTAGTATTGCTACTATTGCTACTGCTCCTACTCTAGTAGGAGTACCATCAATAGCTACACTGGCAGATACTCCTAGTGAGTTCGCTGCTTCTGGTGAAGGCGTTTGAGGAGCACCACTCATAGGAGCGGTATAACCTCCACCTACCATAGGATTATGATAAGCATTTATCATATCTCACCTATGGCATATTCGGATTAGGAACTTCACCTGACGGATGGAATCCTGTAGCCGATGGCAAAGCGTACCTCTGAGTAGGATTGACCTCAGCAGGAGCAATATCATTCACGAGAATCTGAACCACTCCACCAGTAGTAAAGGTACCAGTCCATTCCAAACGGGTAGCCTCCACCGTAGGTAGCCAGAGCCAGGGCTTATCATCTCCTGCCCGATCCTGAATAGTCCTATCAAATGTATAACCATAAACTCCAGCAGGCCTACCATTTGTAGGAATAGACTCCAGAACCTCATAGGTACGATTTTGCCTGTAGATCCTGGTCTCATTGAATAGCTGCCTAGCATCCCAGTTCACTATCGGATATTCAGGAGATACGTTATCCGACCTAGGACCGCTAGCACTGGTTTCTCTACAGATAAAAATCAGGTTTCGGATCAAGTTACCTACTCTAAGAACCTGAACATAGTTATTACCTGAAAGAATACCTGTCACATTCCGTTCTGACCAGTATTGAACGGTACCGTAGTTAGGAGGTAGCTGAGCCTGAGGCCTACCCAAAGCATCTACTGCATTAGGCAGAGACCATGCCTCCAAAACAGGAGTAACAGTAAGAGTAGGATACCCTGTAGGAGGAGTGGTATAGATAGATGCTGCCGGGTTGATTGACAAACGAATACGATAGGGAGCCGAGGCGTTCTGGTTACCAATACAACCAGTAGCATCATGATGACTAATCTCTATCGGTATCCTAACCTGATAACGGAAGTTACCTGAGGTAGCTCCACCGTTGTAGTTAGGATTCTGCCTGATATCCTGCTGATAGACATATCCACCGTACAGATTGCTAAGGAAAGTATTGTAACCAGTACAGGGTCCAAAGATAGGAGCACCATTTGTATCTAGAAAGGTTAGCTGTTCTAGAGCAGTGAAAGGTGCATCGGCGGCATATATAGCAGCAGTACCAGTACCTCCTGTAGCATTTACATCTAGCCAAAGAGCCCTGATATAACCATAAGAGGGTACATTGAACTCATAAGTAGTAAATGCTGAGGTAGCAGATAGAGCCTGAGTAATTACTGGAGCAGACTCAGCATGCTCATGCGCACTAGCTATAAACGGAATAGCTGGTGCTACTGGTTGTGAGCTTTGTCCTCCTCTGAGCCTAGGATACTTACTCCTGAACCTGATGTAATCGTCTGCACTAGGTATGAAATCTTCCACATCTGGAATGTACAGTGGAGCATTAGCCACATCTAGCGCAGGACGCTCTAGTGTCTGAGTCACATTCTCTCCTAGTGATAAATGTACGCGATAGCTTTGCCCCACGTACTTTCCTTATTTAGCTTACTCTGTACCCATCTAACTAGCAATAGCCAGAGGGTAACGCAGAGTCCTGTAGCCACTACATCAGCGGCTATTCCCATTAGGTCACCTCTACTTTAGAGATCATCTTATTACCCGTCCGGGTATTGTAGTAAAGAAACTGCCCACCTTCCTCCTCAGTGGATTCCAATTGAGGTACTGCCCTCATTAGCGATTTCCTATCCAATCCTCCCAATTCAGATATACGCTTGATATTACTAGCGTCATTATCGGTAAAAAAGAATAGATGCGTAGCAGCGTCAAAACTCTCCAATGGTACCCATGAGGGTCGTTGAGTTCCCATAACTATACTATTATGTTGAGAACGTCCCTGAAGGTACAGTAGTTCTGCCTCATCTTTCAGATTTAGGAACTTACAAATAAATCTTCCCTCATCTATTATTACTGTCCATCCAGTTTGTTCATAGCAAAACATAAGGACTTGACGGTAAAACTCTCGTAGTCTTACCTTGATATCCTGAGCGGTCTCTTTAGTAGGGTTACCTCCGGGATGGAGTACCCATTTATCACTAATCTCGATGTTTATATCCTTAGGGTCTCTCGCCATTTTATAACCCAAAGGGCCTAGTTCATCCTGAGTAGAATCTTCACTCTTAGTTCCTAGGAAGATTACGTAGTCTCTCTCCTCCTGTAGCTCTAGCTCTAGGGTCGTTTTACCGCAGCCAGTAGTACCTATGATGGTAATATGCTGAGATTGTTTCCAATGAAAACTATTCCAGAAATCATCATAGGTGACTACCGGAATTCCTTGAATCTCATACTCAGCGATTGGAGACACGTTTACTCCATGTAATAATATTTGGCAGGAATCTACTTAGTATATAAGCTAGGAGTCCGGAGCTATCCCAACCCGCACTTCCTATCCCTACCGTTGTAGGTATAACAGCGCAAGCTATAGCTATTGCAAAGCATACTCCAGCAGTTACTAGTAAAAACAGACTCATTTACCTACCGCTAGGAGGCTCCGTATTATTAGGAAAAGCTCCAGCCTGTTCACCCGGTACCTGTATCCCTAGTTGCTCCGGAGAGACTATCCCTGCTTTTGATGCACCTACTGTCTGCGGTCCTACTGGTTGATCAGAGGGAGGAGCAGGAGCAGGTACCGGCCTAGCAGTAAACTGATTAGTATCTATAGGTGAATTATTCACTCTTACCGTATCTCCTGGTCCACCAGTAGTGGTATCTCTACCTGGCATATCTGGTGGAGTTTCCTGAGCCTGCCTCATAGCTTCTGCCATCGCCATTTGCTCTTTCAACATAGCCTCTCTGGTTTGTTGCTGAGCCTGTTCCATTTGACGCTTAGCCTGGTTAGCTGGCAGCGCTTCTAGTCCTAGTGCCGCATGTTCTCCAAGTAGCTCTCCCCATGCACTGAAACCAAATACGCTTTCCAGTGTCCTCATTACTTTAGGTTCTTTCTGCGCTAGCCTTAGCCATGAGTAAGAAATACTCTCTGACCGATTGCGCAATCCTTCACCTAGAGGAGTAAGAATTGGATACCACTTTCCCAAAGGTTGTATTAGAGTACCTACTATTCTATAGCCTACCTCTACCTGCTCACGTAGACTCTCTATTTTCCTTTCGGCAGCACTAGCTTTTGGCGATGAAGTAGTACCCCTAGGGTCTCTACCAGTAGACCGCGATTTGGGAGCCTCACTAGGGGTCTCTGCATCGGGTCCCGCTGGCGAACCAGGACCCTCAGCAGTTTTGCGGGTTCGCCTGATAGGTGGCATTATTTGTTCCTCCTACCTATGGTTTTTTGTGACCAGTGAGTAGGTTTAGGAGGTTTATCTCTTTCCCTTGTCCTAGATTTAGGGGTAGGGCTAGCAGTTTGTTTTTGCTTCTCTGCTACTTTAGCGGCCACTCTATCAGCTATACCCTCAATCTCTTTCTCTGAGAGAGTATACTTATCACTACGTTTTACATCCCTAGCTATCTCCTCTGCTGCTTCTTGAGCCTCCTCCTCAATCTCTCCCGGATCAGCATCCTCCGCTATCTCCTCCGCTGCATCCTCTATATCATCCTCTAGATCAGCAATAGTAGGATCAGAAGCATCCTCTAGCTCACCAGACTCCAATTCAGAAAGCTCCGCCTTTAGCTCCTGAATCCTTTTAGTTTTATTCTTTGTCTTAGTTTTCACTGGTGAATCGTCTGTATCGTCAGTCTCTACATCATCTTCTAGGTCTGTATCTATATTAGTCAAATCCTAGTACCTCCACGGTCCAGACCCCTTGCACAGAGCTAAAGTCTAGTGACAGTCACGGACGGAAACGTTGCCTCTTAGCCCACTTTGCGGATAGTTTCCCACACAACTACTATATGTCCGATCGATTTTGTGAGGAATTATTTGTGATAGACTCGACTCTGTATATCTACGTTCAAAGGAATTAGATATGGATACAGAACCTGAGGATATAACTCCAGCAGAGGAACCAAAAGAGGAGGTATGTGATACTCACACTGGTCCGTTGGAGAATGAGGACGATGCTAGATTTCTCCCGTTGAATGATTCACGTAGACTCGCAATAGAACGTAGACTAGGTAAAAAGTTTTCAAACGATCCTATGCCACAAATCACCGCACAAGATCCTAAGGACTTGATCGGAGAATAATGGCACTCAAAAGAGTTTGGATACCATCACCTAATTATTCTAGCCGTGGAGGGGCAGGTATTCGCCTGATCGTTCTCCACACTGCTGAGGGAGCTAGAACCATTGAGAGTCTAGGTAGTTTCTTTGGTAACTCTAGTGCTCAGGTAAGCTCTCATACGGGGGCGGACGATAAACAGAATACCGTAGGTGAATACGTTAAACGTGGAAATAAAGCATGGACTTCCGCAAATGCTAATCCTGTAGCTGTACAAATAGAGCTATGTGGTTTCGCTGCTTGGACTAAATCGCAGTGGCAGAATGAACATAGAAATATGCTGGATAACTGTGCTAAATGGATTGCTGAGGAGTCAAAAGCTCTAGGTATACCTATCAAAAGACTCTCTCCCTCAGAAGCTCAAGGTAGCGGTAGAGGAGTTTGTCAGCACGTAGACCTAGGAGCTTGGGGAGGTAGCCATCATGATTGTGGTCCGGGATTCCCTATGGATGAAGTTCTCAAAATGGCAGGAGGTACGATCACCTCCGGACCGTCACAACCTAGTCCTAAACCTCCAGCACCATCTGGTCCCGTTCCTCCGCTCCATGTTGATTACTTCGGCAAATCACATAATTCTCAAGTTCCAGACGTTAGAACTTGGCAACAAAAAATGAAAAGCCGTGGATGGTCAATAGGTGTGGACCAAATATTTGGTCCTGAATCAGAGAAAATATGCAGGCAATTTCAGTCTGAGAAAGGCCTAAGTGTAGACGGTTTGGTAGGTAAACAAACCTGGAACGCTACATGGACTTCACCAGTCACATAATAAAAGAAAGGAAATCATGGAGGCATCTTCACCACCACCCGTTCAGTCTCAGGTACAACCGCTTACTGCTACTGGTCTAGATAATCCAGATTTGAAGTTTGAGAATTTGGAGCCTGGACTGGTTTGGGGAGTACGTACAGGCCATCTGGATAAAGAGGGTATCCCTCAGAACGTTCTTACTCTAATTGAAGAAAATGAATAGTGCCAGAGCCAGTAAGGTACAAACTCAGAAGGTGCCAATGGCCTAACTGTAATGAAGTTGCCAGACATCAGGTAACGCAAATAAGCTGGAAACGGAATGTTTGGATATACCTTTGTAGACCTCACTTTTCTCTCTTTGAAAAGATGAACATACCACAGAGGAGTAGTATGAACTACCAAGAGTTAGAACTTTGGATCGGACCAGTCAATTACACCTTGCCTCCAAAAAAGATCTCTCCTCGCGGTAGGCCCAGAGTTCCAGTTATTCGAACTCAGTCCGGTAGACGGACCTATCCCAGATAAGTAAATCCATCGAAATTGTGAGGAATGCCCTTTCCGGAATTTCCCTCCGCATTTTCGGTTAATAATAACCTGGACCCTCCTACAATGTCACCAGTAACAGTAAAATTCCAAAAAATACTACTAGGGATTTTCACTGGACTTTTACTTCCTTCTGGTGCC
>Ga0126381_100003174_pt1 | contig 17935 bp, 19 predicted proteins | sample PanSoiMetPlot_28_FD_96465 | JGI IMG/M metagenome (GOLD analysis project Ga0126381, IMG submission 96465) | Tropical forest soil microbial communities from Panama - MetaG Plot_28 | ecosystem: Environmental > Terrestrial > Soil > Tropical forest > Bulk soil | place: Panama | collected 2016-02-17 | reverse complement strand
GGACGAGAGGGCGGCGAACAAGGCTGGTGGGGCCGGTAGGGCTGGTGGGGCAGGTGGGTAGAACCTGTTCTTCCTACCTGCCTTACCCGCCGCACCTGCCCTACCTGCCGACAGCCAGACGCTGAGCCAGCACCTCGGGCAACCCGGCTTTGATCACCTTTGCCTGCGTCTTCTCGAACGGATAGTCCAGACGAAACAGATCGACCCGACGCTCAATCGTGTCGACGATTGCGTACGCCGCGCGTGAGTCGCCATCTCTCGGTTGTCCGACAGCTCCAGGATTGAGCAGGTATTTCGATCCCTCGAGAACGTGGACGGGGCCGTCCAACGTGTGTGGCCCGCCAATCGTCTCGACGCGCCCGTCGGTAAGGGCAAAGGTCACGGGGTAATGCGTGTGGCCGAAGAGACAGAGCGCTCGCTGCGATGTCTTGAGCGCCCGCACGGCGTCGAGTTCGTCGAACACGTACGCGTCTTCGTCGAACGGCGATCCGTGGCAAATCTCGACGACGTCGTCCACGACGAGAGGACCCTTGGAGAGCATGGCAAGCCAGTCTCGATTGGCCGGCGTCAGCATCTCGTACGTCCAGAGCGCTGCGCGCCGAGCGACAGCGTTGAAGCCCTCCGGCTGTTCGAGACCGCATGCGACTTTGTCGTGATTGCCCCGGATCATCGCGACAGGCGCCAGCTTCTGTACGCGGGCGACGACGTCGTTGGGATCAGGGCCATAGCCGACGAGATCGCCGAGCACGAGCGCCGCGTCATAGCCGTGTGACGCGGCGTCCCCGAGGCACGCGTCGAGCGCCTCGAGGTTGGCGTGGATGTCGGTCAGAACGAGATAGCGCATGGGTGCGGTTCTGAAGGGCTGAGGGCTGAAGGCTGAGCGCTGAATGAGCCCTGAGCCCTAAGCCCTGAGCCCTGACAGTTCACGTGACAGTCCATGTCTATGCCTCCAGCCTCTCGACCAGTTGATCCACGAGCGACTCGACAGGCGCACGGCCGACGTCGATGTGGAAGTGCGCCTGTTCGTACGCCGTGCGTCGTGCATGGAACAAGCGCTCGAGGTTGGCGCGATCGGCCGCGAGCGGACGGCGGCCGTCCTGAGGTATACGCGCAATAACCAACTCGAGCGGCACATTGAGCCACACACTTACGCCGTCGGCCTTGATGACGGCGCGATTTTGCGGGTCCACGAATGTCCCGCCGCCGGTGGCCACGACCGTGTGACGAAGTGCTACGTGGTCGGCGAGGACGGCGCGCTCGACGCCGCGGAAGTAAGGCTCGCCGTGGCGCTGGAAAATCTCGGCGACCGCGAGACGCTCACGCTGCTCGATCTGCTCGTCGACGTCCACGAACTGCCAGTCGAGCCGCTTCGCGAGCGCTCGGCCGACGCTCGTCTTGCCGGCTCCCATGAAGCCGACCAGGTACACCTTGTCCGCCTTCACGCGACAAGCCGGCCAAGCGTATCGAAAAATCCGGGATAAGAGATGACCACCGAGTCGGCGCCGACAATCTGCGAAGGCGATTGTCCGGCAAGCGCGGCGATCGCGAACGCCATCGCCATCCGGTGATCGCCGCAGGCGTCGGCCGGTCCGGCACCCACTGTCGATCGACCCGCCTCGCCGGCGACGAAGCCGTCAGGCCGCTCGTCGGCAGCAATTCCAAGCGCTCGCAGCCCGGCGACGAGGGCGGCGATGCGGTCCGTTTCCTTGACGCGCAGTTCGGCGGCGCCTCGCACGCTGACTTCGGCCCCGTGACCCGCCAGCGCCGCGATGGCCGGCAACTCGTCGATGAGCCCTGGAACTTCGTCCGGCGCGATGTCGACGCGGCCAATTCGATCGCCCTCGACGACGATTGTTCCGCGCGGCTCACCACCCGACTCGCCCTGAGGTTCGACGGTCACTCGGGCGCCGAAGCGGCGAAGGACGCCGATGAGCGCGGTACGGCTTGGATTCAGGCCCACGTCCTCGAGTTCGACGCGCGATCCGGGGCGGGCGGCCGCCGCGACCATCCAGAACGCCGCCGACGAGAAGTCTCCTGGGACGGTCAGATGTTGTCCCGACAACGTCTGCGGTCCCTCGATGGAGACGCGTTTGCCTCCGTCTTCGACGTGCACCGTTCCGCCGAAACTCTTGAGCGCCTGCTCGGTGTGATCGCGTGTCTGCGCCGGCTCCATCACCGTCGTCGTGCCGGGTGTCTGCAGGCCGGCGAACAGGACGGCGCTCTTCACCTGGGCGCTCGGCGTCGGGGACATGTAGAGGATGGGCTTCAGTTTCGTGCCGTGAATCGTAAGCGGCGGGCGGCCGTCTTGCGACTCGATGCGACAGCCCATCATCCCGAGCGGCTCGATGATGCGGCGCATGGGACGGCGCGACAGCGACTCGTCGCCGACCATCGTGGCGCTGAAGGGATGTGCCGCCAGGACGCCCGACATCATCCGCATCGTCGTCCCCGAATTTCCGGCGTCGAGCGGGCCGGCGGGCGATCCGAGACGGCCGCGGCCCATCACCGTCACCGTCGTGCCGTCTTCCGTGATGTTGACGCCGAGGCCCCGGAGGCATGCCAGAGTCGAATGGCAGTCGGCCCCGGGCGCGTAGTTGCTCAAACGGGACGGGCCGCTGGCGAGCGCCGCGATGATTGCGTAGCGGTGAGAAATCGCCTTGTCGCCGGGAACTTGTAGGCGGCCCCGCACGTAACGGGCCGGAGGAATTGTCGTCGTGGACACTGGCGTGATCTTACGTCACTGGCAGGCCTTCGAGCATCCCGGAGCGGAGTCGAGGGGGCGCGATCGCGCGCAACCGATGGTATCCTCTGCGCAGGCCCTTTCAGCTTGATGGCGACACCTTCCGGTCAGCTCGTGCACCTCGAGTTCACGAGCGCCTTCGAGATGCTCGATTTCGTCCAGGTCGTCAGCGATCATCTGGGTCGAAGCGTCGGCCTCGACGACGACGCGCGGCACTGGGTGAGCGTGGCCATTCGCGAATCAGTGATCAACGCGATCAAGCACGGCAACCGCAACGACGCGACCAAGCACGTGTTCGTCGATCTCGAAACGCGGTCCAACGGACAGCCCGAACTCTCCATCCGCGTGCGCGACGAAGGCGAAGGGTTCGATCCTGAGGAAGTCGCCGATCCTCTGGCGCCCGAAAATCTCCTCAAAGCCAGCGGGCGCGGCATTTTCCTGATTCGCAGCTTCATGGACTTCGTACAGCTCCGGCGCTCGCCTGAAGGCGGCATGGAAATCCACATGACAAAGCGCGCGCAGCCGGACGCGTCCGATTCCGCACACCCCTGATCGTCGCCGGAGTTGGCTTCGAACCCGCTCTTCCTCGCCACCGCGATCGAGGCCGTCGTCCGCGCGGGCGACGTCCAGATGGCCAAGTTCGGCGGCGATTTCCGCGTCGACAAGAAAGGCGCAATCGATCTGGTCACCGACGTCGACGTCGACGTGGAGCGGATGTTTCGCGCGATGGTGTCCGAGCGGTTTCCGTCGCACCAGGTCCTGGCCGAAGAACTCGGCGGCGGTGCGAGCGAAGTGCCGGCCGGCTTCTGCTGGGTCTTCGATCCCATCGACGGCACGACCAACTTCACGCACGGCCTGCCGATTTTCTGCGCGTCCCTCGCGCTCGAGATCGACGGCGTCGCGGAAGTGGCGGCGGTGTACGACCCGAACCGTCGCGAGCTGTTCACGGCCGAGCGAGGCGGTGGCGCGAAACTCAACGGCCGCCCGATTCACGTCTCGGCGGCGAACCGGCTGGTAGACGCCATGCTGGTCACGGGATTCCCTTACGACGTCCACAGTCGCATTGAGGAAATCGTCGGCCTGTTCGCGAAGTTCGTCGGGCGTGCCCGCGCGGTGCGACGGCTTGGGTCGGCGGCGATCGATCTCTGCTATATCGCGGCCGGACGGATGGACGGGTTCTGGGAGCGCGACTTGAAACCGTGGGACATCGCCGGCGGCGCGCTCATCGTCTTGGAAGCCGGCGGTCGCGTCACGAACATGAATGGCCGGCCATTCGCATCGCGCGGACGTGACGTGCTTGCCACAAACGGGTGGCTGCACGATGACATGCTCAAGGTCATCGCCGATTTTCAAGGCTCGTCCGGCACGGCGTCGTCCTGAGTGGACGCCTCGCCAGCAATTGTTATCCGAGGCGGACAGTACGGCCGGGAACCGTGCCATTTTTGCCGTTTCAGCCTCACGAAAGCTGGCACTCCTCCTGCACTAACGCGGCGCGGAAGGAGATGGTTATGCGTCGACTCATGCTGTCTTTGGCGGTGGTGAGCGTCGTGGGTGCATTCATCGCCACGCCGGCTGCGTCTGCCCAGCAAGCTGTCAATTTCTTTCTCGGTGGATTCGTTCCGAAGTCCTTCGACTCACGTGGTGACATCAACAATGGCGTCTCGAACGACGTCCTCGTCAACAACCTGAATTTTCTCGCGTTCAACATCAACCGCTTCGACGGCGTCACGTTCGGCGGCGAATATCTCGTCGGGCTCGGCGACTACTTCGACGCCGGCGGGAGCCTTGGTTTCTACCAGCAGACGGTGCCCGCGGCCGACATCAACTTCACCAACCCTGGAGGCGCGCCGATCGTCGCGGACCTGAAGCTTCGCATCGTACCGATCACGGCGACGATCCGCGTACTACCGCTCGGACATCGCGCGCCGGTTGTGCCGTACGCCGGCGTTGGCGTCGGCATCAACTACTGGCGGTACAGCGAGGCGGGTCAGTTCGTGGACTACACACCGCCAGTAGGGAACAATCCACCGACGTTCCTTGGTACGTTCGTCGGCAACGGGTGGGCGGTGGGACCTGTCGTCATGGGCGGAGTTCGCGTGCCGATCGGGCCGATGGAGCCGGGGTTCGAGGTCCGCTATCAGGGCGCGAAAGGCGATCTGCCCACCAATCAAAGCTTCTCGGGAACCAAAATCGATCTCGGCGGAATCAGTTACCTGTTCACGTTCGCGATCCGGTTCTGACGCTCGTAGAGCGCCAACCCCGCGCCTTCGCACACGCGCGAGTACCCCCGAAGAAATTCGGGGTGCTCGCGCGCACGTTTGTACAGCATGTCGCCGCCTTCGGCTTTCTCCTCGATCATGAGCCAGCCCGCGTAGAAACTTGGCGTCTCGAGTGCGGCAAGCCAGATATCGCCGTTGCCTTCATGGAGAAAATCGCGGACGTTGAATCCGTCGCGTGACGTCTCCTGCATGTAGTGCCCGAGCGATCCCATGCTCGCCATCACGGATTCCCCGTGATAGCGGGCCTTGAGGCATTGGGTGACTTGCCGACGCGGTAATTGGTTGACAAGATCCCATTGCGCTTCGACCACCATCGGCGCGTTTCTGTCGAACGGGTGGAGCTCGTACACGGCCAGCGCGACGACGGCGAGCGCGAGCGCAGTGCGTAGGGCGACCCTTTCAGGCTCGCCATCTCGGCGGCTTTCAAAGGGCCGGCTCACGAATTCGACGAGTGCACCGACTGCCACGGCTTCGATCGCGATGAGCGGCACCATGTACCGGATGCGGAACGGATGGCCGTCGACGAACGCCGCCCACGGCACGGCAGCCGTCGCGGCGAGTGAGAGTGCGATCAGCGCGTGGGCGCGAGCGCGACGGAACAGCCCCACCCCCAACAATGCCGCGCAGCCCGCGAGGCCGAGCGCGATCATCACGCGGCCACTCAGCTCTCGAGCGCCCCAGACGATCTCTTTGACGGCGACGATCGGCAGACCCTGCGCTTTGTTCTCGGGCACAAAGAAGTCGCTCGAGACAAACCACTGGCCGACGACGACGCGGCTGAAGAGAGAGAACGCGAGGATCGCGGCGGTTGGATAGACGGCGACGCGTAGGATCGTGCGTGCGCCGCCGGCGAGCGAGTCGCCGCGTCGCCAGCGCGTCCAGACGGCGGCCGCAAGCGCCGCATATGTCACGGGCCACGCTTCGTAGCGAGTCAGACAGGCGAGGGCAAGGACGATGCCGGTGGTTGCGCGTGGGGCCAGCCCCACGGATACGGAGTCCTTCATCAACATCGCCACGCCGAGCGCGGTCAGGCCGAGGAGCAGCGGCTCGGTCATCGGCGTTGCCTGCAGGTAGACGATGTTCGGATTGAGCGCGAATACGGCGATGGCGGCGAGCGCGGCTGGTGCAGATTCGGTGAGCAGCAGGACGATCCACGCGATGGCGGCCGTCGCGAGTGCGAACGACGCGATCGAGAGGGCGACAGCGGAGGCGCCCGTCCGGTAGAACGCGTCGATCTGAACGGGCAGCATGTTCAGCAAGTGCGGCAGCGGCAACCACACCGCGCCGATTTGCTGCCAGCCGGGCGTGATGCTGTCGATGATGCGGCGCGCGACGATCAGGTGACCGCGCGCGTCGTAGTGGCTCAGCGTGAGCCCGAGGTGATGGTATCGAATCGCCGCGGCCACGCCCATCGTTGCGGCGGCGGATCCGGCGAAGAGTTTCATGATTCACGTGTGCGTATGTAGCGCAGGCCTGCAGACCTAAAGGTCTGCGCTACACACGACCCAGAAACGTCTCCAGCGTCTGCATCACCGTCGGCCAGCGATAGTGCTGTTCGACGTACTCCAGGCCTTGACGGCCGATCTGCCGCGCCATGTCGGGCTCGTCGAGCAGCGCGCGAAGGCCGGTCACGAATTCCGTAGCGTTGCCGTAAAACAATCCACCGTTCGCGCGCAGGACCTGTCCTTTCAGCACGCGGCAGCGTCCGTTCACGAGCGCCGGCAGCGAGTGATTCCATCCTTCGAGCAGCGCAATGCACAAGCTCTCGTATTGGGACGGCACCATCAGAGCCGTCGCCGAATCGAGCAGGCGGGCCCGCGTTCGTTCGTCGACGAAACCGAGCGGCACGATCGCCGGGTGAGATGGGACGGACATGAATACTGGCCCGGCGAGCACGAGCTGGACACGCGGACCTTCGCGATCGACGAACGCCTGGAAGTAGCGAAGCAGTGTCTCGCACCCTTTGTTCGGATCGACGCGTCCGAGATACAAGACGTACGGCTCGCGAACCGCCAGCGGCATCGGCGTCGTGCTGCCGCTCGAACGTGTGGTGCGCTCGAGCCCTGTGCCGATCACGCACGAAGACGGAAGCGGTCCGTTCGCGCGGCCGCGCACGAGGTCAGCTTCTTCCGGCGTCAGGAAGACGTAGCCGCGAGGCAGCGTGAAGAACTCACCGAGCGAGCGAAGCCAGATGACCGGATCTTCCTCCGCTGTCGGCACGAGAATGGCGCGGTCACGAACGAGCGGAATGCCGAAGTACGACGGGAAATAGCGATAGGTCCAGAACAACACGCGATCGTACTCGTGCCCGTGGGTCTCGAGGTGGTTCAACAGTCCGGGGACGAGCGGTCCGTTTTCGCGGAACCATGCGGCTTCGTCGTCGGGCGTGGCGCGTCCGCTCGCGATGATGTTGTTCAGTTCGGCGAAGTCGTGCGTGTTGCGGGGGCGCTCGACGGGGAAGCGCAGGACACGGACGCCGTCGACGGTTGCCGATCCTGATGGATAAGTGTTCTTCCACGACAGGTAGTCGGCCGCGCAGCTGGTCAGCACCGTGACGTCGTGCTGCGCGGCCAGCCGTTCGGCGATGCTGCGACAGTGCGATTCCGATCCACCGACGACGTCGAGGCCGTAGCGCTGGACCACGCAGGCCAGCTTCATGCGACGCCGGATCCTCGTGACGTGGTGCCGCTCTTGGCGGCGTCGAGCTCCATCCGCAGGCGCGCCGACTCAATCGCGAGCGCCTGGAGCGCCGCGAACAGGATGCGGTTGATCTGCGCCTGTCGGCGGAAGTTGTCCATGCTGTATTCGTAGAGCCACTGCGTCAGCGGCTGCAGGATCCGTCGCTTCACGAACACGATCAGCGGACCGACAACGGGCCGGTGGCTCGTGAGCCGCGCCGACGGCTCGAGCGTGAGCTCCTTGTTGCCCGCGACGATTTCGGAGAGCAGCAGCACCTTGCGATCGGCGTCGTCTACCGCGCCGCGGAGCACGCGTTCGACGAGATCGAAGAGCTCGGCGTCGGCGAACTCGGGTGTATTGCCGCGATCGAACGCGCGGTCGCGCAACTCCTCGTTCGCGCGTCTGCGGATCTCGGTCATCAACCGTGTCACGTCGATCCTGTCCATCTGGCTACGCGACAGTATAATTTGAGACTTTGTGTCTCGCTTCGTCCATTCGATTCGGGCACTGGCGCTGGCATGGGGCGCGCCAGGCATCGCCCTCGTCGCCTTCCTCGACTCGTCGGTGTTGTCGCTGCCGGAAATCGCGGATCTGCTCGTCATCTATATGGTGACGAAGCACCCGTCGCGGTTCGCGCTGTACGTCGGCAGCGCCACGATCGGATCGCTGCTCGGATGTCTCACGTTGTATTACATCGGCAAGGGCGCGGAGACGCTGGTGAAGAGCCGCATCAGCACGGACCGCTACGACAAGACGCTGAACGCGTTCCGCCGTCACGGCGTGATGGCGGTGCTCGTGCCGGCGCTCCTGCCGCCGCCCGCGCCGTTCAAGCCTTTCGTGCTGCTGGCCGGCATCGCCGAGATCAGCGCAGCGAAGTTCACGACGGCAATTCTGATCGGCCGTGGCGCGCGCTACCTCATAGAAGGTCTGCTCGCGCTGTCGTACGGCGAGCGGGCGATCGCGTACATCCGGCAGCATGGCGTCGAAGTCGGCGTGACGGTCGTCGTGCTCGTGCTGGTGGGATTCGTGATCTACCTGCGATGGCCGGCACGCCGTGCGACACAACAGGGCGCTCGAGGCGATCAATAGAGTGCACATGGTCCGACTACGGTCGAGTTGTGGACTATAGTCCGTGGACTTAGAGGCACCGCGCACCGAAATATGATGCGCGCTCGCCCAGGGAGGTACAAAGAGATGAGGCTTATTGCGGGGCTGTCCATCGTGTTGGCAGCCTTCGGTGCGAACGCCCGCGTGCTCGCGAGTCAGTCGTCGTCCAAGCTCGACGCCGCCCTTCAGGCGCCACCGCCCGGACTGGTTCGCGTCATCGTTCGCACAAATTCCGGCCAGGCGGCGCAAGTCGCCGACAACTTGCGCAAGCAGGGACGACAGGTGTTCAAGCAGTTCGATGTCATCGATGCGATCGCGGCGGAAGTGACACGTGGCGATCTGGGCGCACTTCAAGACGATCCATCCGTCGCGGGCATCTCAATCGACGCAGTGATCGCCGGCACCGCGGCCTCGGCCTCATCGTCCACGTCGAGTGCGAGCCTGAGCACGCTGTTATCGACGCTCAGTCTTCCGTTGCAAACCGCCAGCGGCAAGGGTGTTGGCGTTGTGGTCGTCGACTCAGGCCTGAATGGAAACGGGGATTTCTCCGGCGTCAGCTTCTACGATTTCACAAGCAGCATACCGAGCACGCCGTACGACGACTTCGGTCACGGCACGCACGTCTCGGGACTCATCGCTGGCAAAGGCGCGTTGTCGCAAGGCGCGTACGCCGGGGTCGCACCCAGAGTCCGTTTGCTCGAGTTCAAGGTGCTCGATGCGCAGGGCAGCGCGCTGACGAGCACGGTGATTAGCGCCATCGAGTTTGCAATCGAGAACAAGGACGCGCTCGGGATAGACGTCATCAATCTGTCGCTCGGGCATCCGATCTTTGAAAGCCTGCAGACCGACCCACTCGTGCAGGCGGTCGAAGCCGCCACACGCGCCGGCATCGTCGTCGTGGTGGCGGCAGGGAACCTCGGCCGCAGCCCGACGACAGGCACGCCGGGGTACGGCGGCATCCTCAGCCCGGCGAATGCGCCGTCAGCGATCACCGTCGGCGCACTCGACACAAACAACACCACTTCTCGGGGCGACGATGTCGTCATGCCGTACAGCTCTCGTGGACCGACGTGGTACGACGCGCTGCCCAAACCCGATCTGGTGGCGCCAGGCCAGAGCCTCATTTCCGACGCGGCAATCGGCTCGACGCTCTTCACCGAGTTTCCAAGCGCGCAGGTCGCAGGCAACGGCGGGCTTGCGAGGTACATGCGTTTGAGCGGGACGAGCATGGCTGCCGCGGTCACGACCGGCGTGGCTGCGCTCGTCATCGAGGCGAGCCGAAGTGCCTTTGGCGTCACGCCGTCGCCGGCGACAGTGAAAGCGATCCTTGCGTACACGGCGCTGCCGCTGAACGGCGTCGATCCGCTGACGCAAGGACATGGCGCACTGAACGCGTCAGGCGCCGTGGCGCTCGCGACGGCACTTGGCCCGGCGGGCTGGCCTGCCACGGGTCTCGATGGACTTGTGTCGCCTCCCGTCACGACGATCGGAGGCGAGACCTGGACGTGGTCACAGGCAGCAACGTTTAGCGATACGGTTGTCTGGGGCACCGCCGACGGCTCGGCTCAACCCGCGTGGGCTCAAACGGTCGTCTGGGGAAGCGTCGACTTCGAGGGCGACACCGTTGTGTGGGGGACGTTCGACGCAGACACAGTTGTCTGGGGCACGTACGACACAGTCGTCTGGGGGAGCACAAACGGCGTCAACTGACTGGCAATTGGGGCTCCCGGAGTTGCCAGGTGAACGCCTGACCCTGCGCGAACTCCGGGCCTCGGACGCGGGCGCCATGTTCGACGCCCTCCGGGATCCGGAGGTCCGGCCGTTCATGTGGGCGCCCCCGCCGAGCGTCAATGCCTTCGAACAATTCATCGAGTGGGCTCATAGCGAGCGCGCCGCCGGCATGTACATCTGCTACGGCATCGTGCCGCGCGGCGAGCCGCACGCGCTTGGTGTCTTCGAATTGCGCCGCCATCAACCGGGTTTCGTGCGCGGCGAACTCGGCTTCGTCATGGCGCCGCGGCTGTGGGGCGGGGGAATATTCTCCGAGGGCGTTCGTCTTGTCCTCGATTTCGCGTTCGACGTGGTGGGATGCCACCGGATCGAGGCGCGCGCCGCCATCGACAACAATCGTGGGAACGCGGTGTTACGAAAAATCGGCGCCCGGCGGGAGGGCCGCCTTCGAGCGGCGTTTCTTCGCGACGAAAAGTACGTCGACCAATATCTTTGGTCGATCCTCGACAGCGACTGGCTGCAGCGCCGCGCTCAACCGAGCGAGAGGTAGTGACCTGGCGTCCACTCCGCGTCCAGACCTTCTCGACGCCGTAGGCGCCGCGGCGGAGCGGCCGCGCCAGGATAGCCGTCCACGCCGAGGAGCTCCCACACGGACACGTCGAGCGCCGTCGCGATTCGCGCGAGGTTGAGCACCGAGATGTTCCGGAGCCCGCGCTCGACGCTGGACATGTACGAACGATCCAGCTGTGCGAGCGCCGCGAGCGATTCCTGCGACATCCCATTCGCCCGTCGACGCGATCGGATGGCGTGGCCGATGGTCCGCAAAAGAAGATGACGTGACTCAGTCACAGCACAATCATAGGAATTCGCCGCGGTACGTCAATGGACGATCGTCCACAACGGTTTCGTAAACACCCTGCGCCGTTTTTGAGCAACAACGCCGCGCCAGCCAGCGCGTCGTCCTCACGAAGAAATGCATTCCGCCTAGTGTTGTGAGGCAAAAGTGCCCGGGGCACGGCCATTGCTGTTGAGCTGGCGGGGCCCGTGTGGGTCCGGGCTTCGATGTCTACTCGACGCTGCCGTCCGCTGACGGTCCGACGCTTTCACACAAAATCCGACGCTGGATTCACGATCCTCGAGCTGATGATGACTATCGTCATCACCGGCATCGTGTGTTGGGTCCGACAAACTGCAACAGCGTCGTGCGACGCCGCACAGCTTTTCGCAGGTGATTCAGGCGGCGAAATAGGGGAGAGCAGATAGGGTGCTAGATGCGATCAGATAAGGTGCTGGGTGCGATCAGATACGGTGCCGAATGCGATCACGCAAGGTGCTCGATGCGATCGTTTAAGGGGCGCAGTGCGATCAAATAGAGGGCACGAAGGCGTGGCGCGTTTGGTATGGCGAGTGCTGCGCGTCGTCCAACGTAGTCTACGACTTTCGCGATCTCGTCTGCTGGCGGCTCTCGTACGAGCTGAAATGCGAAGCGTTCGCCTTTATCTCGACTGGAGAAGCCGCTAAGGTCTTCAAATCGCCGCGGCGCCCCAAGCCCTCTATGTGATCGTGGCAAGCCCCCAATTGATCGCGTCGAATCCCGTATTCGATCCCGCCAGAGTAGAATGTCGCGCGGAGGAAGTATGGCTGTTAAGAGAATTCGCGTCGTGGCAACGGCGCTCGCGGGTGCGTTCGTCCTGGCGACGGCCGAAACAGCGGTCGCTCAGAACGCCGGCCAGCCGGCGCAGTTGGGCGCGCTCGCGCCGGCGAATCTCAAGAAACCCCGGCCCAAACCGGCGTTCGATCTCACGGGCACCTGGTTCGTCGATCTGAGCAAGGGGTTCGACACGTGGCGTTCAGGCCCGCCGTACCCCAAGTTCATCGGCGAAGGCGCGAAGGCATTTGCCGAAAGCGAAGCCGCGAAAAAAGAAGGCAAGGACTATCGCGACTGGATCGGCCAGTGCTATCCGGCCGGTATGCCCGTCATCATGACCCGCGTGTGGCCGATCGCGATGGTGCAGGTGCCGACGGCGATCTACATGATCAGCGGATTCGAGAACGAAATCCGCGTCATCTACCTTGATGGCCGCAAGTTCACGCCAGAGGACGAGGTCGTCCGCACGTACGACGGCGAATCCATCGGCCACTGGGAAGGCGACACCCTCGTCGTCGAGACACGAAGCATGACCGTCGACAAGCACGTCATCGACGACGGCCTGCCGGTGAGCGATCAGTTCCGCATCATCGAGCGCATCCGGCTCACCAACAACGGCAACACGCTCGAAGACAAGTGGACGCTCATTGATCCGAAGAACTGGGAAGGCGAGTGGACGAGCACACACTGGTGGAAGCGGCAGGACGACTCGGACATCACCGAGGTGCAGTGTTTACCCGATACCAACTCGCGGCTGCCCGCGACGGCTTCTAAGGGAAATATCTTGAAGTAGAGAGGCGCGCGCAGACCTCGAGGTCTGCGCTACATGCGACGGCAGTGGTCGGCTACTTGCCGACCACGCCTTTGGTTTCGATGTCCTCGGTCCACTTGTCGCCGAGGACGCGGCCATCGGGCAGTTTGATCGAAAGAAACAGCAGTCCGTGTTCACCCGCGCGCAGCGGGTTGCCGACGACGCTGACCTTATCGCCGCCTTTGAGCAGCGTGGACTTCCAACCCTGCTTGACGAGGTTGTTCGGGCTGTTCATCTCGACGCCCCAGACGTCGGTCCCACCCTGCGCATTCATGACCTCGATCTGAATCGACGCGTGGGGATTGGTCCACACGAATTCCTTCACCGTTCCGGTGATCGTCTGCTTTTTCGAACGGTCGAACATCACTGGTGAGTGATGCGCGAACGCTGAGCCGGCTACGAGCAGTGCCCACACGCCTGCAACGATGACCGTCAGCTTTTTCATTGGTGCACCTTTTTTCACTGCGCGCGGGGCTAGGCTGATGCCTTGCCTCGGATTTCTTGTCCTTCGCTCGGCACGGCCGCAGGCGCTCTGGTCAGTGTTCTACCTTCCTGCCGTTCCTGCCTGTCCCGCCCATCCTGCCGTCAAGTAACGCGGCCGAATTATATCAGTGGTGTCCTCGGCCGACGTAAACCGCGGCGCCCGTCAATGAATAGAGCATGACCAGCGCCGTCGAGGTTAGCGACAGCAGGATCGCCGATTCGATCGGCAGGCCTATCCGCGTGAAGTACAGCGAGTACGTCGCTTCGCGTACGCCGAACCCGTTCACCGACACCGGAATCATCTGGACGACGCCGGCAAGCGGCACCACGACGGCGAGATCGAATGGACCGATCGGGATGCGGAGCGCATGAGCCACAGCCCAGCCGAAGACGACTGTCATCAACTGCACGAGCACCGCGCCGATGAAGCACGTGACAATGGCCCCCATGTGATTGCGAAACCGCTGCAAGGTCGCGGTCAGGCTGTCGATGCGCCCGCCGACCCATTCGGGATGGAGCACGAGCAGCGGCCGCAGGAGCCAGCCGACGCCGTCTGGGGACCACAGCATCAGCCCGCCGACCGCCATGCCGAACGTGAACCCGACCCACAGCCACGACGGCCAAAGGGGAAGAGGCGCGCGGCCGACGGGCGCGGCCACGAGCGAGACGCCCATCGCGGCGACGAGCACGAGGCCCATCATGCCCATCGTGCGGTCGGCGAGGACGACGGTCGCCGCGAGCGTTTTGGACCGCGCGACTTTCGCCGTGTCGCTGATGCGCACGACGTCGCCGCCGATGTTGCTCGGAAGGAAGTTGTTAAAGAACAGGGCGACCGACATCGATCCGAAGAGCGCGCGAAAAGGCATGTCGACATCCTGCGCGTCGAGCAGGAGCGACCATCGCCACACCATGATGACGATCGACGCGGCGTACAGGCCGAGTGCAATCGCCATCCACGCGACGGACGCGTGCCGCGCGCTGGCCCAGAGCTTCGCCACGTCGACACGCGCGAACAGCAGCCACAGCAGCGCGACGCTGACGGCCAGCTTTACACCCATGACGACGAGACGCCGCGTGAGCGATGTCGGGGGCTTGTCCGAGGGCATTCGGCAGTGGGGCGAGGCGTAACTGTACTACGGTTTCGAACGAAAATCACGGGCGCCCGCAAGACTCCGCGCGAGCTCGGTGCATCGACAGTACGTCCTGCCGATGTGTTTACATCGTCTGATCAGATCGCTTTCGCTCGTATGTAGTGTCCGGCTTCAGCCGGACCTTGTTGTCCGCCTGAACGCGGACGCTACGTACGGAATCGGTGGACACTCCATATAAAATCAACTGATGGCGTATCGCACTGAGCTCGAGGCGCGTCTCGCGAAGAAGACGACGAAGGCGATCAGCGACTTCACGATGATCGAGTCCGGCGACCGTATCATGGTCGGCCTCTCTGGCGGCAAGGACAGCTGGGCATTGCTGCAGATCCTCGACGTCCTCCGCCAGCGGGCACCCATCCCGTTCTCGCTCGTCGCCGTCAACGTCGATTCAGGCTACAAGGAATTCAAGCACGACCTGATCGCCAAGACCTGCGAGGAGCGCGGGTGGGAGTATCGCATCGAGCACACGGGCATCGGCATCTTGATCGAGGACATCCTCGACACGGACCAGACGCCGTGTTCGCTCTGCGCGCGGCTGCGGCGCGGCGTGCTGTACCGCATGGCCAAACAGGTGGGCGCGACGAAGATCGCGCTCGGTCATCACGCTGACGATTTCATCGAGACGCTGCTGCTCAATCTGTTTTTCGCCGGCTCACTCAAGGCGATGCCCGCCAAGCTCGTCTCAGACGACGGCGAGCACGTCGTCATTCGTCCGCTCGTGTATGCCGGGGAAGACGAGGCGAGGCTGTACACGAAAGAATGCGGACTGCCGATTATCGGGTGCTGCTGCCCCGCGTGCGGCGATCTGGGTCTGCAACGGCAGCGCGCGAAGAAACTGATCATGGAGCTCGAGATCGAGCACCCCGGCGTGAAGCAGTCGATGCTGAAAGCGCTCAGCAACGTGGCGCCACGGCATCTACTCGATACGCGCTTGAACCCGCCCGCAGAACTTCGCGCGCGAATTCCAACAGTCGCGTAGAGATTTCAGAAGTATGTAGCGCAGACCTTTAGGTCTGCCGGGCCGCAGGCCTGAAGGCCTGCGCTACATAGACAGGAAAAGCGCCTAAGGCAGTCGAAACGCGTTGAAGATGTACGTCGCTCCTGTCATGAACCCGACGGTCGGATCGACAGAGTTCAACCCGAAGAAGACGGCGGCGTCGAATCGTACCGGCCCGTACGTGTAGCGGCCGCCGAACTTCAGCCGTCCGCGGCTTTCAGTCCCGATGGGTGCGGGTCCGATCGCGGTCGACGCCCGGCCGAAAATCTCGCCGACAACTTCGGTACCGCCAGTGATGGCGCGGGCGAGCGAGAAGCCATACACGAACACGTCGTTCTGTCGCGTGCCGTCGAGCGGCTGGCTCATGCTGATCCAGCCGAGATTGCCGACGACGCGGATCGATTCAATGGTCTTCCCAAGAAGCAGCGCCGCCCCGAAATCGGTGGTGTCTTGACCGATGCCGCTCTTGCGCGAGGCGTTCGGCAACCGCGTCGAAAAGCGGAATCCGACGCTCGGCCAGTTGCTGGTCTCCGGCAGCAGACGAATCTTCGCGCCGATGTTGATGTCCTCGACTGAATGCGTCGAGTCGCCGGTGGCGGTCACAACATCAGCGAGCGGACCGGGTTGCCGGCTCGTGATCGTGAAGTAGTTGTACGGGCCGCCTGTGATCTGTAGATCGGCAATCGAACTGAGACCCACGTTGAGTCCGAGCACCGGCAACTGCCAGAGGTTTCCCTTGAAACCGGACAGGGGATAGGTGATGTCGTGAGCGCCGCTGATGCCGCCTTCGACGAGCACGCGGCCGGCGCCGATCGTTTCAGGATCCTGAGTTTCGAGCGGGCGCTGCTGCGCTGAAGCCACGGCGGCGCACGCCGTGAGCGAAAAAATAAGAGAGAAATGGAGAGCGAGTTTGTGCACGGTGGGTCGCATCTTACCCGAAGAGTCTTGCCGTAACATCAGTGACACGTTGCGATCTCTCGCCATCCGCCAGTGGAACGATCTGCGTGAGGCGTTGACGACGGCGCCGGATTCGCGGACATGGTTCGCGTGCGCAATCGTGTATGCGGCGTTCTTGCTTGCCGCGGCACCAATTGGTTTGACCTCGGGACTGCTTCACCCGACGATGCCACATCTGGCCGTGCGGGACGCGCTCGCGACCGGCGTGCTGTTGCTGATTCAGCCCTCCCTCGTCGAAGAGATTGTCTTTCGCGGGTTGTTGCTGCCGCGTGACGCACGAACGATGCCTCGACGCCGGCTCGCGGTGGTCGTCGCCGCCGCACTCGCCGTCTACGTCGCGTCGCATCCGCTGAATGCGTGGCTCTTCAGGCCCGATATTTTCGGGCTGTTTAGCAGTCCGGTCTATCTCGTGCTCGCCGCGCTCCTCGGTCTCGCGTGCACGATTGCCTATTTCATTTCGCGATCGATCTGGCCGCCGGTCGCAATTCATTGGCTCACGGTCGTGACGTGGATATGGTTTCTTGGCGGCCAGGAGTTGCTTCGACGGTCTGCCTGAAGGCGGACACGCCGAAAGTCGTGTCCGCTTTTAGGTGGACCCCTCGGATATGCACTAGAATTCCGCAACTCGTGACATTCGGTATTCGACGACCCGGGGCGCTGTGCCTCGCGCTCCTGATCGGCGTCGCCGCGAGCGGTCCGGCGCGCGCGCAGACGCCCGACACTCCCACTTCCTCAGACGCCGCGGCGATCGGATCGACGTTCTCCCAGACACAGCTGCGGAATCTGCCCGTGAGCAACAACATCTACTCGCTGTTCGAGACGACAGAAGGCGAGATCACCAGCGATCGCTTTTATGGCGGCGGCTTGAACACAGGACGTCCCGCTCGAGACGGTGCGTTTCTGAGCTCGTGGCGGCAATCGCAGTTCTTTGTCGGCGACGTGAACGTCACGATCCCGAATGGCGCCGCGCCGTTTCTGTTCCCTGTGCTGACGTTCTGGGATCGCGTGGACGTCGCGACAGGCTTGATGCCGCTTGGTGTCAATGCGCCGGGGCTCGCCGTATCGCTCGATCCCGCTCGACCCGCGACCTCCTGGACGCGGATCGTCGAAGCCTCGGGAGCGGGCAAGAGTCTCGTGGCCCGTCCGTCGACGAGCGTCGCGCCTCCGATTGAGACGCTGACGCAGTGGTCGCACGGCGATCTCTTCGTGAGCGGACCGGTCTCGCCGCGCGTCGGCCTCGTTGCGGCGGTCGACTGGTCTGGCTCGTCGGAGGTCGAACGGCTAGGTGTGAAGGAGGCCGGTGGCCAAGCTGCATCGGCGTTCGCGCATCTCGTCTTCACGCGTGATTCGAG
>Ga0126381_100003173_pt1 | contig 17935 bp, 20 predicted proteins | sample PanSoiMetPlot_28_FD_96465 | JGI IMG/M metagenome (GOLD analysis project Ga0126381, IMG submission 96465) | Tropical forest soil microbial communities from Panama - MetaG Plot_28 | ecosystem: Environmental > Terrestrial > Soil > Tropical forest > Bulk soil | place: Panama | collected 2016-02-17 | reverse complement strand
GTGGTGCGCGGCATGCAAAAGCATGTCGAGCTCGACGAACCAGAGGAATCCCAGGAACTGGAGCTCGATACCACTATATTCGGCATCGATACGTCGCTCGGCGCCGCGATGGATGGCGAACTCGACGCGGTGGGGGATGCCGAAGATATGGAGGAAGACGAGGACGAGGAGGACAACGAGGGCGAGGAAGCTCTTGCCGAGGAGAGCGCCGCGGATGTGACGGATCTCGATGAGGACGACGAGCTTGCCGAGGACATATTGGGGGTCGAGGAAGAGGTCGATCTGGCTGACGCTTCCGAGCCCGATGCGCCCGGTGATTTCGACGAGGAGGTCTGACCAGCCAGGGTGCCCTTGAGGCGGATGAACGGCGCTCGCAATGACGTTCGAGCCGCTCCACCGCCGTGCCCGAACCGGCGGCTGCGATGGGAAGAGGGCGGGGCAAATCTCGTCATGATGCGCCAGTTCGAGCTGGTCGAGCTCGTCAAATCCTATGACCCGAACGCCGATGAAAGCGCGCTCAACCGGGCTTATGTCTATTCGATGAAGGCACACGGGGCCCAGCTGCGGGCTTCCGGCGATCCGTATTTCTCACACCCGGTGGAGGTCGCGGGCATACTGGCCCAGATGAAGCTCGATACAGCCTCGATCGTGACAGGTCTCCTGCACGACACGGTCGAGGACACGGTCGCCACCCTCGACGACATCGACCGGGTGTTTGGTCCGGAGATAACGCGGCTCGTCGATGGTGTGACGAAGCTGTCGCGGATCGAGCTACAATCCGACCAAACGCAGCAGGCTGAGAATTTCCGTAAGCTCGTCCTCGCGATGTCCGAGGACATCCGGGTATTGCTGGTCAAGCTCGCCGACCGTCTGCACAATATGCAGACCTTGCATTTCATCGAGAGCGGCGAGAAGCGCCGGCGCATCGCCCGCGAAACGATGGACATCTACGCCCCGCTGGCCGAACGGCTCGGCATGCAACGGATGAAGGACCATCTCGAGGATCTCGCCTTTGCCGAACTGCACCCCGACGCCCGCGCCGGCATCCTAGCGCGGCGGGATTTCCTACGCGACAAGGGCGCTGGCGTCGTCCCCCGCATCCTGGCCGAATTGCACTGTAAGCTGGAGGAGGGCGGCCTGCCCGGCGCGGCCGTTTCCGGCCGCGAAAAATCGGCCTACTCGATCTGGCGCAAGATGCAGCGCAAGAACGTCGCCTTCGAACAGCTGGCGGATTTGATGGCCTTCCGCGTGCTCGTCGACGATGTCGGCGAATGCTATCACGCGCTCGGCATCATTCACTCCACTTACCACGTGGTTCCGGGCCGCTTCAGAGATTACATCTCCACCCCGAAACCGAATAATTACCGCTCGCTGCACACCGGGGTGATCGGGCCCGAGCAGCAGCGCATCGAAGTGCAGATCCGCACGCCCGAGATGCACGATGTCGCCGAACTCGGGGTCGCCGCGCATTGGACCTACAAGCACGGCGCGCCCAAGACCGAGGGGCCGCAATATCGCTGGTTGCGCGAACTCCTGGATATCCTCGACCATGCGGCGGGTCCGGAAGAGTTCCTCGAGCACACCAAGCTCGAGATGTTCCAAGACCAAGTCTTCGCCTTTACCCCGAAGGGCGATCTGATCGCGCTGCCGCGCGGCGCCACCGCGGTCGACTTTGCTTACGCGGTGCATTCCGAGATCGGCGACACCTGCGTCGGCGCCAAGATCAACAGCCGGCTGGTGCCGCTGCGCACCCAGCTGCAGAACGGCGATCAGGTCGATATCGTCACCTCGAAGGCTCAGACGCCCTCGCCGACCTGGGAGCGGTTCGTCGTCACCGGCAAGGCGCGCGCCCGTATCCGCCGCTTCATCCGCACGCAACAGCGCGCCCAATACCTCGATCTCGGCCGCGCCATCGTGCAAAAGGCGTTCCGTCAGGAGGGTCAGGAGTTTTCGGAACGGCCCCTCGAAGGGGTCCTGAAAACATTCAACTGCTCGACCGTCGAGGATCTCTATGTGGCGGTCGGTCAGGGGCTCGCAACGGGGCGCGCCGTCGTCAATGCCGCATTTCCACAGCTCCACGAGGCCAAGGCCAAGGTCATCCCGATAGACCGAGCGCGGCGTCGGACCAAACGCAACGACATCGCGGTGCCGATCCGAGGTCTCATTCCAGGCATGGCGCTGCATTTTGCCGGTTGCTGCCATCCGCTACCCGGCGATCGCATCGTCGGCATCGTCACCACGGGAAAGGGCGTGACGATCCATACGATCGACTGCGAGACGCTGGAGAGCTTCGCCGAGACCCCGGAACGCTGGCTCGATGTCGCATGGAGCAACGATGACGATGCGATCCATGTCGGCCGGCTCAATGTGACGATCGCCAACGAACCCGGGAACCTGGGCAGCCTCACGACAGTGATCGGCAAACAGGGCGGCAACATCAGCAATTTGAAGATCACCAACCGCTCGTCCGATTTTTTTGAGATTATGATCGATATTGAAGTCGCCGACGTTAAGCATCTGACGACGATCATCGCTGCATTACGCGCGAACCCGGTGATCAACTCGGTAGAACGGGCGCGCGGCTGAGCGCCATTACGGGGGTAGGCGCGGTGATCCTCGGCATCGGCAGCGACATGATCGATATACGTCGAATCGAGCATGCGATCGAGCGCTTTGGCGATCGATTTCTCGACCGCATATTCACCGATGCAGAGCGCCGCAAATGCGATCGGCGCGCCAACCGCTCGGCCAGTTACGCCCGCCGGTTTGCCGCCAAGGAAGCCTGCTCGAAAGCTCTGGGCACAGGTTTTCGTGATGGTGTGTTTTGGCGAGACCTCGGGGTCGTCAACCTGGCTTCGGGGCAGCCCTGCATGCGGCTCACCGGCGGCGCCTTGCGGCGGCTCGAAGAGATCACCCCCGATGGAATGACGGCTCGGCTCGATGTCTCATTGACCGATGAGCCGCCGCTTGCTCAGGCCGTTGTGATTATCACCGCCGAGTTGGCTCAGAAATGTGGGGTTTCCGAGCGGGCATGCTCTTGACCCGTGACACGGGCTCCGCCCGATCCCGCCCTCCAGATCCCTAAGGCATTTGATGAAATCGAAACCCGCGCCTAGCGTCTTGACCCGAAAAAAAGCTGCCGGCGGTATCGTCGAGACGGCAAAGACGATCGTTTATGCCGTATTGATCGCGCTCGTCGTGCGGACAGTTGCTTATGAGCCATTCAATATTCCGTCGGGATCAATGATCCCGACTTTGCTGGTGGGCGACTACCTGTTCGTCTCCAAATTCTCATACGGCTACAGCCGGTATTCGTTGCCGTTTGGTTTGCCGTTGTTTTCGGGACGTCTGTTCTCTCACTCGCCGGAGCGCGGCGACGTCGTGGTATTCAAGTTACCGACCGACAATTCGACCGACTACATCAAGCGCGTCATCGGCCTGCCCGGCGATCACATTCAGATGAAAAATGGCATTCTCTATATCAACGGTCAGGCGGTCCAGCGTAAACGTATCAACGACTTTCTGTATCAGGAGGGGCCCGGCGCCGTTATTCCGCTTGCCCAGTACATCGAGACCCTGCCGAACGGGGTGCAGCACCGCATCATCGAGATGAGCGACAACGGCCCGCTTGACAACACGCAAGAATATGTCGTTCCCCCCGGCGATTATTTCATGATGGGCGACAATCGAGACAACTCGCAGGATAGCCGGGTCTTATCGGCTGTCGGCTACGTGCCGGCGGAGAACCTGATCGGCCGGGCGCAGTTCATCTTCTTTTCGACTGACGGGTCTGCCCGATTGTGGCCGCCGGAATTCTGGAAATGGCCGTTCGCGATACGTTACAGTCGGCTCTTCCACGGGGTGCAGGGCATCGACTAGCGCAGAGATAGCGTTTGTCCGCAGAGGATTTGGCGCAGGCAATCGGGTATGTGTTCACCCGGCCGGAAATCCTAAAACAAGCGCTGACCCATCCGAGCGCGCTCGCGCCCGAGTTTGGTCGCGGCCGGCGCGGCAGGAAACCCTTCCACCGCGGTTATGAGCGCCTCGAATTTCTCGGCGACCGGGTCCTGGGCCTTATCGTCGCAGATCTCCTGTGGCACCGCTTCGAGAGCGAGCCGGAAGGGCATCTGACACGCCGGCTGACCCATCTGGTGCGTCGCGAAGCAGTCGCCCGCGTCGCCGGCGCTATTGGGCTCGGGACCCATTTGCTGGTGTCGCCCGCCGAAAGGGCGGCGGGAGCTGCCGCCAACCCAGGAATCCTCGCCGATGTCTGCGAAGCTCTGATCGCGGCGATTTACCTCGATGGTGGTTTCGAAGCGGCGTCGACCTTCGTGCGCTGGTTCTGGCGGCCATTGATTGACGAAATGGAGGAGCCGCCACGCGACCCGAAGACCGCCTTGCAAGAATGGGCGCAAGCACGCGGGAAGGCTCTTCCGACTTACGAACTCGTTGGCACCAGCGGACCGGACCACGCCTTGCGCTTCATCGTATCGGTGAAGGTCGAAGGCCGCGATGCTGCGACAGCGACCGGTTCGTCGAAGCGCGTTGCCGAGGCGAGAGCCGCAGAGCTTCTGCTCGAACGGCTAGCCGCCGAGACTTGAGGAAATCGATCTTACCACATCAACGGACGGAGCAGGTCCCAGGTGTATCGCACCGCGGCGGCACCGGAAGCGTCGTTGCTGCCACGACCGGTGAACTCGGCCCCTCGGCACCGCCGCCAAGCGTGACAGTCACCTTGTAACGATAAGATGTCGAAGGGCGCAGGCCCAGATCGCCAAAGCTCGGTTGTGAAACCCAGCCGATGGGAGTAAAGCCGGCCTCGCCGTCGCTCGCCCGATTTACCTTATAGCCTTGAGCACCTGCGACCTGGGTCCAGGCAATCGCTACGCCAGTATCGGAGACATCATTCACGACGATCTCGGAGCCGGCCCCTGCGGTCGTCAGAGGGGCCGGATCGCGGACATACCCCCTCGTGAGCCGGTCGAGCATCGCTTTGACCGTCGTGATTTGCCGCCCGGACTTCACGGCATAATTAAAATTTGTGTAACCCCACCAATCCCAGCACCCGAATGGGTTGAGGGGAGTGAACGGATCGCTCACCGGATTGCCTGCGATGGTTTGGGGATAAAGAATGATCAGCCGGTTGGTGTCGGCCCATTCATTGTAGCCGGCGTGCTCGATGTAGCGGTCTTGGATGGCGTCGAAGTTTTGCTTGCAGCCGTGGAGTGCGATGTGCACCCGGCACGGTTGTAGAGCGGCGCAAGCCTCCGGGACGTAGACAAACCCGGTCTCGGCCATGCTGTAAGAAGCCGGCGATGCGGGAGACGTCAGCTCCCGCTGATCAAACGAGAGCAGCTTTCCAGAGAGCGCGCCGTAGCTCCTGGGGTTGAGCGCGCCATATATGTGCTGAAGAATAATCCCGGCTTGATCGTAGTCGCAGTCGTCGATGAAGTCGCCTTCGTTTTTGTTGCACGGCAGACCGTAATCGGCGGTGACCTGAGAATGGCCAGCGCCGATGGCGCTCTGATAGAACAAATTGCCGTTGCTGCCGCCGCTTAGGTAATGCAAATAGAAGCGGCGAGCGGCGTCTCCGACCTTCGGGCTGACGACCGAGTCATTGTAACCGGAAAATATATAGATCCGCTGATTTGCGGCGTTGTGCGGATCGTCGATGTCGCCGCGGCGCGCCCACTCGTCCGTCTTTTCGAAAACCGGCTCGAGGTCGGGGGGAGGTCCTTTCATGCAGGGTCCAGTCGCCCTGAGGTCGGGGCCGAAATTGCCCAAGAGACCGTCCGCCGCTGTGCCTTGCGCGCAATAATAAGGCCCACCGGCGATGACGCCGACCCCTTTTACTATTGACGACCACGAGACCCCGAATTGCACGGCCATGAAGGCTCCGGACGAAATGCCCGAGATCGAGCTTTCCTTTATGTCTGCATTGTAGGAGCCCAATGGCGGGGCGGCGACCGCAGCCAATCCCGGAGCGATGCAGAGCGCTGTGACGATCTGCGCCACGCGGATCAAATGGGCCGAAGTCCGAATTCGGTGCATGCGGTCTCTCCATTAGCAGTCAGGTGATCGCCAGCAGCCGGAGCGGCGGATCGTCCCAGATCCGCCGGCCGGTATTCGCGGGAGCGTGACGGCAGCCTTCCGAGCCGTATCGTCAGATCCTCGATACGGTCGTGAACTTCCGGACATGTCGGTCCGGGCTTTCTCCAGCCTAGCTTGCGACTAACGTCCTACAATGGCTGCGACGGCGCTGCACAGCACCGGTACGAGTATCGGACTTAGGTGCCAACCGGCTCGCAGCGGAAACCGTCCCCCCAGCGCTTGATGTGGCCGACCGAGGGCGACGGAAAGTGCATCGTGCAGCACAAGGTGGCAGTGTCGCAATAGCGTTCGAGAAAGGCGCGGCGGGTGGCCGAGGCTTGTTTCTGGTCGTAATCGACCCGCATCACGAGATCCGGATAGCGCGCCTGGATCGGCGAGTGGATCAGGTCGCCGGTGAACACAGCTAGATCGCCCCCGCGCCCTGCACAGACGGCGAAGTGATCCGGCGTATGACCGGGGGTCGGGCTCAGCCGGATGTGGTCGTCGACGGCGTAGTCACTGGTAATGAGCTCGGCCTTTTTGGCGTCGACGATCGGCAAAACGCTGTCCCTCATCGGGTCCAGCGGCGCCTCGCGATGAACGCCGTCCCAATATTCGTATTCTTTTTTCGAGAAGAGGTATCTGGCGTTGGGAAAGGTCGGGACCCAGCGGCCGTTCTCCAGTCGCGTATTCCAGCCGACATGGTCGCCGTGCAGATGCGTGCACATGACGATGTCGATATCGTCGACGGTGACACCGGCGGCCTTCAGTGCCTGCATCCAGTTGCTGTCGCTCTTGCGGTGCCAGGCCGGGCGATGCGGAAAAGATTTGTCGTTGCCGATGCAGGCGTCCACCAGAATCGTGTGGTGCGGCGTCTGGACGACATAGGATTGGAAGCACAGCACCGCCATGCCGGTTGGGTCGAGCGCCGCCGGCTCCATCCACGACCGATTTTCATCCAACAGTTCCCGGCTCAGGCTCGGCAGGAACTCCAGGATCGGTGTGAACCCCGCCTCCTGCTCGATGATCCGGTGAATGGTCATGTCGTTGACGGTGAAGCTCGTGCGCATCGCGGCCGGTCCTCGTTGAAGTCGTGGGTCAGGCCGATGCTAGCCCGCGACCATGCGGCTGGCAACGGAAACGGCCGCACCGATCCGCCGCCAATCCGCCAGCTGCTGCGGCCACGGGCGGTTGATGACCCCGAGCGGGCCGCAATGCCCGACGGCAAATACCCGGGTCTGGTCCTCGACAACCCAAGCGGAACCCGCGGCGCGCGAAATGCGTTGCGGCGCCTCTTCCAGCGCGAAAGCCGCTCGCACGGCGCGCCAGCCGGCATTGCCCATTCCTACGACGACCGGTGGCCGGAGATGCGAAATGAGCGGCAGGAGGTGTCGCTCCGAACACGCATCGATCCAGCTCGACCGAATGGGTGCGTTCATCGCCCCTTCTTTGATGCACAGGATGGAGTTGGTCAGAAAGACGGGTGCGCGGCGGTCGCACTGCGACGGGTGCTCCACTACAATCCCGGCCGCGCTCAGCAGCCGATAAAGATTATCGTTGGTCTTGTTGTCTGGTTCGTCGCGCCCGCGGCAGCGCACGAAATAGCGGACATTGCCGAAATCCTGACCAACGACAAGAAGCTGTGGGGTGCGGTGGCCGAGCCATAGCTCCCAATGGCTGACGACTTCGGGGTCGAAGTCGAATTCGGCGCAGCTCCTGATCTTGCCGGGATTGCGGTCGACACAGATGCGGCAAGCCTTGCGGGCCGCTATGAGTTCTTCAAATTCCGTCACTTTCGGCCAATGCCCGGACCCGCTCCGCGAGACGGCGAAGCGGGCCGTCCGCGAGGCCGAGCTGTTCGAGGTGCCGCACGGTATTCTCGAAGTAAGCGCGGCACGTGCCGCGCCGGCCGGCGGCGCCGAGTATTATGCGCGCCGCGTCGTCGAGCGGAAGCTTGCCGGCGTAATCTGCGCAATTTCGCAGCGCGGTAAACGCTAGCGCCCGGCGTGCCCCTTTTGCGGTGTGCACCTTGAGCAGGCGCGCGGCGTAGACCGGGCGGCCACTCATCTCGCGCTGCCAAGCCCGATCGAGCGCGTCCGCCGGCAGTTGCAACGCCGCGCCGCGGCAAGACCCGCCGCGATCGAGACCAAGGGTGAGTCCGGGATGTCCCGGAGTTCCCCGGTAATCGTAGGAATAGAGGCAAAAGCTGCGGTGGTAGCCGTGCAACAGCGCCTCCTCGGCCGTCGCATCGCGGACCTCACTGTCCCACAGCAGCGAGCCGTAGGCGAAAACCCAAGCCGCCTCCCCGCCGTCGCGCAACGCCGCGATCTCCGCCGGCATCGGAGGCGCCGGAGTTTCGCCGGGTGCTTTCCCTCTCCACCCCCGGGGGCGGAGAGCGGCGTTCAGCGGCACGGGATGCAATTCGGCTGGCCTCTAGGCAAAGGCGCGGCGGATGCGGCCCCAATCCTCGATCGCTTGCTCCTGGCCCGGCACGATCTGCACGGCGATCTCCGTGTAGCCGGCCTCGGCCAGCGCCGCTATGCGCTCCTTCAGCTCCCTCTCGGTCGCCGTGAAGGTCGTCAGGCGGATCAATTCGGCGGTGACGAAGGGCCGTTCCTCGGGCTTGACGAACATCAGATGGCCGCGGTGGTTTTCGAGATAGTGGGCGCCCTGCGGCGTGAATTTGCGCGCCAGCTCGACATAGCCCGCCACGGTTTCGGCGACCGCGGGCGGCATCGGCGCCATCACCGGCAGCCCCGCGAGTGCCGCGTCCGCTGCGCGATGTAACAGCATCGCCGCCCGTGGCCCGGCCTGCGCGACTGCGCGCGGCGAATCGGCGGGCTCTCCCTCATCCAGGATCGCGCCCCCGGTCAGAACCACTGCATCGAGCGGCTCCGCCTCGCGCCCCGCAGTGCGCCGGCGTTCCCGCATGTCCGCCATGGCTGTTACGCCGCCTTCGACATCTCCGGCCGTCGCGATCCAGCCTGCGCCGAACTTCGCGGTCAGCGCCCGCGCCCGCGGACCCGAGGCCGCGACGTAAAGCGGTATCGGGTCGCGCGTATTGATGAGCCCGAGCTCGGGGTTCAGCAGCCGGATCAGCCGCGGCTTGTTTTCGACTTCGAACTCGACGGTCTCCCCGCGCAACAGCGCGATCACGACGCGGCAGTATTGCTCCAGATCCGCCAATTTGATCGCGCCGAGCCCCATCGCGCGTCGTCCGGTGAAACCGGTGCCGACGCCGAAATCGATCCGCCCCGGCGCCAGTTTGTTCAGTGACGCAAAGGCATTGGCGGCGACCGGCGCAATGCGGTTCGACGGGATCAGCACCCCGGTGCCGAGCCGGATCTTCGTTGTCTTCATGGCCGACGCGGCCATCGCGACAAACGGGTCCGCGCTCAGCATCTGCGTGTCGTAGAACCAGGCGCGCGCAAAGCCCAATTCCTCGGCGCGCCGCACGACCCTCCAGGAATCGGCGTCGGTCGGGATCGCGATCGCAAATTGCATGGCCGGCATCTCCCGCCGACCCCGAAGCCTGAGGTCTAGCGCTTCGAGTATTGCGGCCGTTTGCGCGCCTTGTGCCGGCCGTATTTCTTGCGCTCGACGACGCGGCTGTCGCGGGTGAGGAAACCTTCGCTCTTCAATAACGGGCGCAGGCCCGGCTCGTAGCGGGTCAACGCCTGGCTGACGCCGTGCCGCACCGCCCCGGCCTGGCCGGAAAGACCGCCGCCCTTCACCGTGCACCACACGTCGAACTGGCCGAGCCGGTTGGCGGCGACGAGCGGCTGGTTGATCAGCATGCGTAACACTGGCCGCGCAAAATAAGTCGGGCTCTCGCGCCCGTTGACGTCGATCCGCCCGGTTCCGGGCTTGAGCCACACCCGGGCGACCGCGTTCTTGCGCTTGCCCGTCGCATAGGCGCGGCCGAGGGCATCGACCTGCGGCTTTACGTCCTCGGGAACAGACCGCGTCGGTACGGGGGCCGCCGGAGCGACTCGCGCCTGCTGCAACGCCTGGCGCAGGCTCCCCAAGCCTTGAAAGGTCTGCGGGCGTGGCGGGCCCGGGGGGTCGTTTTCGGCCATATCACACTCTGTTCTTGCGGTTCATTGCGGCGATGTCGAGCCGGTCCGGCTGCTGGCCTTCATGCGGATGGTCGGACCCGGCAAAGACTCGCAAATTCTTCATGACCCGGCGGCCGAGCGGTCCGCGCGGCACCATGCGCTCGACCGCCTTGATGATCACGCGCTCCGGGTGCTTGCCGTCGAGGATCGCGCCCTTGCTGCGGCCCTTGATGCCGCCGGGATACCCGGTATGCCAGTAGAAGATGTCGGCGGCGCGCTTGTTGCCCGTCAGCTGGACCTTCTCGGCATTGACGACGATGATGTTGTCGCCGCAATCCATGTGAGGCGTATAGGAGGGCTTGTGCTTGCCGCGCAGCCGCATCGCGATGATCGAGGCGAGCCGACCCAGCACCAGGCCGTCGGCATCGATCAGCAACCACTTCTTGTCGATATCCGACGGTTTGGCGGAGAAGGTCTTCATCGCTCTAACGGAAATGCCGGGCGGCCGGGAACTCAGCCCGAGCCGCGAAAGCGGGTCATGTAAGCGATCGACCGTCCAGGGTCAAGCAATGCTTAGCTGAGGAAGGGTCTTGCAATGACGTCAATACTGCTAGAGGAGCGCGCCCAAGGGGTTTTGCGCCTGATCCTCAACCGGCCGGAGGCGCGCAACGCCCTCTCGATAGAATTGATGATGGAAATCGTCGAAGCGCTCGGCCGCGCCGCCGAGGAGCGCGAGGCGCGGGTCGTCGTCATCGCCGGCGCCGGCCCTGCCTTCTGCGCCGGGCATGATCTGCGCGAGCTGCGCCTCGACCCGCGGCGCGAGACCTACCAGCGCATCTTCGCGCTGTGCAGCGAACTGATGCTGGCGATCGTGCGCTTGCCGAAACCGGTCATCGCAGAGGTGCAGGGCGTGGCGACGGCCGCCGGCTGCCAGCTCGTCGCCACCTGCGATCTGGCGGTCGCCGCAGAGGAGGCACGCTTTGCCACACCGGGGGTAAACATCGGCCTCTTCTGCTCGACCCCGATGGTCGCGCTGACCCGTGCCGTCGGGCGCAAAGCGGCGATGCAAATGCTGCTGACCGGCGAGTTGATCGATGCCGCGACAGCACACTCACTGGGGCTCGTCAACCGCGTTGTCCCGCGAGCGCGGCTGCGCGAGGCGGTCGACGCGCTGGCGTGGCAGATTGCCGCCAAATCCGCCTTTACCGTCAAGATCGGCAAGGAGGCGTTCTACCGGCAGGCCGAGCTCGACCTCGCCGCCGCCTACCGCTACGCCGCGGAGGTCATGACGACCAACATGCTGGCCGAGGACGCCGGCGAGGGCATCGACGCGTTCCTCGAGAAGCGCGTCCCCGTCTGGCACGACCGGTGAGGGCCCGTGGACCACGATGACTATTCGGACGCTTATCTGCGCGACATCCTGACCCGCGTGCGCACGATCGCCGTCGTCGGCGCAAGCCCGCGCCCCGGGCGGCCGAGCCACGGCGTGATGGCCTATCTGCAGCGGCACGGCTATCGGACGATCCCGGTCAACCCGAACGCCAGCGGCGGCGCGATCCATGGCGAGACCGTTCACGCGAGGCTCGCCGATATCCCGGAGCCGGTCGACATGGTCGATGTGTTCCGCCGATCGGTGTTCGCGGGCGGCGTCATCGACGAGGCGATTGCGGCTGGCGCCAAGGTCGTATGGATGCAACTCGGCGTGCGCGACGACACGGCGGCCGCCCGCGCGGAGGCCCGCGGCCTCAAAGTCGTGATGAACCGCTGCCCCGCCATCGAAATCCCTCGCCTCGGGTTGTAGAGGCCCTCACCCCGCTCGCGCGGAGCGAGGGGAGCGCACGACACCCTCGCCCCGCTTGCGGGGAGAAGGTTGGGGTGAGGGTAACTGGCGGTCGAATTACCTGAGCCGGTTAAGGTCTTTCTCGGCTAATTCAGCGTGGTCGACGCCGATGCGGCGCATGCTCGCGGAGATTTATTCCCCGATGCGGCATTTTGTCCTAAGCTGCAGGAGCTTCAGCGGCCGCTGCGGCGGCCGCGCCAAGTCATGCGAGGGCTGAGATGAACGTCGAGACCATACTGCGCGCCAAGGGGAGTGGAGTGGCGACAATCCGGCCTGATGAAACGGTCGGCGCTGCTGTGAAGGAGCTGATTTCCCGCAATATCGGCGCGCTCGTCGTCAGCGAGGATGGCCAAACCGCCGACGGCATCATCTCGGAGCGCGACATCGTGCACGGCCTCGCCGAACATGGCGCCGCTCTCCTCTCGCTCAAGGTCGCCGAGATGATGACCCGACCGGTCGTGACTTGCCAGCTGTCGGACAGCGTCGATCAGCTGATGGCCGAAATGACGAACCGCCGCATCCGCCATTTCCCGGTAGTAGAGGACGGCCGCCTGCGCGGCATTGTCAGCATCGGCGACGTGGTCAAGAACCGGCTCGACGAAGTCGAGTACGAGGCCCGCTCCCTGCGATCCTTCATCGCCGGCGCCTGACGGCTAAGCGCCTGGCCCGCACCTTCCCTCCCCCGCACGCAGGGCAGGGGTTAGGGTGGGGGCGGAGCGAGCCAGAAGCTTGTCGCGGCGCCGGGAGCGCGACAGGATGGCGGGATGAACCGCCTGCTCCAAGACCTGCGGATCGTCGAGATCTCGGCCTTTGTTGCGGCGCCGCTGGGCGGCATGACGATGGCGCAGATGGGCGCCGACGTCATCCGCATCGACCCGATCGGCGGCGGCATCGACTATGCGCGCTGGCCCGTGACGCGCGACGGCGCCAGCCTCTATTGGGCCGGCCTCAACAAGGCCAAGCGCTCACTGGCATTGGCCCTCGACAAGCCCGAAGGGCGCGAGATCGCCCGTGCTGTCATTACTGCACCCGGCGCCGCAGGCGGTATCCTGCTGACCAATCTGCCGCCGCCACGGGGGCTTGATTTCGCCGCCCTGAAAAAAGCGCGGGACGACCTCATTATGCTGCGGCTCGTTGGCAACCGCGACGGGTCGGCGGCAGTCGACTATACAGTCAACGCAGCGAGCGGCTTTCCGCTGGTGACCGGACAGGCCGGCGCTCCGGTTAACCACGTCCTTCCGGCCTGGGACATCGCCGCCGGGCTATACCTCGCGACCGGACTCCTTGCGGCCGAACGCCACCGCTCGCGGACCGGCCAGGGCCAGGAGGTCGTGGCGGCGCTCTCGGATATGATGCTCGCGACGCTCGGGAACCTCGGCTACATCGGCGACGTCCAGGTCAACGGCACCGCTCGGCCGGCGATCGGCAACGATCTCTACGGCAGCTTCGGTCGCGACTTCGCAACCGCGGACGGCCGGCGGGTCATCATCATCGCGCTAACCCGCCGGCAGTGGCGCGCAATCGGCGACGCCACCGGGCTCCGGGACCGGCTTGCGATGATCGGCCCGATGATGGATGTCGACCTCGACACCGAGGCCGGGCGCTACGAAGCGCGCGACGCGATCGGCGCGGTGCTCGCCCGGTGGTGCGCGAGCCATACCTCGAGCGAGATCAGCCAGGCTTTCACCGATAGCGGCGTGCTGTGGGGCCACTTCCAGGATTTTTTGCAACTGGTGCGCAGCGACCCTCGCTGCTCCGAGGCGAACCCGCTATTCGCCCTGGTCGATCAGCCGGGCATCGGCCGCTACCTGATGCCGGGTCTGCCGATGGATTTTTCCGCCGAGCCGCGAGGGCCAACGCGTCCTGCGCCGCGACTCGGTGAGCATACCGACGCAGTCCTAGCCGAAGTGCTCGGCCTTTCATCTGCCGAGATCGGCCGGCTTCACGACGAGCGCATCGTCGGCGGGCCGGGCGGTCGTTAGCCCGCTTCGCGCTCGCCGTCGCGCTGCCGCCATTCCAGCAGCAATTGGCGAACGCGTCGCGCGGTGCGCAGCTTGCGAGCAATGTCGGGGGCGAGGCGCAGATCGCCCTGGGCGTCGAGCCACCCGGCTTCGACATCGGGCGGCAGCTCGCGCATCGCCTCGGCGAAAGCCGTGAAAATCTCTTCGACCTCACGAGCATCGAGCTGCCGTTCCCTGGCCATGCCGCCACCTCTCCGGCCTCAACGGCGGCAAGACTAGTACAACCCTCCCAAAATACCGAGCTAGAACAGGGCCAGCTGGTCGCCCTTTTGCGGAGGCGGGCGGAACCGGGTCGTATCGAGGGACTGCGTCGTCCGTTGGTTGAAGTGGAGCTCGCGGCAGGCACGGTCGAAGCGCAGCCGCAGCATATCGGCATAGGGTCCCGTGCCGGTCATGCGCTTCGACCAGGCCGAGTCATACAGTCGACCGCCATGGGTCTGCGCGACGAGAGAGAGGACGTGGGCGGCCCTGTCGGGGAAATGCTCCTCGAGCCATTCCTTGAAGAGAGCCTTCAATTCCAGCGGCAGGCGAAGGAGCGTGTAGCCGGCCGAGGTAGCGCCGGCTGCACGTGCCTGTTCGAGGATCTGCTCCATCTCGCTGTCGTTGAGCGCCGGGATCATCGGGGCGCTCAGAACCCCTGTAGGAACGCCGGCGGCGGCAAGCGCGGCGATCGTCTCGAGCCGCCGCTCGGGTGTCGGGGCCCGCGGCTCCATGCGGCGGGCCAAAGTGCGGTCGAGGGTCGTGACCGAAATCGTCACGCTCGCCAGCCTGTCCTTGGCCATCTCGCCGAGGATGTCGAGGTCGCGCTGGATCAGCGCCGATTTGCTGACGATCGTTACGGGGTGCCCGAAGTCGCGCAGCACCTGCAGTATCGCGCGGGTGATGCCGAGGCGGCGCTCGACAGGCTGGTAGGGATCGGTGTTGCTGCCGAGCGCGATCGGGCGGCAGTAATATCCCTTCTTGCTGAGTTCGGCTGCAAGCAACGTGGCGGCATCGGGCTTGTAGAACAGTCGGCTCTCGAAATCGAGACCAGGAGACAGGCCGAGATAGGCATGGCTCGGGCGCGCGTAACAATAGATGCAGCCGTGCTCGCACCCCCGGTAGGGATTGATCGAGCGGTCGAAACCGATATCCGGCGAGTCGTTGCGGGCGATGATCGTGCGCGTCGAATCCACGGTCAACGTCGTGGTCAGCGGCACCGGCTCCTCGTCGGCGCTGCCCCAGCCGTCGTCGAAAGCGACGCGCCTTTCTGCCTCGAAGCGTCCGCTGTCGTTGCTGGCAGCCCCGCGCCCCTTGTGGGGCCTGGCTGTGGCCGGCATATCCATGCTGCCCATAATGTCTCACCGATGAGAACATTACAAGAACATCTTAACCGGCTAAATTCTCCCTCGCCCCGCTTGCGGGGAGAGGGTCGGGGTGGGGGGCAGCTCTCGGTAATCATTCCCACATTGAATGAGGCCGAAACGCTGGAAGGGCTGGTGGGGCCGCTGCGTGCGTCCGCGATGGTTAAAGAGGTTATCATTGTCGATGGCGGCTCATCCGACGGTAGCGTTTCGATCGCGTCGGAGGCGGGTGCCCGTGTCGTCGCGACCCCGCGTGGCCGGGGAGTTCAGCTCGCCGCCGGCGCCGATACCGCGGTGGGCGATTGGCTTTTGTTTCTACACGCCGATTGCCGCTTGGCACCCGGTTGGGAAACAGCCGTCGCCGCGTTCCTTGCGCCGCCGGAAGCAGCCAGCCGTGCCGGTTATTTCGATTTCCGGCTTGACGACCCGGCGCCTGCGGCTCGGCGCCTCGAACGGATCGTCGCTTGCCGCTGCCGGGTTCTGGCCCTGCCCTATGGCGATCAGGGCTTGCTGATCTCCCGCAGCCTTTATTGCGCAGTCGGCGGATTTGCCCCGCTGCCGCTGATGGAAGACGTCGATCTGGCGCGCCGGCTCGGTCGCCGCCGCCTCGCCCGGATCGGCGCACAATGCATTTCCTCGCCGCGCCGCTACCACCGGGAAGGATATTGGCTTCGTCCGCTGCGCAATCTTTTCTGCTTGTCGCTCTATTTCATTGGAGTGTCGCCCTCTCGTATTATCCAGCTTTACGACTGATGCAGCGCACTCTCGTTCTGTTCGTGCGAGCGCCGGTTCTCGGGCGCGGCAAGCGCCGTCTAGCGCGCGAGATCGGCGATCTCGCGGCGTTGCGCTTCGAGCGCTCGATGATCGCGCTCCTGTTGCGCCGCCTCGCCCGGGACGGGCGTTGGCGGCTGCGGATCGCGGTGACGCCGGACCAGGCCTGCCATCGTGTCCGTCATTGGCGCAGAGGGGTCGAGGCGGTCGGGCAAGGGGAGGGTGATCTCGGCATCCGCATGCGCCGCGCGCTCGCCGCCTGTCCCCCGGGTCCTGCAGTTCTCGTCGGGGCCGACATCCCGGCGCTGGGTGCCCGTCACGTCGCCGAGGCCTTCCGCCTCCTCGGCTGCCACGATCTGGTTTTCGGTCCTGCCGAGGATGGCGGGTTCTGGCTCGTCGGGGCGCGCCACCCGCGGCAAATGTCGCTTTCATTCGAAAGGGTGCGCTGGTCCGGCCCCCATGCGCTGGCCGACACGCTAGCCGGTCTGCCGCGGCGGATCAGAGTAGGGTATGCAGACAGGCTGGAAGACGTCGACGACGCGAACGCCTATCGCCGGCTCAAACCCAGCCGCTGGTTCTGACGTAGGGCGGAATGCGCTAACGCTTTCCGCCATACACTCTACTCGCTCAAGGTTTCAAATGTTCCTGCAGTCGCGGCATCAGCTCGACGAAATTGCACGGGCGGAAGCGGTTGTCGAGCTGGTGGACGAGGATACCCTCCCAGGCGTCGCGGCAGGCGCTCGGGGACCCTGGCAAGGCGAAGAGGTACGTACCGCCGGCGACCCCTGCCGTCGCCCGGCTCTGGATCGTCGAGGTCCCGACCTTCTCATAGCTGAGCCAGCGAAAGAGCTCGCCAAAGCCCGCGATCTCCTTCTCATAGACGCTGTGAAAGGCCTCGGGCGTGACGTCGCGTCCGGTGACGCCGGTGCCGCCGGTCGAGATCACGACATCGATGTCGGGATCGGCGATCCATTCCCTCAGTTGTGCGACGATCTGATCCTGCTCGTCGCGAACGATCTGCCGCGCTGCGATGCGGTGGCCGGCGGTAGTGGCGAGATCGGCGAGTGTGTTGCCAGAACGGTCCTGCGCCGCGTCCCGGGTGTCGGAAACGGTAAGCAGCGCGATATTGACCGGCAGGAAGGGTCGGGTTTCGTCTAGGCGCGGCATTGGTCGCTCCTTGTTCCGAATGTCACGCTTATATAGCGGCTCCCTGTCCGAACCGAAAATTGCCATAATCGCATGATACTCGATCGTCTGCGAGACGGCGCAGTGATTTGCCGGTCTGCGCGTTATCGTTGCCCGAACAGCGAAATAACAGCCAGGAACAGCCAGCAACAGCGAACAACCGCTGCGGCCGACGCCGGAACGTGAGGGCTGCCGCCACGCACACCGATGTGCCGGCTGTTTTTCGCCGGGAAAGAACAGCGGTATCAGCCGGCCTGCGGCCCGCGATCGGCGGCGTGCAGCTCGTCGAGACGGGAGCGGAGCGACAAGAGGTCGCGCCAGGTTTCGCGCTTGCGCTCCGGCGTGCGCAACAGGAAGGAAGGATGAAACATCGGCAGTGTCGGGACCGGCTGGTCGAGGCCCGGCACCGCGAGGTTAAACCAGCGGCCGCGCAGCCTGGTGATGCCCTGGCCCGGCGGCAACAAGGCGCCCGCGGCGGTGCCGCCGGAAAGGACCAGCACCTTCGGATGGACCAGCGCGATGAGGCGGAACACGAAGGGCAAACACGAGGCGATCTCCGCCGTCGTCGGCGTGCGGTTGCCGGGAGGACGCCAATAGACGACGTTGGTGATCAAGACGCCGCTGCGG
>Ga0126381_100003172_pt1 | contig 17940 bp, 14 predicted proteins | sample PanSoiMetPlot_28_FD_96465 | JGI IMG/M metagenome (GOLD analysis project Ga0126381, IMG submission 96465) | Tropical forest soil microbial communities from Panama - MetaG Plot_28 | ecosystem: Environmental > Terrestrial > Soil > Tropical forest > Bulk soil | place: Panama | collected 2016-02-17 | reverse complement strand
CAAGTATACAGGTGCCGCTCAACTAACACAAAGCGAGCGACCCTTCGCACCCCACGCCTTTTCCGCTGTCGCCTGAAGGCGACAGTCCCCAAGGCGTAACTTCTATGGACCGGCGAGATCGAAACGACGCATCCCCCCGTCCCCGCCTGCGATAATCTCAATTGTTCCCATCGAGGTTGACTTTCCATGTCTGCAAAAGCAGATCTGAGCCATGCAAGCGGCGTCCGGCTGCACATGATCGATCTGATCCGCAAGAAGCGTGACCGCGGTGTCCTCGATGCGCGCGAGATCGGTTCCATTGTGGCCTCTGCGGCGCAGGAGTCGATTCCGGCAGAGCAATTATCCGCGTGGCTGATGGCCGCGTGGCTGAACGGCCTGACGATCGACGAGACGCGCGCGCTGGCCATCGCAATGCGTGACTCCGGCGAGAAGTTCGATCCGTCACGGCTCGGCAAGCCTGCTGTCGACAAGCACTCGACGGGCGGCGTGGGCGACAAGACCAGCTTCCTGGTCGCGCCACTGGCGGCGGCGTGCGGAGTTGCAGTGCCGATGATCAGCGGCCGGGCGCTGGGTCATACAGGCGGCACTCTCGACAAGCTCGACTCGATCCCAGGGTTTCGATCTGCTCTTTCGCTGGCGGAATTCGAAGAGGTTCTACAGCAATGCGGCGCAGCCATCGTAAGCCAGACACCTACGCTAGTTCCGGCGGACCGCGTGTTCTACGCGCTGCGAGACAGGACCGCAACTGTGGAGAGTCCGGGACTGATCTGCGCGTCGATCCTGAGCAAGAAGCTGGCTGCCGGGCTCGATGCCCTGGTACTGGACGTGAAGACCGGATCGGGCGCATTCCTGCGCAAGTGCTCCGATGCTGAATATCTTGCGGCACTGATGGTGGCAACTGCAGAAGCGGCCGGAACACGCACCGTTGCGCTACTAACCGACATGGGGCAACCCCTCGGTCGCGCAGCGGGCAACTGGATTGAAATTGCCGAGTGCGTGCAGCTATTGCGCGGCGAATCACCCGACGGAAGCGACGATCTGCGGGAACTTTCGCTGCGGCTTGCCGGGTGGATGATTCACCTGGGCGGCAAAACGGAAACCCCACAGCAGGGATATGTCGCGGCGGTAGGAGCCCTCGCCGATGGATCGGCTTTGAAGAAATTCATGCAGATGGTCAAGGCGCAGGGCGGCGATCTCGTGGTCTTCGACGATCTCAAAGCCTCGCACAAGCCGGGTGCAACACTCGTCCTCAACGCATGGGAGGGCGGATACGTGGCCGAGATGGACACGATGGAGCTTGGCTGGGCGGTGCAGCGGCTCGGCGCCGGACGCGAGAAGGCCGGACAGGCCGTCGACCCACACGCGGGCATTGCGTTCCACGCCAAGCGTGGCGCACGCGTCGAAAAAGGCCAGCCTTTCGCCACCTTGTACGCGACCAGCGAAGCTATGCTTGCGGAGCCGGTCGATCGCATTCGGCGGGCGATTACGTTTTCGGCGACGCCGCCGGAGAATGGCGTTCCCCTCGTCAGCCGCATCTTTGTCCGCGAAATCGCAGAGGCCTATCTGCGGGATGCGGTAAGGTAGAAAAAACAGCTGTTAGCTTCTAGCTTTCTAGTCTCTAGCTCTGCTTGGACTAACGAGGCGTCCTTGACCCAACGGACCTTGCTATGCGAGGACGAGCCCAAAGCTGGGAGCTAGTAGCTGGAAGCTTTTCCTTTGGAGCGTTCGTTTGGCGCGATTCACGGGTGTGCTGGGCATACTGGCCGTGCTGCTGGCGGCGTGGGTGTTTTCGACCGATAGACAGCGTATCCGCTGGCGCACGGTTGCCTGGGGCCTCAGCCTGCAGCTGGTCTTCGCATTTGTCGTGCTGCGCTTCGACTTCGGGCAGCGCGCGATGTTCTGGGCCGGAGGCGTCGTCACGAAGATGCTGAGCGCCACGGCGGCCGGAACAGCGGTCCTCTTCGGCAAGCTTGGCACGCCCGATACTTCGCTCGGATCAATATTCGCATTCCAGGTGCTGCCCACCGTCATCTTCATCTCGGCATTTTTCGCTGTGATGTACCACATCGGGCTGATGCAGGTCATCATCCGCGGCCTTGCGTGGGTCATGCTGAAGACGATGCGCATCTCGGGCGCGGAGAGCATGAACGTCGCAGCGTCCATCTTTATGGGCCAGACCGAGGCGCCGCTGACTATCCGGCCGTTTCTGGCCGGCGCCACGCGCAGCGAGCTAATGACGATCATGACCAGCGGTATGGCACACGTCTCAGGCGGCATCATGGCGATGTATATCGCGCAGGGTATCGAGGCGCGGCATCTGCTTTCAGCCGTCATCATGACGTCACCAGGCACGATTCTGATAGCCAAGATGCTGGTGCCTGAAACAGAGGTTCCGGCGACCGAAGGCAAGGTCGTCATTCCCAAAAGCGAAGAGCACAAGGAAGAGAACCTGATCGGCGCGATTGCGCGCGGCACCATCGATGGCGGCAAACTTGCTCTCAACATCGCCATCATGCTCATCAGCTTCCTCGCGCTTGTGGCGCTGCTCGACATGTTGCTCGCCTGGATTCACATCCATGCCGGTTTCCACTGGATTCCCGGCAGTCTCGGCGAAATTCTCGGCTACGTCTTCTGGCCAGTGGCCTGGCTCATCGGCGTCCCGGTGCAGGATTGCAGCCTCATCGGCAACCTGCTCGGCACGCGCATGGCGCTCAACGAGGTCATCGCCTACATCGCGCTCGGCACGCACAAGGCAACACTGCTGCCGCGCTCGTTCACTATCGCAACATTTGCGCTGTGCGGTTTCGCAAACCTGGGCTCGATCGGCATGCAGATCGGTGGCATCGGCGCGCTCGTTCCCGAGCGCCGCAACGACCTTGCCCGCCTCGGCGTCCGGGCGATGCTGGCTGGAACGATGGCCAACCTGATTTCAGCATCAATCGCTGGAATCTTTCTGGGCTGAGGGTCAAATTCTTCGTAATCTTCGGCCAGCGGACGGTAACTCCGGTTTGCGGTCACTCCGTCGAAAATCGTCGTTGAAGTGCCCGATTTTCATCCATATGGGTGGGTCGCAGACCCATGCGTAACTCGCCCAGAACCGCTATTGCACTCGGTTCAGGTCCTGAATCCAGTTGGTTTCCCACGTCTTACCACCATCAGGCGAGTACGCCTGCTCCCAGTGACACGAGCCAGGAGTGATCTTCGACCATATGAACCTCATGCGGATTGGCTTTCCATTCTCGGTGATATCAGCGTAGAAAGTGCCGACGCCATTATGGAATCCACCCTTCACGGGCGGGTCCATGGGTGCCCCTGGGAATCGACTATCCATCCACCAGATCGACCACTGACCCGACTTGGGATCGAACGATCGCGGCGCCACGCCGCGATAAGCTCCGCCCGGTACATCGAATTCGTCGTCGTCAACATTGGCGTACCCATCCATGAGTGGTTGGCTGAAGAGCGTTCCCTCAAACTCAACCCACTCATGACTGTTGGCGCGAGTCGCTTCTTTAGCTTCCGATGATGAACTTGCCAACGACCAAATAGGAAATCGAAGTCATGGAGGCCCGGAACGGCGGCTTTCGATTGACTTGTCTTATCCTCGTAGCCTGCACCCCGGGAATTTGGTGCTGATAGAAGGCATACGCAGAGCACCGTCCAGTGCAGGGTATGTCTGCAAACCAGTGTCTTCATGAAGCCAGCGTGCGGTCATGCAACTTTCTTTGGCGATCTAAAAGCGAAGGGACGGACCGGAGTGGTTACGAGATGGTCCGGGTCATTGCGTTTTTTGGGGGGAGGTCTGGAAAGCGTTGCTCACGATGGAGAAGACGCCTGACGACACCGGTGGTGGAACCTGCTTCGCGATCAAGACCGCTAAAACAACGGTGATGATTAGACCGCCCCTGGCCCTGAAAAACCGCAACGTCCGGTTTGCCGGTCCATCGGGACATACGGTTCAGTTCCCAGAAGCCGACTTTTCATCACTGATGTTCGAAAAGGCGCTTGACCCTGCCCTTACGTCAGGGTCAAACATATCCAAAGTGAGACCCATGAGCGCCTTCCGCATCCAGGAGTTCGCAAAACTTGGTGGCGTTACTGTACGGGCATTGCATCACTACGACCGGCTTAAGCTTTTGTCGCCCGCGCATCGTTCTGAGCGAGGTTACCGGCTCTACTGTCACGAGGATCTCGGCCGCCTGGAGCGGATTCTTGTGTTGCGGTACCTGGGGCTTTCGTTGCGCGAGATTGCCTCACTGCTAAGCCGGGGCGCCGCCGAACCGCTGACGATCACGCTTGCGCGGCAGCGGGCGGCGCTGCGTGAGCGGCGTGACGGCCTGGATCGCATCCTGCGGACCATTGAACATGCACAACTACGCGCACAGGATCCTGCGGAACCCGAGTGGCTTCTCTACCAGACCATCTTGAAGGAGATACACATGCAAGAAGCCAAAGACTGGAGGGCGAAATACTATAGTCCGGAGGCCTTCGAGGCGCTTCGGTTGCAGCGGGCAGCCATGACGTCTGAACAAAAGGTTGATGCTGGGGCGCGCTGGCGGGCTTTGTTAGCCGATGTTCAGAGCGCGCTTGATCGCGAGGTGCCGCCAGACAGCGCCGAAGGCCGGGCGCTCGTCGCGCGCTGGATGCGCCTGGGCGACGAGTTCACGCTTGGAAATCCTGAGATTCTCAAGGGCCACCAACGGATGTATGAGGACGAAAGCCACTGGCCGGATGATGAGACGGCTGCCATGCTCCGGGCGGTCAGGCCCAAACCCGAGTGCCAGGCCTTTTTCAATAAGGCGGTTCAAGCCTGCCTGCGGCACGGCTGATTTGTGAGCCGCTCCAATCAAATGGAGCGGCTCGTTGCATTCCTAATTTCTGGTTTGTCGGCAAACCGGAAGTTTCCCGCCGCCAGATCGCGCCGCTCCCCCCGTGACCGTGATCACTTCGCTCAGTGCAGTGGATTCTTCCTGCGACCGGGGTGATGCCTTGCTGGAAGCCGAGCACCGGTTGCGACGCTAATCGGCCTCCCCCTTCCACGCCCCCTGTTGGACTCCGGTTGCGACAGGGGGATTTTTCTGTGTGCGCTCCAGCAACTTCAAATGCCTGTCATCTACTGTTAACAAGTTGGTTGTGGAAAAGCCGGTTTAAATAATGAGATCTGTGCGATGATCAAGGTCACCTGTCGGCAGGGTCCTCTTTGTTCGCAACGCACGTCTCTCCCCCCTTGCAAGGAGACCACCATGGGCACCATTCTGCCTGATCTCTTCGACTCACCTGCGCATCGCCTCGCGTTGGTCCTTCAAGCCACACGCTCGCTGATTGTCGGACTCACTCCACAAATCCAAGACCAACGGTCATTGCGTCTCTTGGATTTCGCACTGCTGAATGCCATCACAGATCTTGAAGACATCGACACGCTGCCACCCGGAGCGTGTTCATGCACGGCGTCACAGGTCGATGACGCGCATCGCAGACAACTCGGCAGATGTGACGGTGACGTCGATTCACGTCGTGGGTGAGTCGCCAAACCGGAACACCTCGCCCACAGTGCTTTGTTATCTCGCAAGACAGGCGGTCCCCTGTATCCGCCCGAGTGCGTCTGTGATTCGCACCTGATGAATCAGGGAGAGAGGTAATTTTCTGACTTTGCCCGGAACTTGTCGGTAGGACATTTCTCTTCCGCCTAATTCGGCGTTTGTGCTAGTCTTCGTGTGCTCCCCACAACCACAAGATTCCGAACAGGAGGCAAGGTGCGCTTCGACTGGCTCAGTTTTGTTTTTGGGTTCATTTTGGCGGCGATATTTTTGATCGTGTTGCAGGTATTCCTCGCCCGACTTCGATGGAAATCGTTGAACACCCCACTCAAGCATTACGCCGAAAATCTAGCGCACACTGAGGACAGTAGGTGAACGATTCGTCTACTCGAAGGCCGCCAGAGCGAGTTCAAAGGACTGGTGCCGATGCGGCCGGGACCAGCAAAAAACGAATACCTAAGAATTGGGGGCGAACCAAATAGGATCGTGGACCGACTCAGCTTCGGCTTTCCTCCAGACCTTGCGTTCACCGCCGATACCAACCAGCAGAAAGGACGGCACGAGCAGCCACTGAAATGCCCCGTGGTGGACCAGCAGCATACCCAGGAGTGCGCACGGAAAGAGCGCAACACCGAAACCGAGCAAGATGATCTCCAGTCTCTTTTTCATTTGGGCAGTATGCCCGGCAATTAAGGCCCGTGGAATAGTACCTACGTGGTAATGGCCGCAAACCTTTGGTGGAGGCCAGCACCGTCTTTTATGGCGGCACTGCAGGTCAGGCACCGCAGATCAGGGACTCAACCCCTCGACTGCGAATTTGAAAACCCTTACGTGGATGCACTCGTGTCTATTTCGGAAAGCAATATCCTTGCGCCAGAAAGCAACACAAGCTCCCAGCCGAATTTACACCCCGCGTCAAGTATTGCGTCGTCTAGTTCGTCTATACCGCAACGCGTCTCAGGGTCGCATGGATTTGCTGCACATTCGTTCAGCGGAATGCTCATCGAGAATCCTGCAGGACCAGAAATGAACAATATCGAATCATTCATCGCCACGATAGCGCCGTTGCCATCAACCACGAGCCCTTCGATGGTGACACTAACCAAGAGGTTGGTGCGCTGGTTCATCCAATCCGCGAAGAATACAAGTGCGCCATCGTGCGAAGAGCTCATGTTTTGTATGCCTTTGGTGGATCGGCGGTGGGGATTGGGGCAATGATAACGCCTCAACCTAACCCGCATCCGGGTCAAAACCCTTACTTCTCGTGCGTGGTCGAAGCCCGAAACGATTGAATTTCGACGTTTCCCTCCCACCATCGAATGGTTATAGTTGTTGCATTCCGTCTCCGATGCCCCGGAGGACGATGCGTGGCGAGAGCAATCTGCTTCCTCGCGGCCATTCACCGGACCGTCAGCCTGCCGGTCCAGCGGTCCCTTGTGCGAAAATCACCCCTCCTCACAATGCTTCTGGCGGTATTTTCGGTGTTTCCGCTGCGCGCGCAGTTCATCGCCGCGCCGCAGTTGGGCGGCCCGATCACGATTACTTCACTGTGGCGGTTCCACACTGGCGACAACCCGCAGTGGGCTTCTCCCACCTTCGATGACTCGCAATGGCCTCTGCTCCACATGGACAAGCCATGGAACGTTCAGGGTTATGGCGGGTATTCAGGTTATGCCTGGTATCGGATTCGGCTGCAACTACCCGCGAGCAAAGAGCCACTCGCGCTGGGACTTAATAGGGTGCGCAACTCAGCAGAAATCTATGCTGACGGAAAACTGATCGGAGTGATGGGACGGATGCAGCCCGCTCCTGATTGGCTAAACAGCTTGCCGCGAAACATCGCAGTCGTTCCCCTCCCGGCGGAACTGTACGGAAGAACCATTGAAGTGTCGATGAGAGTCTGGCAGTCCCCGCGGTCTGCGCGCTTTTTCGGCGCAGGTTCGGCGGACCCTCCGCAACTCGGAACTGAGCAGGCAATTCGCGCGTTGCACCATCTTGCTGTCAATCAGTCCCTGCTTACGTACCTTCCCGACCTTTTTGTGGGTCTTGTGGCCGTGGTGATCGGCCAGATCAGTTTCGGCCTTTTCTTTCTGCGTCCGCGCGCAACGGAGTACGCCTGGGCCGGCCTGTACCTCTTGGGCGAAGCACTGATACGAGGGTTCGACCTTTATCGCCACGTATACGAACTGCCAGTGTATGAATCAGTATTGGCGATTGAGTCCATACGCGCGTGTGTGACCATCTGCTGGCTTTTCCTGATTTGGGGATTCATGCATGCCAGAACAGACTTGCTCCTCCGCGCAGGTATCTTGCTGGCCTTCTGGCCTCCGCTGGCGACGCTCCTCGTGGATTGGGGATTTGCGACAATCGCAGAGGTGTATGTAATTAGGGCTTTCGTCGCCCTGTGCATCGGTATCCTCATCTTCGTTCGATTGGTTCACTGGGCTAGGCAAGGTAATCGGGACGCGCAAGTATTTCTGGTGCCCTTCCTGCTGTACAGTGTGATGGACGTGGTCCGATGGATTCGTGGAGCGTTCTATTATGCCGGCTTGTCCAACACATACAGCGGTCTAGAGCTGTATAGAGGAGCCTATTTTACTGTTACCTGGGACAGGGTGGGATTCCTCCTGTGTTTTCTTGCCATCGGCGCGGTGCTAGTGCGGCGATTTACCCACTCCGCGGAGCAGGAACAGAGGCTTGCTACAGAGATGGAATCTGCCCGGCAGATCCAGGCGCAACTAGTGCCTGTTGATCTTCCGCACCTCTCCGGCCTCAACATCGAAGCCGCCTACTTGCCCGCGGCTGAAGTGGGCGGCGACTTCTACCAGGTGCTCGAACAGGGCGACGGCTCTGTTCTGCTCGTGATCGGAGACGTGTGCGGCAAGGGACTGAAGGCTGCGATGACCGGGATGCTTGCCATCGGAGCGATCCGGGCGCTGGCCTCACAGGGATTTGATCCGGGATGGTTGCTCACGCGCCTCAATCGGGAGATAGCTCGTTCGCAGAACGGCGGATTTATCACCTGTATCTGTGCCCGCGTCTGCCACGATGGGATGATCACACTCGCCAATGCGGGCCATCCGGCGCCTTATCGCAACGGCGAAGAGATCCAGCTGAAATCCTGCCTGCCGCTGGGCATAACCCCAGAGGTTGAGTATGCCGAAACCAACGTCCAACTCGCTCACGGTGACTGTCTCACTTTCCTCTCCGATGGTGTGGTGGAGGCTCGTGGGGAAACGGGCGGGTTTTTTGGCTTCGAGCGCACACGAGAGATAAGCAGGCAATCAGCGCGGGCCATCGCCGACGCCGCCCAACAATTCGGCCAAGAAGACGACATCACCGTGTTGACGCTGTCTTTCACGCCTTTGGATGTTGTGCCTGCTTGAGGCACTAGCACTTCCCTACGGAACCTCCTTGCACTTTGACCTAGCGCCTCGTCTAGGCGCTAGGGCATCATCTGGAGCTCTTGTCACCGGACTCGAACACGAGGTGTTTTTGGAAGAATGGCAGAACCTCCGTAAAGATGCGACCATCTTCACCCCAGTTCGCTTCGTTCCAGATTCCGTTGTACTCTTCTGCTTCGTGGACAATTCCGAACTCATTCAACTTACGCGTGAAGGCCTGGTTGGCGTACACGTGGTCAAAGTTGGCATCGTTGCGAGTCCAGTCAAACTTAAGACCTCGGAGTGACTTGAGGTTGTCTGCATATTGAGCAATCATTGTCTCCAAATAAAAGTTGCTGCGGAAGCGGTTCATCATTGCGGCATCGATGGCCAACTGGCCGTTTTCCTCGCGTGCCAGCAGATCGATAAACAGAGGCGGTTTGTCGGGATTGGGCAGATGAGCTTGAAACATGGTAGTGAAGATCCGTGTGCCTCCATCTTTCTTCACGTCCTCCATGGATTTGGCATCGGCCAAAAGATCCCATTTGGGTATTGCCGCACTGAGACCGACACCTGTCCCAGTCCCCACAGGGTGCATTGCATACACGGCGCCGAAGACATCTGGATGACGCATGCCGAAGCGGATCGCTCCATATCCTCCGATGAAAATTCCGGCGATGCCTCGCGAGTCTCTGCTGGGTAGGGTTTTGAAATTGGCATCGATGTATGGCACCAGCTCTTGGACCATGAAATCTTCCCAGTTGCCCGTTACAGGGGAGTTGACGTACCACGAGGTTCCGAGCGGTGTATTCATATCCACCGCAACGAGGATGAATCTCCTGATCACACTGCCCGCAATGGCTCGATCAAAGAGATCCCTAGCATCTCTGTGATCAAAATCGAATCGATAGCTATCCTCAAAAGGATTGGGAAGAAAATAGATCACCGGGTAACGTTGCGTCGAAGGCTCGTCGTATCCGGCAGGGAGATAAATCAGCATATGTCGCACTGGATCAGTGCCGATTTTGTTCTGTGCGATATTCTCAGACCGGAGTGTCCGGCTGACGACATTACTCGCGGAGGATTGGGCGCAGAAGCTGTTTGCGCTCAAACACAGGAGCGCAACGAGGAGCGCCAGGCAGAGCACTCGCTGAACCCTCCTGACGATCATGCTGCCGCACTCTTTTTCGTCGCTGCCCTACGGTAAGCGGTGGCAACGATGTACCAGGATGGCCACAGCAGTGCCGCGTCACATAACCAGAACCTTCTGCTCCAGATGGGAGCCATCCACATAGTCATAGCGATTGCCAGAGCGGCGGCAATACTCAGCCTGATGCGCATGGTTCGGATGCCTTGCCAGACGCCTAAAACCGCTGGCAGGACGAAGAGAAACAGGCTGAGCCTTGGCAGAGATTCGATTCGAAAGCGGAAGAAACAGAAAAGGCACGGCAGAAGACAAGAGAAGCCGGTCAGCCAGAGTGTTTTGTGGGAAATAGAGCTCACTACAAAACCCGCACTCCACGATGCACAGGCCAGCAGAAAAGCTATGGACAGGCAATTCAGGACATCGTGCGTTGCGACCATTTGCCAGCGCATACGCTGAATTGTTGAGCTAACAGAGACAGACGTGCCCATCAGAACAAAACTGGCTGGCAATGCCAGGCAGAAGATCGCCACCCATGGACGCCAGCTGTTCAGCCGTTGCAATTGGCGGCGCGCCACCAGTCCCACTATCTCCCGCAGGCTGCACCACGCAGCTGTCCTCGATTCGATCAGGTCGCCCAAGGCGACCTCGCGTTCCGCCGGAGTCAGTGACAGAGCCAGAACTCCGATGATCCTCCACGCGAGACGTGTCATCCAGCGTCCTCCGTGTCATGTACCGCCCATGGCGCCCGATTGCTGATGCGGATGATGGAGCTATAGAAACTTCTTGCGGCGGCTCTGCCGGCCGGGGTCACACAGACCATCCTTCTCGAACGACCGCCGCGTTGAGGCGTACCTTCTGCCATCCATGTACGAACTAAACCCTTGGCCTCGAGCCGGTCGAGGGTTGTATACAGTGCCCCTATCGAACAGTTCCGGCCAGTAGCCTGCATAATCGATTCGCGCATCGCGGCACCGTAGGCGTTCTCACCGAGATTGGCTGCGGCCGTGATCAGAAGGTATTCGAACTCACCAAGCATTACAACTACATTGTGATTATAATAGCCAACGCCGTCAACGAAAAAGAAAGTTCATCTGACGACTTCAGGGTAATTTGCAGATCTTGCAAAGGATCGGCAGGGGCTTCACCTTGGAAATTTCTGGTTCGCCGGTCACTCCCTCGGAACGGTGCAGCTACTTGACTGAAATACTCTCGTAAGAGATTGCGATGTTGTCGCTCTGTTGAGGGCACGTTGGAAAAGCCGGAGCGCGCGAAGGAGGGGTATAAGACTTCTCTATGCAGCTGTCAGAACTTGGAGAACGCATCTGCATTCTAGGACCATCCAACAGCGGCAAATCGACACTCGCTGACGCGATTGCCAGAAAATGTGGGCTCACGGCGGTTCATTTGGACCAGCTCCATCATCTACCAAACACGAACTGGAAGGTGCGCCCCGCAAGCGAATTTCTCGCTTTACACGATGAAGCGATCGCCGGTGATCGATGGGTAATCGACGGAAATTACTCCAGGTATTTCCCTCAACGGTTTCAGCGTGCGACCGGGGTCGTCCTCCTAGATGTCTCAACTATCACGAGCCTATTTCGCTACATCCGTAGAACTATCACTAATGGCAGGAGAGTAGGCGCCTTGGAAGGTGGGCAGGACAGCATTAAAACCACCATGCTTTATCACATCATGATTGTGAGCCCGGCAAATCGAAAGCGTTATGCGGCTCTATACCGGCAGCTTCCTCTGCCGAAGGTGTATTTGCCATCCATTCGTGCGATCGACGCGTGTTATCGCGATTGGGGGTTAGAACGCGCGTTCCCAGAGCTCGTCGAACCCCAAAGGCTCTGATTGCTCTCTGGAACCTGAAATCATGCGGCTTGCGAGGGCTCAGCCGACGATCGCAGTAAGGCCAAGAATACCGTCAGCCAGAGCCTGATCTCCTTCGATTTGAACCTGTCCGCGAACTGAGTCCCGGACGATTCCCTTCGTGAAAACGCGCCACGCTATTGCCTGCGGCAAGGTCACCCTGCACGCAACTTTGTTGGGGCTTTCCCTCACAAAACTCCAGTGGTCTGTTTCCTTTGACAGCACCCACTTTCCTCCACATTCACCGGAGATCTCGAGAAGGATACTCGTGCCTACAGGAGCATCCGTGTGCCTATAGGCAAACGGCAAACCCCGCACAAAGCAGTCCAGGACGGGATTATAGAGTTCAGGCGTCATAAGGCCAGGCCGGGCGGTGGCGAGCCGGATTTGCTGTTGGTGGTGCCAGCGCTCCGTCAATTCGCGGGCGGTATCGAACCAATTGAGGGATGTCTCTTCCCCGGCCCAGCTGACATTGAAAGCAGCGCACCCAAAGGGATCTAGGGATTCGTGGAAGTCAGCTGATTGATGACAGGCGATCGTCATCAGTTCGATCAGAACGACCGGACTCAGACGGCTGTATACCGCAACACCTTCCTGATTCAGCCTGTTGACAAGGGCAATCACGTCCTGCGGGGATTGAGGCTTGGCGTGCCCTACAAAGCAGGAGTCCCGAACCAGCGACAGCTTGCGGAGAACTGTGTCCAGGAGATGTGCCGCAACATCCCGGACCTTCCACTGTGATGCGATGGTCTGCAGATTCCACTCATTTGCGGTGAGCGATTGCAGCAAGTCTATGAGATGCCCGTCCACCTTGCGGAGCAGATGAGCGCACAGAATCGGGTCACAGCCGCGCAGTTGAGCATCTGTTTCCATAGGCCCCAATTTAGCAAAGTGCGCTCCCGACGGACTCTCGGCTATAACGCAGACCGTCGAACTCTTGAGCATGTCTTTCAGGCTGAACGATGTTCTCCTCCGCCTGCATCCATTACGCCCTCAAGCTCCACAAGGCCAGATAAGCGCGACCTGCTGAGCCTGTTTTCCACAGGAAGCGATCAAGGGGCGGATAGTCGCTCAGAATTTTATTGGAAAAAAGCAGGCGTCGTGTTACACACTGTTCTCATTCCGATCCTCCCTCTTTTCGCAGTTCTCCGTGATCACGGTGCCACTCTCGGTTGACGGGTTAAGGCAGCTTTCGAAGTCTACGGTCCCCCTAGTTTCCAAACGTCGCAAGTCACTGCAGCTGTGAGGAGAATATGAATCGACCTATTTGGAGGAGTGTCGCGCAGTCAGTATTTGTGTCTTTGGCCGTACTCATTGGTTCGCTGGACGGTCACACACAACAGACGCTGGGGTCCTTGAACGGTACGGTGGTTGACTCATCCGGAGCAGCGGTAACAGGAGCAACTGTCATTGTCACAAACGTTGCAACGAATTACACCGCGACCACCACGACACAAGGCACCGGATTTTACCAGGCGTTCAATCTGCCGATCGGCACCTACACGGTGAGGGTCAGTCACGACGGCTTTCAGACGACGCAGCTCAAAGAAATTCAGGTGCAGGAAGCACGCACCACAACTGCCAACGCAACATTGAGGGTCGGGCAGGTGTCAACCTCTGTTGAGGTGATAGGGACGCCGCTTCTAAATGCAACGGACGCGACGAACGGCTACACGCTGGACAGCGCGCAGATCGACCTGACGCCACTGGCGACGGGAAGCCTTACTCAGGTGGCAGTATTGTCGCCGGGCGTGAACGCGGAGTTGCTTTCGAACCTGGATTCGAATGCGGGCATTGGCAACCAGCCGATCTGGGCCAACGGACAGCGTGATACGTCGAACACGTTCCAGGTGAATGGTGTTGATTCGACCAACCTGTTTAATGGCAAGAGTTCGAGCGGTGACTCTTCGCAGCGGTACAACTTCAACATCGGAAGTGCACCGACGGTGGGCGGATCGTTTTCCGTAGGCACGTCGGTCTATGGATCGAATGGAAACAGCCTGCCTTCTCCTCCACCGGAGCTCACGCAGGAACTGCGCGTGAACGCATCGATGTATGACGCGCAACAGGGCGCTACGAGTGGTGCGCAGATCGACGTGAACACAAATACCGGCACCAATAACTGGCACGGCCAGTTCTACGGCTCGTACGCCAACAACCTGATGAACGCCTCCCCGTTCTTCTTCAACCAGGCCTATCAACTCTCTCAGAACGGCATTGGCGTCTTTCCGGCTTCGCTGGTCGACCCGTGGCTTCGCCGTTGGAGCGCGGGAGCCACCGTCGGCGGTCCTTTGAAGACTAACAAGCTGTTCTTCTTTGGCGCCTACGAGCGTACCTTCAACGAAGACCAGGCAACGGGACTCTCCGAGATGACGGTTCCGACCGGTTTGACTGATGACCGGAGCACATTCGGCCTGGAGGCCGCCGATAAATCATGGTGGGGCAATACGATCCAAAAGTGGAGCCCCGTCACGATCGATCCAGTTGCTCAGACTCTGTTGACGGCCAAACTGCCCGACGGACAGTACCTGATTCCGTCGGCTCAATCGAGCGCGTCCTATAACCCGAGCCTGCCCAATGCGTACCTGATCGGGACATCCCGGTTGAGAACAGATCAGGCCACGGTCTCGCTTGACTACGACCTAACCAAAACAGATCGCGTTGAGGCGAAGTACTTCTTCCAGAACGCGCCGGTGACGCGTCCGTTTGGCTACTCTGCCGTACCCGGTTTCCCAGTGACGGCCCACAATGGTGCGCAAGTGTTTTCGCTCGGCAACACCATCTCGATCGGCCCAAGGCTGAATTGGGAGCAGCGTCTCGGATTTGTGCGCATGGGCACTTTCAGCGACTATAAACAGACGTTCCCGGGCGGGAACCTTGGTGTTTCGGGCGCACAGACAACAAACCTGGCGCCAAATGTGCTCCCCGGAATACAGATCAACAACTTCGCTTACAACGACACCTATGCACCGAGTCTCTATACGGGCCCGGCTGGAGTTCCCGGCGCTTTCGTAAATATGGGCTACTACCAGAACCGAGTGAACCCCTCGACCAACGTGATCTTTACAGCGGGTAAGCACACGATCGTTGCTGGCGGTGGATACAGCTACACCCAATTGAACCTCACCAACAACCGGACCGGCCACGCCCAGGTCGTCGTCAACGGATTTGACAACTTTCTGCAGGGCATCGTGCGCAGCGCAACTGTTGTTGAGAGCATTGATCCCAACACGCACCGCAACAACGCGGATCGGTACTACCGCACCAATGAGTTGAGCGGCTATGTGCAGGATAAGTGGCAGATGCTGACCAATCTCAGTATCACGGCCGGTGTCCGTTATGACTATCACGGCGGCATGACGGAAAAATACGGCAACATGTTTAACTTTGATCCGACCCTGTACAACGTGACCGGGGATACAATGAGCGGCTTCACGGTGAACAATGCGGGTTTCGTCATTGCAGGGAACAACAAACAGAATGCAACGCAAGGTGTTTCGGATTCGACCCTCAACGGGCGTCAATGGGGCATCTCGCCGCGCGTCGGTTTCGCATGGTCTCCTAAGACCTTCAACAGCAAGGTTGTCATCAGCGGCGGTGGCGGCCTCTACTACGATCGCGGAGAGCTCTTCAGCTATCTCTCGCAGCCGGCAGGCGGTTCGATCGGAGGTCCGTTCGGCGTAACCGAATCCTCGCCTCTGGTAAGCGTGGCAACGGCTAACACCGATTCCGGCCTTACACTCGAGAACCCGATGGGAAATCTGGCTTTCAGTACTCCGGCACAGGGTGGCATCTACGTGCCGCCAGGCTCAAACCCGGGTGTCATTACCCAGGCATTGCAGGCGCAGTTGAACGAAATGACGGGGGCGCCCAGTTCGGGCTACTACGCTCAGTACGGCAAGAACTGCAGCGGGCTGCAAGCCCAGGAGGGATACTTCCTCTGCACCTCTCCTCTTAATTTCGGTGTTTATGACAAGGGCAATGTGTTGCCTTACACCATCAACTACACCCTGAATGTGCAGTGGCAACCCTCCAATACCATCGCTCTTTCGCTCGGATATACCGGCAACCGCGGCCGCCATTCGGTGATTCCAATTCCCATCAATGAGCCCGGCATCGCCACGCCGACCAATCCGATCTGGGGCGAGACTTCGAGCTACGGCATGGAAGTCCTGAACCAGAATAGAGATAGTGGCCCTCCAGACTTCGATTATCTCCCCATTACGGTTGAGCCATGGGCCACCTTTGACGCTGGCAACACGGACTTCAGAACCCCATACGTGGGCTTTAGCCCAAATGCAGCTGATTTCAAAACCGTGGGCACTTCGGCTTACGACGCGCTGGGAGCCCACATAGAGAAGCGGCTCTCGCATCGGTTCCAGCTCGGCGGAAGCTACACGTGGAGTCACGCGCTGGATGAGCAGAGCGACATCGGCTTGTTCTTCACCGGTGACAACCCGAAGCGGCTGCGGGATTCCTGGGCTTCCTCGGACTTCGACCGCACCCACGTGTTTACAGCCAACTTTCAGGTGGACGTGCCCAACGCGATCAAGGTGCACAACCTAGCCTCCTACTTTACAAACGACTGGCACCTGACGGGAATCGGGATATTGCAAAGCGGAGAGCCGTGGTCGCTATACGAGTTCTACGGTGCAGTAGGAAGCATTAACTTCGGAAATTTCCCGACGTTGATGAATCCGGTTCTTGGCATCAAGGATCCGAAGCATCCGAAGTCAGCACTAACGGGAAACTCGGGGCGGTTCCGCGATCCTGGCGGCAACTATATCCCGTATGTAGATCCGTCGCAGATTGCCATCAGCTACTTGCAACCGGGCGACGAGGGCATTCCGGTTTCGAAGGGCTCTGATCCTTCGGACATCTACGAGACGGCCTTCAACGTGGGTCAGCGCAACATCTTCCGGCAGGCTCCACAAAAGCGTCTCGATGTTTCCCTACGCAAGGGTTTCAAGATCACGGAGAAGACGAGGGCTCAGTTCGAGTTCAACGCCTTCAACCTGACCAACACAACCAGTCCTGACATTCCGCAGGACCAGGCGCAGATTCGGCAGAACAATGGATGCTCGGCTACGGCGATCGCTGCCTTTGGCGGTGACAACAACTGCGGCGCGTTCCGGAGCTTCCTCGGTTATGGCCAGATTGTGACCTCGGCCAATCCAGGGGATCAGAGTTCAGCGAGGACTAACCTGGACCAGATCCCGTTCGCGAGCGCAACCGGAAAGTCGACGCAGCTGCCTTTAACTCTCACCAACGGCCAATCCTACTGCAACCCGAACCTCTATATTACGAATACGAGCGTCTGCCCCAACAATGCTGCGAACTTCGGGTCTGTGACCGGGTCGATCGGCGGTTCCAGGGCCTTCACCATGAGCATTCACATCACCTACTAGCTCCGGGCGGACTAACCGGATGCAGACCGGGAACCTTCGGGTTCCCGGCCTTGTTATGGTGGCTATGGCCTCATTTCCGGCCGAGGTGATTCGGAATCGAATTAACGTACTCTTCCTGCCGGGGATGCTGCGGATGAGTGGCTTAGGTTGAGTAATGTCTTTGTCGTCAAACGGAAGTCGCAGAGGTGGACGGGCGTAAATTCCAGATAGCCGCTTCACACAGGCTACTGTTCAAGCCGGATTTCGCTCACCTGAATCACCGGGGTAATGTTGGTGTATTTGGGGATGTCGCTCTGAAGGACATCAGCATTGGGTAGAAAGGCGTCGGCGAATGCCTGTGCCGTCTCACATGTGAAGCCGCAGATCGCCATAAACGGCGGCAGCTGATTGGGAGTCTCGCCGAACACTCCAATTTCGACAGAAACGGCCTTGACCGCACTGCCCAGCAGGCCGATTGCGAGCGGCATGTGAGTGTTGAGGTAATAGTCCACATCGAAATGGCTGTCGTGCCTGCTCGGATAGAAGATCGATACCTTAACCATGCTCTCTACGATAAGGTCATAGGCCATGCCTCATTAACAAAATTGGGCTTG
>Ga0126381_100003170_pt1 | contig 17955 bp, 14 predicted proteins | sample PanSoiMetPlot_28_FD_96465 | JGI IMG/M metagenome (GOLD analysis project Ga0126381, IMG submission 96465) | Tropical forest soil microbial communities from Panama - MetaG Plot_28 | ecosystem: Environmental > Terrestrial > Soil > Tropical forest > Bulk soil | place: Panama | collected 2016-02-17 | reverse complement strand
CCTAGGCATTGCCCGCCTGACTGAGCAACAGTGCTGTCGTCGCGCAGGCGGCCCAGGCAGCAGTGCGGACCCGCACGCAACGCGCCGTCCCGCATGGTCTGGGACTTGTAAGGGTTGGTCGCGGATACCTCACAGAAGACCCGGGTCGCGAATTGTAATTTAAGGCAGTCATCAGTGGCGGCAGTTCAAGGGCCGGTACAGATGCTTGTGCCCGCCCGGCGTCGGCGGGGCGGGCACAAGGTGCGGATTGCCTGGATGAGTTGTCAGAGGATCTCGACGACGACTAGGTCGTACATGTCGCCGGTCGGAGCGGTGTCATTAATCGTCACCGCCGTCCCGGGCGCTGGGGTCGCGGCGGTGAGGGACTGGACCCAGCTGGTGTTTCCGACCTGCCCGTCCTTGGTCTGGTGGAACATGGTCTGGCCGGTGCCAGGGGTGTGGTTGACCGCGGCCGACCAGTCGAAGCCGGCACCCCACACCCACGAGTGGTCCTGGGTGGTTGTCACGCTGCCGGTCGGCGCGCCGGAAGCGGCTGCGAATGTCCCTGCCGCGCCGATCCCGGTGGCGCCGGTATATGCCACCACGGTCAGGTAGATGTGGTACCCGCGGATATTCGCCTTGGCGCTGACCATCCCGTTGGAGATCAGGCCGGGGGCGGTGGCCGTCCAGACTTCCGCGTCGCCGGGCTCGGCGTTCGCCTGTGCCACCCGGGTCCAGGTGAGCCCGAGACCTGAGACGGTGACTGATTGTGTCGCGGTGGTCGGCGCATCCGCGGTTGCGTAGGCAACGAGGAGGTCACCTGGCTGGGTGGTGTTCAGTCCGGTGCTGGTGGCGGAGGTGGTGCCGGAGGCGGTGCGGCTGTTATCGACGGCTGGGGCGGCATGGCCGGGTCCTGTGACGGTCTCGGTCTGCACACCGCAACTGCTGGCCGAGGGGGCGTTGCCGCTGTCACCGCTGTAGCCGGCGGTCCAGTAGTAGGTACCGGGGCTGGACAGCGTGACCGGGTCCGAGGCTGGTACCACTCCGCCGGCCACGGTCTTGGTGCTGCCGGAGCCGGCCGGGACGGTGCAGGCCGGGTCGTAGTATGCCTGGTAGGTGACCGTCCCGCCGGCCGTGGCGGCGTCAGCTCCAGTCAGCGTCGCTGTGTCAGCGACCGCGGTGCCGGCGGGGACCGTGATCGACGTGCCGGACTGGCCGCCGCTGCTCAGCGATGCTGCCATGGTGGTCGGGTTGATGGTCCAGGTCTGCGTGGCCGTGTACGCCATGTAGTAGTACGCCTGCGCCTGGCCGAGATTCGCGTCGGCCTTGATCGTGTCGGTTCCGGCCCCGTTGGTATCGGGGTAGGTGAACGTGACCGTGCCGTTCGCGTCGGTCTCGCACGAGGCCGGCACGCAGGTTGCGGCGGCGCCTGCGTTCTGGCCGGTGAGCTGGAACCCGACGACGTAGCTGCTCATCGGGGATCCGCGCGCGGTGAGCGTTGCGGTGATTGTGTGCGTGCCCCCGGCCGGGTCGCTGCCGGCGAACGGCGTCAATGTCAGCCTTGGCATGCCCGGGGCGCCCGGGCCGGCCACCAGCAGGTAAGGCTCGCCGCACTCGTGGTCCCCCGTGTACTGGTCGACGCCGCAGGCGTTAAGCCTCGGTGCATCCGTGGTCACCGCCACCGCGTCCCAGTCCGTGGGGTAGGCCGGGAACGTGAAGTTATCCGAGCAGGCCCACTGGATGTTGGCGTCGGTCACGCTGCCGAACGCTGTGAACGAGCCAGTTATCATCCGGGCGCCGCCGCAGGGCGGGCTGGTGTCCTCGATGAAGCCCGTACCGGCCGAGCTCAGCGAGTTCAGCACCGACGCGTCAATCCCGTTGCCGGTGCAGCCTGTGTCGAGGTACACGCCGGTCGCGCCCGACGCCTGGCCGGCATAGGCGATGCCGTCCTGGACCAGGTGCTCGGTCCCCGCGGTCGTGGGGTCGCCCGGAGTAGTGGGGGCTCCGCCTCCGGCAAGGTAGTTGAATTCGGGAGCGGCTCCGACCAGGGTGCGGTTGCCGGCCGCCGGGTTCAGCCCCGAGGTCCCTATGACGACCGGGGCCCATACCGAAGCATCGGACGTGGCCGACGTCGCGTCACCGACGCAGTGCGGGTCGCCCACGATCAGCACCTGGTATGCGGCGAAGTCGGCCGCGGTCATGGCGTCCCACTGCGCGCCGGTGACGACGGTGACCGTAAACCCGGCTTGCTGCGCGGCGAACTGCTCAAGGCTGATCGCATTTCCCGAGCTGTCGGTTATGCCATCAACCGTGGTAACCGAGTCGCCGTCAATGAGAGCCGACATCGGCGTGTAACCGCTCGGCGGGCTCGCCGCGGATACCGCGAAGGCCGCGGGGAAACCGGAGGGTCCGGCAGACAAGCCCACGGCAGCGGCTATGCATGCTAAATACGTCAGGGCTTTTCGTTTCAAGGCAGTACCTCCACCGCTGAGGGTGGCATGCCCCGAGTAAACATGGCCGCTATGTCAGCACAGCAGACTAAACGGCGGAATCGCCGCAGTTCCGGCGGGTGCTCAAGCCGGTCGATGAGCTCTTTCTGGCCAGGACGCTCCCCGATCCGTACGCCGACCCGGACGCGCCGTGGTGGGAGCGGCGGATACCCGGGGTGACGGGTGCGGACAGGAGCCACCGAACGGGCCGATCTGGCGTTTAGGGAGGCGTGGTCGGAGCAGCAAGGGCTTCTGCTCATGCCGGTGTGCGGACGTCACGACGGTACTGGGCACTACGGCGAGTTCCGCGCTCGGCGTTCACGCAGCCCGGGGCCGGATCTGGCTTCGGGCGATTGATAGTGCTGCGAGGCCAGGCTGGTGGCGGCCGGCACGGCGGACCGTGCCGGCCGGGATCAGGCCTGGTCCGCCGACGGGCAGTATGAGCCGGTGCAGCCGGGTCTGCCGCCAGCGCCCGGACGCCGCTAGTGTAAAGGTATGCAGCCCCAGGGCTGGTACCGCGATCCTTACCGGAACCACGACGATCGCTGGTTCTCGGGCGGCAAGCCGACGAGCCTGGTCCGTGATCGGGGTAGCGAGTCCTACGATGACCCGCCGCAGGACCAGCCGCCGCCTTCTCTCCGCGGCCGCCCGGCCGGTGACCAGCCAGAGCCGGCCCGCCCAGGCCGCTCATGGCGGCCTTGGCGGCCATGGACCGTGCTGCTGCCGGGCCTGCTGATGCTGGCCCCGTGGTGCTATTCCTCCGACCTGACCGGCGGGGCCGGTTTCATCTTGGCCACGCCCGCGGTTGCCCTGCTCGTAGCCGGCATGAGAGTTCCTCACTGGCGCCGGCCCGTGGCTGTGACCTTGTGGGCGGCTTTCGCGCTCACCTGCTATGTCATCTGGCAGGCACTGCGTGCCTTCGGGTCATGGTCGTGAACACCGCCAGGTAACCCCGGCCGCGAAACACCACGGCGGGCTGCAGACCATCCGGGTCCCGGGAAACCCGGCAGGAAGCGCCATCGTGCGCGGGCTTCAGGAACGCACGGTAACAGCCGACCCTACGCACCCGCCTCGAACACCCCGGTGTCATTGACCATGTACCGGGCCTCACGGTCTCGGGTACGGTCACTGGGTAGCCGGCATCTGCGGTGCGGCGGCCACATGCTCGGCGAGCCACCCGAGCAGGGGACGCAGTCGCTGGCAAGCTCGGTATACCGGTCCGACGTCGTGCACGGCGCCGGAGTCGAGTTCGCGGACGGCGATCAGTGAGCGGTGCTTGAGCAGGCCAGCCCGGGGGTGGCTGGCGGGATAGCCGCGCGGGACGCGCCTCATGACGTCGCCGGAGATCTCGTGCCCGTCCGCGGCCAGCGACGACACCAGCTCTGCCAGCGTGTGCCCGCTCTCATCCGCGGCGGCCGCCGCCCGGAATGATGCGATCTGCCCAGGCCCGGCGTACCACCAGGCGGCCTTGATGCTCAGGCCGTCGAGACTGAAGCGGAAACCGATCTCGACATTGCGGGCCACACGGACGACGGCGCACTGGTTCTGCCACCAGTACGCGGTGCTGGCGTAGCGCCAGACGGCGAAATCCTCATACCAGGGGTCCACGTCCGCCAAGTCGTTGAGCAGATCGATCATCGGCTGCCGGACATGCTCCTCGCGGTGACGCCGCACCCGCTCGCGCGTCTGCGCCGACGGCTCGCCGCCCAGCTCCAGCAGCACCGCGTACGCCTGCTCTGGCCAGCCGCGGAAGCGCGTCCCCACATCCGCATGCTACCCACAGCCCGGCCAGCCTCGGGACGACCCGTACCCTACCGCCTGCTGGAGCAGCCAGCCCACCTGCCCGGTCATCACACCCCAGGCGGCAAGGGGTAACACATCACCTGTCCACATGCGCGAACCGTCGTTACGTACTGATCCAGGGATCTCAGCATTCATCGGCGTAGGAGCACCGAACGGGCCGACCTGGCACTCTAGGGAGGCGCGGTCAGAGCCGCAAGGGTTGCCGCTCATGCCCAAGTGAGCGCGCTACTGTGATGGCCGTGCGAGCGCGCGGTAAAGACCGTTTCCCGCGGGTGCAGTTCCACGGCGAGCTGCAGGCCCCGCCCGGGTTCGATTCGCTGATAACCGTCGGGATCTCCCGCAACGGTCCCATCGCCGTCTGGTCTTCGAAGGGCGGCGAAGCCGAGCTGCACGCGCGGTATGAGCAGCCACCCGGCGGAGCGTCGTTCCCCCGGACTGTTCCGAGGACGGCGCCTGTGGCGGCCATCGCGGCATATGCCGGCTCAGGCGTCGTCCCGGCAACGGTCGTGCAGATCGGGGCGCTCCCGGTGGCGTATCCGTACGTCGACGTGCTCGCGGACGGATCGTTCCTGGTCGTCGGCGCTCGTTGCGGCTGGAAGGAGTCCGGTCCGGAACTGAACGCCCTGGCGATCGATCACAACGGCCAGATCTTCCGCAGAGGCTGCCTGGGCGACGGCATCGCTCATCTTCAGGTCGCAGAGGACGGGACCATCTGGGCTGGTTATTTCGACGAGGGCGTTTTCGGGAACCTGGGATGGGGCGGTCCTGGCCCGGCACCTTTGGGCGCTGGCGGCATCGCCGCCTGGTCGCCTGATTTCGAGAAAATCGGGGAACTTGACCCCGGAGAAGGACTCGTCTCCGACTGTTACGCGCTCAACGTCGGCTCCGTTGAGGTGCTTGCCTGCCCGTACACCGGCTTTCCCGTCGTCCGGATCCAAGGCCAGCAGGAGAGAGTCATTCCGACGAGCGGCGTTTCGGGGCCTGCCGGAATCATCGCGAGCGGTGACCAGGTCGGCCTGATCGGAACCTACCGTGACCCCTCGTTGCTGATCACGGGAGCAATCCAGGACGGGGCATACCGCGAGTCGGAGCGCGCCAACCTGTGGGCGCCGGACGGCGCGCCGCTGCCGATGGGCCAGGTCCGCTGCCGAGGCTCGGTCGCGCACTTCTTCGCGGGCAGAAAGTGGTACAGCGTCGACTTGGAAAGCGCGACCGTGGCATGAGCAACGCAGTCATTTGCGGCGCCATCCAGCGTGCCGTCTGCCCCTTTTGCGCGCGCCCGGCGCGGATGGCGTCGAGGATACAGTGGGGTTCTCGCGATTGCCTGGTGCTCATCGCGTCAAGGCCTGCTATCCCGGGAGGCTGATGGCTGTGCATCGGAGTCGGCTCTCTACCCTGCTCATCGACGTTTCCAGCGATCGGGCGTCCGACGCCGCCGCGTTCTGGTCGGCGGCGCTCGGCGTGTCGGCGAGCCCCGTGCCCGGTGAGGAGCAGTTTATTTCGCTTCCCGGCGCATTTCCCGGGCTGGTTACCGCGATCCAGGCAGTGGACGACGAGCCTCGGTATCACCTCGACATTGAGACCGACGACGTGGTGGCCGAGACGGCCCGGCTCGTGGCTCTGGGGGCCGTCGAGGTCCGCCGGTGGCTCGGCTGCCGGATCCTCCGGACGCCGGGCGGCCACCTCCTGTGCGTCATCCCGTTGCACAGCGACCCCGACGTCTTCCAGCGGCTCGCGCGCGTCTGGGACTAGCTAGAAGGTTTGTTTCGCGTGTTGCGGTCAGCTGATGCGCTTGCAAGACGCCGCTTCCCGCACCGATCCGGCGCACCACAATGCGGTGTGACCGGGCCCGCGCCCTGGCCAGGCTCAGGCCCCGGGTGGCAGGCCCGCGAGAACCCGCTCGGCGGCCTGCATGATGGCCCCGGGAGCCGCGGTGCCATCATGGCGCCCCAGCACCAGCCTGGTGCCGCTGTGTCCCCGCAGCTCGCAGCGGATCAGGTCGTGATCGGCATCGAAGCTCGGCCTGACCGTCCCCAAGTCAGCCCACCGCAGCACGACCAGCCTCGGCCCCGGCCCGGCGCTGGCCACCCGCGCCGTCCCGCCCTCGAACAGGTACAGCCGGACACGCCTGGACCGTGGCCGGAGCCATATCAGCAGCCCGCCGGGCAGCAGCGCGATGAGGCCAAGGCCCGCCAGGCCGGCACTGCGGTGTGCGGACAGCAGCGAGGTGATCAGGGATATCAGCGCGATGACGGCCACTGTCCAGCCGGCGACCACTCGTACCAGGTAGCTCGTCTCCAGCCAGGAACCGGTGCAGTTCCCCAGGCCGTACCGCCGGCTCAGGTCCGCAGCCTCGGCGTCGACATCGACGCTGCCGCGAGCTTTCCCGGCCGTCACGGACGGCCCCTTCCCGGTCGGCATCATCGCCCCCTGCTGTCCGCTGCGCGGCCCGAGGGCCCGCGCGTCCACTCTTGTCCTGATGACCATGATGGTGCTGCGCGCGGCCCGGGGTGGCGGGAATGTTCACCTGGCAGGCGGATCTGTGTCCTGGCCCGGCCGCTGCCGCGGGGTCGCCCCCGGGCGCGCAGGATAGGCGATCATCTGGCCACGCTGCCTGCTCCCGCCGAGGGCGGCCTGCGGAACAGGCCGCTCACCCAGCGGCCCGGCGCGGTCAGGGCGATCCACAGCGGATTGCTGATCACGGCCAGGAGCAGGCAGGCTCGTACTGGCCGTACGGCCGCCGCGCGAACCGGCCAGTCAGCGTGCTGGATAACGGCTGGCCGCCCGTCAGCGGTGATGCGGCGCACCCGCCGCATCACGTACCGGTTCACTGGCTCCCCGGCCACCAGGATCACCGGGGAGAGAATGACGGCCAGCGGCCACGCGCCAAGGGCAACGGCCGCCTGGGTGACGGGCCATGCTCGCCTCACCTAGTCAGGATAGACAGGCCTCGCGGTTACCGGCAGATGGCGGGCAGCATCCGGCAACGCTCGGCCGGACGGAACCGGATCAAGATGGCAGTCCGTGACCAGCAGTCCCACGACACTGCTCGTGGCCTGCCGACGCCGGATCCGCCGATAGGTATCGGCTGCCCTCAAGATCAATCGGCAGACGATACCGCGCATAACTGGTCATCCGTATCTGGAACGCTGAGTGACGTCCCCTAGACGTTCACCTGTCCCCGGGTGGTGCCAGAGGCGTGGTGCAGGTCGGTCGCGGTGATCTGATGGCAGATGGCCCGGCTCGGCCCCGCCCCGCGGATGATGCGCAGGCCCTTACAGACCACTCGCGTCCCGAATCGCCGGCACCGTAGCGTTGGCTGGTGGCCCTGAGAAAGCGATACAGATACCAGCTGACCAAGTACGAGAAGAATGATCTTTTCCGCGCAATCGAAGGAAGCAGCGTACCGGTCGCCGGCTTCGGGCTGAGTGAAAAGCGCGTAAAACTGTTCGCGGTATCGTCAGGCTTCCTCGGCCGTAATTTTGGAATGGGAAGCCGTTCTTCCCGGACAGTTACGATAATCCGCCACAGGGGGACGTCGTCGGTTTTCGGAGTTATCAGGACTCAGTACGACCGGTTCAAGGTACAGCATGGAGCCGGCGGGCGGGGGCCGGAGTCGATGGTTCTGCACGAGTGGGTAACGACCGCCAACGACGATGTTGAGTGGCTGGACGTCGTGGGCTCGGCCGGAACTGGGCCGGTCAAATTCGCGGGCTCCTAGATGAGTCCATGATGCCCGATCTCTGGGAAAAACTTAAGCACGACCGTGATTTTCTTACAGGTCAAGCATCGCCGGACATCGAGAACACCCCGTTCACCGCCACTGAGCAATCCGAGGTTTCCGGCCACCTGCGTCAGATAAAGAATAACCTGAATAACATTCCCGAACTGACGTCCGCTCAGGTTTCTGAGATCGGGATTAGGCTAGAGCACCTGGAAGAAGCAAGCGAGAGGGTTGGCCGGAAGGATTGGCTGATGATGTTCAACGGCGCGATCGCCAGCCTTATCCTCTCTGACCTGCTGCCTCCTCAGATCGCGGAGCACATCATTGTGATGGCAATCCAGGGCTTGGCGCATCTGTTCGGGATAGGAGGCCTACCGCACCTGCTGACCGGCGACTAGGTACGTTTGTGGCGGTATGCTGCTTAGCCGAAGCTGCTCTTCCTGCACCGGATAGGTGCGCCTACCTCCATACCAGGGTGATCTGTGCGTCCCCACAGCTACCAGAGTGATGACCCTGAAAATAGCATGTAATCGGCGATCGGATCGCTGGTATTCGGCTACTCCTGTGACGCTGCGCTGTGACCAGTAGCTGTGGTTCTACCTGCGCACGAGGTGGGCAAGGCGGGACCAGTCAACCTGAATCCGGACCGGTACTTCGATGGTGCTGATCTCCTGTTCGGGGGTCAGCGTCCGGAAAAGCGTGTAGGCCCCGAGAGTGTGGTCCAGCACGTGGATGTCAATCTGCAGGACATGTTCATCCGATAGCCAGACAAGCCAGTAGAACGGTATGCCCGCATCAGCGTACTCGGCCATCTTGTCGAGCTTGTCGGCTTTGCGGCTGCCCGGCGACACGACCTCCACGATCACCCTGATGAGCGAGGCTGGCAGGGGCCGGGTATCACCGGGAGCGCATTCGAACAAGGCGGCGTCCGGGCTGCGGATCGTTGCCGCTGGTACTTCCCACAGCAGGACATCGAAGTCATTGCTGGTATCCAGGCAGGTACCCGGGTTGCGCTCTATGTGCCCGCTTGCGGCGACATCCAGCATCGCCGTGATGCGGCTGGCCGCTGCCTGGTGTGCCCGGCTTGGTCTCTCGCACCTGACTGCCTGCCCGTTGACAAGCTCCACCTCGCGGCAGAATTCCTCAGGAAGGTTCCGCCACACTTCCAAGGTGATCGGTTCAGGCTGCAGGTTACCCGGCACCGCCCAGTCGTAGATGGAAGCTGGCTCAGGAGGAGACGTCATGGGACCTCCCGGTTGGTAGCCTGGACGGCCCGCATACGTACCAGCGCCCGCCTCTCATCATGTCCGGGAGCGCGCTGGACAGGCACTGTCCTGAAGCGTGTGCTGGCCGTCATCATCTCTCTCAGCGCCAGGTCGCTCTCCGGCGCATCGGCATGACGCTCGTCAGCGACAAGCGTCAAGTGCTTGGCTCAAGTAAATCATGGCACGTCCTGTATCGGGCACCGCCAGCCTTGGGGCCGGTTCGAACGGCAAGGTCGCCACGGCCTGGCTGAACGCCGGTCACGCCTTGTAGCACGCCGAGCGCAGTCACGCCCTGATGATCATCCACCCGCATTTCCCGGAACTCGCTACCCTTCGAAATATCCGATATGGCGCCTCCTGGGCGGCTATGCGTGGCGGTAGATGCCGTGCCCGAATGGCGATTATGCCGCGTCGTTGCGAGTGCCGTTCAGTATTCAGCTAGGCAGACCCACCGATCAAGGATGCGACGATGCACAAGATCGTAGCCACGTCAGCCATCTTGGCCGGCGGCGTCGCGGAGTCCCCCGCGGACGCGGGCTTGAAACCGGTATAGCGCCAGGCGGATGGGTCGGCTGAACGGATCGGAGTGCCTCTGACTGGTTGTGCGCGCGCAGTCAACTCCGGGTTGGTCATTTCAGCTGACAATCAGGATATCTCAATCGCGTTTTGGAGAAGCAGGTGGAACGACATGAAGGTGCTGTACGACACCAGTACGGTGCGCCCGCCCGACCGCTACGAGTATTACCGGGCGGGTGCCGGTGCCGAGCTTGCTCCGGTGGCGGTCCGCGGGCGTGCACCAGGCCTGCTGCTCGCGGTGATGTCGGTCACCCAGATCGGCAACTTCACGATCGAGGTGGTGAAATGGGCGGCGGACTCCGAAATCGTGACACGCCGGACCGACCGCCTGATCAAGGCCTGCGATCCTGAGTGCTACCGGGTACTTCTGAGCATCGACGGCGGAATACGGACCGAACAGGCGGGCAGCCAGGTGTCCTACCGTGCCCGGGACATCGGGCTGTTCGACCTGTCCCGCCCCTGGCAGACCTTCCATCCGATAGGGCATGTTCCGATGCGGGTTGTCATGGTGACATTCCCGCGCGCGCTGGTGCCGGTCGCCTGCGGCACGATCCAGCCGCTCGTCGGTACCCTCATGCCGAGGAACCTGCCCGGACGCAGCCTGATCGCGCAATTCCTGATCGGGCTGACCGGCACCGCCACACAAGAGGCCGCCCCGGATCTCGCCGAGGTCCTGGGCGAGTGCACGGCCGGGCTTATCCGCCAGCGACTCGGCCTGCCGGATGGGATCACTCCACGCGCCCGGCGGCTACTGCGCACGGCATGCGTCCGCGCCATCATCCGCCGGCACCTCGGTAACCCGGCACTCGACCCGGACCAGATCGCCAAGGCCGCCAATATCTCGCCGCGCTACCTGCACAAGCTGTTCCAGGACACCGGACTTACGCCGATGAAACTGCTCAAGCGGCTGCGGCTGGAGGCATGCCACCGCGACCTGCAAGATCCGGCCCTGAGCATGACGCCTGTCAAGGACATCATCTCCGCGCGCGGCTACCTTCGCCCCGACCAGTTCGCCAGAGACTTCAAGCAACTGTTCGGTATATCGGCAACGCAGGTCCGCCAGCTGGCCAGCCAGCGGCCATCCAGGTCCGAGGGCTGAACCGTGGACCACGCAAACCGCGGGATCCGCTGGCGGCACAGCAGAGCCGGATCTGGCCCGCAGACCGACCCCGGCGCAAGCTCCGGCCCCGCGGTTCAGGCCACCTCGCGAACCACTCCTCCAGATCCAGGTCACGTTCAGGCTGCTTTGGAGCTCATCGCGTTCTGGGCCGGCGGCATGAGCGCACCGTCCGGCCGCCACGCATCACCGCTCCAGCAGGCAGGCATGGGGGACCCGAGATGACCGCCGTTTCCGGCAGTCCAGCTGCCAGCCTGGGCACCGGCCAGGTATGCGGCATGTTCGCTGTCGACATCGCCGGGTACACCCGGCCGGACCGTGACGACGACATCCGCCTGTACCTGCATGAGGAGCTCTACAGGCTCCTCGAGCGGGCCTTCGATGGTTCCGGAGTTCCCTGGACTGCCTGCATCCACGAGGACCGCGGTGACGGCGTACTGATCGTCCTGCCGCCCGGTATCGCGTTCACCGGCATCATCGACCCGCTGCCCGACCGGCTCCGCGGGCTGATCCGCCGCCACAACCACGTCTCCTGCGACGCGGCACGCATCCAGCTCCGCGCAGCCGCCCACATCGGGCCGGTCAGCCACGACGGGCACGGCTTCGTCGGCAGCGACATCAACCTGCTGTTCCGCATGCTCGACGCCCGGCCATTCAAGCGCGCGCTCGCCGACTCCAGCGGCGACATGGCCCTGATCGTCTCCGATTACGTCTACCGCAGCGTCGTCTGCCCTCACCCCACCCTGGTCAGCCCCGGCCTCTTCCAGCCGGCCAGGGTTCAGGTCCGGTACACCCGGGTGCAGGCATGGACCCACATACCAGGCCCGCCACCTCAGTTAAGGCACCGCCCGGCCCCTGGCGGATCATAAGCACAGCATGCGGTTCCGGGAGTGCTGCCATAGCAGGCGGCACTCCCGCTGACACTTCGCTGTCCCTTGCGGGCGCGGCTGGCTAGCCGCGAGCTCCGCGCCTCCCCGGCGATGTCCGCCTCTGCTCGCATGTCTGCCCGCATCGGTGTTATGCACCGCGTGACCGATTCGGCCTTGCTGAGGAAACTCAATGTAGGTGATTGCCCAGCACTTGCCGGAAACCCGACATCAGATCAGCACATTCTGCGCGCACACACCTCCAAATGCCTGGCACTTCAGCAGGTATATGCCGCGGGTGAACGCCTCCGGCGGCGCGGGATGCCGGCATCGCGTGAAAAATGGTGCTGGCACGGGATCGTCAGCTCGTGTATCAACGGCCCGGTTGACCGGCGCCCGGTCACCTCCGGGCCCCGTGCTGCCGGATCCGGGCGGCCCTTCCACTAAAAGCGCGGCGCGCGCGTGTGCCAGACCATCACGACCCTCGCGCCCCCCATCCAGGCGTTGCGAAGCGCGCGCCGGGCGAGTACACCAGAACCTGGATACTCCGCCGGGCACCGGTCCGGACAGAGATGGGGAGCAGATATGCGCACACTCGCTCGCATGCTGGCGGTGTCCGCCCTGGTGACAGTGCCGTTCACTGCCATCACCGGCGCCGGCCAGCTCTCCGGCACCCACTCGCACACCATGGCCAGCACCGCCGTCCCCGCGGGCGACGGCACCGCCGGCGGTCAGGCGTGAGTGCCGGCCGCGTCACCCGGGATCTGCTTCCGCCTGCTGCTGCAGGGAGGAGCTTCGCGATCCCCGCACCCCCGTCCCGCCGGGTTGACGGCACCCCCGGTTACTGCGATTTCGAAGCTGACTGGCGGCCGCATCGCCTGGCCGCCGATAGCTATAGCCAGCCGCCCGCGAACATGGCCTTATCGCGCCGCGTGACCACAATACAAACCTGAACGCGCACATTCCCGCCGTTCGGTACACCATTGCCGGTTGGAAAGCACCTGCGATGATCCGCGCCGGATTGGGTGCTCTGCGCGGCGGCGTCGTGTCCGTTCGCGCCGCTGCATCCGGGTGAAACCCGCCACGGCCAGCGCCCCGCCTGGATGTACCAGCTGCCAGGGCCTCGGCAGCGTCGCCCGGCTATCGCCGGGATAATGCAGCGCGGATTTGGAAGCGACTGTATCGAACCGGGGTCATCGCTGGGATGGCGCGGGGATGGCGTTGTCGATCAGGACGGCGGCGATGGCGGCGGCGGTGGGGAGGGTTTCGGTGTTGAGGACCCGGGTGCGGGCCGAGGCGCCGTCGAGGAGCAGCGCCAGTTGTTCGCCGAGTTGTCCGGGGTTGGCGGCGCCGGCTTGGCGGGCGGTTTCGGCGAGCCGCGCGGCGAATGCTTTCTTGTAGTCGCGTGCGCACTGGCGTGCGGGGTGCTGAGGGTCGCGGATTTCGACGGCCGCCGCGATGAAGGGGCACAGCGGCGCGGACACCTCGAAGGCAGCGAGGAGCCGTTCGCGGGGCGTGAGGTCGGTGCGGTCGAACACTGCGGGCATGATGTCGGGATCGAACCGGCGCAGGTATTCGGCGACGAGGTCGTCCTTGCCGGTGAAGTGCTGGTAGGCCGTGCGCTTGGACACCTGGGCCGCCGCGCAGAGCTGGTCCATGCCGGTGCAGTTGATCCCTTGGTCGCGGAACAGCTGCTGTGACGCGCTGAGGATGCGCTCGCGCGCGCCCCTGCCGCGGCGCCGGCCTTGGGGGCCCTTCTCCAGCTCCGTCATGCCTCCAGGGTAGCCCAGCCGGGTAACGCCTGGTGTACATAGCTTGCGTTCCGGCTGGCCGTCCGATACGTTAAGCACACAGGTCGGTGTACATAACATAGTCAAGGCGGGACACTTCATGAGCACCATCAGCATCATCGGCACCGGGAACATGGCCCGCACCATCGGCACGCTGGCGGTAGCGGGCGGCAACACCGTCGAGGTCACGGGCCGCGATCAGTCTAAGGTCGCTGACCTGGCCAAGACTCTCGGCGGCAGCGCCACGACGGGAGAGTGGGGCGCCGTCCCGGCCGGAGACATCGTCATCGTGGCCGTGCTGTACGCCAGTGTCGTTCCGGTCATCGCCGAGTACGGAGACGCCCTCGCGGGCAAGGTCATCGTCGACATCAGCAACCCCTTCAATTCCGCGGCTGACGGGCTGGCCACCCGCGAGGACACCTCGATCGCGCAGGAAGCCGCCAAGGCCGCCCCGGCCAGCGCCAGCGTGGTGAAGGCATTCAACACCATCTTCGGTCATGTACTGGAGAAGGGCCGGCCGCTCGACGTCTTCATCGCTGGCGACAATGCGCAGGCCAAGGCGCGCGTGGAGGCATTCATCGAGAGCCTCGGGCTGCGCCCGCTGGACGTCGGCGGCCTGAAAATGGCGCACTGGCTGGAAGGAGCGGGCCTGGTCGTGATGGGCCTCGCCCGCCACGGGGTGGGGAACTGGGACCTCGCCCTCGGCATCACCGAATTTCCCGGCTGAGCCGCACCGTCCCCCCGGTCCAAGCCGCTAACGAACAGGAACGCCGCGCGCCTGGCAGTTGCTGACGGATCACCGAAATGACCCCGCTAATGCCACAGATCACGTTGCCGGGACGATGGCCTGCCCGGAGAGGATTCCCCCGTCGGCGACCATGACCGGTGGTGCCTCTCTCCCCTCTCCAGCTAGCGAAGTAAACACCTTGTGAGCGCCGGCTCAGGCCGGCCCGCCAGCCAGGAGGCGGTCTGCGTGGCCTCGCCTTGGCCTGAGGCGGGCACAAGCAAGCGCCGCCGCCCGCTCCGTATCGCCCACCAGGTATCGCAAGGCCAGCACCGCCTGGCCGCACCTGGCGAGCCCGCCACATCCCGTACCTTCCGTCCCGGTGCTCGCACACGAACTGGGACGATGAGCCACCGTACGTTCTTTCTTAAAAAGCTCCATTATCCCGAACGGCGGTGGTGCTTCCCGCCGGCATCAGCCACAGCCAGCTCGCCGAGCGGGACCGGCTGTCCCCCGAATTGGTGACATGACGCGGCTGACAGACCGTTGTCACGATTCCCGCCGTTGCTTCGTCCTTCAAATTGTCCGCACCATCTAGTAAGACAGGACCGGTAAGCGGTGATCAGGTTGTCGTGGCGTGGCGTGATGACAGTCGCTGGGGCGGCCCTCCTGGGGGCCGTCTGCTGGCCGGCGTCAGCGGTGGCGGCCGCTGGCGGGACACGTGCTGCCGGTCCCCCGCCCCCGCCGCCGCCGCTGGCGGCCCTGGTCGCCGCTCTGCAGCCCGCGGCGAAGGCCGCCGGGATGGAGGGTGAGCTGACCGCGGGACTGACGGCTGGCAACTGGCGGGAGCGGTTGCGCCCGCTGCTGGCTGGCATGGCGGGGATGAAGGGCACCCAGACTGTGACGGCGCCGGTCCACGGCGCGGTGCTCGCGGGGACCGTGAACCTCCCGGCCACGATCACGATCAATGGCGACACGACGATCATCGCCCAGCGAATCGTCCTCGGCTCGCGCACGCTGCGGGTCGTGGGAGGCCACGCGCTGCATCTGTATCCCGTGGCCGGCCTGACGGCGCCGCCACAGGCACACGCCGCTGCGCGCCAGGCCGGCCCGGTCGCCGCTCAGGCCGCCGGGCTGCCGATCACCATCGACAATTCCGGCAGTCCGGGCAGCGCGGGCGCCGCCGGCCCAGCCGGCAATGACGGACGGGACGGCTTTCCGGGCGATGCCGGCCAGGACGCGGACCCCCTCTACAGCATGTTGTGCACATCTCCGGCCACGCCCGGCGAAGCCGGCGGTGACGGCGGGACCGGCTCCCCCGGCGCGCAGGGCAGCGCCGGCGGCGACGGCGGGGCGGGCACCGAGATCAGCCTGGACATCCCGGACGGCTCAGCCGGCAGTTACCTGCTGATCACCAGCGGCGGGGCCGGCGGGGCGGGCGGCCGGGGCGGCGACGGCGGGGGCGGCGGCACGGGAGGCGCGGGCGGTGAGGGCGGCTACGGCGCCGCCATCGAGGCCTGCCCTCCGGCCGGCGGCGGCAGCGGCGGTACGGGGGGCAACGGCGCTGACGGGGGACAGGGCGGCAGCGGCGGCGCGGGCGGGAACGGCGGCGACATCACCGTGACCTACCCGCCGGGCTACGACCCCGCCAGCATCCAGACCCGCGTCGGCGGCGGGCCCGGCGGAGCCGGCGGGAGCGGCGGCGACAGCGGCTACCCCGGCGTTGGCGGAGCTGGCGGAGAGGGGGGCTTCGACGCGGACAACGGGCAGCAGGCCCCATCAGGAGACCCGGGGTTCCCGGGCCTGGCCGGCGCGGCGGGCACGGCCGGCAGCACCGGCGCGGACGGGGCGGCGGGCAACGTCGATCTCGTCCAGCGAGACGCTTCGTCGGACGTGTGCGACGGCATGCAAGATATGCCCCAGGCTCACGCGAACCTGCAGCAGCTCTACAGCAGCTTCACCAGCAACGACCCGTTCCCGGCCGAGGAGCCGCCGCCGTCGGCGCTGCCGGACTGCCCGCCGCCCCCGCCGCCGCCCAGCAATCTGGTCGGCGCGAAGGACGTGGTATTCGGCGACTCGTTCATCTCCGGTGAGGGGGCCCCGAACTTCGACGTCAACCCTGAAACCGCACCGACCGCCGCCGTCAATCCCCGGTGTCACGTCGCGCTGACCGCTTGGCCGGCGCTGATCTACACGCTGCAGCTGCCCACGATGGGGCAGGTCACCTATCAGAACTGGGCCTGCAGCGGGGCCGAGGTCGCCGATGTGCAGAACCAGGTCACCGCCGCGGTGACCGCCGCCAGCATCGCCGCCGCCACCCCGGGCGCGGACGCGCAGGGTCTTGGCCGGGACACCAGACTGGTCCAGCTGTCGGCGGGCGGCAACGACCTGAACTTCGGCCCGATCTTGAAGTGCGCCGTCACGAACGGCCCGGCGCATCCGGGCACACAGACGGGCTGCGTGCCCGGCGACGCGCAGATGCGAGCGATGGCCGCGTTGCTGCGGCCCGCGCTGGCCGCCCTGTATAAGCGGATCGCCGCCGCCGCGCCTAACGCCGTCCTCGAGGTGGCCGGGTACCCCGTCTTCTTCCCGGTGAGGCAATCGTGCACAAGCGGCATCAACCGGGCGGATGAACAACAGATCAACGATGATGTCGGCATCGTGGACCAGATGATCGCCTGGGCTGTCCTGGACGCAAGAGCGGCCAGAGTCACCGCGCGGTTCCTGGCGTTCCAGGACGCCCTGGCGCACGACACCTCCTGCCCGACCACCAACACCAGGACCGATTCCTTCCACACCTGTCCGTTCGGCACCGGCAACACCCACGGCGTCAACGTCATCGCCATCTACTCAGGCGCCAACGAGACCTCGGGCGGCGGCGACGCGCAGGGTCTGTTCCATCCCAACCACTGCGGCCACGAGGCACTGCGGGATGCCTATATCAGGCTGGCCGCCGCTCACTTCCCGGGCCAGAATCCGCTGACCACGCCGGCGCTGGCCAACGGGGCGCTGGTGTCAGATGAGTCGACGGACTCGGTGTACGTCGCCGCGGGCGGTGCGCTGTTCGGCTTTACCGGCCCGGCCGATGTGACCGTGGCCGGTTATCCGGCCAGCTTCGCCGCGACTGCGCTGGCGCCCGGCCAGATTTCCCTCCTGCCCGCCGAGCCGGCCGACGGCACCCTGCTCAAAGACGCGTCGACGGGGACGGTCTACTCGATCACGTGCGGGCAGAAGACGGCCGTTACCGCCACGGCGGGCGCGGTCACCGTGCCCAGCTACGATCTCGCCGTCATCCCTGACGCCACCTCGGCGGCCTGCCCGCCATAGCCGCGGTGACGGGTTTACTCTTACGGTGTCCGCATTACTGGCGTTCGCTGCACGACGTGGTGGTTGCTATGCAAATGCGCGTAAGGGTACTCCGGATGCTGACCGCCGCCGCGTGCGTCCTCGGATGCCTGGTCGTCGTTCCCGCGGCCGCGGTTGGTGCCGCGGGAGCGGGCATACGGTCATCGACGGTGGTACGGATGCCGGGCCTGGGGGCGGCGGCCCGGCTGATCCAGGACCGCGACGGGATCACCCACATCGAGGCGGCGTCCTCCCATGACCTGTTCTTCCTGCAGGG
>Ga0126381_100003169_pt1 | contig 17959 bp, 17 predicted proteins | sample PanSoiMetPlot_28_FD_96465 | JGI IMG/M metagenome (GOLD analysis project Ga0126381, IMG submission 96465) | Tropical forest soil microbial communities from Panama - MetaG Plot_28 | ecosystem: Environmental > Terrestrial > Soil > Tropical forest > Bulk soil | place: Panama | collected 2016-02-17 | reverse complement strand
GGCCGAAGTACATCAGCTTGACCAGGGCCCACCACTGAGCATCCGGGCGCGCTGTTGCCGGGGCGCGTAGCCGGTAGCGAAGCTCGGTACTCGCTTCCGGTGCCAGGGTGACCGGCTGCGTGCTGCACCCGAGCAGTTCCCAGCTGCCGAACGGGGAGACGAGCTGAGCCTCGCCGCGCAGCTCTGAGGCCAGGTGGCTGGTCACCTTGACCACCAGGTCGCCCTGCTTGCCCGGGCCGAGCTGGACCGCGGGCGTCAGCACGGCCAGCTCCACCTCCGCCGCGCTGGCGCCGTAGTCGGCGAGCATCCGCTCCATGGCTTCTTCGGGCGGCAGGTCGCGTTCGGGCCAGCTCTTCTCGCCGACCGCGACCATCGCGGCGTCCTCGATGATCAGGCCGGACTCATCGGTGATCCGGGCGGTCAGGAAGTAGCGGCCAGGGGCCGTGCCGGCCCGGGCCCGCACCGTCAGGTCCCAGGCGGCGTGGCCGCCAGCGGGGAGCTCGTACCGCAGCGGGTCCGCGGTGTTGTGGCCGGCGTCCAGCTCGGGCGGCACGACCAGCTGCACCGTGCCTGACGCACCCGCGGGACCGCAGGCGACCGTCACCTGCACGCCGGCTGGCCCGTCCGGCTCCGCCGGCCCGGCCGCCGGGTCGAGCGCGACCCGGTTGGGGGACACGTGCACCGCCACCGGCAGGTTGCCGGCCGGCGCCGGTCCCTTGCCGTGCAGCCAGTAGCGCGAGTAGACGGGCTGGACCTGCTCGGACGCCGCGGCCACGGGCCCGGCCTGGTCACCGGCCAGGCGGACCCGCAGCATCGCGGTCTCCGTACCAAAAGGCGATATGTCGATAACCGCGGCCCCGTCGGCCACCGGCAGCGGCGCGCCGGCCGCTTCCTCGAGCAGATCGGTGCGCCTGGCCGACTCGACGCCTCCCGTCAGCCGCACCCGGGCGGACGTCGCGCGACCCGCGGTCTCGTGCAGCCGGACGGTCACGGTGGCGCACCCTGGCTCGGGCGCGCGGCCCGAGGCCAGCGGATTGCCGTACGGCTTCAGTGCGCTGAGCGCGACGGTGGCGGGCTCGACCGAGATCAGGCTCGTGCCTGGCGCGACGCCGCTCGCCGGCCCTTCGGTGACCGCGGTGATCAGGTCGTGGCCGTAGTCCTCCGCCGCGGCGCTGAACTCAGCTGTCCGCCAGTCGCCGGCCCCGGACGCCAGCGCGTACTCGAACGTGTGGCTCCAGTGCTGGAGCGAGAACGCGCTGCCGTCCGGCGTGGTCCTCCGCTCGCCGTCGATCCAGATCCCGGACGGCCACGCGCTGCACGACCGCATCAGCGACATGTGCAATGTGCCATCGGGAGTCACCACGCAACCGGGCGTGCCCCGGTTCAAGATGGCCACCGACCGGTCGGCGAGGAAGGCTTCGGCCGGCTCGGCCTGTGGCGGCCCGGCGGGCGGCACTTCGGTGCCTTGGGCCGGCGCGACCTCCACCACCGCGTCGGCGAGATCGACGATCAGCGCGCGCACCGCCGCGGCGAGCTCTTCCGGGCCGGTACCGGCGACGATCAGCACGGGCAGGTCACGCACATCGCGCAGGTCCGCGTTCGGGGCGAACGCGTCCGCGCGCGAGCGGGCCGGCGGCACCCAGACCCGCGCGGTGCCCGAGGCCGCCAGCTGAGTGGCCAGCGACTTGGCGTACTCCGGCCCGGAAGCGGCGAGGACAGCAGAGTTGAACGTGTTCAAATCCGGTCCGCCGAGCGCGATCCTGACATCGGGGAGGTTGGAATCGGCGTCAATCGCGCCGTAGCGTGGTCCGTCAGCCTGGGTACAGGTCGCCGTCACGCCCGCCCCGGCCAGCGCGGTCACCAGGTCCCTGAGCAGGCTCCGCTGGCCGTTCTGGTCATCGGGGGAAATGACCTCGGCCACTCCGATCGCCCGCAGCGACCGGTCGCCGCAGCGGACCCGTGCGGTGGAACCGAGCCCGAACCAGCCCAGCGCCGGACTGTCCAGGGTGTACCAGGTGCCGGCCGCATCCACGTCGGTGGCGCCGAACGACCGGCCGATCACCGCGGTCGCGGTCTGGTAAAGCGGCAGGCCACCGGGCACATCCGCGGGGAACCTGACGCGCAGCAGGCGATCTTTACCGATCGAGCCGTCCACATGGGTGCGGAATTCGACGCGCTCCGCGCCATCCCACAGCAGCGTCTCCTGGGTGACCGACAGCTCGCCGAGGGTGAACGTGGCGACCAGGCGTGACCCGATCGGGCACCGTTCCGCGCGCACGGCGGCCGGCGCCGAGCCCGAGCCCTGGCCCGGACCCTTGGGAGACAGGTGCCACGGCCCCTCGCCGTGCTTGGGGTGCTGCGCGTACTCTTCCTGCAGCACCAGCTCGTTGCCCGGCTCCCGCAGCACGTCGAAGCCGGCCCGCTTGTCGGTGATGCGCACGGTTCCGCCCCGGGCCGGATCGGCGCTGACCCGGTAAGCCTCGTTCTCGATCACCAGCCCGTCAGCCTCGGTCCACCCCCCGGACGGCCCCGCGGCCGCACCGGTGACGTAGCTCAGGTAGCCCAGGCCGGGCACTTCGCGGGCCAGGAAAGAAAGCGTCACCTCCCGCGGCGAGGAGTCGTCACGGCGGTGCACGCCCTCGGCGAGTACCGCCACCGGACGACCATCGCTGTCCCGGAGCCCGAGCGAGTCCGGGCCGCCCTCGGGGACGGCGAGCGTGACCCGGGCGATGCCGTCGCGGGTCCTTGACGCCGCGTTCCATACGCTGACACCGCCATGGCTCAAGGCGCGGACCGCCGCGGACCGTGCCGCCAGTGCCCGTTCCCATGACTCGCGCCAGGACCCGACCAGGTCCAGGTACACCTGATCGGACTCCACGCCGGTGATCGCGTCGTGGTGGGCGCCGTAGGCGAGCATCCGCCATACCTTGTCCAGCGACGCGTGCGGGTAGGGCGCGCCGTTCAGTGCGGCCAGCGTGGCCAGCCGTTCCGCCTCGGCGGCGGCGGTCTCGATGACCCGCTGCGCCTGCTTGGTGTCGATGCAGGAAACGTCCTTGCCGGTGTAGACCGGGTTCATGTCCCTGGTCTGCGGCGTGATCCACACCCCGTCCCGGCCGGCCTCCTCCCGCACCGCCGCGAAGAACTCGCTCGGCACCGCGGTCACGAACCGCGGCCAGACGTAGCGCCGGTTCCACGACCGGTGGATATCGGTCACCCAGCGGGCCGGGATCACGTGGTCGGAGCCGACCGGGAGCAGCACGTTGCGCGTCGCCGCGACCCGGGCCAGGCCACTGAACTGCTCGTACGCCTTGCGTTCGGCGGTTTCCAGGTCCGGCGGGGTGTGCAGCTGCCAGCCGGCGCCGTAGTGATGCGCCATGTAGTGGGTGAGCAGGCCATTCCCGTCCGGCGAGAGCCACTCGAACTCGCTGGCGAACTGCATCCGGCCGACGCCGCCCTCGGCCCCGGCCGGCCCCCACTGGTGGAACGGTCCGCGCGCCCAGGCGCTCGAGGTCAGCCCGGCCGCGGCCATCAGGCCCGGATACCCCGGGTCATGCCCGAACACGTCCAGCATCCAGGCGGTCCGTGGGTCTCCGCCGGCCACGTCGCGCTGGTAGCCGATGCCGTACACCGCATTGCGGATCGTGGACTCCGCGCAGGTCAGGTTCGTGCTCGGCTCGTTGTAGTTGCCGCCCACGATCTCGACCCGGCCTTGCTCGATGAACCGCCGCAGGTCCGCGCGATCGTGCGGGTGCACATCGAGGAACGGCTTGAGGTAGTCGATCTCCGCGAGCACGAACTTGTAATCGGGATCGTTCCTCGCCTTGTCCAGATGAATTTGAACAAGTTCAAAAGCGGTCCGGACGTCGGGCAGCTTGCCGTCTTCATCGGGCATGACCAGCCGCGCTTCGGTGAACTGGCCCTGGGTGTTCCACCACACCGGGTCGTAGTGGAAGTGGCTGACCATCCACATGGTCCAGCCCGGCTCGGCGACGGTGATGTCGGCCTCGGCCCGGGCGTCGGCCACCGTGACGCTCACCCGCCTGGTGCTGCCGGGCTGGGCGGGCGCCGCTATCTCGACCGGTACCTCGACCGTCCGCTCCGCACCGGGATCAAGTCCATGAATCATGGTCAGGGGAAGGGGGGTGTGCACCCCGTTCCCGTCAAGGTGCACGGCGGCTTCGGTCACGGCCGGGTGCTCGTTCACCACCCTGACCCGGACCACCTGGAGCGGCCGCCGCGTCGTGCCGAGGAACAGATCGGTCGATTCGATGCCCGCGATGCGCATATGTCCATCGTCGCACGGTCCTGCGGCATATCCCCCCGGTAGCGGGGCCCTAGCGGCAGGCAGCCAGCTGACCAGCCAGTTCCCTGGTGGTGGCGGCCGGGTCGCCGGCCTCGGTGATGGCGCGGACGACGACCACCCGGGTGGCGCCGGCGGCCAGCACGCCGGGAAGGTTCTCCAGGGAAATGCCGCCGATCGCGAACCACGGGCGAGCGGGCCGCTGGCGGGCGACGTGCTCGATCAGCTTCAGGCCCGTTGCGGGACGGCCGGGTTTGGTGGGCGTGGCCCACACCGGCCCGGCGCAGAAGTAGTCGATGCCCGCTTCGCCCGCCGCGGCGTCCGCCTGGCCGGGGTCGTGGCTGCTGCGGCCGATCAGCGGCCCCTCGCCGAGGATGGCGCGGGCGGCCGGGAGCGGCAGGTCGTCCTGGCCGAGGTGCAGCACGTCGGCACCCGCCGCCAGCGCGACGTCGGCCCGGTCATTGACCGCCAGCAGCCGCCCGTGGCGGCGGCAGGCGTCCGCGAACACCTCGAGCAGGCCGAGCTCCTCCCGCGCCTCCAGGCCTTTTTCCCGCAGCTGGACGATGTCCACCCCGGCGGCGAGCACCGCGTCGAGGAACTCCGCCAGGTCGCCCTCGGCACGCCGGGCGCTCGTGCACAGGTAGAGCCGGGCGCTCGCCAGCCGCGATCTCAGGTCGCCAGTCACCTTGCCATCCAACCATCGGTATAAGCTGGAGCCATCCACGGGAGCCCCCAGCGGGCTGAGAGGGAGGCGCGCCTCCGACCGTTGTACCTGATCCGGGTAATGCCGGCGAAGGGAGTGCTTATCTTGACTGCCGCCGAGGTCGTCGTCGCGGGTGCGGGCGTCATCGGCACCGCGATCGCGTGGCGGGCGGCGCTGGCCGGGCTCGATGTGGTCGTGGTCGACCCGCAAGCAGCGGACGGCGCGACGCTCGTGGCGGCCGGGATGCTCGCGCCGGTATCGGAGAGCCTGTTCGGCGAGGATGAACTGCTCCGGCTCAACCTGCTGGCGCGGCGCCGGTTCCCCGAGTTCGCGGCCGAGCTTGAGCAGGCCGTCGGCGCTCACATCGGGCTGCGCCGCGAGGGCACGCTCGCGATCGCCTACGACCCGGGCGACTACGCCGCGCTGATGCGGCTGACCGCGTTCCGCAGGTCGGCCGGGCTCGAAGCGGAAGAGCTTGACAGCCGGGCCTGCCGGAAGCTGGAGCCGTTCCTGACGCCGGACGTGCACGGAGGCGTGCTGTTCTGCGCGGACTGGTCGGTGGACAACCGGCGTTACGCGGCCGCGCTGCGCGAGGCGATGCTGGCCGCCGGCGCGCGGGCCGTGCGCGACCGGGTGGCCGAGGTACGAGGGCGCGACGGGCGTCCGGGCGCCGGAGTGCGGCTGGCCGGCGGCGACGTCATCGAATGCGGGACCGTGGTCGTCGCCACCGGATCCTGGACCGGTGCGGTCGCCGGCCTGCCGGAGGCGCTCCGGTCGGCGATCCGGCCGGTCAAGGGACAGCTGCTGCGCCTGCGCCATCCCGACGGCATGGCGCCGGTCACCACCCGCACGATCCGGGCCATCGTGCGCGGCGCCGATATCTACCTGGTGCCGCGGGCGGACGGCGAGATGATCGTCGGCTCCACCCAGGAGGAACGCGGTGACCGGACGGTGACCGCGGGCGCGGTGCACGACATGCTGCACGACGCGATGAGCGTGGTCCCGGTCACCAGCGAGCTGATCCTGGCCGAGACGTGCGTAGGCCTGCGGCCAGGAACCCCGGACAACGGGCCCGTCGTCGGATGGAGCGGCACGGCCGGGGTACTGATGGCCACCGGGCACTACCGCAACGGCATCTTGCTGTCGGCCGCGACCGCGGACGCCGTCGTCGCGTACCTGACCGGGCAGCGGACCGACGCCGAGTGGGCGCCTTTCGTCCCAGCGCGATGGGGTGAGGTGGGGGAGCGGTGAACGGCGTTCTGCTCAAGGTGAATGGGGAAGCACGTACGGTGCCGCAGGGCAGCACGGTGGAGCATGTGGTCGGCGAGGTCACGGTGCTCACCAGCGGGGTCGCGGCGGCGGTGAACGGAGACGTCGTGCCGCGCCGGCTCTGGGGCGCGACGGTGGTTCGCGACGGCGATCAGATAGAGATCGTCACCGCGGTGCAGGGAGGATGAATGAGCGACACCGGTAAGTGGAAGCTTGGCGGGCACGTGCTGGGTTCCCGGCTCATCGCCGGGACCGGGGGAGTGCCGAGCCTGGACGTGCTGCGCCGCGTGCTGGCCGCGTCAGGCGCGGAGGTCTGCACGGTCGCCATGCGCAGGGTTGGCGCGGCGGGGGAAGGCTCGATGCTCGGCACGCTGCGGGAGGCTGGCGTGCGGATACTGCCGAACACGGCCGGCTGTCACACGGCGAGCGAGGCCCTGCTGGTCGCCCGGCTGGCCAGGGAAGCGCTCGAGGTTGACTGGGTCAAGCTGGAGGTGGTGGCGGACGACCACACGCTGCTGCCCGACCCGGTGGAACTGCTCGACGCGGCCCGGATGCTCGTCGCCGACGGGTTCACCGTGCTGCCCTACACGAACGACGATCCGGTGCTCGCCCGGCAGCTGGAGCGGGCGGGCTGCGCGGCGGTCATGCCGCTCGGCGCGCCGATCGGGTCGGGGCTCGGCATCCGCAACCCGCACAACATCGGAATGATCGTCGAGCAGGCCGGGGTCCCGGTGATCCTCGACGCCGGCATCGGCACGGCCAGCGACGCGGCGTTCGCGATGGAACTCGGCTGCGACGGGGTCCTGATCGCGTCCGCGATCACCCGCGCGGCATCACCTGACGGGATGGCGCGAGCGATGCGGCTGGCGGTTCAGGCGGGCCATGCGGCACGGACATCCGGGCGGATCCCGCGCCGCTGGCACGCCCAGGCGTCAAGCCCGGCGGCCGGCTTGCCGGAGCTGCCGGCATGACACCTGTCCCGCGCGTGCTGACGATCGCGTCGTCGGACTCGGGCGGCGGCGCCGGCGTTCAGGCGGACCTGAAGGCGTTCGCCCGCTGCGGCGCGCACGGCACGACCGCGATCGTCGCGCTGACCGCGCAGAACACCCTGGGCGTCACCGCCATCCACGAGCTTCCCGCGACCTTCGTGCGGGCGCAGATCGAGGCCGTGCTTGACGACATCGGAGCGGACGCCGCGAAGACCGGCATGCTATTCTCCGCTTCCCTGATCGAGACGGTCGCGGACACGCTGGCGGGCCGGGACCTGCCGCTGGTCGTCGACCCGGTCATGGTCGCCAGCTCCGGCTCACGGCTGCTGCTCCCCGACGCCGTCTCAGTGCTGGTCGAGCGGCTGTTCCCGCTGGCCACCGTCGTCACGCCCAACCTGCCTGAGGCGCAGGCGCTGACCGGGACGCGGACCGGTGACCGTCAGTTCCTCGCCGAGCGGCTGGTCGAGATGGGCGCCCCCGCGGCGCTGGTGACCGGCGGCCACGGCGACCTTCCCGTGGATCACCTGTTTGACGGCTCGAAGCACATCGCGATCCCGGTCGCCCGGCATGACATCGCGGCCACGCACGGCGCCGGATGCACGCACTCGGCGGCGCTCGCCGCCGGCCTCGCGGCGGGCCTGCCGCTGGCCGGCGCCGCCCGGCAGGCGGCCGCCGTGGCCGGCGACGCGGTGGCCCACGGGCTCGCCGGGCTCGGCGGCGGCGACGGACCGGTCCACGTGCTGCACGGGCTCGAGGTGCCGGGAGGGGCACTGTGACGTTCAGCGACGAGCTGTGGCACGGCATCACCGGTATCTACGACGCGATCTTGCGGCACCCGTTCATCGCCGGCCTCACCGATGGCACCCTGCCGGGCGACGCGTTCGCGTTCTACGTGATCCAGGACGCGCTCTACCTGCGCAGGTACGCGGCCGCCCTGGCCGCGGTCGCCACCCGGGCACCGGAGCCGGCGGCGACCGAGATGTTCGCCCGGCACGCCGCCGACGCCATCTCGGTCGAGCAGCAGCTGCACCGCTCGCTGCTCGCCGACCTCGGCATTGATCCGGTGTCCGCGACAAAAGCGGAGCCGGCGCCCGCGAACCTGGCCTACACGAGCTACCTGCTCGCGACGACCGGCTCCGGCTCGTACCCGGAAGGCGTCGGCGCGGTGCTTCCTTGCTACTGGATCTACTGGGAGGTCGGGAAGGAACTGCTCCGCCGGGGCTCGCCCGATCCCCGCTACCAGCGCTGGATCGATACCTACGGCGGGGAGGAGTTCGGCGTCACCGTGCGCGAAGTGCTCGCGGTCACCGACGACCTCGGCGCGGGCCTAACCGCGGCCGAACGGGAGAACGTGCACCGTCACTTCCGTACCACCAGCCGGTACGAGTGGATGTTCTGGGACATGGGCTACCGCCAGGAATCCTGGCCGGTGTTATTTCTTCCTGGCGACGCCGCCCAGGGAGCTGTGGTACACCTCATCACGCCTGATGTGGCCGCTCACCGGGGGCCGCCACTCGGCCATCGACACCAGCCCGGGTTCGAGCAGTTCCCAGTCGCCGAACCAGGTGACGATCTCCTCATCCTCGCGCCACCGCCCGCTGCCGAGCTGCCCGGCCAGGAGCTTCTCCCCCTCGATGGTTATCTCGCGGAGCCCGGGAAGCTCAGGGCCCGGCATGCGCAGGCTGGAGATGGCCAGGTAGCTGCCGGGCGGCATGCCGTCGCGGAGCTGTGCCGCGATCCAGCCCGGATCCTCATGATCCTCGATGTGGTGCAAGATCGCGAAGAGCAGCAGCCCGACCGGCCGGCTGAAGTCGATCAGCGCCAGGACCTCGGGATCGGCCAGGATCTCCACCGGTGAACGGATATCCCCGACGACGATGTCGGTGGTCCGCGCGTCGGTGAGCAGCGCCTTGCTGTGGGTGTAGACGACCGGGTCGTTGTCGATGTGGACGACGCGCACGGCCGGGTCGATTTCGTGCGCGACCTCGCTCACGTTGCCCTGGGTGGGCAATCCCGACCCGATGTCGAGCAGCTGGGTGATGCCCGCCTCGCTCACCAGGTAGCGCACCACCCGGCGCAGGAAGGCCCGGTTGGCGATGGCCCACAGCGGCGCCTTGGGTGCCTGCCGCAAGATCTCGTCCACGAACGCCCGGTCGACGCCGAAGTTGTCCTTCCCGCCCAGCAGGGCGTCGTAGACGCGGGCAATGTTGGGCTTGGTGACGTCGATGTCCGCCATGCTGTACCGGCCGCCCGATGGACCATATCTGGTCATAGCCGCCTCCACGCCCTGAAGTCCGGCGCTACCGCTCCGTACTCTAGTACTCCCGTCCGCCGGCCACCGCGCCAAAGCTCTCGGAAGAAATCTTCCGAGAGCTCTTGTCGAAACGACTCTTTCGAGTGTAGTGTTTCGAAACATGAGTTCCGAAGAAGTTCCCGGCGGGTCAGGGACCGCGGATGAGCGGACCGATTTCGACCTCACCGACCCCAAGGCGATGCGCGCGCTGGCCCACCCGATGCGGATGGCGCTGCTCGAGCTCCTCGAGGTGACCAGGACGCTGACCGCGACGCAGGCCAGCGAACTGCTGGGGGAGACCCCCGCGAACTGCGCCTTCCACCTGCGGACGCTGGGCAAGTACGGCTACATCGCCGAAGCCGGCGGCGGAAAGGGCCGGGAACGGCCATGGAGGATGGTCAGCAGGCGGATCAGCCTGTCGACCAACCAGGAAAACCCGAGTGCTGCCCTGGCCGCGCAGACGCTCCAGCAGATATGGCTGGACCGCGTCATGCAGCGGGCGCGCCAGATCCTGGGCAGCGAGGAACGGCCGGAGGCCTGGCGCGACGCCCATGAGGCCAGCCAGACCGTCCAGTTCCTCACCCCCGAGGAAAACCGGCAGCTCGGCGACGAGGTGCGGGAGCTGATGGACGGCTATCAGGAGCGGCAGGACAACCCGGACAAGCGCCCGGAGGGCGCGGTCCCGGTAGAGATCTTGTACTTCGCCTACCCGCTGACCCACCTGACCCACCTCGCGGCGAGCGCCGAGCACGAGTAAATGTCAGACCCCATCGCCATAATGAACGACCTGAACCTAAGGAGCCGTCAACCATGCACCCCTACATCGCCATGACCCTGACCGACCAGCGGCGTCAGGAAATCGCACGGAACGTCGCGGAGAGCAGGCGGGGGCCTGTCCGCCGCTTCCCGCGCTGGCAGCTGAGCTGGTCGCGGACAACCCTGGCTTCGACCGGGCGTCGCGGGTCCGCACTCATGATCATTATCTCCGCGCACCGTCCCGCTTGACCCCGTCCGGGCTTCGGCGTTCAGGTACGCAAGACCGCGCCCGGGGTGCCGGCAGTCGCCCGCCGGCACCCCGGGCGCGAACACGTCCGGGCCAGGTTCAGCCCTCAGGCCGCCGCGTTCTCTTCTGCCCGCACGGCGTCGGCCGTGGCCGGCTCCGCGTCGATCTCCAGCACCGAGTCGGCCACCGGGACCGCCGCCCGGCGGCGCAGCCCGCTGAGTGCGACCAGCATCCCGATCGCCGCCACGACGGTGATCAGCACCAGGGCCGGCCGGTAGGCCGTCAGCGTAGCCGACGGCGAGATGACCTTGCTCGCCCCGCCCGCGTCGACCACCGCGGTCACTACGGCCAGCACTATCGCGCCGCCGACCTGGAACGAGGTCTGGAACAGGCTGGCCGCCAGGCCCTGCTCGGAGTCCGGCACCCCGGCGGTGGCCGCCACGCTCAGCGAGGAGAACCCGAGCCCGAACGCCAGCCCGATCAAGATCACGGCAGGCAGCATGACCGCCGGGTAATCGGGGGCCACCCCGGCCCGCAGGAACACCACGTACGCGATGACCAGGCAGACGAAGGCGACCGCGGCGAGCCGGACCGGCCCGAAGCGGCCGATCAGCCCGCCCATGCGCAGCGAGAGCACGGCGACCACGACGCCGGCCGGCAGGAAGGCCAGCGCGGTGGACAGCGCCGACCAGTGGGCCAGCGTCTGCAGGTACTGGGTGATCAGGAACTGGAACGACACGTAGGTGCCGAACAAGGTGACGGCCCCCACGTTGGCGCGCCGCAGTGCCGCGGACCTGAAGATGGCGAACGGCACCAGCGGGTCGGAGCTGCGCGACTCGATCACGCCGAACACCGCGAGCAGCACGGCCACGCCGGCGAACGAGCCGATGGTCTGCGCCGATCCCCAGCCGGCCTGCTGGGCCTCGACGACCGTGTACACCAGCAGCAGCATCGCCCCGGTGACCGCGACGGCGCCGGGCAGGTCGAACCGCCGCCCCGACCGGGACGCCTGCTCACCCCGCGGGATCAGCAGCAGCGCCGCGATCAGCACGACCAGCGCGGCAGGCGCGGGCACCAGCAGCGTCCACCGCCAGCCCACCTCGGTGAGGAGCCCGGACAGCACCAGCCCCAGCGAGAAACCGCTGGCCCCGAACACCGTGTACACGCTGAACGCGCGGTTCCGCATCGGCCCCTCGGGGAACGTGGTGGTGAGCAGCGACATGCTGGCGGGCGCGATGAACGCGGCCGCGACCCCCTTGATGAAGCGCGCCCCGATCAGCAGCGCCGCGCTGCTGACCAGCCCGCCGGCCAGCGAGACGACGGCGAAGACCGCCAGCGCGATGAGAAACATCCGCCTGCGTCCGAGCAGGTCCGCGGCCCGGCCCCCGAGCAGCAGCAGGCCGCCGTAACCGAGCACGTACCCGCTGACGATCCACTGCAGCGAAGCCGTGCTCAGCCCGAGCGCAGAGCGGATGGACGGCAGCGCGACGCCGACCATCGACACGTCGAGCGCGTCAAGGCACAGTGCGCCGCCGAGGACGACCAGGATCCCCCAGAGCTGGGGGGTCCAGCTAGTAGTTTTGCCCTCCGTTGAAGTCATGACTCAAACTATATGCATGCGCAATCAGTAGATGCAAGAGAAATTAATGTACTTGCATTTATCATAACGACGTACTATGCTTCGCCTGTGAGCGTGACTCAGGACTCGGTGGTAAGCGCTTGGCGGGAGATCTCCGCCTGTCACGCCGCCACGTGCGCCGCGCTTGAGCGTGAGCTCGGCGAGCGCCATGGGCTGGGCGTGAGCGACTTCGAGGTGCTGGCCCGGCTCGTTGAGGCCGACGAGCACAAGTTCCGCGCCCAGGACCTGGCCGACGCGGTGCATCTCAGCCAGAGCGCGCTGTCCCGCCTGGTCGACCGGCTGGCCCGGCACGGCCTGGTAGAGCGGTGTACCTGCGACATGGACCGGCGCGGCATCTACGTGCAGCTGACCCAGGCGGGCCAGCAGCGGCACGACGAGGCGGCGCCCACTCACCGGGAGATCCTCAGCCGGATGGTACCGGCCGCCATGGTCAGCTCGCGCGAGCAGTGAACCAGGCGTGATCCTCGGTTAGCCAGTCGCCGAACCGCAGGCCGGCTGTGGTCAGGCCGGCGGTCAGCTCCTGCTCGGTGATCTGGTAGCTGGTCCACGCGTGCGTCCAGGTGCTGCCGCTGACCTGGTACTCAACCTCGATGTTCAGGCACGGCGGTGTCCACCGGGCTGACCGGATGATGCGCCGGATGCCGCCGGGATCATCCCGGACCCTTCCTGCCTCCGCAACCGTCTCGAACCAGGCCGGCGGGCTCTGCTGGAGCACCGCGACGCCGCCGTCGCCGAGGTGATGGCGCACCGTCGCGAGGAACGCTCGCCGCGTGCCGGGAGCAGAGTTGATCATGGTGCTGGCCAGCAGCACCACGTCGAACGTGCGGTCAAGCCGCAGCGTCTCGATCGGCGACAGGACCGTGGGCAGGCCCGCGGCGCGGGCGAGCATGTCCGCGGAGTCGTCCGCACCGGTCACCGGGTGCCCGAGCGCGGCCAACGGCCGCAGGATCCGTCCTGTCCCGCAGCCGAGCTCCAGTATCGACGCGCCCGCGGGCACCGCGGCATGCACGATCTCCGGCTCGCCGAACGTCGGCAGCAGCGCGTAGAACTCAACCGCGCACCCGTCGTTAGTGATCGGACCAGGTCCCGTCCCCGCATGATCATCCACAGCAGGACAACGGACGTCCGGCGCACGCCATTCCGCGCTCGTCAGCACGCTATGGAAGTTTCTGTCAGCGCGTGCCAAACTTGGGTACTCCGGACCATCTGGCGACGATGAGGTGGGTACCCGCAATAGAAGGGGCGGCGGGTCCGTGGAGACGCGCTACGACGACAAGCCATGGCTGCAGTGGTACGCGCCAGGAGTGCCGGCCGAGGTCCAGGTGCCGAACGTGCCCGTGACCACGCTACTCGACAACGCGGTCGCCCGATTCGCGCGGCGGACCGCGCTGGTGTTTCTCGGCCGCAAGATGTCCTACCGGGAGCTGGGCCGGTCCGTTGACCGGTTCGCCTGGGCGCTGGGCAGCCTCGGCGTGCGCAAGGGCGACCGGGTCGCGCTGATGCTGCCGAACTGCCCGCAGCAGGTCATCGCGTTCTTCGCGGTTCTGCGGCGGGGCGCCATCGTCGTCATGCACAACCCGCTGTACACCGTGCCGGAGCTGCGCAAGCAGCTGGCGGACTGCGGCGCGCGGGTCGCGGTTACCTTCGACCGCGGCTACGCCAAGCTCACGCAGGCCCGGGAAGGAACGGCGGTCGAGCACCTGATCGTCACGTCGCTGGCCGACTACCTGCCCGCCCTCAAGCGGCGCGCGCTCAAGCTCCCGGCCGAGCGCGCCCGCGCCGCGCGAGCCGAGCTGACCGCCCGGCTGCCTCAGGACGGAACCTTCCTGTCGTTCTCTGAAATGCTGGATAAGTCACAGGACTGGCACTACCAGGTCCCGCTGGATCCGGTCCGTGACATCGCGGTCCTGCAGTACACGGGCGGCACCACGGGGACGCCCAAGGGCGCGATGCTCAGCCACCACAACCTGGTAGCCAACGCCTGCCAGTCGGCGGCCTGGGATCCCGCATCCCAGCCGGGCCTCGAGGTGGGCATCGCGGTGCTCCCCATGTTCCATGTCTTCGGGCTGACCATGTGCCTGACCACCTCGGTGCTGATGGGCGCCAAGACCGTGCTCATCCCGAAGTTCGACATCGACCTGGTGCTCGACGCGGTCCGTCGCTGGCGGCCCACCGTGTTCCCCGGAGTGCCCACCATCTACCAGGAGATAGCGGCGTCACCCAAGGCTTCCTCCGCGGGGCTGAACACCATCCGGGTCTGCATCTCCGGTGCCATGCAGCTGCGCAGGCAGACCGTCGAGGAGTTCCGCGCACTCACCGGCGCCCACGTGGTGCAGGGGTACGGGATGACGGAGACCTCACCGGTCACGATGGCCAACCCGCTGGACGGGAACGCCAGGCACGTCTCGATCGGGCTGCCCCTGCCAGGAACGCACGCGCGCATCGTCAGCGAGACCGATCCCCGTGTGCCCATGCCGGTGGGCATGGCCGGCGAGCTGCTGATCCGCGGGCCGCAGGTCTTCCGTGGCTACTGGAACCAGCCGGAGGAGACCGCCGAGGTCCTGGTGGACGGCTGGATGAGGACCGGGGACATCGCGCTGATGAGCCCGGACGGGTTCTTCACGCTGATCGACCGCAAGCGTGATGTGATCATCGTGGACGGCTTCAACGTCTACCCGTCCGAGGTGGAAGAGGTGCTGAACACCCATCCGGCGGTGGCGGAGAGCGCGGTGATCGGCCTGCCTGACCCGGCGCACGGGGAGCGTGTGCACGCCTATGCCGTGCTCCAGCCGGGTGAAACGCCGGAAGCCGACGAGCTCATCCGGTTCTGCGCCGAGCGGCTCACCGACTACAAGGTGCCCGATGACATCGAGCTGCGCTCGGAACTGCCGCACAACATGCTCGGCAAAGTGCTGCGCCGGGTCCTGCGGGAAGAGCACGCCACGCCCCCTGCGCCGCCCGGCCCGCCCGACTTGAATGAGCCGCCCGCTGAGGTCACGGGGGACGTGCCGGAGCCGGCCAGCCCGCTGGACCTCGAGGCCGAAGAGACCGTTTCCAGTAACAGCACCTTCCAGGCATGAGCACTATCACCGCCGAGATCATCACCGCCCGCCAGCTCACCTTGGTGCCGCTGCGCGCCGAGCACGCCGCCGAGATGGCCGCCGTGCTGGCCGACCCGGCCTGTACAGGTTCACCGGCGGATCCCCGCCCACCCCGCAGGAGTTGCGCGCACGCTTCGAACGCTGGGTGGCCGGCTCGCCTGACCCCGCCGTGACCTGGTGCAACTGGGTGATCCTGCGGCACGGGCCCGGGTGCCTGGCCGGCACGGTCCAGGCGACGATCAGCACCGCGGGGGAGCAGCCCGCCGCTGAGGTCGCCTGGGTCGTGGGCCGGCCCTGGCAGGGCCAGGGCATCGCCCGGGAAGCCGCGCAGGCGCTCATCGCCTGGCTGCGGCGGCATTCGGTGCACGCCGTCGTCGCCCACATCCACCCTGACCACTCCGCATCCGCCGCCGTCGCCACCGCGGCCGGGCTCACTCCCACCGATCACTGGCAGGACGGCGAGATAAGGTGGCGCTTGACGGCGACGTCATAGCCCGGTTACGGTCGGTGATCTGCGAAGATCACATAGTGAACCGTATCCGAGGCCTGAGCCGTGGCGTCCTGGCCGCTGCCGTCCTGACCTGTGCCGCCTGCACGACCGCGGTACCGGCACCTACGTCGGCCCATACGCCGGCTCATACACCGGTACCTACGCCGGCCAGCGAGACGTTGCCGCCCACCTCCGCCGCCGCGCACGCGGCGGTCCCGGCACCCGCCCACGTGGTCGTGGTGGTGATGGAGAACCACTCCTACGGCGACGTCATCGGCAACCCGGACGCTCCCTATCTGACGGCGCTAGCGGCGCGCGGCGCCGACTTCACCCGGTCGTTCGCCATCACCCACCCCAGCCAGCCCAACTACCTGGCGCTGTTCTCCGGCAGCACGCATCACGTCACCAGCGACTTCTGTCCCGTGACGTTCGACGCCCCTAACCTGGCCGCCGACCTGCTCACGGCCGGCAAGACGTTCGCCGCGTACTCAGAAGACCTGCCCGCGCCCGGGTCGGTCGTCTGCACCGCCGGCGGCTATGCCCGCAAGCACGCGCCATGGGTGGACTTCAGCAATGTTCCCGCGGCCGTGAACCAGCCGTTCACGAGCTGGCCGGCCGGTGATTACGCGCGGCTGCCCACGGTGTCCTTCGTCATCCCGAACCTGTGCGACGACATGCACGACTGCCCCGTCTACACCGGCGACGCCTGGCTCCGCACGCACATGAACGGCTACACCGACTGGGCCATGACGCACGACAGCCTGCTGATCATCACCTGGGACGAGGACGACGGCTCCGCCGCGAACCAGATTCCGACGATCTTCGTCGGCCAGCGGGTGAAGCCCGGCCGCTATCCGGTCCTGATCTCGCACTACAACGTGCTCCGCACCATCCAGGATGCGTACGGCCTGCCGCGCAACGGCGCTACGGTGACCGCATCCCCGATAACCATGATCTGGACCGGCAGCTAGCCTATATCGCGTGGATTTCTTCTGCTACCACCGCGACCGGCCCGGCTCCATGACGTTGCGCGACGAGCTGCTGGAAGACCACTGGTCCTACATGGACCGCTACCAGGCGGAGATGATCGCCCGCGGCCCGACCCTGGCCGCTGACCGTGACACGGCCACCGGCAGCGTGCACATCCTCGCCCTGCCAGGGCCCGCCGCGGCCCGCGCGTTCGCCTTCGACGAGCCGAACTATCAGGCCGGCGTGTACCGTGACGTGCTGCTGCGCCGGTGGCGCAACCTGCTGGAGCGCACCATGTGGGACTTCCCTGGCGGCCGGAACGGCGGCGACAGGTACCTGGTGCTCGGCCTCGGCGAGGGACAGGAAGCCGATCTCGCCGTGCCGCCGGACCGGGACGAGCTGATCGCGTACGGGCTCCTGCTGTCCGACGACGGCGCCACCTGGCTGGGTACGGCGGCGCTGATCCGGGCGCAGGACCCGGACGCGGCACGTGCCATCCTGACCGCGGACCGGTACGCCGGCATCGAGGTGCATAACTGGCAGTTCGGCGGACGGTCGTTAGCCTCGTCGAGGAGCACATCGGTGTGGCCGTCCTGCTGGACGATCAGCAGCATTCCCTTATCCGCCGAGGATGACAGATCCCGTGTCAGTGCCTCACGGTACGCGGCTGTGCACATGGCAGCGATTCACCCGCCCGCTCAGCGCACTTCCTGGATGCGTACCAGGTTGCCCGCGGGATCGCGGAAGGCGCAATCGCGAATGCCGTACGGCTGGTCGACCGGCTCCTGGACGACCTCGGCGTCGCTGGCCTGCAGCTGCTCAAAGGTGCCGTCGAGATCCTTGGTGGCCAGCAGGATCCAGCCGTAGGTGCCCTTGGCCATCATCTCGGTGATGGTGCGTCGCTCGTCGTCGGTGATGCCGGGGTCGACGGCCGGCGGCGCCAGCAGGATGGAGGTGCCGGGCTGGCCTGGAGGGCCGACCGTGATCCAGCGCATCTTGCCCTGCCCGACGTCGATGCGCACCTCGAAGCCGAGGGTGTCGCGGTAGAAGGCCAGCGAGGCCTCCGGGTCGTCATGCGGGAGAACTGTCGTGTAAATGGTGATGTCCATGGCGCTCACGCTAGCTGCGGCTCGGGGACCGGTGCTTCTCGATTCCTGACCGGTCTGGTCACCTGTTTCGCCACGCAGGCCGGCATCCCCTCCG
>Ga0126381_100003168_pt1 | contig 17960 bp, 15 predicted proteins | sample PanSoiMetPlot_28_FD_96465 | JGI IMG/M metagenome (GOLD analysis project Ga0126381, IMG submission 96465) | Tropical forest soil microbial communities from Panama - MetaG Plot_28 | ecosystem: Environmental > Terrestrial > Soil > Tropical forest > Bulk soil | place: Panama | collected 2016-02-17 | reverse complement strand
GCTCGACCGGCAGCACCCCGACCTCGCGCACCTGCCGCTGCGGTTCCTGGCGAACGGGTGGGACAACGTGATGTTCCGGCTCGGGGAAGAGCGTGTCGTGCGGCTGCCGCGCCGCGAGATGGCCGCGGCGATCATCGGCAACGAACAGCGATGGCTGCCGGGACTGGCGGGAAAACTTCCAATCCCAATCCCTTATCCCGAACGGACCGGCGTCCCTGCCGACGGTTACCCCTGGTCGTGGAGCATCGTGCCGTACCTGCCTGGGTCGCCGGCCGCGGACGGGCCGGCGCTTGACCCCGGGCACGCGGCCACCGCGATCGGCGGGTTTCTCGGCGCCCTGCACATGCCCGCCCCGCCCGACGCGCCGCTCAACCCGTTCCGCGGTGTGCCACTACGGGAACGTGAGCAGGCCTTCGCCGCCAACCTGCGCGTGGTCTCCGGCGTTGACGCCGACGCGGTGCTTGACGTGTGGACGTCCGCGATCGCCGCACCAGGGCACGCCGGCCCGCCCGCCTGGGTGCACGGCGACTTGCATCCGGCGAACATCCTGGTCCACGACGGCCGGATCAGCGGCGTGATCGACTTCGGCGACATCACGGCCGGCGACCCGGCCGCTGACCTGTCGGTCGCGTGGATGCTGCTGCCGCCGCGATGGCACGGGGTGTTCCGCTCGGCGTACGAGGCGGCCGGGAACGGGCTCATCGACGACGCGATGTGGACGCGCGCGCGGGGCTGGGCGATCGGCCTCGGGGTGATGTTCCTCGCGCATTCGGCGGACAACCCGCAACTGCATGCCGTCGGCCGCCGCGCGGTGCACGCCGCGCTCGGCGATTTATCCTGGTGAGGGGCTTAGCGAGCGGTCTTACCTGGCCACCGGCTGTGGCAAGCCCGCCGCATCTTTGCCTGCGTCATCGGCAACCTTCTCAAGCCGCCGTGCTCTCTCGCTGGCTTCCTTGTATCTCATGACGTAGATCTCGGTATCGCGCCGGTAGACGTACAGGTTGTACAGCCCCCCGAGGACCGCCAGCAGACCGCCGGTGATTATCGAGGCAATGGCATCGACTTGCGGAATCACAAACAGGTCGGCCACGGTTCCGAAAATCACCGTCAGCCCGCCCCCGATCAGCGCGGGGCCCGTTCCCTGGCTGACCAGCTTTGTTACCAGGCCCTCCACTTTCTCAGGCTTGAAGGTCCCGTCATACGCTCTGGATGGATCCACAACTTCCTGGGTCATCAGCATTTCCCCCCGGCTGGTCGACTTGTCGCGTCGGTCCTTCAAAAGACGCGTTAGGGACGAGGCCGGTTTACTAGCTTGGTCCCATTCGTCCCGGTTGGCGGCGGTGCCGCGAATTCGCGCCAGCGGTGGCACGCCACGAGCACGTCATCGCCTGTGTTCTCCAACGGCGGCTGCCGCTCACGGCACAGGTCGACGGCCCACGAGCAGCGCGGCGTGAACGGGCAAGACTCCGGTTTCACCGCGCCGGGGAAGTCGGGGTTGCTCCGCTGGCGTGCGGTGTGGCGCGCCCGCTGCAGCTTCGGATTCGGGACGGGCGCCGACTGCAGCAGGGCGCGGGTGTACGGGTGAGCGGGGTGGTTGTAGACGACGGCGGCCGGTCCCGCCTCCATCACCCTGCCTCGGTACAGCACGACCACGCGCGTCGAGATATGACGGACCACGGCGAGGTCGTGGGAGATGAACAGGTAGCTGAGGCCGAGTTCGTGCTGCAGGCGCCGCAGCAGGTTCAGCACCTGAGCTTGCACAGAAAGGTCGAGCGAGCTGACCGGCTCGTCGCAGATGATCAGGCGCGGCCCCACGATGAGCGCCCTGGCGATCGCGATCCGCTGACGCTGACCGCCGGAGAACTGATTCGGGTACCGGTTCGCGGCGGCCGGATCGAGCCCAACGCGCTCGAGGATCGAGGCCACCCGGCCGGCGACCTCCTGCTTGGGCGGCGCCCCATGCGGCCGGAGCGTCTCGGCGAGCGTCTTGCCGATCGGCCGCGCGGGGTTCAGCGAGCTGTAGGGGTCCTGAAACACAACCTGGAGGTCGGCGCTGAGCCGCCGCCGGCGGTCGCGGGAAGCGCCGATGATGTCGTGCCCGTCGAACGTGATCGCGCCGGCCGCGGCCGGCACGAGGCCGAGCACCGTGCTCGCGATCGTCGTCTTGCCCGATCCCGACTCGCCGACGAGACCTACCGTCTCGCGCGGCCCGATGGCGAAGCTGACGTCGTCGACGGCTCGCAGCGGCGGCCGGCGACGGACCGGGTACTCGACCCGGAGGCGCTCAACGCGCAGCAGTTCACTCATGGCTTGATCAGCTGGTCGACGCGGATGCAGCGGGTCTCATGCGCCTGATAGGGGGCGTCAATCGGCACCGCGTGCGCCGAGCACGCGGGGACCGCGTACCGGCAGCGGGCGCTGAACCGGCAGCCCGCCGGCCAGGAGCCGGGTGGGGGAACCGTCCCAGGGATCACGGGCAAGGTGGCGGCCTCCGGTGCCAGATGAGGGTTCGACGCGAGCAGCGCCTCGGTGTACGGGTGCAGCGGGGTGTCGAAGACCGACTGGGTGTCCGAGCGCTCGACGATCTGGCCCGCGTACATGACGACGACCCGGTCGCACAGGTCGGCGACGACTCCCCAGTCGTGCGTGACGATGAGCACCGCCATCTGCCTTGTCGTTCGCAGCTCCCGGAGCAGCTCGAGGATCTCCGCCTGGACGGTGACATCGAGCGCCGTCGTGGGCTCGTCGGCGATGAGCAGCTCGGGCTCGCCGGCCAGCGCCCGGGCGATCGCCACGCGCTGCGCCATGCCGCCGGAAATCTCGTGCGGGTACCGGACGGCGACCGCTCCCGGGTCGGTGAAGTGCATGTCCCGCAGCAGCTCGAGCGTCCGGGCGCGCGCGGCCGGGCGGGACAGCCCGCGGTGCTGGCGCAGGGCCTCCGCGATCTGGGCGCCAACGCGATACACCGGGTCGAGGCTTACCATCGGCTCCTGGGAAACGAAGCCGATCTTCCGCCCGCGCAGCGCGCGAAGATCGGCCTCGCTCGCCCTGGACAGGTCCTTGCCGCCGAACCAGATGCTCCCGCCGTCGATCCGCCCCGATCCCGGCAGCAGGCCGACGATGGCGGCGGTCGTGACGCTCTTGCCGCACCCCGACTCGCCGACGATGCCGACGATCTCGCCAGCGGCGACGTCGAAGGTGACGTCCTCGACGACGCGCACGTCCCGCTCCCTGCCAAGGAAGCTGATGCTCAGCTGCCGCACGTCGAGGAGCCGGCCCTCGGCCGGCGGGGCAGTCTCAGCCCTGGCCTGCGCCTCAGCTTTGGCCCTGGCCTTGGTGGCCGCTCGCGTCGCTACCGGGGCGGACCAGTTTTCTACCGTCGCGTCCCGGACCGTGTCGCCAAGCAGCGACAGGGCGAGCATCGTGATCGCGATCGCCGCGCCCGGCGGCACGATCAGCCACGGGTGGAGCAGGAGCACGCTCGTGCCGTCGGCCACCATTCCGCCCCAGCTCGGGGCGGGGGCAGCCACGAGAAGCTTGAGGAACGCGAGTCCCGTCTGCACGCCGAGCGCGACGGCGGCGAGCAGCGACGCCTGCACGATGACGACGCCCGCGATCCGGGGGAGGATATGCCGGGTCAGGATGTAGGTCCGGGAGAGCCCGGACGCCTCCGCGGCCTTGACGTACAGTTCCTCGCGGATCGGCAGCGTCGCGGAGCGGACGATTCGCATCAGGCCAGGCGCGGCGATCACCCCGAAGGTCACCATCCCCGCGAGCATGCTCGCGGGGAAGACCGACAGCACCACGATGATGATCACCACGGCGGGGAGCGAGAAGGTGAGGTCGGCGAGCCAGGTGACCACCCGGTCGGTCCACCCGCCCAGATAGCCGGCCGCCAGCCCGAGCGGCACGGCCAGGACGAGCAGGACCACCAGCGCCTCGACGACGCCGATGAGGGTCACCCGGTCACCGACGAGGAGGCGGCTGAGCACGTCGCGGCCCAGGGTGTCGGTGCCGAGCAGGTGCGACCAGCTCGGCAGCTGGTTAGCCGCGAACAGGTCGCCGGCGTCCTGCGAGTTGACCGACGGCATCACGATCGGGGCGACGATGGCGACCGCGGTCACGATCGCGAGGTAGGCGCAGCAGGCGAGCGCGAGCGGGCGCCGGAGCAGTCGCCGCAAGAAGCTCATCGGACTCGCACCCGCGGGTTGAGCCAGACGTAGGCGACGTCAACGAGCAGGTTGATCGCGACCACGATGACGGTGAAATAGACGACCATCCCGGCGACGACCGGGAGGTCGTGCTGGGTTGCCGCGGTCACCATGAGCGAGCCGAGCCCTGGCAGGGCGAAGACGTTCTCCACGAGCACGGTGCCGCCGAGCAGGCCGACCGCCAGCAAGCCGAGCACGGTGACGACCCGGATCGAGGCGTTCCGCAGCGCGTGGCGAAAGACGATCGACACCGGGGAGATGCCGTTCACCCGCGCCATGCGGATGTGCTCGCTGGCCAGCACGTCGAGCATCGCCTCGCGGGTCTGCTTCGCCAGCGACGCGATCCCGTAAAGCGCCAGGGCCGCGACGGGCAGGATCAGCGAGCGGAGCCACCCGGCCGGTGAGTCGGAGACCGAGACGTACCCGGTAGCCGGGAACCAGTTCAGCCAGACCGCGAAGATCACGATCAGCTCGGCGCCGACCCAGAAGGCCGGGAGGCTGAATCCGATCAGGGCGAGCACGTCGGCGGCCCGCCCGCCCGCGCCGCCCCGCAGCGCGGAGAACACGCCGAGGCCGACGCCGATCACCGCGCTGACGGCCAGCGCTCCGACGAGAAGGGAGAGGGTGACGGGCAGGCGCTGGCCGATCGCCTGGACCACGGGCTGGCCGGTAAAGATCGACTGCCCGAGGTTGCCGGTGAGCGCGTGGCGGAGCCAGTCCCAGTACTGCTCGTAGAGCGGGAGGTTGAGGCCGAGGGCCCTGTTGAAGGCGGCGTACTCGGCCGGGGTGGCGGACGTTCCGAGGATTTCCTGCGCCGCGTTGCCCGGCGTGAGCGAGACCAGCAGGAAGGTCAGCGCGGAGACGACGAACAGCAGCGGCACCGCCATCACGCACCGGCGCGCCATGACCCGCAGGACCGGGTTCACTACTTCGCGTACCACTCGGACGGGTACGGCGTGCTGCAACTGGCGCTGAAGGCCAGGCCGGCGATGTTCTTCGTGGTGTACCAGAAGGCGTCGTAGTCGAAGACCGGGATCTCGTCGGCCTGGGTGACGGTCCGCTGGGCCATCGCCGTCCAGTACTGGCCGGGGGAGAGCGACGCCTCGCCCTTCTGGTAGAGCGAGTCGAGCATCGGGTCATCCCAGCCGTGCTGGTTCTCCAGGCCCTTCGGGGCGAGGAAGTAGCTGTACCACGTCGACATCGGGGCGGACGTCGTCCCGATGAACCCGGCCGCCTCGTACTTGCCGCCGAGGACCTCTTGGATGTACTGGGGGAGCGTGCTCGTCGAGGTGATCTTCAGTGTCACGCCGATCGCGCGGTACTCCTGGGCGATCGCCTCGAGTACGGGGTCGGCGACCGTGCCGAATATGGACTCCGACGTCACGTTGAGGGTGAAGCCGTTCGGGTAGCCTGCCGCCGCGAGGAGCGCCTTCGCCTTGGCCGGGTCATACGGGTAGTAGTTCTGCATGGTCGGCACGAAGCCGTCCAGGCTGCCGAGCTGCATGGTCGGCACTCCGTACTTGCCAAGGATCGACTGCGTCACGGCCTTGCGGTCGATCGCGTAGTTCAGCGCCTGGCGGACCTGCGCGCTGGCCAGCGGGTTGGCCGCCGTGCCGTCGGGGGTCTTCGGGCCGCGGTCGAGGATGAGGATCTGCACGAAGTCACTTGGCGCGGTGATCACGTTCAGCCCGGCGGACTGCGCCGTGGGCGCGGTGCTGATGTCACCCGCCGCGACGTTGATCTGCCCGGACTTGATCGCCTCGATCATGGTGGTCGGCGAGGTGATGATCTTCACGACCACCTTGGAGAAGTGCACGGCCGACTGGTCGTAGTAGAAGGGGTTCGGCTTGAAGACGTAGACGCTCCCGGCGATCGACTGCGACGGGACCGCGATGTACAGGCCCGCCCCGTCAGTGCTGGCGCCGAGCGTCGACGCGTGCGCGATCGCCTTCGGCGAGCCGATGAACCCGAACATGTTGGGCTCGGTGAGCAGGTACGGCACCGCGGAGTTCGGGGCGGACAGGTGGAGATTGACTGTCCATTGGCCCGTCGTGTCGATGCTCTTCAGCTTGAGGGCCGCGGTGATATTGCCCTTCACCGTGAAGTACGAGTAGTCCAGCCAGGCCTTGACGGCGCTCGCCGTGACCGGCGTTCCGTCCGAGAAGCGGGCACCACGGCGCAGTGTGAGGGTGAACTCGGTATTCGTCTTCCCGATGTAGTGCCATGAGGTGGCGAGCCCAGGGCCGAAGTTGCCATCCGGTTCGAGGTGGATGAGCGAGGTGTAGGCGAGGTCGATCGGCATCATCTGGTCACCGCCCCCGGCGATCGCCGGGTTGAGCGTCGTGGTGTAGTTCGTCAGTCCCATGGTCAGCACGGGCTTGGCGCCGCTGTTTGACGCGGTGCCCGTCCCTGAGTTACCGCAGCCGGCCAGCGTTCCTGCCGCCAGGGCGAGCAGCACTGCCGCTCCGGTCCTGAGGCCTTTCCTCGCCAGGCACTTGGACCCAAACATTGCCTCTGTCCTTCCGAGTTGAGTTCCGGGGAGGTGACCAGGTGCGGCACCGCACGGGCTCACCGAGCCGAACGTAACCCGGCAACTTCGTGTAGGAATAGGGCACAAACAAGAAGTTCACCCAAGCTTCGGAATTCTCTCGCGATGCCGCCGACGTCCGTATCGCGAGCGTTCAATTTGGCTGGCCAGCATCGTGGCTCATGCTCGATAACCCTTGCGGAACTGGGGTTTCCTGTCGCCTTGCCACCAGGTAGCGTACTAGTCGTGAGCGACCGAGCGGTCGGCCGGCGCCTGCGGGCAGGTCGTTCATGAAGGGACAGAAACGTGAAGCAACACGCAGCTGAATTCCGGACGACACACGCGGGGAGCCTGCCTCGCCCGCCCGCGCTCACCGACCTCGAGGACGCGAGACAGGTGGCCGCCGCGGTCGAGGAGCTTGTGCGGCGCCAAGTCGAGGCCGGGATCGACATCGTCAACGACGGCGAGGCGAGCAAGCTCAGCTATGCCACGTATGTGACCGAGCGCCTGTCCGGATTCGGCGAGCAGCGGCCGCTGCGCCACCGCCCCCGCGGCGTCGCCGAGTTCCCCGAGTTCTACGCGAACCGGCTGCGGCGGTCGGTCATCACCACGACCCCCGCCTGCGAAGGAGCCGTCGCCTACCGCGGCGCGCAGCGGGTCGAGGCGGACATCAGGAACCTGCGGGCGGCGGCCGGCGACAGGCCAGCGTTCATGACCGCGGCCTCACCGGGGGTGATCGAGCTCTGGATGCCGAACGCGTTCTACCCAGACACGCAGGAATACGTCTTCGCGCTCGCCGACGCGATGAAGACCGAGTACGACGCGATCCACGCCGCCGGGATCACGATCCAGCTCGACTGCCCCGACATTCCCGCCGTGTGGAACAACGACCCCGGCCTGACCATCGAGGAGTTCAGGGCGCAGGTCGCGATGCGGCTCGCGGCGATCGACCACGCGATCCGCGACATTCCCGGCGAGGCCGTGCGCCTGCACATCTGCTGGGGCAACTATCAGGGGCCGCACAACCACGATGTGCCGCTGGCCGCCTTTGTCGACCTGGTGCTCAAGGCGAAGCCGCACGGTATCTCACTCGAGGCGGCAAACCCCCGCCATGAGCACGAGTGGGCGGTCTTCGAGGACGTGAAGCTCCCCGACGGCAAGGTGCTCCTCCCCGGCGTGATCGACTCGACGAGCAACTTCATCGAGCACCCCGAGCTGGTCGCCCAGCGCATCCTGCGCTTCGCCGGCGTGGTCGGCGCCGAGAACGTCATCGTCGGCACCGACTGCGGCTTCGCCACCGTCGCCGGGCTCGACCTCGTCGACCCGAAGATCGCCTGGGCTAAGCTCGCCGCGATGTGCGAAGGCGCGGCGATCGCGGCCAGGCGCTGACGAAGTAGCGCCGGCACGCGGCGGCACGTGACCCCGAACGCAGACGCTCTACCGAGGAAGGTGGATCCTTGCGCATCATCCAGTTTTCCGACACCCACATTTCGCATCTCGGCGGCCTCGGGCACGGCAACACCGAGCGGCTGGCGGACTACCTGAACGACGTCGCCGAGCCCGACCTCGCCGTCAACACGGGCGACGTCGTCATCGTCGATCCCGACGCGACCGACGACCGCGACGCGGCGATGCGGATCCACGAGCGGATCAACGCCCCGCTGCGGGTGCTGCCTGGCAACCACGACGTAGGGGAGTGCGCTGCGCAACCCTGGCGGGAGATCGGCGTGACAAGCCGGCGCGTGCAGGACTTCCGCTCTGCCTGGGGAAGCGACCGGTTCGTGGTGTTCGGTGACGCGACTCGTGACGCGCGGGGGTGGGCGTTCGTCGGTATCAACAGCGAACTGTGCGGCTCGGGCCTGCCCGAAGAGGATGAGCAGTGGGTGTGGCTCGCGGACGTCGCCGCCGAGGCGGCCGGAGGGTCGGTGATGCTGTTCCTGCACAAGCCGCTGGTCCTGGACGGCGGCACGCGGGACGGCATCACGGTGGCCGCGGCCGCGCGAGACCGGATCCTCGCCGCGTTCCGCGGCGCCAGCCTGCGGGTGGTCGCCAACGGGCACCTCCACCGCTACCGCCACACCTTCGACGGCGACGTCATGTCGGTCTGGGCGCCCTCGCTCTCGTTCTCGCCGCCGGCGGCGCCGGACCTGGAGCTCGGGCCGGGCACCGCCGGCATCGTCGAGTACTCGATACGCGACGCGTCGGTGGATGCGCGCTTCGTCACGGTGCCCGGGATCGAGGGAGCCGCCGACTTCTTCACGCTCCCAGAGGCCAAGCACTCGATGGAAGCCCTAGACCAGAGGTCCGCGTGATGCTCGCTGCGGAACGTCGGGGCCTACTGCTCACTCGGCTGCAACAAGATGGCAAGCTCGTCGCGCGCGACCTCGCGATCGAACTAGGGCTCTCTGAGGACAGCCTCAGGCGGGACCTGCGTGAGCTCGCGGCCGCCGGGCTCTGCCAGCGGGTCTACGGCGGAGCGCTCCCCGTTTCTCCGGCGACAGGCGAGTTCGAGACACGGCTCGGGGTCGCGACCGAAAGCAAGCGGCGGGTCGCGGCGCGCGCCGCGCAGTTGATCACGCCAGGCTCCACCGTGATCCTCGGCGGCGGCACGACCGCGCTGGCGGTCGCCGGGGCGCTGCCCCAGAGCCTCGACGCGATGATCGTGACGCCCAGCCCCGCGACCGCGGCCGCGCTCGTCAAGCACCTCGCGGTGGACGTCTTCGTCCTTGGCGGGCGCCTCGCCAAGCAGTCGGCGAGCGTCTGCGGCGCGGCGGCCGCCGAGGCGGCCAGCAAGATATCCGCCGATGTCTACCTGCTCGGCGTCGCCGGGGTCCACATCGACGAGGGGCTCACCACCGGCGATCCTGACGAGGCGGCTATGTGCCGGATCCTCGTCGGCCGGGCGGCGGACACCTACGTGCTCGCGTCCAGCGAGAAGCTCGGCACGGTCGCGGCCTTTTCGGTGGTCAGGCTCTCCGGGATCGCGGGAGTGATCACCGACGCCGACAGGAGCCATCCGACGGTCCATGGGCTGCGGAAGAGGAAGGTTCCGGTGATCCACGCGGCCTGACGCCGGATGCGCACGCCAAATGCCCCATGACAAAATCGGCGGGTGCAGATCGGGGTTCTTGGTCCATTCGAGGTTCGCACGGACGACGGCGCCATCGCCGACGTCCCGGGCGCGCGACTGCGCGGGCTGCTGACCGCCCTAGCGCTCAGGCCAGGCCACGCGGTCCCGAAGTCGACTCTCATCGACTGGATCTGGGGTGAGCAACCGCCCGCCGACGCGACCAATGCCTTGCAGCGCCTGGTTTCCCGGCTGCGGAAGGCGCTGCCGGACGGGGTGATCGAGGGGCAGCCGGACGGCTACCGGTTGATGGTGGACCCCGACGATGTCGACGCCGTGCGATTCGAACGCCTCATCGTCGCGGGCCAGACCCGTGCCGAGGACGGCGCCCGGCGGGTGCGGCTGCTGCGCGAGGCCATCGCGTTGTGGCGCGGCGCGGCCATGCAAGACGTCGGTCTGCAAGACAGTGCCGCGTTCGACGCGGCGGTCGCCCGGCTCGAGGGGCTGCGCCTGACCGCCATGGAGGATCGGTTCGACGCGGAGGCCGGCCTCGGCAACGGTGGCGAACTGGTCACCGAGCTGACCGACTTGGTGGCCGCGCATCCGCTGCGAGAACGGCTCGCCGCCGCGCTGATGCGTGCCCTCGTCGCGGCGGGTCGCGACAGCGAGGCGCTGCTGGTGTTCCAGCGCGCGCGGGAGGCCCTGGCCGACGCGCTTGGCGTCGACCCATCGCCAGAGCTGTCCGCTTTGCACGTCGCGCTGCTGCGCGGCGAGCTGGGACGGCGGGAGGAAAACCGGAAGACCAACCTGCGTGCCGAGCTGACGAGTTTCGTCGGCAGGGACGCCGATGTCGCCGCGGTACGCGCGATGGTCACCGGGCACCGGCTCACCACGCTGATCGGGCCGGGCGGCTCAGGCAAGACCAGGCTGGCCACGGAAACCGCGCGCACGCTGCTCGGCGACCTGCCGGACGGGGCCTGGCTGGTAGAACTGGCCTCGATCGGCGCGAGTGGTGACATGGCGCAATCGACGCTCGTCGCGCTCGGGCTCCGGGACGCGCTGCTTGGCGGCACTCCGGACGCGGAACCGATGGAGCGGCTCATCGCCGCTATCCGCGAGCGCGAGACGCTGTTGATTCTGGACAACTGTGAGCACGTCATCGAATCGGCGGCGGCGTTCGCCCACCGGGTGCTCGGGGAGTGTGCGCGGCTGCGGATCCTCGCGACGAGCAGGGAACCGCTCGGCATCACGGGCGAGGCGCTATGGCAGGTCGGACCGCTCGCGCTGCCGGCCGAGCACGCCGACCCCGGCGAGATCGAGTCCTCCCAGGCCGTTCAGCTGCTAAGGGACCGGGCCGGCGCGGTGCGCAAGGATCTCGCGACCGACGTGGGCGCGCTGCCGAACATGGCGCGCGTCTGCCGGGCGCTCGACGGGATACCGCTGGCCATCGAACTCGCCGCGGCCAGACTGCGCACCATGTCCCTGCATCAGCTCGCCAACCGTCTAGACGATCGGTTCCGCCTGCTGACCGGCGGAAGCCGCACCGCGCTGCCACATCACCGGACGTTGCGCGCGGTGGTCGACTGGAGCTGGGAGCTGCTCACCGACGCCGAACGGATGGTCCTGCGCAGGCTCGCGGTGTTCTCCGGCGGAGCGAGCCTGGACGCGGCCGAGCAGGTATGCGCCGTTGATTCGGTCGAGCGCGGTGAAGTGCTCGATTTGGTGACCGCGCTGACAGAGAAGTCGCTGCTGCTCACCGAGGGGGAGCGCGCACCGCGCTACCGGATGCTCGACACGATCAAGGAATATGCCCGGGACCGGCTCGCGGAGGCGGGGGAATCGGATCTGGCGCGCCACGCGCATCTCGCCTACTTCACCGGACTCGCCGAATCCGCGGATCCGCACCTTCGCCGCGCCGACCAGTTGGAGTGGCTCGCCACGCTCGAGGCCGAGCACGACAACATCGCCGTCGCCTTGCGTGGCGCGCTCGCGGCCGTCGAGGCGCACGGGGCGATGCGGCTCGCGGCGGCCTGCGGCTGGTACTGGTGGCTCGGCGGGCACAAGGCCGAGGGCATCGAGCTGATCACCGCGGCCGCCAGCACACCCGGCGAGGTGAGCGATGAGATCCGGGCCATGGTGTACGCGCTTGGCGTGACGTTCATGACCGACGGTCCGAGGGACATGCGCGAGGCGGAGGAGTGGATCCACAAGGCCTACCGGTTCACCCAGCGCAGTCAGCGCGGCAACCCGCTGCTTGGGCTCGTCGCCCCGCTGGAACGCATGTTGCAGGCGCCGCACGAGTTTGCGACCGCGTGGGAACCGCTGCTCACCGACGAGGACCCGTGGGTACGCGCGCTGGCCCGGCTGCAGCTCGGCAAGATGCGGATCATGGCGGGCGAGGGCGGGCGGGATGCCGATGCCGATCTCGAGATGGCGCTCGGCGAGTTCCAGGCGCTCGGCGAGCGGTGGGGGATCGCGTTCGCGCTGACCGAGCTGGCGGACCGGATCGCCACGCGCGGCGAGTTCGCCCGAGCGCGGGACTACCTCGATCAGGCGATCGCGGTGGTGACCGAGGTCGGCGCCGTCGAGGATGTGGCCCGGATACGGGCGCGGCAGGCCCAGCTGTACTGGCTGCTGGGTGATGAGGAGTCAAGCACGGCTGCGATGGCGCAGGCACAGCGCTACGCGGAACGCATCGCGTGGCCGTACACGCTGGCCTGGCTGGCCCTGACGGAGGCGGAGTTGGCCCGCTGGCGCGGCGACACCGAGCGGGCCCGCCGGCAACTCGGCGTCGCGGCAGCCATGCTGGACCCGGAGCCGGCGATCATGCGGGCGGAGACCCGCGACCTGCTCGGTTACCTCGCCGACAGTCTCGACGAGGCCCGCGAGCACCGCGTCGCGGCTTTCCGGGCCGCGTTGGAGGCGGGGCATGCGCCCCTGATCGCGAAGGTACTCGTCGGGATCGCGGACCTGGCGCTGCGCCGCGAACGCTACGAGCAGGCCGCGCGGCTGCTCGCCGCCAGCATGACCGTGCGCGGTTTTCCGGACCTTTCGCAGCCGGACGTGGGCCGCGTCGAGGAAGACGCGCGGCGTCGCCTCGGCGAACAGCGGTTCGCCGAGGCGACGCGAGAGGGAACGCGGGCGAGCTGGCGTGAGCTTGCCGACGCTACGCTCGCTTGCTGAACGTGGCGCGCGACCACAGGTACCCGACGAGGGCGATCCCGGCGCACCAGCCGAGAGCGGCGGCCGCGTAGCCGCCGGACGGGCTGCCGGCGAGCAGTCCGCGCAGCGATTCGATGATCGGCGTGAAGGGCTGGTACTCCGCGAATTGCCGCACCCCTTGCCCCATCTTTGCGGCCGGCGCGATCGCGCTGCTCAGGAACGGCAGCAGGAGCAGCGGCACGACGGCCATGCCCGCCGATTCGGGGGTTTTCGCGGCCATTCCCAGCGCGACCGTGAGCCAGGCGGTCGCGAAGGCCGTCGCCGCGATGATGCCGACCGCGCCGAGCCAGTCGCCAGGCGTCGCGGGCGACCGGAACCCCAGCGCGAAGGCCACCCCGATGATGACCGCGACGGCTACCGAGGTGCTAAGCACGGTGGCCACGACGTGACCTGTCAGGACGGCGCCGCGGGAGACATTCATGGCCTTGAACCGGTTGATGATGCCCTTGGTCATGTCGGAGCTGACCGATACCGCGGTGCCCGACAGCCCGTAGGTGATGGCCAGCAGGATCATGCCCGGCGTCACGTATTCGATGTAGCGTTCGCCGACATTGAACGCGCCGCCGAGCACGTACACGAACATCACCATGACGATGACCGGCATCAGGGCCCCGTTGAATACCGTGACCGGATTCCGGAGTATGTGCTTGAAGTTGCGGCGCAGCATGATCGCCGAGTCGCCGAACGACGTCGAGATGGTGTTCATTGCGCGATGGCCTCCGTGCTCGCGTGACCTGTCAGGGCGAGGAAAACGTCGTCGAGGTCCGGCGTGTGCACGGAGAACTCCTCGGCGTTGATCATGTGCTCGTCGAGCCGGTCAAGCAGTGCCCGCAGCGACCTGGACCCGCCGTCGCTGGGCACTCGCAGGGTCAGCTCCTGGTCGTCGCGCGTGGCGCCGGCCAGGACCCGCGCCGCTGCGTCGAGTTCGCGCGGATCGGCGAACCGGAGCCGGACGTGGGTGCCGGGGACCTGGCGCTTGAGCTCCTCGGGGCTGCCCTGGGCGACCAGGCGGCCTTTGTCGAGCACGGCGATCCGGTCGGCGAGCTGATCGGCCTCCTCGAGGTACTGCGTGGTGAGGAAAATGGTGGTGCCGTCGGCCACCAGCTCGCGGACGATCTCCCACATCGTGCGCCTGCTGCGCGGGTCAAGGCCCGTCGTCGGCTCGTCAAGGAAGATGATCTGCGGGTTGCCGACCAGCGTCATCGCCAGGTCCAGCTTCCGGCGCATGCCGCCGGAGTAGGCCGCCACCATCATCTGCGCCGACTCCGCGAGGTCGAACCGCTCCAGCAGCCGGGTGACCAGCCGGTCAGCTGAACGCACCCGTTTCAGGTCCGCCATCAGCCGCAGGTTCTCCCGGCCTGACAGCAGCTCGTCAACCGCGGCGAACTGGCCGGTCACGCCGATGACCGCGCGCACTTGCCTGGTCGCTGTCACCACGTCGTGCCCGGCGACGCGCACCGTCCCGGCGTCGGCTTTGATCAGCGTCGTCAGGACGTTCACCGTCGTGGTCTTGCCCGCGCCGTTCGGGCCGAGCATGGAAAAAATAGATCCCGCGGCAACGTCGAAGTCGATGCCGTCGAGCACGACTTTGTCTCCGTATGCCTTGCGCAGCCCTGAGACTGCGATCGCTGAACTGCTCATGCCCCCACGATCGCCATCGGTACTGTCACGCCTCCGCCACGGTCCTGACACGACCACTGACAGCGCGGGGGATCTGCCCTACGCTCTAGTGACCGTGGCGTGCGTGCCCTAGGAGAACCATGCGGAGCAACGACTCATCTGCCCCATCCCACTGGCGCCGGCCTGTCCGGCACTGCGCCGCCGCGGGCTTGTCCGCCGCCGCGCTGATCGTCGTCGCCGCCTGCTCCTCGGGCGGCACGCCAACTGGCGGCTCGCCAACTGGTGGCACGTCAACTGGTGGCACGTCAACCGGCGGGAGTCCGGCCAGCGGCGGCTCCGTCACCCCCCGGCAGGCCCTGCTCGCGGCCGCCACCCAGGCGGGGCAGATCCGCTCCGCCACGGAGACGATGACCATCCACGGCAGCAGTGGATCTGTCACAGCCGTGACAGGGACCATCCAGTTCCAGCTGAAGCCAACCCTGCTGATCAGCGGGATCCTCAACGAGTCCGGCCCTAGCACGAACACTCAGGTCAAGATGGTCTTTACCAGCACGGCCATTTACCTCAGCGAACCCGCGCTGAGCCGCCAGGTTGGCAAGCCGTGGGTGAAGATTGACCTGTCCGCGCTGTCCGCGGTGGCCGGAAGCAGCGGAGCCGGCCTCACCCAGCTGGTCCAGAGCCTGCAGAATAACAACTTCAGCAACCAGGCCCAGCTGTTCACCGTCGCCAAGAACACGCGCGTTGTCGGCACGCAGACGGTCGACGGGGTTTCCACCACCGAGTACGCGGGCTCGTTCGTCGCCTCGGATGGCCTGAAGGCGCTGCCCGCCAGTTTCCGCAAGGCCCTGGCCCCAGGTCTGCAGGCGCTAGGCCACAACACGATCTCCTTTCACGAGTGGATAGACGCCGACCATCACCCGCGGAAGGTGACCGAGGTCGAGACCGTCAACGGCGAGACGATTAACACGACGGTCGACATCACGGCGATCAATCAGCCCGTCAGCATCACGCCACCGCCTGCCAGCCAGACCTACCTGGTCAAGTAGAGCGAAGCGCAAAATCGGTCAAGCGCTGGACACCCGCGGGTCGCCAGACTTGAGCCATGAGTACCCGGCAGGACAGGTTCGCGGCGTTCGTGGACGTGCTGGCCGCCCACCTGGATGACCATCAGGCCAGGGGGGCGGACCTAGCCGCGCGGCTGCACCTGTCACGGTTCCACTTGGACCGGATCGTGTCGTCGGCTGGCGGCGAGTCTCCGGCCAGGTTCCGGCGGCGTGTGCTGCTTGAGCGGGCCGCGTACCGGCTGCTCAGCCGCGACAGGACCGTGCTGGACGTCGCGGTCGAGGCCGGGTACTCCTCGCACGAGGCGTTCAGCCGTGCGTTCCAGCGCGCCTACGGGGTGCCGCCGACGGCGTGGCGCAAGGCGCCGCGCCGGATCTGGCTCGGCACGCCGAACGGTGTGCACTTCCACCCGCCAGGCAGCCTGCGGCTGCCCGCCTCAGAGAAGGTGACCGCCATGGACCTGCTGACCAAGATGGTCGAGCACCACATCTGGCTGACCGGGGAGATGATCGAGCGCGCTCGGCGGCTGCCCGCCGCCGAACTCGACAGGCCAGTGACCGTTTCGGTGGACGACGACCGGCAGACGCTGCGGTCGCTGCTGTCCCGGCTGGTCGGACAGATGGACATGTGGAGCTGCGCGATCGCCGGCCGGCCCTACGACTGGTCGGTCGAGGAGCACGAGGAGCCGACGGCGATGCGGCAGCGGCTGGCCCGGGTCGGGCCCGTGTTCCTGCGGGAGATCGGGGACGCGGCCGCCGCCGGGCAGCTAGGTGAGACGTTCGTCGACGCGCTGTGCGAACCGGCCGAGGTGTACACCTATGGCGGGATGATCGCCCACGTGCTCACGTTCGCGGCGCATCGCCGGACGCTGGCAGTCCTGGCCCTGCACAAGGCCGGGGTCGACGACCTCGGCTTGGGCGACCCGCTGAAATGGGTGGCTCTACCTGGGTAGATAGCGACGGCTGGCCTCGCTCCGCATCGCGGCCAGGCACACGCGTCAACTAGGCCATGAGTCGATCTCTTCTAGGTATTCCAGCCACAGCGACGACATGTCGATGCCGTCTCGCTCCATCGCCTCCCGTGTCGCCGGGTGGTTGAACATCAGCTCGGCGTGCGATCGAGACGCGTGGGTCTCCTCGACGACGATGAGTGAAGGGTCGTCCTGGCCGCGCCAGATCCGGAAGCCGAGGATTTCCGGGTCTGCGCTAACCGCGCGCTCGTATCCCGCCTTCCACTGCTCGAAGTCCCGGACTCGACAATGGCAGATGACAACCGTGCGCCGCGTATCCGTCGCCTCGTGCGACTGCGACGCCTCGGTGAGCTGCTCGTAGATATCACCCTCGGACACGTTGGATCCCCCTCACTGGTCAGTCAATGCCCGGCGCGATCACCGTCGCGAACTCCGATAGCACGTCGCCGTCGCCTGACTGGTCGATCGCCCCTGCTGGCGGGCGGTGCCATAGCCAGCAGTCCAGATCGGCGGCGGTGCCGCTGATGAACGCCGCCGCGGGGGCGCCGGAATCGTCATCGGCAACGCCGAAGTCCGGCTCGTCGTACGAGGTGCCCTCCGGGTCCGTCCCGGTGAATCGGCCCAGCGTGATCAGCCAGCTGTCGCCGGTATCGGTGGCCCGGAGCCGCAGCGCCCTCGATTCATCGCCTGCGAAGCTGCCCCACTCCGGTACGCCGCCGTACATCACGCGAAGCACCTCGTCTACCCCGTCCGCACTGAGCCGCGGGTCCATCGGGGTGCGGCTGCCCGCGGCCACCTCGGCGTCGATCCGGTGAATCAGCGCCTCGTGCGCCTGCTTGCGGCGGATGAAACCGACAGTGTGATCATCAGACCACGTCCATGCCGGGGCATCCGCGCTCGTGGCGCCCAGGACCTGCTGCAGGTCCTGGCTCGCCCGGTGGAAGAACTCCAGCAATCCGGGCCTGCCGGACGGACGCTCCGGCCCGAGCCGCCGCGCATCAGGGCCGGCCAGGTTGTCGCGCACGATCGTGGCCCACCACCACTGCACCCATGCGAGATGCCACAGCAGGTCATCTGCCGTCCATTTCGGGCAGGGCGGCACCGGCGCCGCGGGCGGGGCGGCCGCGATCGCCGCAGCGAAGCGAGCCGACTCACGCCTCAGGTGCGGGAGATAATCCAGGCCGGAGTCCACCAGGGAATGGTACTGCGTGCGCCGGCAGCCGAACGGCCAGCTATCACGGGTCATGAGGCGCCGACGGCCCGGTGCGCATCACGGCGTGG
>Ga0126381_100003167_pt1 | contig 17960 bp, 36 predicted proteins | sample PanSoiMetPlot_28_FD_96465 | JGI IMG/M metagenome (GOLD analysis project Ga0126381, IMG submission 96465) | Tropical forest soil microbial communities from Panama - MetaG Plot_28 | ecosystem: Environmental > Terrestrial > Soil > Tropical forest > Bulk soil | place: Panama | collected 2016-02-17 | reverse complement strand
TATCCGCTAGTTCTGCTAGTAGCCTTTCGCGTGCATTGAAATCCACACCCTTACGTGGATTTTGACCCGTGAATAGAATTAGTTCTGAGATTGCTTCGCCACATTCCTCTATTACTTTAGCTACCCTAGCCCAGTCTTGAGCCAGTGGATGAATTAGATATTGTGGTGCTACTCGTGAGTCTAGTATTTCATCTACTGCTTCTACTATATTTTCGGATATCATAGTTTTCCTATTCCATTACGGGAATTGTGTGGCTTAGTCTCCATAGTGAGTCTATTTTGAGTTGGCCGGTAAATGGCCTTAGATAGTTGACGATATTTTGTGCCTGTTTACATGCATTGGTAAAGTCTGGTGCTTCTATCGTGAGTTGAATTGTTTTAGCCACCGTAGAAGGGTCTAGGGGCAGGAACGTAATTAGAAATAGTGGTCTGCTGTGAGTTGTAATTGTTTCCATCAGGTGTCCCTAGAATGAAGAGCAGGATATACACCCATACTGCTCCGGTTATAATGGCCAGGAATATGATTCCGATATCTATGCGCTTCATGATTTGCCCTTAGGCGTGTGACCGTTACCCTGTGGATCGCCAGTCTTGCCTTTTCCGGTGACGGCTTTAATGTCTTTTTCGGTACCCTCATAAGGCCTGATAGCGTCACTCAGGACTTTATGATTGACTTTTGCCGTAGCGTTACGCTTTTTGGCTGCGTTTATGATCTTCTTATTCTTAGGTACCATGATTATTCCACCCTAATAGCTCTCATGGCTTCTGATAGAGCCTGCATAGTATTTATCATGGCCTCTTCATCAGGGCTACCTGATGATAGTGAGAATTGCCCGGTAGCTCCATTTATAGAAATCATCAGGCTTAGATTTTGGCTGTTCACTTCCAGGGTAGCCCATTCTTTACCCTGAGATGATGTTACCCTGATATGACTTATCATTGGTTTTCCTTTTCCTGGGTTTGTAACAGATTACCTGGGTTACCGGCCATACCCCTAGCAGGAGTATGGCCGGTAGTGATCCGTCAGTGATCAGTGTCATCAGGACTGCTGGTGCGACGGAAGCCGAATAGCTCAGCCAGGGCGTTAAGCTGGTCCCTGGCATCGTCTAGGTTACGCTGTGCTTGGTCTAGCGTCCTGTCACAGAGCCGAACCAGGGCCAGGGCAGACATACGGCCCAGCTCAGGCTTACCGTACTGTGCGTTAGCTTCTGCCTTAAGCTCAGGCGGGTAAGCTGAAACGGCATCGGTGTTAACTGGCTGGGGAGTCTGGTGAACGGTCATTTTCCTTCCCTTCACTTGCTGATGTTACATTGATGGTACCAGATTGCTGGCTGGTAGTCAACTGCCTGTGATTCCGGTTTATCTTATGATGCAGATGCAGGAATGCAGGAGTTGCCCACATGGCAGATGCTATCAGGTTACCTACCACGATACCGTAAGGCCACTGGAAAAGCGTTTTAAGAATACTCATATTTGCCTAGTTCTCTGATGAGGTTACGGGTTTCGATCATGACCATCATGCGATCACATTCGATATCATTCATGATACCGTCTAGCCACATCTGCCAGAACATGTTAACCAGGCAGGTAAAGCCCAGTACGATGCTGGATAGTCCGATGATAAGCAGGATATTAAACATTAAGTGCCTCTCTAAACATCATTCCGGGTAGCCCATCTGGTGTGATACCAAAGTTATGGGCACTATCGTCACTGAATGGGTCTTCCAGGCCAAATCGTTTTTCGTAAGGATGGGACGGTTCATAAGGTTCCATCTTGCGAACGTAACTTCTGCGGATTCCGCCTGCCTTTTCGTATGGTCCCCTTCTCTTAAGGGTGGGGTTACTGGATTGCTTAACGGTAGGATTCTGTACCAGTGTTCCAGCTAGTGACCAGTCGCCTCTTTGCAGGGCTTGCAGAGCTGATACCATAGAGAAGCTGATAGGGAATTCTACTTCTGGCCAGTCGCCGGTAAATCTTTTGCTGAATTGTTGGTCGATTGCAGCCAGGTGCTTACCGAAATCTTTAGCATTTACCCCGCGTGCCCTGAAAACTGGTGATGAACCATGAGCGATTGCCATACGTGCCTTATCATCCCAGTAAACTCCAGGCTTAAACAGGGTGAGGTTTTCTTTGGTGCCTGCTTCCCACCCGCCTAGATTCTTTGAATTGATCAGGCCTGGGTGGGGTGAGCTGAAATAGACTCCATCAGTAGCTACCATGAGCACGTCTTTAACCTGGTTAGGATGGCTGCCTATGGCCTGGGTTATCATGGTGCGGCATCCTGCCGTAATGAGTGAGGCATAGACAGGATTACCAAATCTGGGGTGTCCTATAGACTGGGCAAATTTGCCGTACAGACTGTTAAGCATAAGTTTGCAGGCAATTCCCAGTGGGGTATTCTTGCCTACTTTCTTACGGGTTAGGTAAACCTCTGCTGCTTCTGCCAGTGGGGGCGGACAGTCACAGGGCTCGTAATGCAACCATTCATGGATTTCACAGGTGCCTATAAGGCCTGCCTGGTCTGCTGCGTCTAGCTCATGCACCCAGTACCAGCCTTCTGTAAAAGCTGGCCTGAGGATATGGCCTTTAGCAGTCCTGTGGAGCATTCCGCCAATATGATGGTTAGCACCCATTACCATGGCATAGGCCAGGGTATAGCCGGTATCCGGCAGGGTTTCGTTTCCGTAGCCCTTGCTGTAGGTGCCATGAAGCAGGCAAGGAAGCTGTGAAATGATGTAGGGATATGCAGAGTTGATATCGTATTCATAGCTGGTGCCTGGTACATGGCCATGAGCCATGATTTCAAACCAGCCACCGAAATAGCTCATCCTGGCTGCTTCCAGGTAATCAGCCGGTATGGCCTCTTTAAGATCCTTTGTCTCTGGTGCCCTGCCTGCCAGCCATGCAGCAGCAGCCTGCCCAGGTCCATACCACTGATCTGGGGCCAGATGAATACCCAGCTCTTTAAAGCCGGTTTCCAGTTCACCCATCATCCTAGCCAGGACATCATTTTCAAGCTTGTTATATTCGGCCATGTCTGCGTCTAGGATGGCTGTTGAGCGCTTAGCTTTACCAGCCGCTAGTTTCGCATATTCGGCTGGTGTCACTATCGGGTTAGTCCATGATTCGGGATTGATGGCAGCCAGGAAGGATTTCTGAAAGAATGGTCCGGTATCACAAATATACATCCATTCAGTTTCACCCATGGGACGGAATTTAAAACGCTTCCAGCCCAGAATGTCAATTTCCCAGTCTGCCGTTTCCTGGTCACCATTGATATACACAGGGAATGGGAAGGGTGTCCGGTAGCGCTGCCTAGCAGCCCTGCCCTGAATGGTAAGCAGCATCCTGGCTTCATGCTCGCTAATTGACTTCAGCCATTGTATGAAGTCGTAGGAAAGGAAAAAGCCAGTGTAGGCTACTTTACCAGGCTTACGATGGTCCCAGAGAAACCGGAATATCTCATCATGGTGCAGGCCATCAGGGTTAATGATCTGGTCCTGGCCTATTCCCAGCATTACATACTGGTGAGTACCGTTATCCAGGGTGATACCCTCACCGTCTATGCAGATGAACGTAGTGGGTGCTTTCCTGGCTGTAGTCCTGCGTTTAGCGCGGCTGGTATGATTTGATTTCTTATGGGCTGCTGATTCGTGAGTTTCAGTGATAGTAACCGGCATCTTCTATACCCTCATCAGAAAGGGCAGAGAATATATCGTTATCCTCTGCATCTAGAATTATCTGGGCTATACGCCTAAGCTCTTCTACTGATCTTTGATTACCTGTAAGGTCTTTATCTATTGCCTGCCTGGCTCTGGTACCGTTCCATTTAGGACTGCTGCCGTACTTAGCTTGCTTGCTAGCGTAGATGGCATTGATGATAGCTTGCCTGTGGCTCTGGTACCTGGGGAAGAGGCTGGGATGCCTCTCTGCCTGCCTGGGCGTCTCTGGGGTGTGTGCATGGCCTCTGGCAGCCTTGATAGAGGCACCTGAGGCATAGCTAGCCCTGGTGATACCTCCGCGCTCTAGTCTCTGCCGGTAACTAGGTGAAAGGCTATCCCAGCCCTTCCTGGCCATTACCGGCTGCTACGGGTGACGAGAGCCAGCCTCACTACCTCATCAGAAATATCTTCCAGCTCTGGCCAGTTGCTGAACACTGCACGGTAGGCCAGAGCTGCTATTCCTACAGCTATCAGGATATCGGAACTAGAATAGAGGTATAGTCTGGGCTGCTTTTGGCCTCTTTTTCTTAGGGATAGTTTTCCATGCATTGCATACCTCGCACCAGTGAGCAAAACGATTCGGCTTAAAGCTACGGTAGATTCTGTCTACCTCAGGATAGATGTAATGTCCGCATGCCATCTTTGCGTATGGCTCACGGATCAGCGAGAGTACCCGCCCGGTAGTGTCCAGGGCGGGTACTCTCTGAGTGCCGCGTATGATCATTAGTAGGTTAGAGTACCGCTACTAATGCCGTCCTTAAGCTGACGCTTATCAGTTTCTGTAAGCTCAGCCCATTGTGCCCGAAATTCAGCAGGCTTCATCTCGAAATACTTCATGACTTCTATCATGAGCTTTTTCAGTTCCGCTGGGCCTTGATAATCTTAGCACCGTGCCAGAGCAGGCTAGGACCGATGTCCTTCGCAGTGAAACGGGTACGGGTAACCTCTTCACCCTCTTTGTTTTCGTAAGTCTCGTCTTGGAAATATCCGACAGCGACGATTCGATCGCCACGTGACAGATATTCTGCTGCGTTTTCTGCCTGCTGGCCCCAGATAATGATATCGTAGAATTCCGGCTCTGTGTCTTCCCATTCGCCGGTTTCGTCATTCTTGATTCGCTCATTGATGGCTACTGCTGTGTTGACTACAGGCCTGCCGCTAGCTGTGAATCTAAGCTCTGGGTCACGGGTGAGGTTACCTGAGAGGCTGCCGTCTTCCCTTTCACCGTACTGGGTGCGAGGCTTGCTTGCCTTTTCGGCTGCTGGCTTAGCTGCTGGCTTGTTACGGACATTAGCCGTACGTCCTGGCATTTCTTTTCCCTTCATGGAGTGTTCCGGCCCTTTCCTGGGCGGGTACCTAGAGCCTATACCTAACAACTGTGCTACTGCAAATGCTACTAATGTGCTACATTGATGTGCTACTTATGTGCTACATTAATGTAGCACATGGGCACCAAAGGTAGCACCTACCCGCGAGTGCCCCCGATGTGCTACAATGGGTGCTAGGTGGACTGGGTTTACCCTTCTGTGGCAACGGAAAAAGGGTACTCAGAAATCCTAAATGGCTCTCTCGCTGGTTTTCCTTCCCAGCAGTCTCAGCCAGATAGCTGGTTCATTTTCCAGCGAGAGAGCCACCCAAATCGAGCAAAAGGAAAATCATGTTTGACAAGACGAAAGAAAAGCTCGCAGAGCCGGTTAAGAAAGTCGCTACAATCGCGGTAACGGCTCTAGTAATAGCAGTAATAGCGCTAGTAGTGGCAGTTATGGGGGGTCACAATGGCAATCACTAGCACACCCCCGCCGGTTAAGCGCACTACTGCCAACACCACAAAGGTAACGACATCTGCCAGCCGAAAAAAGGACAGGGAAGAGGCCGTTGCAGGAATCGGGCAGCTAGCCCAGGTGCCTCTGGTAGCTCTGGGACAACTTGCAGATGCAGCCACAATCGGCATGAGATGGCCCAGTGTGGCCCATGAAGTAGCAGAGCTAGCAGACAAAGATGAGCGTATCGGTAAGCTCTGTGACGTGCTCCTGCAAGTAGGCCCGTATGCAGGTCTCATAGCGGCTGTAATGCCCATGGCCATGCAATTCATGGTGAACCATGGTAAGGTTTCTGCTGGTTCCATGGGTACAGTATCGCCTACTGTGCTGGAAGCTCAGATGAAGACTGCAATTATGCAGATGGAAATGCAGGCTAAGCGTCAGCAGATGGAAGCAGAGCAGGAGCTTAAGAAAATGCAGGCTTCCATGGATGCCGTAGCAGCAATGGACGGGAAGCCTGCATGACAATGGCTCTGCCGGAATCCCGGCCATATCAGAGAGATGATGGTCTCTCTGTATTTCCGCGTGCTGAATTCGCTTCTGAAAGGCTTGATTACAAGCCTGGGCAGCATGTTGTTTTCGCTGGTCCAACACAGCGAGGCAAAACGGAACTGGCAAAAGAGCTACTGAGGTATACGGCAACCCCCGCCCTGCCTGCCTACGTAGCGGTATCTAAGCCAGCCGATAAGGCTTCCCGCGCAATGATCACCGAACTGGGATTCCGGCAGATTACCTCTTACCCGCCCCCACCTAAAATTAAAGAGCTGATGGGGGATAAGCCATCGGGTTATGTGCTCTGGCCTGATATGCGTAATCCTGAAACCGGAATGACGATTGCAGCTCAGGAAACCCGTACGCTTATTCGCTCTGTGTACGCAGACGGGGCAAAGGGTAAAAAGTGCATCCTGGTCCTTGATGATACGGTCATTAAGGCAAAGGTACTAGGACTAGACACAGACATGGTAATGATCTCTACCATGTCCGGAGCAATGGGAATAGGCGGCTGGTTTTTCGTGCAGAAGCCTACTGATGCAGGCAAGATCGCACTATGGTCATTCTCCCAGAGCGAGCATATCTTCATCACGAAAGACCCTGATAAGCGCAACCGCGAACGGTATAACGAAATCGGGGGTTTCGATACTAAGGAAGTCAACAGGATTTCCCAGACACTTAAGCCTTATCAATTCCTGTACCTAGAGCGTACTCATGGTTACATGTGCATAGTGGACGCAAAATGAACGAAAAGACCCTAGATAGGCTCGCTACCATCCTGGGAATCACAATAGGAATGGTAACTGTAAGCGTTATCGGATTCTGGGCTCTCGGAATTCAGCGGCAAATCAGGATCGCACGCATGATGAGAGCAGCCACAGAACGAGCAGACATCAAGCTATGGGATGATGAATATTATGAAGACTGAAATCTGGCCTGATGATGTTAAGCGAGTCAAAGAGGCAATGGACCTGCACGCGGTAGCAGGCATGGCCGGTAACTACATGGTATGCAGCCTGCAAACTGGTAAGCCAGTGACAAACGATTGTTATCCTTCCCGCATGGTAGCTCGCAGATTTGCAGAGCGCAAGACAACTGATGCGCTGCTTATTCTCCAGGTCGCCCCAGATGGCATGACTTATAAGGAAGCAGAAGCCTGCCTGAAATATGAGCGAACGCTATATGCGGCTGGCTTCCGTACCCCCGATCATTTCGAGACTGAAGAGAATTCAGGTCTCTTGTCCATGCCGCATAATCCGCATGATCAGAAACGGATGATACGGCAACTAGTATCCGGCAGGCCATTGCCGGGTATCCACAGTAATATCCCAACACAGAAAGGCTAGCCGGAAATGCCCCAGGCTACCCCTGCCGCTAGTGTCTCAGGAGCTGGTAACGCTCCTGTAGCGGCCGCTACGCAGGCATTCAGGGCCAATACCCAGCCTACTCTTAAGCGCCCTGGTGTTGCGCTTACGGGTGTCCTGGGTGCTGCTCCTGTTGCCCTGGCAGATGTCCAGATTCCGCCTACAACGCTTCTCAGGTGCATCTACCTGGAAGTTACCTGCGTTAACTCAGGTACCGTTAACGCTGCTGCCGTGACCTACAAAGCAGACCAGCCACTAGGCGTCTTCTCACAGGTCAACTTCCACGATGCCCAGGGAACCAGCATTGTTGGATCTTTCGACAGCTTCACCCTGGCTATGGCAGCGAAGTATTTCGGTTTCACCAACAACGCCGATATCGTATCTCAGGCCACCTACAGCGTGTCGGCTGGTGCTATCGCAGCAGGCGGACAGTTCACCATGGTCTTCCGCATTCCCGTGGAAGTTGTCAGCAGAACTGGTGTCGGTTCGCAGATTAACACTGACACCCAGTCGCCCCTGGTGCTGAGCCTCACGCTTAACACGATCGCCAACATCTACGGTACCGCTCCTACGGCTGGCTCTGTCCAGACCGTTACCACAGTCGTTAGCTATGGCGGATACTGGAACCAGTCCGGTAACCCGAATAGCTTCGCTACGCCTACGGCTGTGGGCTCACTCAACTACATTAACTGGACTAACTACGTTGCCCTTAACGGGCAGCAGCAATTCCAGCTCTCGAATATCGGTCTGGGCAATAGTGTCCTTAACCTGATGTTCATTAACCGTGACAGCAGTACTCAGGCACGTAGTGACGCCGATTTCGCTAACCCGCTCCAGATCGCCTACCGTGGCAACGTCCTGGGACAGTTCTCACAGCTTCTCTGGAAGACGCTGATGAGCGAATGGTATGACTACGGTAACGGTACTTCCGATGCAGGCCTGGGTGTTAGCGCCAACTTCACTGGCTCTGGTGCGGCATCGCTTAACCAGGGTGTCTATAATCTTCCGTTCAATGCGGACTTCACCGCTGATCCAGGTAACACTCTCTTCTATGGCATGCTCAATACTGCCGTCGGTGACTCTATCGAGCTTACCGGCCAGTGGGCAGCCTCTTCCGTCCTGTACGAAATCATTAATTTCCTGGCAGTCAGCGGACCAGTTTCCGCTATCCAGGGTCACTAGAAAGGGAATCGAAAGTGAAGATCACATGGCAGGGCGTTGCCCTGGGTATTGTGCTGGGTGTCGTGCTCGCTCCCCAGATCAGGAAGATTCCGGGCGTTAACAGGCTGCCCGTAGTCTGAAACCATAAGACAGGACCAGGCCAATGGCGATTTCACCAGCAGCAGTAGCCTACGCTACTGTAGGTGGCCTGGTCCTGTTTTCAGGTATAAAGAATACGACGCTAACCGATACGGTTAAGGGTGCCCTGAAAGGTAATCTGAGCAACATACCGGGCGGGGCATCCCCCAGCCTCACAGATGCCCTGACTCTTACCAATACCAGTAGCGATCAATTTGGCGGGGGTAACCTGGATACGCCTGGTACAGCAGCCGCTAACAGCAGTGCAGCCCAGAATCAAACCCTGGCCAAAAAGCTGGCCATTCAGATGGGCCATGCAGACTGGACAACAGGTCAGGCCTGGGATGACTGGGTTAAACTCTGGAATCAAGAGTCTGGCTGGTCTGCCATAGCAGAAAATGCCTCATCCGGGGCATACGGAATACCCCAGGCCCTGCCCCCGACAAAACTACCAGCAGCTGGCCAGAAATCAGGCGGATCGCACCCAGATGCACAAATAGCCTGGGGAATCGATTATATAGCAGGCAGATACGGTAGTCCGGTTATGGCCTGGGCTCATGAAGTAGCAAACAACTGGTATTAAGGGAAAAGATGAGTAATCCTCTTACCCCCGCACTAGCGCTAGGAATAACTTCCTACGCTAACAACTGGTATAACACAGGGGATGCACTAGACGTTAAGCCTCTGTTGTTTGCCGGAATAGCAGGCCTTTTGCTGGAAGGGCTGGCAGCAATACCGGGCATGAATCCAGTAGCTACCCGGATAGGCTGGCTGGCATTTATCGGTTTCCTAATTGCACCGATACAGAATCCTTCACCAGCACAGAATCTTATCAAGCTTACTTCACAAACAAAAACTACTAGCAGGAAAGTAGTCTAGATATGGACGGTATGAGCCAGGTTACAAAGGTTGCCTTGGCAATCGTGTCTCTGGCAGTAGTCGCTACCCTGGTAGTGAACGGACCAAATACAGCTAGGGTTATCCAGGCAGGAAGCCAGGGTTTTGCCGGTTCTATTACGGCAGCAGAAAAGGGCTGAAATGTCTCCGCCTAAGGCAGTCCCTAGTGCTGTCCCATTCAGTACCGGAAACGATAATGTTCCGGTACTCACTGAGGCACAGCTAGGGCCATACCAGGCACCTACGGGTAATTCGCATGTGCCCATGGTGCCCCGGTCAGATGACCAGACAGAAAAGACACTGCCAGCCCAGCCGACATATGGCACAGCCGTTAGCCAGGGCGGACCTCCGGATAACGGCCTGGGTGCCCCCAGCGTACCCGGTATGGGCGGAGTACTTTTCACTCCTGGCCCTATCGATATCCATTATAGTTCTGAGCAGCAGGCATCTAACCCATACGGCAGGGTTAACAATCCGCCTACACGGGGCATGTTCACATTCATCAAGAATTTCCAGAATCACTATTTCAGGAACCAGGACAAGACTGCCACTGGCTTTCAGAATACTGATGAATGGAACCAGCAGAGGACATCAGTCATGCGAGCGGCATTGCCCCCGCATGGTATCGGTTATGCCCCGGAAACCGCAGTGCCTCACCAGCTTCCCCAGCAGGAAAACACTTACAAGTACCCGCCCAGCATTGGCACAGACCCATACGGTTCTGGCGTCCTGAATTCCGATACGTTCGGGGCAGGACAGACAGCAGGCGGAATAGGCGGGGGCAATTACACGCCTGCTCCTGGGCCTCCGCAAACCAACTCGATTAATGCCATGCAACAGCAGCCACCTAGCGCTATGCCAACCTGGGGTTAACATGCCAAAGCTAACTAACCCTCTTAAGGGTCTCAGTAAGACCCAGAGATATGCTGCCCTGGGCGGGGTGTCGCTAGTAGGTGCCTATCTTGTCTACCATCATCATAAGACTACAGGCTCATGGAATCCATGGAGCAGGCCAGCAGCTAACCAAACTACTAGTAGTACGCAGATTGATCCTGTAACCGGGCTGGCCTACTCCCAGGATAATGCCATTGACCCGATTACCAATCTGTCGTATCTGGCAGAAGCAGAACAGTACGGCTCTGTAGCGACTGCTGAAGCTGCTTTCGGCGGATACGGCGGTTCACTTGCTACCGGTACTGGTATTGGCGTACAGCCAGCCTCAGGAGGTTCCACGGCTGGTACCCTGCCAACCCAGGCTAGCGCATACGCCGATAATGCAGACTGGGTACAGGCAGTACAAGCAGGGCTAACCGAAATCGGCTATGACGAAACGGCAGTAAATACGGCTCTGCAAAAGTACCTCGGCAGCCAGCCGCTTACACCAGATGAGGTAGCACTTATTAACGTAGCCCTGGCCGAATTCGGTAATCCGCCTAACGGCTCATACCAGATTATTCATGCTCCTGCTGCTGGTCCTGGTACTACCCCGCCCCCGCCCCCGCCTAGTGGCGGAGGTAACCCCCCGCCTAGTCATAACCCCCCGCCTGCTCCTAAGGTACTGGGATATCCGTCTGGTATCCGGGTAGCAGGCAACTTCACTAGCGGGAATTCATCTAGCGCTAAAGTCACCTGGGCACCTGTTAAAGGTGCTACCGGCTATCACGTGCATCTGACTTACCAGGGTGCCAGAGTAGATGAATTCACAACCCATAATACCTATGCGAATTTCGGACAGCTTACGCCTAGCCACACATATACGGTTCACGTGGCCACCATAAATGGAGCTGGTACGGGACCAGAATCAAACGGCCCATCATTCAAGACACCAAAGTAAAGGACATATAATGTCGCTCCTGAAGCCCAGTGAGGAAATCCAGGTGGCTGGCCTTTCGGCTGCTGTGGTCTATGGTATTTTCTCACTCAACACGCCTAATCTGGCAGACGTACGTTTTGACGTTCCGGGTAACGTCAACACGTACAAGGCAGTTAATAACGCTACCTGGACTAGCACTATCGTTATCGGTGCCCTGGCCCTTCTGGCTAAGTCGCCTACCGTCTGGATTGTAGGCGGGGGTATGATCCTGCTGGAAACCTGGAAGCACCATTACGCTAACTACGGCGTTCACGGTGCCCAGGAAAACAGCGTGCAGAATCAGAAGGGTTAAATATCATGACCTGGTTTGCCTGGAAAGGCTACAACGGTAATAAGGCTGTAGACATTGCAGGTAGCCAGGAAAAAGAGGCTGTATCCCTGGGCTTTCATGGTTACGGTACAGAAAAGGAAGCTGAAACTAAGCCTAATTCTGTAGCAGGCCTGCCTAATCCTCTGGCAATCCCGCAAAAGGCTTTCGTGAACGGGATTATAGCAGACTATAAGGCAGCGAAAGCCCAGGGTGAGCAGCCAGGAGGCCCGAATTCTACACTTACCCCCGGTAATATAGTTAAGGGTGCGGCTCAGGGTGCAGCCAGTGTAGCCGGTAATACTGTGGCTACGGCTTTTGGTGATGTCCTGTCCGCTATTCCCTGGGTGCGCATTATCAAGGTCGTTGCCGGGGGTGCGCTCCTGCTCCTGGGACTGGCTAAGCTAACCGGGGCAGACAAGACGATAGCTATCGCCGGTAAGGCTGTGGCTAAGGCACCACTACTTTAAGGAAAATAATGAGTCAGACAAAAGGCCGTACAGCATATGAGATTTATGGTGATGCTGTAGACTGGCGTAACTTTATGGGTGAACCTATGCCTATGTATGAAGAATTGCCAGAAAAGATCATGCAAGCATGGGAAGCTGTAGGAAAGGAACTAAAATAATGACTGAATTTTTCGAAGCAGCAGAAGAGATCATAGAAGAGGCTTTCCCGCCTAAGCCCGGTGGCCTGGTAGACAGGCATAGGCAGCGAGAGGCAGCCAAAAGGGCAGCAGAACAGGAAGCCGAAAACGCAGATGAGCCTATTGAGCAGGCTTCTTATAAGGCTGTTAAGACAGCTTCACAATCCCCTGAGGGTTTCTCTGCCCAGACGTTTACCATTGCGGCTGGGGGTACTGCTCAGATTCTGCCCCTATCGCCATACAGGTATCGTGCCATGGTGCATGTGTTCACTGCTGCATCTAATATCACTCTGGCAAAGGATTCCGGGGCAGCCCTGGGCGGGGTAGGATATACACTCCAGGCTAGCGACGGACCAATCACGCTTTTCACCAGGGCTCAGGTCTGGGCCTTTAATGGTACTGCCGGCCCAGTGCAGGTGTCTGTCCTGTCAGAGTCTTACGCCCCAGAGCAGTAAACTATGCCTAACATTCTACAGGTAGCAGTGCCTACCGGGAATGCGGCAATCATCTGGCCTAACCGTAGCGATCCTAACGTTAACTCGCTCCTGTTCATTAACCAGGACTTGAATAATACAGTCTGGATAGGACAGGAATCTATTATCACGGCAGGCGGCCAGGGCACCATTCCCATTCCGCCTAACGGCACATTCAGTGGTAATGCCAATAGCCCATGGTATGTAATCGGGAGCGTGGCGGGTACACAGCCGCTAGTGGTTGTGCCTAACGGGGCAGCGTACTTTCTCGGTTTGACGCAAGGCCTGGGAAAGCTCGCTATCCCGTCTATTATGTCGCCCAACTTCATAACTGGACTGTCAGGCTGGCAGATTGCCAAAGACGGATCAGCCGAGTTTAACAATCTCACATTGCGTGGTACATTCAAGGGCAATGATTTTGAGATTAACAACTTTGGTTTTTTCATGTATAACGGTGCCATGGCAAAAGGCAGCATGATTTCAGCCCTGGCACCACTGGCAGGCACGGACAGCGTAGGAAACAATTTCGGGGCAGGCCTCACCCTGGGTGTATGGTCAGCAGTAACCGGAAATGTTATCCAGCATTTTGCTGCTGATCCTAACGGGGTAATCTCACTCACTAATGCCAGCAGTGCTACAACCATTTTTGCAGAAGCTGATAAAAACCTGATAGCGATTTACAATGCTGGGGGCAGGGCAACAGGCAATCTCATTGCCAGCATTGCCAACTCATCAGGCAATGACGGTGCAGGGAACACTACCAAAGATGGATTTACCATCTACAATGGCGCTGCCTATATCCAGGTGCATGTTAACGGCACTGTTTCCGCTCCAGCGATTGAACTAGTAACAGGAGATACCAGCGAAGCTGAGCATGCAGCTATTTATTCCATTGTTGAAGGATCTAACCCTTCACAGAATATAGCCCAGCTTTTTCAGGGACCAGGATCAACATTTGACAATAAGCAAGCCTCAATCTTGCTGGCTTCCAGCGCTGCAAATGGCGCTACAGAAGCAGTAGGTGAGCTAATCTATTTCAATCCAACCGAGAGAACCATCCTCTTCTGGGATAATGACGGATTGCACATAATTTCAAAAGGAACCCAAACCTGGGCACCAACACTATCCCAGACTGATATATCTGTTAATCCTGCTACAGGCACGGCCTTTCAGAATATCTCAAATATTTATCCTATTGGTGCAAACGATGCTAATCAGGGTACAGCATATCGCCTTACAGCAGGTGGTACGTTTAGTATTGGTTCTACAGTCCAGGTTCTAACTATCAGTCCTAGCGTTTTCAGCAATAATGTTATTGCCCTGCCAATTGGCGGAGCAGAATTCGTTATCAATACTAACTATTGGTGGAGAGCACAATTTGAGGTAGTTTTCGGCGCTATCGGCGCCTCAGGCTGGTATACAGGATCAATGTCAGTAACCCTGGGTGTTACCTCAGCAAACCAGGCTACCGTAGCAGGAACTAACCAGACGGCAGGCGGATTCGCAGCATTTGGTATTAGTCCTACTACCATTAATACTACTATTGCACATTCTATAGCGCTACAGGCTAAATGGGGTGCAACTGTAGGTGCACCTTCAATTACCGGCGAATATTCCACACTTGAAAGGCTCGGAGTGTGAGATGGTGTTCACAGTCCTGGGTGCCCTGGGCGGAATCGTAGCATTCATAAGCGCTATCATGATCGTTGTAAGGGCAATAGCCAGGCAGATAAGCACAACTGAAAGAAATACTAACGCTGTTAAAGAGCTAACGTCTGAAATTCAGGCTCTGAAAGCTGGTTATAACGGGCATGAATCCCGCATATCGAATCTGGAAGGATGGCGGAATGCGTCCGGTAGCCGTAGGTATTAGCGTAGTGCTATTGCTTCTCATACCAGCTATAGCTATTACGGTGTCTGTTTTCCTTTCATACCGGGCTATCAGCAATTCTAATCACAACTGGTGTAGCGTAGTTAGCATAATTACAGCTAAGCCAGTACCGGAAACACCAGCCACTATTAAATCAGGCCAGTTCGCTTTTTACACAGACCTTGTAATACTTAAGCGGCAACTAGGTTGCGAATAGCAGCCTTTTATGCTAGACTATCCTTACAGGAGGTAAGGAAAATGCCTTATAAAGTCGAAAAGGATGGCGAAAATTATAACGTCGTCAATGAAGACACTGGGGAAGTGAAAGCTACCCATGAGCCACCGGACGCAAAGGAAAAGGCTGAGAGACAAGTACGCTTGCTGGAAGCGATAGAACATGACCCAGGATGGGAATAAATGCCCCGACTGTGGCACTAGTGTTTCATCCCCTGGCCTATGCCAGTCTTGCCAGGATAAGAAAATAGCAGAAGCCCTGGCTAAACTAGAGAAGGAAAACGAGAGACGTAGAAAGGAAAAGTAAAATGGCAGATGACCCAACAGAAGAGATGGTTAAGAAGGAAATCAGCGAGGCAGTCCGTATTCTCAGGGAAGACGGCCTGCATATCAGCAAGACAGTAGGCTCTCTATTCGAGAAATTCCAGGGTAAGCCTGCCGATCCTGCTACTGATCCTGCCCCTGAGCCTGGAGCTGGTGATCCGCCCCCGCCTAAGAGTGACCCTGCCCCGCCTGCCCAGAAGTCCGGTCTATGGTGGGGGCAGCGTAACAATGCCTCTTAGCATGCCGGATAGCATCAGAGTAAACGACCTGCCTAAAGGCTTTAAGGCCTACCTGGGATATGAAGACGGCAACTGGCCTACCATCAGCCAGCTACGGCAGGCATTCCCAGGTGCTTTCACGGTGAATCTTACCGTTACAGCACGTACCCTTAACACTGATGGTATCGACTGTGAGCCCGGTAATCCTAACGCCCTGACATCAGCTAACTGGATACAGGATAAGCTACAAGCTCATCCTGATAGCAGGCCGATAGCCTATGCTGACCTGGCATCTACCGGATACCGGGCTATCGATATCTGGGATTACCTCACCCGAAAAGGCATCAAGCGTAACCAGTACCGTATTCTTACAGCCCACTACACCTATACAGCACATATCTGCGGTCCACATACATGCGGACAATTCCCTGTAGATGCTGACGGTACCCAGTGGACTAACAAATATCCAGGCCAGAATGGCAGCCTGGTAGATATGTCCATGCTCAGTGATACATTTTTCATCCCAACACAGCCAGCAGGCGAGGTAGACGTGAAACTGCCTACTCTAGTCCAGGGCAATACCGGGCAGTCTGTACGCAACTGGCAGGGCTTGCTAGTAGCCCATGGCTATGGCTATCTCCTGGGTGGCTCAGCTACCGGCAATGTCATGCAGCAAGCAGGCGTAGATGGGGATTTCGGGGTAAGGACAGCACACGCTACCCTGATGTTTAAGACAGCAAGAAAGCTACCCGGTAATAGCACGGTAGATACTGCTACCTGGGAAGCAGGCTTGCAGTCATGAAAAATATCGGAAGCTACGCAAAATTCATTGTCGGTGCGGCATCAGCAGTACTTACAGCACTGGCACCCTACTATGGTAGTACTCACTGGTACCCTGCTGTTACGGCTGGTATTGGTGCGATCCTGGTATATGCAGTACCCAATATCAGCCCAAAAGGACAGGAGCAGCAATAGCTATGACCGAATTCCCAGGCCTGCCGGAACGTGAGATCAATACCGAACCGGCAGAGCCACAGCCACAGCCAGAGCAGGAAGAGGCCCAGGAACCAGCTCAGGAAGAGGCCACCGAAACCCCCCAGGAAGAGGACCGGGAACCAGAGCAGATCAATGGTGCCGTCCTGATGGGAATTCAGGCCCCAGCCCAGCCGGGTACTGAAAGTGTCACGGTTGCCCCGCAAGTGCCCCAGGCTGGCTCTGAGGCCCAGCCAGGTACCTACTCTCATCAGGACGCAGTAAACGACCTTCAGAAAATTCTTAGCTGGCTTCAGTCTTAGGACTTGACAGGATCACGTGTCATGGGGTATCTTTAGAACATCAGCAAGACACCAAACGTTCTGAAGGGAAAATCCCATGGCACGCGATTTCAGCATCATCGTTACGAACGTAGCAGAGCCGACCGATGAAGAGGCTCAGGAGCTTCAGGAAGTTTTCGAAACCCTGGCCAATCTTCCGAACACCCGTGCAGCCGTGACCGATTTCGACAATCCCCAGGAAGCCAGGGCGTATGTCCGTCGGGCTACGGCCTGGGCAGAAAGCCAGGGCTACAAGTTCGCTCGCAAGGGTGACATCAAGGGCGAGCCCAACAGGGTCACGTTCCGGGTTTACAAGCCCAAGCCTAGCGCTGAAACTGCCACCGAGTAGCAGTCTCAGAAAACCGAAAAGAAATCGCCTCAGGAGCTTGCATCCTGGGGCGATTTCTGTATATACTGGTACTACCAGCGAGGGAAGGAACGGAAAATGACCAGCCAGCCGAACCGCGAGATTATCGTCAGGAATGCTCTGTGTGGCCAGGAAGTCACTTACCAGGGTTACAAATGGACCATCATTAACTACTCGTTCCGTACTGGTAAGGTACAGCTTTCCAGGCCAAACAACGGCTACACCCACAAGTGGGTACCCACAGCGAACATCGGTGGCCTCAACTTCATGATCCGTGAGGCAATCAAGTAGATGGAACATCATCACAACTGGAAGCCCTGGCCTAATCGGCCAGGGTGGTACTTCTGCCCAGACTGCCCAACATACTACCAGCCACCATTCAGGTGCATGACATCATGGCCAGCACACCCAGAAGACCATACAAGCCTACGACACTGGTGCAACCGGCAGGACATGGACGAAACCGGCGAACATCCACTACCCCACATCTGTAGCTGTGGAAAGGAAACAATGAAATGACAGTTCAAGAGCTAATCACAGCACTAGAAGATTATGGAAGCCACCTTACCGTAGTAGCAGTAAAGTCAGACTGAATCCAAAGAGAAATCGACGGAATCGAACCTGTAACATTTGATGATGGAATGCCAGGAGCAGGAATCGTTATAGGAATTTTGGCATCATCAAGATAATCCCCCGGAAAACCGGCTCAGATTTCCTAATCTGGGCCGGTTTCTGTATCC